>Ga0182014_10000326_pt1 | contig 60824 bp, 56 predicted proteins | sample 612S2DmetaG_FD_120489 | JGI IMG/M metagenome (GOLD analysis project Ga0182014, IMG submission 120489) | Permafrost microbial communities from Stordalen Mire, Sweden - 612S2D metaG | ecosystem: Environmental > Terrestrial > Soil > Wetlands > Permafrost | place: Sweden: Stordalen | collected... | reverse complement strand
CGCTCGACGACGCCCACGAAAACCCCCGACGCGATGATTGAGATCAGGGGCGAAGGGTCGGCGAAAGCGCGCTGTCTGTCAAAAACAGAACGTGAACAAACCGGCGAGGGAAGGCGGTAAGATGGCGGTTAGGTCGCCTAAAGAGAGGGGTGTTTGACGCCTACTTCAGGGGACGGATTCCGCCGCTACGCCGCCTTCTGGTAATCCTTGATGTCGGAAAATGTCACATCCGGCCATTTGTCCTGCTCATATTTCAGGTCCCAGGCCGAGGCGCCCATGAACACCGGGGCGTCGTCGAGATCGACCGCCATGGAGGAGGGATGCGCGCGGATGAATTTGTCGAGCTCCACCGTACCCGCGGTGACCCAGCGGCAGGAGTCGAACCGGCTCGTCTCGAAACTGACGTCGAGGCCATATTCGGCGGCGAGCCGCTCGGCCAGCACGTCGAGCTGCAGCGCGCCGACGACGCCGACGATCGCGCCCGAGCCGTCGTTGGGCAAAAACAACTGCACGACGCCTTCCTCAGCCATCTGGCCGAGGGCCTCGCGCAATTTCTTCGCCTTCATAGCGTCGCCGATCTTGACCCGGCGCAGGATTTCCGGGGCGAAGCTCGGCACGCCGCGAAAGACGAGATCCTCGCCTTCGGTCAGCGTATCGCCGATGCGCAATGTGCCATGGTTCGGGATGCCGACGACATCGCCCGCATAGGCCTCCTCGGCGAGCTGGCGATCCTGCGCAAAGAAGAATTGCGGCGCGTTGAGCGCGATATTCTTGCCGGTGCGGACGAGCTTCGCCTTCATGCCGCGCCGGAGCTTTCCCGAGCAGACCCGCATGAATGCGATGCGGTCGCGATGGTTCGGGTCCATATTCGCCTGAATTTTGAAGACGAAGCCGGTCATCTTGTCTTCGCGCGCGTCGACTTTGCGCGAGGCGGCCTGCAGCCCCTGCGGCGGCGGCGCGAAGCGCGCCAGCGCGTCGATCAGATCGCGCACGCCGAAATTGCGCAGCGCGCTGCCGAAGAAGACCGGCGTCAGATGGCCCTCAAGGAAAGACGTCTCGTCGAAGGCTTTGAGGCCCGAGCTCGCCAGTTCGATCTGCTCGCGCGCGACCTCGAAATCGGCCGGGTCGAGCAGCTCCTTGATGAAGGGATCGTCCGGGCCGGAGACGGGCACGGGTTCGGCGTCGCGGTCGAGCCGGCGCACGACTTTGCGCTCGAGGTCATAGGTGCCCTTGAAGCTGCGCCCGCTACCGAGCGGCCAGGTGATCGGGGCGACGTCGAGCGCCAGGGTTTTTTCGATCTCGTCCAGAAGATCGAAGGGATCGCGCGTCTCGCGGTCGAGCTTGTTGATGAAGGTGACGATGGGAATGTCGCGCAGGCGGCAGACCTCGAACAGCTTGCGCGTGCGCGCCTCGATGCCTTTCGCGGCGTCGATCACCATGATCGCCGAATCGACGGCGGTGAGGGTGCGATAAGTGTCTTCCGAAAAGTCCTCGTGGCCCGGCGTATCGAGGAGATTGTAAACGCAATCGCCATATTCGAAGGTCATGACGGAGGTGACGACGGAAATCCCGCGTTCGCGCTCGATGCCCATCCAGTCGGAGCGCGTCTGGCGCCGGTTGGCCTTGGCGCGCACTTCGCCAGCGAGCTGGATCGCGCCGCCGAACAGCAATAGCTTTTCGGTCAGCGTGGTCTTGCCCGCGTCGGGGTGGGAGATGATGGCGAAGGTTCGCCGTCTTGAAACTGGATCAGAAGCGTTCATGCCGCTGCTAGGTGGCAAGCGGCGACGCCTGTGTCAATCTTTGCGCGAAGCGCAGGGCTGCAAGCGGGGCGGGAAACGTCATGACGGAGCGAGAGGCGAGCGACCCTTATGATTTGCAGCGCTTCGTCGCGGCGCAGGCGTCGGCTTTCGAGACGGCCTGCGCGGAGTTGAAGGCGGGCCGCAAGCAAAGCCACTGGATGTGGTTCATTTTCCCGCAGATCGCGGGGCTCGGGCGCAGTCCGATGGCGCAAAGATTTGCGATCTCCGGCCGCCGGGAGGCGGAGGCTTATTTGCGCCATCCGGTCCTCGGGCCAAGGCTGCGGCGCTGCACGGAACTGGTCAATGGCGTCGAGGGGCGCTCGGCGCATCAGATTTTTGGCGGGCCCGACGATATGAAATTTCATTCGTCGATGAGCCTGTTCGGCGCCGTCGCGGACGACAGCCAGGTCTTCCTCGCCGCCCTGCGCAAATATTTCGGCGGCGAAATGGACCCGCTGACGCTCGCGCGGCTGTGATTTCGGTGCGCTGTCCGATGCGACGTAACCGGAAAACGCTCTAACTGTTTGTTGCGCGGCAGTTTCTTGACGCGAAGAGTTATCCGCTTCGCTTGGAAACATTCAGTCTTTCGTTCCGCGCGCCCAGAGTTCGAAGAAATGATTGAGCGGGCCGTGCCCGCTGCCGACGTTGAGCTCGTTCGCGGCTTGAAGCGCGCCTGTCACATAGTCTTTCGCGGCTGCGATGGCGTCGGCGAGGGCGTAGCCGCGGCCGAGATAGGCTGCGATCGCCGACGACAGCGTGCATCCCGTTCCGTGCGCGTTGCGGGTCGCGACGCGGGGGGCGGAAAAGACGCGCTCCGAAGCGCCATCGAAATAAAAATCGTCGGCGGCCTCGCCCGTCGCGTCGCCGCCGGTGATGAGCACGGCTTTCGCCCCAAGCTCGTGCAGCCGTCGAGCAATCGCGCGGATGTCCTTCGCGCCGTCCAGCTCCGCAAGGCCCGCCAAGCGCGCGGCCTCATCCAGATTGGGCGTGATCAGCGTCGCCAGCGGAAACAGGAGCTCGACGATCGCCTGCTCGACCCCTGGATGAGCCAAGGGGTCGCCGTTCGTCGAACTGAGGACGGAATCAAGAATGATCGCGGGCGCCCGGTGAGTTGCGAGGCTCGCGGCGACGGCCTCGACGTTTTCCGTCGATCCGAGCATGCCGATCTTGACGGCGGCGACTTCGATATCTTCGAGAATAGCATCGATCTCGGCGCCGACGAACTCGGGCGGCGGCAGAAGAACATTGCGCACCCCTTTGGTGTTCTGCACGGTGAGGGCGGTGATCGCAGCCAGCCCATAGCATCCGAGCGCCGCGAAGGTTTTGAGGTCGGCCTGAACGCCAGCCCCGCCGCTCGGATCCGAGCCGGCGATGGAGAGAATATTTGGAATCATCTCTTTGGTCCTGTTACGCAAGTTTCCGCGATCGCCGGCCAAAATTCCGCTGGCCAAGCCTCCGAAAAGGCGGGGCGAGGGCTTGGAACAGAGCGTAGCCGCTGACGAGGCCGACGCCGCCAAGAATGAACCCTTCGCTCGTCACCGGAACGGCGGGCTCATAGCTCGCATAGGCCCGGCGCGCGATCAATGGGTCGAAGTCAGTCGCCAGCGCGACAAGCCGGCCAAGCGAGCCTGCCTGCGCCATCGCGGCGTTCGCGCTGGATAGCCTCTGCAGACGCTGTGTGATCTCATTCATCTGCAGGCCGCGCGCCTGCACGAATTCATCGCTGTTGCCGGTCAGGCGCGCGATGCCCTCCTGTTCGGACAGCCCGATGCGAGCGCTGTCGGCGTCGAATTCGCCGACGATCTTCTGCAGCTCGTCTATCGCGCCGCCGAGTCTTTGCCGGTACTGCTGCGCATATTCGGGGATCTGCGACGCCGTCAGCCCGACGATGGCGCCGAAAAACAGGGCGAGCCTAGACGTCAGCATTGGACCCTTCCTCACCGGCGCCCGCGGGCCTCTAATTCTATTCGAGCGCGTTCAGAGTTCCAAGGCCGCGCGGGGTGAAGCAGTCAGGTCGGATCTTCGCGGTGCAGGTCGTGGAGGGTCACGGCTTGCGATAGGGACGCACGGCGCAGCCATTCGGGATGGCGGAGCGTGCGCAACGTGTCCTCATAGCCGGATTCCCGATGCTCGCGCATTGAGGTGCCGGAGAATTCATAGTCCCGCGCGTGGCCCTCGTAGTTCTTGTGCTGATAGATGAGGTGCACGATGTTGACCATGGCGGGCTTTTCCGCCTCGATGATCAGCGCGCGTTCGTCTGGCGTCAGCTTTTCGGGAGGGATGCGCTTCAGCGCGTCGATCAGGCGCATCTTGAGATTGTAGGTGCGCGCGAAGGCGTCTGTGTTCTGACGCGTGCGGCTTGAGAACATGATCTCCTTCTGGCGGGTCAACACATCCGACATCTGTCGGGGCAGGATGCCGCGCGCATTATAAAGATCGACCTGGAACACGAGCGAGGACTGATGCTCTTCCTGATCGAGCAGATATTGCAGCGGCGTGTTCGAGACGATGCCGCCATCCCAATAGTATTCGCCTTCGATCTTCACCGCCGGAAGGGCCGGGGGAAGCGCGCCGGAGGCCATGATGTGCTCGGGCCCGATATGGAGCTTCTCCGTGTCAAAATAGGTGAAATTGCCCGTGCGCACGTTGACGGCGCCGACGCTGAGCCGTTTGTGGCCGTCGTTCAGGAGATCGAAATCAATGAGGCTTTCGAGCGTCGACTTCAGCGCCGAGGTATCGTAATAGCTTGTCGCGCCGTCCGCTCCCGGCAATTGCAGCCACGGATTGGTCTGCCGCGGCTGGAAAAATCCCGGTTGCCCCATGAGCAGCGTGAAGAACGAACTCGTCTGGTTGCGCAGGTCGCGGAAATGATCGCCCTGCGGCGTGAAGGGCCATATCTTGCGGCCGGAAACCGTGTCCCAAAAGGCTTCGAGGTTGCGCAGCCGATTTTCTGGCCGGTTGCCGGCGATAAGGGCGGAATTAATCGCGCCGATCGAGACGCCGGAAATCCAGTTCGGTTCGACGCCGGCTTCCGTCAACGCCTGGAACACGCCGATCTGATAGGCGCCGAGCGCGCCGCCGCCCTGCAACACAAGCGCGACGCGGTCATAGCTGCGCGCGATAGCCGCGACGTCTTCGGTCCTGTGCCTGCCACGGGCGGGGCGCATTTCATTCATCGAACGTCCTCGAGCGATCGCCGACCGGCGCAAGAAGCCACTTTTTCGCGGGTGTAACCGTCAAGGGATATCCGTACCGCATGACAAACCATTAACAATGTATGTTAGCGTCGATCGCTTGCGCGGAGCCTACCGCCTCAGCCGGGCATTGTGAGCAGGCCCGCCGCGCCATCCGATCCGCCAAAAAGCAGCCGGCGGCCGGCGTCGTCCCATGCGAGCGCCGTGATGGCCGCCTCCGCTCCGACGCTGTCGCGCACCAGAAGTTCGGCGCCGTCGGGCAGGCGCACGAGCAGGATCAGGCCATCGGCGTAACCCTGCGCCAGCACGGGAGTCTTTGGATGAAAGGCGACGCAACTGACCCTCGCGGGGCGGACGCCGCATTCGAGCGGCGCCTTGTTCACCGGGCCTTCCTTCGAGTTGAAAGGCCAGATGATCGCCGCTTCCGCGCCCGAGGTCGCGAGCCATTGGCCATCGAAGGACCAGGAGAGTGAGCGGGGCTTGGCCGGATAGCCGCTGAGGCGCAGATCCTTCTTGTCGGCGATGCGCCAGGCGTGCAGCGCGTTCTCCTGCATCGCCGTGACGACGAAACGCCCGTCGGGCGAGACCGTAATTTCGAGGTGCGAGCCCTTCCATTGCAATTCGTCGGGTGCCGCCGCGGCGTTCGGGAACCACAGGCTCGCGCCATTGTAATGCGAGATGGCGAGCCTGTAGCCCTTGGGCAGAAAGGCGAGGCCGCGCACGCTCGACGGCGCCGCGAGCGTCCTCATTTCGCCCTTGGCGTCGCGAGCGAAAACCTGTTTGCCCGTCGACCAGGCGAGAGCGCCGTCGCTCCGCCCGGCGAGCGCGTCGATCCATCTGCCCCTTTCATGCGCGATTTCGCGCACGGCGCCGTCCGCGCCAATCAAGGCGATTCTGCCGTCGTCGCCTCCGGTCGCCAGCGCCGCGCCGGCTTTGGCGGCGACGAGGATGGCGGCGTCGCGATGAACGGGGACGCGGCGCGTCTCGCCGGCGTCGGCGAAAAGCACGTGGCCGTCGCCCAGCGCCAGCGCGGGCGCGGCGCCGATAAAGGCCGCCGCCGTGACCGGCGCGCCAGCGTCGATCGGGGCGACATTCGAGGACAAAGAGGCTTGCGAAGTTTGCGAAGGGGCCATCGGAATCCGCTCAGGCCGCGCAGGCGAGAAAGGCGTCGCGGATTTCATTTTCTTTCAGGTCGCGGCCGATGAAGACGATGCGGCTGATGCGCTTTTCGTCCGGCTTCCAGTCGCGCTGGAGATCGCCGTCGAGGATCATGTGGACGCCCTGGAAGACGAAGCGCTTCGGCTCGTCCTTGAAGGCGAGGATGCCTTTCGAGCGCAGGATCGAGGCGCCTTCGGTCTGGATGTACCCATTGAGCCAGGGCATGAATTTGTCGGGATCGACGTCGCCCTCGATGGTGAGCGCCACCGACTGCATGTCCTCGTCGTGATAGTGCTTCAATCCGTGCGAGGATTCCTCGTGATGCGCGTGCTCGTGATGCCCATGATCATGATGGTCGTCATGCTCATCGCGGTGATCGCCGTGATGATGGTGATCATGTTCATGTGCGTGATCGTGCTCGCCTTCGACCTCAAGGAATTGCGGCTCGATTTCGAGGATGCGGTCGAGATCGAAGGCGTTGCGGCCGAGCACTTCCGCGATTGGAACCGCGCATTTCACCGTCTTGTGGAGCCGGGCGTAGGGGTTGATCGCACGGATGCGCGCCTCGACTTCGGCGAGTTCGGCGGGCGTCACGAGATCGGTCTTGTTGAGGATGATGACGTCCGCGAAGGCGATCTGGCTCTTTGCTTCCGGCGCGTCCCCCAGGCGATCGACCAGCCATTTGGCGTCGGCGACGGTGACGACGGCGTCGAGACGCGCTGCGTTCTGCACATCCGCGTCGACGAAGAAGGTTTGCGCCACTGGCGCGGGGTCCGCTAGGCCGGTGGTCTCGACGATGATGGCGTCGAATTTGCCCTTGCGCTTCAACAACCCTTCGATGATGCGGATGAGATCGCCGCGAACCGTGCAGCAGACGCAGCCATTGTTCATCTCGAAGATTTCCTCGTCGGCGCCGACGATGAGATCATTGTCGATGCCGATCGCGCCGAACTCATTGACGATGACGGCGAATTTCCGGCCATGGTCCTCCGACAGGATGCGGTTCAACAGCGTCGTCTTGCCGGCGCCGAGGTAGCCGGTGAGCACGGTGACGGGAATTTTTTCGGCCATGCGGGTCTCCGAAGGGCTTGGCGCGGGAGCGCGCAAGGCTCCGAACATAGGAGACCTGAGCGGCGCCGCCAACCTCTGCGCAATTCGCTCCGGCCAAAACCCTGCGACGACGCCTGCCCGCGCCCTCTATTTCGCGAGCGCCGCGGTTAACTGCTTGATGTTGTTGCGCATCATGTCGACATAGGTCGGCGCCGGCCCGTCCGCGGGCGACAGCGCGTCGGAATAAAGCGCGCCGCCGATCGTCGCGCCGCTTTCCTCGGCGATTCGTTTGGCCATGCGCGGATCGGTGACGTTTTCGAGAAACACGGCCGGAGTCTTCTCGGCCTTGATCTGCCGGATGATTTTGGCGACGTCCCGGGCGCTCGCCTCGGACTCGGTCGAGACGCCTTCCGGCGCGATGAACTTGAAGCCGTAGGCCTCGCCGAAATAGCCGAAGGCGTCATGCGTCGTGATGATTTCACGCCGCTTCGTCGGTATCGCCGCGAGCGCGACGCGCACTTCCCTGTCGAGATCGGCGAGTTTTGCGAGATAGGCGGCCGCATTGCTGCGATAGGCGTCCGCGCCGGCGGGATCGGCGGCGATCAGTGCGTCGCGGATATTGCCGACATAGATTTCCGCGTTGGGGATCGATTGCCAAGCGTGCGGATCGAGGCCGATCTTGCCGTCCTCCTCCATCTTGCGGGGCGCGATTCCCCTGGTCGCGACGACGATCGGCGCCGTCGCGCCGGAGGCTTTGATCAAGCGGTCGAGCCAGCCTTCGAGGCCCAGCCCATTGACGAGAATCAGCTTGGCCGCGTTGAGGTTTTTAGCGTCCTCGGGCGAGGGTTGATAGACATGGGCGTCGCCATTTGGCCCGACCAGCGAGATGACCTCGATGCGATCGCCGCCGACATTGCGCGCGAGATCTGCGACGATCGAGAAGGTCGCGACGACCGGCAGTTTGGCCGGCGCCTGCGCCCGCGCCGGGGAGAGACAGACGAGAAGGCTCGCGGCGGCGGCGACCATAAAAGTTATAACATTACGTCGATTTGGCATGGGCTTACCTTTTCGTTTGGTTGATCGGCGAATTTCAGGCTTCGAGGTGGCGGCGCGGCAGGCGGCGCAGGACGCCGCCGGCGGGACCAAAAATGAGCGCGAGCAAATAGAACGCGCCGGCGACGAGTATGATCAGCGGGCCGGATGGCAGGCCCGCGTAAAATGAAATGATAAGGCCGATATAGCTCGCCAGCATGCCTTGCGCCGCGGCGATCGCGAGGATGGCGCTGATGTCTTTGGCGATCAGCCGGGCGCTGGCGGCCGGCAGCATCATCATGCCGACGGCGAGCAGCGTGCCGAGCGCATGGAAGCCGCCGACGAGATTGAGCACGACCAGCGTCAGAAAAATGATCTGCGTCGGTCCGCCCGCGCGACCGACCGAGGCGAGAAAGCCGGGATCGACAGTCTCCATGACGAGGGGGCGGTAGATGAGGGCGAGGCCGATCAGGGTGAGGCTGGCGATCGCGGCCAGCAGCAAGAGGGTGGCGTTGTCGAGCGCGAGCACGCTGCCGAACAGCACATGCAAAAGATCGATGTTGGAGCCGCGCAGCGAAATGATGGTGACGCCGAGGGCGAGCGAAATCAGATAAAATGCGGCCATTGAGGCGTCCTCGCGCAGGTTCGTGGCTCTGGCGACGACGCCGGAGCCGACCGCGACGAGAAGCCCGGCGATGAGGCCGCCAATGGTCATGGGTCCGAGGGAGAGGCCGGCGGCGAGATAGCCCAGCGCCGCGCCGGGCAGAATCGCATGGGCCATAGCGTCGCCGGTCAGCGCCATGCGGCGCAGGATGAGGAAGACGCCGAGGGGCGATCCCGCGATGGCGAGGGCGAGCGCCCCGACCAGCGCGCGGCGCATGAACTCGAATTCGACGAAGGGCGAGATCAGAAAATTATACAAGCGCGGCTCCCGCTGGATGGCGAAACGCAAGCCGGGTCAGGCAGCGTGCGCGCAGGGCGGCGCCTCCCTGTCGAAGGCCTCGACCATCGCGCGCGCCTTTAAAAGATTTTGCGGGGTGAGCACATCGCCGGTCTCCCCCCAGGCGATCTTCTCCCGCGCCAGCAGCAGCGTCTGCGGGAAATGCGCGCGCACGATCTCCTCGTCATGCAGCACGGCGAGCACGGTGCGCTTCTCGCTGTTCCAGCGCGCAACGAGAGCGAGGAGGTCGGAGACCGTCTTCGAATCGATGGCGGTGAAGGGCTCGTCGAGTAAAATGATCGGCGCGTCCTGAAGCAGGAGGCGGGCGAACAGCATGCGCTGCAATTGGCCGCCGGAGAGCGTGCCGATGGCGCGAAGTTCGAAGCCCTCGAGTCCAACCGCCGCGATGGCGTGTTCGACTTTGGCCTGTTCGCGCCGCGCGACCGCGCCGAACAGGCCGCAGCGCGCCCATAATCCCATGGCTACGACGTCGAATACGTTGATCGGAAAGCTGCGGTCGATGTCGGCTGCCTGCGGCAGATAGGCGATGTCGCGCGTTTTGACATGCGGCAGCGCGAGGGCGCCCGACAGAGGCTTCAAGGAGCCCACAATGGCCTTCAGCAGGGTCGATTTTCCGGCGCCATTGGGGCCGCAGATCGCGAGCAGCGCGCCGGCCTCGACATCGCCGTCAAGGTGATGCACGGCCGGATGGCGATCATAGCCGAGGGTCAGATCGCGGAAGCGGATGGCGGCGCTCATCAAAAATTCCTCAATGCAGCGCCCAATAGACCGCCGCCCACAAGGCGGCGACGAGCGCGAGCGCCCCGCCGACGCGCGTGAAAGCCGACAGGCGCAGCAGCGAAAAGCCCGGCGCCGCCGGACTCCTGCGCTCGGTCAAATGATGCGAATGCGTCAATCCCATGAGGCCGCCTCTGTGTGTTACTTTATAACATACGCTGGACGCCGTGCAAGATCAACGCTTCGTGGATTGGAATAGCCGCGCGAGTTTGATAGGCAGAGCCATGACTAAAGCAACCCGCCAATTTCTGCTGATCCTGCTCGGCCTCGTAATCGGCCTCTCGATCATAGCCGGTTTCGCCTTCCGCGATGCGGGCGGCGGCGGCCAGGGCGTCGCCGCCATCGGCGGACCTTTCGCGCTTACCGCGCAGGACGGCCGCACCGTGACCAATGCCGATTTCGAGGGACGGCCATATCTGGTTTTCTTCGGCTATACGCATTGCCCGGATTTCTGCCCGGCGGCGCTGACGCAGATTTCCGCCGCGTTCAAGGAAATGGGCCCAGACGCGAAAATCGCGGCGGCTTTCGTCAGCATCGATCCGGCGCGCGACACGCCGCAGACAATGAAAGCCTATCTCGAAAGCTTCGATCCGCGCATCATCGGCCTCTCGGGGGACGCGGCGCAGACCCTCGCCGTCGCCCGCGCCTTCAAGGTCTATTACAAGAAACAGGGCGGGGAAGGCGCCGACTATACGATGGACCACACGGGGATCGTCTATCTCATGGATAAGAACGGGCGTTTCGTCAGCGCCTTCAATCTGGACCGGCCCGCCAAAGAGGCGGCTGCCGAACTGGCGCAATATCTTTAGATCGCGCTCAGGATTTGGCTCGACGCAAAGATTTCAGAGCGGAGCCTCAATAAAATCCGAGCGGAAAATATTTAAGGTAGAGTTCCGCATAGACGCCTTTCGCCGCTAGATCGGCCAGCGCGTAGTCGAGCGCCTGCCGCAAGGGCGCGTCGTTTTTCTTCACCGCGATGCCGACGCCTTCGCCGAAGAAGCGGCTGTCAAGGAACGGGCCGCCGACGAAGACGCAGCATTTGCGCCCCTCCGGGCTGTTCAGCCAGAAGCTCAGAGCCGCGCCGTCGCCCAAGAACGCGTCGACTTCGCCTGCGCCAAGCGCCTCGGTCAGCGCTTTTTGCGTGTCATAGGTCTTTATCGTCGCGCCTTGAAAATAGCTTGCGAGAAAAGCCTCATGCGCGGTCTTGGCGATGACTCCGATTGTCTTGCCGCGCAGGGTCTCGGGAGTCGCGTCGCGAAGCGGCGCCGTCGTCAGGGCGACAAAACGCGCGGGATTTTTTGTATAGGGCGCGGTGAAGTCGAGCCGCGCGCGGGCGGCCTCGTCGATCCGGATCGAGGCGATGATCGCATCGCCCTCGCCGGCGTCGAGGCTGTCGATGAGCGTATCGAAGCGACGCGCCTGAATCGTGCAGGAAAGTTTCAGATCCTCGCAAATGGCGCGCGCGAGATCAATGTCGAAACCTGCGAGTGAACCATCCGCGAGCGCGAAGTGGAACGGCGGATATTCGTCGTCGGTGAGGAAGCGCAGGGCGCGCATTCCGGCGAGATCCGGCTTCGCCGGGCGCGCGTGCGGATCCCAGAATCCGGGGCTGAACATTTTGGGCTCGCCGCGCGCGGGCGCGGAGCAAAGCAGCGCGCCGGCCAGAACGCAGAGAGCGGCGCGGCGCAGTTTGACGGCGCGCTGCATCATGTCCGCCGGGCCTGAGCGCAACATTCTTTTCCGCATCGAAATTCTTTTCTGTTTCACAAGCCGCGCTCTGGCGTGAAATTTGTCTGTGCGTCCATCAGCGATTAATTTCATGCTATGATTTTCGGTTCAGATTGATGAGATTAGGACGATAGCGCGTTTATGGCCAGAGCTTTACCGCAGCAGACAGACGGCGACGAAAGGGGCCGGATCATGGCGGAGCTCGCTGCGTTGCCGCTGTTCCACAACCTGAAAGGCAGGCGCGTCGTACTCGCCGGCGGCTCGGTCGCCGCGCTGTGGAAGGCTGAATTGGCGCAGGCTGCAGGGGCCGCACTTGAAGTCTATAGCGGGGCGCCCTGTGCGGGTTTCCTTGAACTCGCGCGCCGCCGCCCGTCCGTGCGCCTCATGCATCGCGCCTTTCAAGCCGCAGATCTGAAGGGCGCCGCGCTGGTCATCGCGGATGTCGAGACCGCGGCGGAGGCCGAGGCATTTCGCGCCGCCGCGCGTGCCGCCGGCGTGCCGGCCAACATCATCGACAAGCCGGCGTTCTCTGATTTCCAGTTTGGCGCCATCGTCGACCGTTCGCCGCTCGTCATCGCCATCTCCACGGACGGCGCCTCGCCGATTCTGGCGCAGGCGGTGCGGGGACGAATCGAAGCCGTGCTGCCAGCGGCGATCAAGCTCTGGGCGGCGGCGGCGAAAGGCTGGCGCGCGCCGTTGAAGGCGCTGGCCCCGTCGCCGAGGTTGCGCCGCCGCTTCTGGGAGCTATTCAACGCGAAGGCGCTTGGAGCCGGCTCCGCGCCTCCGGACGAAGGGCTGTTCGCGGCGTTGCTGGATGAGGCCGGGCGCGATCCCCGCGCGCCGGAGGGCGGCGTCGCCCTCGTCGGCGCCGGGCCGGGCGATCCCGAACTGCTGACGCTGAAGGCGCTGCGCTTGCTGCAATCGGCTGACGTCGTCCTCTATGACGATCTCGTGGCGCCGGCGATCATCGACATGGCGCGGCGCGAGGCGGAAAAAATTCCCGTCGGCAAGCGCGGCTACAAGCCTTCGTGCAAGCAGGATCATATCGTCGCGCTGATGATCGAACTCGCCTTGCAGGGCAAACGGGTCGTTCGCCTCAAGGGCGGCGATCCGATGGTGTTCGGGCGCGCGGCCGAGGAAATCGCGGCGCTGCGCGGGGCCGGGATCGCGATCGAGGTCGCGCCTGGCGTCACGGCGGCGCTCGGGGCCGCCGCTTCCCTACAGATCTCTCTGACCGAACGCGCGCGGGCGCGCCGGTTGCAATTCGTCACCGCCCACGCGCATGACGGCAAGCTGCCCGAGGACATAGACTGGCGCGCGCTCTGCGACCCGGGCGCCTCGAGCGTCATATATATGGGCGCCAAGATGCTTGACGCCATGGCCGAGCGGCTGCTCGCGCATGGCGCCGATCCCGCGACGCCGGCGCTGCTCGTCGAACGCGCGACCTGCCCGGACGAGCGACGCATCGCCGGAACGATCGCGACGCTGCCCGCCAAGGCCGCCGCGCAGGCGCCGTCAGGGCCATGCCTCATTTTGATCGGCGCGGTTTTTGCTGAGGCTGAAGTCGATGCGGCCGACGCTGACGCGGCGCATCGGCTGGCGCGGGCGGCGGAGTAAGGCGGCGGCAAGCTGGAGCGTCCTTTATGCCGCCTTGATTTGATGCGTTTCATTGCCTGAATGGCTCGGGCGACAAGGAGATGACAGGCCTTTGATCCTCGTGGAGAAGCGGATGCGGCGTCTCACCCTTCTGGCCATTTTAGCTGGTTCCGCGGCGATCGGCGCTTGTGGGCTAGCGCTTTATCTTTACCAACGCCCGTGCATCCTGCGCGTCGCTGTGCCGCGCGGCTCGGACGATCAAGAGGTGTTGCGAGCCGCGGCCCTCGAGTTCGCAAATGCGCACGAACAGCTTGGGTTGAAGCTCGTGCTCGTCGATTCACTCGCCGAAAGCGGTCACGCTCTCGAAGATCAGCGCGCCGATCTCGCCATCGTGCGCAGCGACGTCGGCATGCCGGTCAATGGCCAGACAGTCCTCATCATGCGCCGCAACGCTGCGGTGCTGCTCGCGCCGGCGGGGTCGGCGCTGCATGAGGTTGAGGATCTGAAGGGCCACAGAATTGGCGTTCTGCAGACCGAACAGGCGGGACGGCCGGATGGAGATCAGGCGCTGCTCGACGCCGCGCTCGCGCAAAGCGACATTCCGCTGGCCTCGGTTGGCCGCGCCCCGCTGACGCTTGCAGAACTGCCGGCCGCCATCGAGAGGCGCGACGTCGATGCCGTTCTGGCGATCGGGACGCCCGGCTCGGCCAATCTCACCGAGGCGGTCACCGCGATGACTCAGGCGGGACATGGTCCACCTGTATTCATCCCGATAGACGAGGCCAAAGCGATCGCGCAGCGGTCGCCAAATCTCGAATCGGTCGAGGTTCTGCGCGGCGCCTTTGGCGGCGCTCAGCCTAAGCCGGCGGAAAATTTCGAGACGCTGGGCGACAGCACGCGGCTGGTCGCCCGCCGCAACCTCAGCAACGACGTTGTCGCCGAGCTGACCGAGCTGATACTGAATGCCAAGCCTACGCTTGCCGCTGAGCATCCGATTGCGAACCGCATCGAGGCGCCCTCGACTGATAAGGGCGCTGCGCTGCCGGCGCATCCGGGGGCCCTCGCCTATCTCGGCGACGAAGAGCAGAGCTTCTTCGATAAATACAGCGATCTCATTTATATAGGCGCGATGCTGCTAAGCTTGTGCGGAACTGCGATCGCGACGGTTGCCTCGCGCTTCAAGCGCCAGCAGAATACCGATCTCGAACGCATTCTGGCGCGGCTGCTGGAAATTATCGCAGCGGCGCGCGCGGCCTCGCACGCGGATATTCTCGATGAGCTCGAAAAAGAGGCCGACGGCCTGCTGGCCGAGGCGCTTGCGCATGATTTCAATCACGCTTTGAGCGGCAGCCGCCTCGCCGCAGCCAGTCTCGGGCTCAGCCAGGTCCGGCAGGCGATATCGGAACGGCGCATCGCTCTCGCCGCGCGCCGCACGGCGTTTTCGCCGCGCGTCGTCGGCGAATAGGGACGCGGGCCTAGCTGGTCGTCGCGAAGCGGCGCAGCGCCACAAGGCTCCACACCGCCTCGACGAGGCCGAATGGCCAGGCGCCCTGCAGGAAGCCGTAGATCGAGCCGAGGCAGCAGGCCCCCGCGAAGGCGAGAATGTACCAGCGGCTGCGCTTTTCGAGCGCATAGGTCGCGAGCATGGCGGAAACGGCGAAAAGGCCGAAGAGCGTCAGACGATCCATTCTTCCATCTTTCCGCCGGCCGCCGCCGGCTGTTCGTTTCCTGATTTCCCGGAGCAAGTTGCGGACCATCGCCGCATCCCGACTGTCCGCCGGTTTAGGCGTCGCCGCCCGCGCGCGACATTGAAGATTTTGGCCTGTGACGATAAGTGTTCCCAAACACGCGGCTTTCGTATATTGCACTGCTGCAAAGCAAAAAGTCGCTACGTTAGCGGGTCGGCCCAGCCTAAAGCGCGTGGGCCGAAGGCCCGCGCGGGGCGGCTTAGCTCCGTTTTGGCGTCCTGCGCCGGAGCGCCTCGCTTAAATCCTTCAGATACGGCACCAAAATGAAGCTGCGCAACATAGCTATTATCGCCCACGTCGACCACGGCAAGACGACCCTCGTCGATCGTTTGCTGCAGCAATCCGGCGCCTTCCGCGAGAATCAGCGGGTCATCGAGCGCGTCATGGATTCCAACGATCTTGAAAAAGAGCGCGGCATCACGATCATGGCGAAGGCGACCTCGATTGCCTGGAAAGACACTCGGATCAATATCGTCGACACGCCCGGCCACGCCGATTTCGGCGGCGAGGTGGAGCGCATTCTCTCCATGGTCGACGGCGCCATCGTTCTCGTCGACGCCTCGGAAGGCCCGATGCCGCAGACCAAGTTCGTCGTCGGCAAGGCGCTGAAGATTGGCCTCCGGCCGATCGTCGCCGTCAATAAGGTGGACAAGCCAGACGCCCGCATCACCGAGGTGGTGAATGAGGTGTTCGACCTTTTCGCCGCGCTTGATGCGACTGACGAGCAGCTTGATTTTCCTATTCTTTACGGTTCGGCAAAACAGGGCTGGATGGCCGACAGCCCGGATGGTCCGAAGGACGGCATGGCGCCGCTGTTCGATCTTGTGCTTCAGCATGTGCCGGAGCCGCGCATCGAGGAGGGCGGCTTTCGCATGCTCGGCACGCTGCTCGAGGCCAACCCCTATCTCGGCCGCCTCGTCACGGGACGGGTGTTCGCCGGCAGCATCAAGCCAAATCAGGCGGTCAAGGTTCTCGATCGCCAGGGCAATGTCGTCGAGCAGGGGCGCGTGTCCAAGATTCTTGCTTTCCGCGGCATTGAGCGCACGCCGATTGAAGAGGCGGAGGCCGGCGACATCGTCGCCATCGCGGGCCTTGAGAAATTCAACGTCGCCGATACGCTTTGCGCGCCCGAAGTCGTTGAGCCCCTGCAGGCGCAGCCGATCGATCCGCCGACCCTGTCCATGACCTTCTCCGTCAATGATTCGCCTCTGGCCGGCACTGAAGGCGACAAGGTGACGAGCCGCGTCATCCGCGCCCGGCTTTACAAGGAGGCCGAGGGCAATGTCGCCCTGCGCATCGAGGATTCGGCTGGTTCCGATTCCTATATCGTCTCCGGGCGCGGCGAATTGCAGCTCGCGATCCTGATCGAGACGATGCGCCGCGAAGGCTTCGAACTCAGCGTGTCGCGGCCGAAGGTCGTCTTCCAGAAGGCCGAGGACGGCTCGCTGCTGGAGCCGATCGAAGAAGTCGTGATCGACGTCGACGAGGAGCATTCCGGCGTCGTCGTTCAGAAGATGGCGGAGCGCAAGGCCGAGATGATCGAGATGCGCCCGTCGGGCGGCAATCGCCTGCGGCTTGTCTTCCACGCGCCGACGCGCGGCCTCATCGGCTATCAGGGCGAGCTTTTGACCGATACGCGCGGCACCGCCATCATGAACCGCCTGTTCCATGAATATGCGCCCTTCAAGGGCGAAATCACGGGGCGGCGCAATGGCGTGCTCATCTCCAACGATAATGGCGAATCGGTCGCCTACGCCATGTGGAAGCTGGAAGATCGCGGCCCGATGATGATAGAGCCGGGCTGGAAGGTCTATCGCGGCATGATCGTTGGCGAACATACGCGGGAAAACGATCTCGAAATCAACGTCCTGAAGGGCAAGCAGCTGACCAATATCCGCGCCGCCGGCAAGGATGAGGCGGTGCGCCTCACGCCGCCGATCCGCATGACGCTGGAGAAGGCGCTGGCCTATATCGAAGACGATGAGCTCGTGGAAGTGACGCCGAAGTCGATCCGTCTGCGCAAGACCTACCTCGACCCGAACGATCGCAAGCGCGCATTGCGGACCAAGGAAATCGCCTGAGGCCGCGTCCCCAATGATCGACGCCAGCGCTCTCGCTCCTTATCGCGATTACGTTTTGCCCGAGGCCTTCATTCCGGAGCTGCCTGGCTATTATCGCGGCAAGGTGCGCGAGAACTATGATCTCGCCAATGGCGAGCGGATCCTGATCGCGACGGACCGCATCAGCGCGTTCGACCAGGGCCTCGCCGTGATCCCCTTCAAGGGGCAGGTGCTGACCGATATCGCGCGCTTCTGGTTCGAGGCGACCGGCGACATCTGCGCCAATCACATGCGCGCCAATCCCGACCCGAATGTCGTCGTCGTCGAGCGCCTTGAGATGATGCCGGTCGAGATCATCGTGCGCGATTACCTCGCCGGCTCCACGGCGACGTCGATCCTGCCGATGTACGAGGCCGGCGCGCGCAAGATGTACGGGATCGAGTTTCCCGATGGCCTCCGCGCCAATGAGAAGCTGCCCTGGACAATCATCACGCCAACGACCAAGGCGGGGCATGACGCCCATGACGCCCCCCTGTCGGCGCAGGAGATCGTCGAACGGCGGATTCTCACCCCACGGCAATGGGACGATGTCGCGCAAAAGGCCTTCGCACTGTTCTGGCGCGGCCGCGAAATCGCGGCGTCGCGCGGCCTCATCCTCGCCGATACGAAATATGAGTTCGGCTTCAACGCCGAGGGCCATATCGTCCTTGCCGACGAGATCCATACGCCCGACAGCAGCCGCTATTGGCTGGCGGAAACCTATCCCGAGCGCCTGCGCACGGGCCGGTCGCCCGACAGTCTCGACAAGGATTTCATCCGCAACTGGGTGCGGGCGCGCTGCGATCCCTATCGCGAGCCGATCCCGGAAATTCCGGGCGACGTAATCCTCGAAGCCGCCGCCGCCTATATTCGCAGCTTCGAACTCATCGCTGGCCGCGCTTTCGTCCTGCCCGAAAGCCTTGAGCCGCCGCCGCTGGAGCGCATCCGCGCCAATCTGGCGTTCTACTGGACGCGATAGCGTCCACGCGGTTGCGGCGGCGGGTTTTTTCTGGCAAAGCCAGCTTCTCCCAACCTCTTGAGGAGGATCCCTTGGACAAGACGGAATTGCGAAAGCTGCAAGGGTTTCTGCGGGAGGCCTTCGGCAATGATGACATCAAGGTGACGCAAGGCAAGCGCAACCCGGATGACGCTGACGTGCATTTCGGACAGCGCCAGATCGGCACGATCGTCGTCGATGACGAGGATGGCGACCGCTCCTTCGCCTTCGAGATGCCGATACCCGTCGAGCGCCCGGTGCTGCAGGATTATCTGCGCCGCCTGTTCGAAACCGACAAGCTGAAGATCGTTCCGCGCGCCAAGAAGACCGATTCGGTCGAACTCAATCACGGTGACGATTTCCTCGGCATCATCTCGGCTGATGATCCCAAGGGAAAAAGCTTTACGCTGCAGATGGCGATTCTCGATTTTGATCTCGAAGCGTTCTGACGCCGCGCTAGAGCGCTTTCCGACCGGATGGATCATTCGGTCGATAAGAAATCGCTCCAAATTCAAATGCTTGAGCATATTCTTGTCGATCAGATTGATTCAATCTGATCGACAAGAATATGCTCTAGTCGCCCCTTCGCCGGAGCCCGCCCCATGCCGCTTTACGCCCTCGACGGCGTCAAACCCGAACTGCCGGCGGACGGCCGCTACTGGATCGCGCCCGGCGCGCGGGTGATCGGCAGGGTTCGACTTGGCGTCGACGCCTCGATCTGGTTCGGCGTGGTGCTGCGCGGCGACAATGAGGAAATCTATATCGGGCCGGGCTCGAATGTGCAGGACAACAGCGTCCTGCATACCGACCCGGGCTTTCCCGTGGCGATCGGCGAAAATTGCACGATCGGCCACCGCGCTATTCTCCATGGCTGCACGATTGGCGACAACAGCCTCATCGGCATGGGCGCGACGCTTCTGAACGGCGCGAGGATTGGCGCCAATTGCCTCGTCGGCGCCAATGCCCTCGTCACCGAGGGCAAGAGCTTTCCTGATAATTCGCTGATCGTCGGCAGCCCGGCGAGAGTGCTGCGCGAACTTGATCAGGATGCCATCGCCCATCTTACCGAAAGCGCCGTGCGCTACGTCGCGAACTGGCGGCGCTTCGCTAAAGGACTGACCGAGATCTAGACGGCGGCCATGGCGCCCCGCGCGCCATCAGCAAGTCTTCCATCAGGGAATGATATGGACCGCGATTCAATCGATCCAGCGATCCGCCGCACAGTCCAGATTGTCGCCCTGCTCAATCTGTCCTGGTTCGGCGTCGAGTTTGCGGTTGCGCGCGCGATCGGCTCGGTGTCGTTGTTCGCCGACAGCATCGATTTTCTCGAAGACGCCTCGATCAATCTTTTGATTCTCGCCGCGCTTGGTTGGAGCGCCGCGCGGCGGGCGCGGGTCGGCATGCTGCTCGCCGCCATTCTCCTGGCCCCGGGGCTGGCGACGCTATGGACCGCATGGCAAAAGTTCAACCTTCCGACGCCGCCCGACCCCCTCGCGCTCTCGCTCACGGGGGCCGGCGCCTTCGCCATAAATTTCTTCTGCGCCTTCCTGCTCGCCCGCGTCCGCGCGCGGGGGGGCAGCCTGACCCGGGCGGCCTTCCTTTCCGCGCGCAACGACGCTTTCGCCAATGTCGCGATCATCGCGGCGGGGCTCGCGACGGCCTTTCTGTGGCGCTCGGCCTGGCCGGATCTGATCGTCGGACTTGGCGTCGCCTGCCTCAACGCCGACGCCGCGCGCGAGGTCTATGTCGCGGCGCGGGCGGAGCATCGCGTCGCCGAAGCTTGAGGCCGCGCGACCGCACGATCCCGCGCAATCCAAAGCCCCGAGACGATAGGCAACCGCGACTGGTCGCACGCGTTTTTGAGCGTCGATCGGCGCGTCGGCCATAATTTGGGCGGGCGCCCATATAAAGGCTTGTCCGAACCCCCGGGAGTCGTTTGTGCCGCTCGAAACAGCCGGACCGAGGAAACCTCCGATAGAGGGCGATCTCGCCTCATCGAGCGTCGGCAAACGCCATGACCTGGCGCTCGGTTTCGAGCGTCTCGGCCTTGTTTCCTTGCGCTTTCCCTGGTTCGTCGCGGTTGTCGCGCTGGCTCTCGCGATCGCGGCGGGATTTGGCGTGACGCGGCTCAAGGTCGATGATTCGCTGAGCCAGCTTTTCCGTTCAGACACGCCCGAGTTCCGGCAGTACGAAGAGGTTACCCACAAGTTTCCATCGAGCGAGTTCGACGTTCTCGCCGTGATCGAGGGCGACGGGCTGCTTCAGCGCGATTCGCTCGAAAAGCTGCGCGATTTCGTCACCGACGTTCAACTGGTCGATGGCGTGGAAGGAGTCATCTCCCTGTTTTCGGCGCGTCAGCCGCCGGAAGGCGGGCATACGCCGGCGCCGCTGTTTCCCGAAAATCTGCCAGAGGGCGCCGATTACGACGCCCTCGTCCAGAAGGTGACGTCGAACGAGATCATCCGCGGCAAGCTCCTCTCCGACGATGGCAAGCTGGCCTTGGTCGTCATCGCGCTTGATCCCAAAATCGTCGGCGGCAAAGGGCTCGACGCGGCGGTCGGCGGGATCCGCAAGACGATGGCGGGCGATCTCGCCGAGGCCGGCCTCAAGTCCGAACTCTCCGGCGTTCCGGTCATGCAGCTTGAGATCCGCACCGCGGTCGAGCGCGACCGACTCGTATACAACGTCACCGGCTTCATCGCGGGCTGTCTCATCGCCATCCTGTTCTTCCGCCGCGTGTCCTTCATGATCGTCGCCGCGGGGCCGCCTCTTCTCGCCATTCTTTTTGCGCTGGGGGCGCTCGGCTGGCTCGATTTCCGGCTGAATATGTTCCTCAACGTAATGACGCCGCTGATCATGGTGATCAGTTTTTCGGATAGCATGCAGCTGACTTTCGCCGCGCGCGATCGCATTCTTGCTGGCCAGAGCAAATCTGAGGCCTTACGCAATGCGATCCTCATCGTCGGGCCGGCCTGCGTCCTGACCCATGCGACGGCGGCGCTTTCCTTCACCGCTCTGCTGTTTTCAAGCTCGGATTTGATCCGGACCTTCGGCGAAGCCGGCCTTGTTGCGACGCTGATCGCCCTCTTCACTGTTTTGCTGATGCTGCCGCTACTCGGCGTTTTCCTGTTGCGCCACGAAGACGCGCTGGCCGCTGCCGGCCGGCGCGGCGATTTCGGCGTCGAGGCCTTGCGCGGCTTTTGCTTCTGGATCGCGGCGCGCATGGTGAAGCGCCCGGGTCTTTACAGTCTCCTCGGGCTTGTCGTCGTCGCGGCGCTCGGTGGCGTCTTCGTCAATTTGCAGCCGCGCTACCATCTCGCAGACCAGGTTCCCGACAAAGAGCAGGCCGTGTCGGCGAGCCGCAGTCTCGACGCCAAGCTGACCGGCTCCAACCCGATCGACATTCTGATCGAGTTTCCAAAGGGCGCTTCGCTCTACGCGCCGGAGACGCTCGCTGTCATCGCCAAGGTTCAGGCCATCGCCGAACATCAGCCAGGCGTCGGCAATGTCTGGTCCCTGGAGACGTTGCGCCGCTGGCTCAGTGAAAAGCTCGGCGATTCCAGCATCGCGACCTTGCATAAATATGTCGATCTCTTGCCCGAGCATCTGACGCGCCGCTTTATCGACGCAAAGCAGGACGCCGTCCTCGTCTCCGCGCGGGTCCCGGACGTTGACGCCAGCAAGTTGTTGCCGGTCGTCAATTCAATCGATCATTCGCTGCAGGGGCTTCGCGCGGAATATCCGGGCTATGTCCTCTCGGTGACCGGCCTCTCGGCGATCTCGGCGCGCAACAGCGCCACCATGATCGGCAAGCTGACGCGCGGCCTCACCCTCGAGTTCTTCTTCGTCGCCGCCTTCATCGGCCTTGCCTTTCGCTCGGCCCGGGTGGCGCTTGTCTGCATCCTGCCGGGGATCTTCCCCGTCGTCGCCTCGGGCGCGCTGCTCGCCGCGACGGGTCAGGGGCTGCAATTCGCCAGCGTCGTCGCCTTGACGGTCTCCTTCGGCCTCGGCCTCAGCGCGACGATCCATTTCCTCAACAGGCTGCGCATCGAGGCTGATTCGGGCGAGGATTATCCGCTTGCCGTCGAGCGGGCCACCGTGCTTGTCGGTCCAGCTCTCATCCTGACCTCGATCGTGCTCGCCTGCGGTCTCGCCGTGACTGTGCTGTCCAACCTGCCGTCGCTGCGCCTGTTCGGCTGGCTTAGCGCCTTTGCGATGATGATGGCGCTTACCGCCGATCTTTTGATCCTGCGGCCGACAGCGACGTTCCTCCACGCCGCCGCCAGCGCCCTCAAGGCGCGGCGGGCTAAAGCGGGATGAGGAGAAGCGCGGCCAGTTGTCCGCCCGCATCCCGCTCGAACTTATTGGAATGGATCACGTCTCTGCGTTTCGGTCGATATGGCTCGAACGCTTCGTGATCCAGGTCCGCCGGCGAACCCGGACGGGAATTATCCCTTCCGCAAGGTGATGGCGACATTGGCGACGTCCGTGCCTTCCGTGGGCCTGATCGAGACCGACTGTTTGTCGCCGTGGAAGCGCACATCGAGCCCGGCGGAGAAGCCGGTTCCATCGACCCTTGCCTGGATCGAGGAGCCGGAGGCTCGGCCGGAGAGATTGCCGGTCGCATGGCGGGTCTCTTCGGTCCAGCTGCCTGAGATGGCGCCGCCGCTAACCGTAACATTGGCGCTGATCTCCAGCCGGTAGCTGTCGCTGGCGCAGCGAATGCTCTGGTTGAGGGAGGTGCCTAAATCATTGACGGCATATGTCGCCTTGCAGCGAATGCGCTCGCTTGAACCATTCGACATGGTGATGTTTCCGCCGCCGGTCCAATAGCCGGACAGAGCGGAAAAGGGTCCGCCCGCGATCGACGGCGATGCGGCCAAAAAAAGCGCCGCCGCGACAACGGCTCTTGCGACCCGATCAGTCTTTTTTCGATTGAGATGCGGCGACATGACGTTCTCTTTCCTGTGATGGCTTGGGAAAATCTGCGCGTGTCCGCCTCGACGAACCTGAATCGCGGCGTCTGGTTTGGGCGAATCGGGCATTGTCCATAATAGGCAGGGATGCATGACGCGAGGGTTTAAGCCGCAAAATTCGCGCACGAAAATATGCTCAATGTTGCGCGGGGTGGGTCGCCCTGGCCAGGCGGTGGATCGCCTCCCGCATCGAATCGACAGTCAGGCCCCTTCATTTTCTCGATTCATTTTTCGAGCGCGCGAAGATCGAGAAATTCTTACTACGCGCGCATGATGCTCTATGTGTCGGCGGCGGCAAAATCAACGGGCTGAACACGCAAATTGCGCTGCGGACCCGGCTTTGGGCCGGGAGAGCGCATGGAATCCGCGTCGTCCGGCGCGCGTCATCCAGGCGGGAACGCCTGCGGCTCGCGCCGGGCAGGGGCGCCGCGGCCTTGGGACTGCGCGATGCCCAGCCCGAAGATTCCGGCCGCCAGAACGGGAAGCGTCGGGCCGAACAGGCTGACGTTGATGAAGGCGAGAACGATCAGCGAGATGAGGCACGAGGCGGCGGCCGAGGCGTAGAAGGAATCGCGGCCCCGTAGCGCCGATGCGCGAAGGAGAGCGACGACCGCAGCCGCCGCGGCGATCACCGCGGCCCAGAGCGCCGCGCGTCCCATCTCGATCGAAAGCGCCGCGGCGGCGGTCACCGCACCGCGCTCCTGGGTGCCGACATCGCCAAACTCGTAAATCGGCAGGATCGATGAAAAGGCGCCGGCGCCGACGCCCAGCGCGGGGGCGTCTGCAAGGATGCGCTGCGTCAATTCGAGCGTCACAGGGTCTTTTTTCACGAAGGCCAGGCGGGGGTCCGAATTGGTCCCGGCCGCCCCGCTGACGAGGGCGACGACGATGACGGTCGCGGTGAGCCCGATCGCGCCGGCTCCCCACCGGCCAAGGTTGAGCCGGCGTACCAGGAAAACGGCGCAAAACATCCCAAGTCCGCAGCATGCCGCGAAAATCAGCGATCCTGAGCGCGCGGAGCCGATCGCCGCCGCGCAAATCAAAAGCGCGGCGAGGGACGCCAGCATGGGGTAGACGAATTTGGCGTCGCGCAAGCCGAGCTTGGCCCGCCGCGTCTCATGGCGTTCGAAAACGAGAAGGGCGCAGGCCGCGGCCAGTGTGACGCCAAGACACGCGCAATCAAGGGCTTCCTCGCTCTCGGCCGGGCGCGGCGCGCCGAAACTCGCGATTGCGAGTTGGGCCAGCGAAATCGCGACGGCGGCTGCAGTCAGTGCGATCAATGTTATTTCGGCGCGATCCCGGTTGATCGTCACCGCGGCCGCCAGCAGCATGGCGCCGACGAGCGTGAGATAGCGCAGCAGCGCCAGCGCCGTGGCGCCGATGTCGACGCTGATGCTTCCCCAAACGGGGATCGAAAATCCGGCTCCGACGCTCGCCCACACCGGATGAGCGAGGCCAGAGGGCGCAGGCGCCATCTGCAGCAACATAAACAGAGCAGGAAATGCCGCGCCGATGGCGAAGGGGCGCACAAGCGCGCCGAAGCGCTCGGCCTCGAAGGCAGGCAGCTTGAGCGCGGCCGCAAAGATTCCGCCGGCGGCGAGGAATGAGAACAGCAGGGGCAGGAGGTCGCCGTCGGCGAACAGCGTCACTGCCGCGAAAGCGATGAGTCCGAGAAGAAAGCCGAGCGCGACGAACATGGCGACCGTTTGTCTGACAGAGGGAAAACAGCCAAGCGCTTGTTCGATGGACGCGCGGCGGGAGGGGCGAAAATATGCAAACTAATACAGCAAGGACGCCGCTGGTTCAAGGCGCGCACTCTGCGTTGGGCAGGTGCAAGTCGCAATAAAACAAAAACTTAGCGCAATCTTGTCGAAGCCGTGACGGGCGGCGCGGACAATCGCCTGCGCGGCGTCCCATAACCCCATCCAACTCGATCGAGTCGGCGCTGTCGAGTCGCCCCACGTCTTTCCCGTCCGGCTCCGCTGCAGCTCCAGCTCACGCGTGTTCTCCGGCCCCTTCGCGCAGGAACCAGCGATAGGCCTCGGCGATTCCATCTTCGAGCCCCGTCTTCGGCCGCCACCCGAGCGCGTTGAGCCGGCTCGAATCCATGAGCCTTCGCGGCGCCCCGTCGGGCTTTGACGAATCGAAGGCGAGAGTCCCGGCGAATCCAGCTGCTTTTCCGATGATTCCAGCCAATTCGCGGATGGTGAGATCGGCGCCCGCGCCGACATTGATCGGCGCCGCCCCGTCATACCGCTCCAAAAGGAAAAAAATCGCGTCGGCGAGATCGTCGACATAAAGGAACTCGCGCCGCGGCGTCCCCGAGCCCCACAGGACCACCTCGGCCTCGCCCCCGCGCACCGCCGCGTGAAACTTGCGGATCAGCGCCGGCACGACATGGCTCGTCTGCGGATCGTAATGATCATTGACGCCATAGAGATTGCAGGGCAGCGCCGCGAAGTAGCGCCGGCCGTACTGGCGCCTTAAGGTTTCGCAGAGCTTGATGCCGGCGATCTTGGCGATGGCGTAACCTTCATGCGTTGGATCGAGCGGACCCGTGAGCAGCGCGTCCTCGCCGATCGGCTGCGGCGCGTGCAGCGGATAGGCGGCGGCGGAGCCGATATAGACGAGGCGCTCGACGCCGGCGCGATGGGCGCCCTCGATGACATTGGCCGCGATCAGAAGATTGTCGGCGAGAAAATCGGCCGGCGCGTTCTGGTTGGCGAGAATGCCGCCGACCTTTGCCGCGGCGAGGATGATCGCGTCCGGCGCCTTGTCCGCAACCCATGCGCGGACGGCGGACTGGTCCCGGAGGTCAAGCGCGTCGCGGGAGACGGTCAAGAGCTCGACATCTTCGCGCGCGAGCCGGCGCATCAGCGCCGAGCCGACCATGCCGCGATGGCCGGCGATGAAGATGCGGGGCTTGCCGGGCGCGTTGGTCATGGTCCCTCCTCAGGTGCTGGCGGCGATTGACCCGGCAAAGGTAGCACAGCCGCCGCCAGGCGATATATGAAGAAAACCTTTGTAGGTTTCCTTCATATATGCCATGGTGTCCGGATGAAGCCAGCACGAGCTGATCCCGAAAGCGCTGAAGCCGTCGCCCTCGCCGCAGAACTCCGCATCGTCATCGGCGCGCTCAGGCGGCGCTTTCGTGAGCAGGCCGACGAAGGCGACCTGACCTCGGCCCAAAAGTCCGTTCTGCTGCGGCTGGAGCGCGACGGGCCGACGACCGGGAGCGCGCTGGCGCGCGCCGAGGCGATGCGGCCGCAATCGATGGGCGCGATCATCGCGGCCCTGGAGGCGGCCGGATATGTGGCGGGGGCGCCCGACCCCTCGGATGGGCGCCAGACCATCATCTCGCTCACCGATCAATTTCGCGAGTGGGTGCGCGCGGCTCGGGCGGCTCGGCAGGACTGGCTTCTGCGCAGCTTGCAGGCGCGGCTGACCGCGCAGGAGCAGCGCCAGCTCGCCGGCGCCGTGGAACTCCTCAAACGCCTCATCGACGCCTAGCGGCGAGACCGGCGCGACGCAAGAGATCATCGATCTGCCCGAGAACAGGAGTGCTTGACGATGGAATGGCTCGACTACGTCTCCTACTTCTTTGGCGGCGCCTTTCTCACGAACGCCGTCCCGCATTTTGTCAGCGGCGTGATGGGACGCCCCTTTCAAAGCCCGTTTGCGAAACCGCCCGGCGAGGGACTTTCGTCTTCAACGATCAATGTCCTTTGGGGCTTTTTCAACCTGGCCGTTGGCTATCTTCTTACATGCCGCGTTGGAAACTTTGATCTGCGATCCATGGCGCATGTTGCTGCTCTTGGGTTGGGCGCTCTTCTCCTCGCCTTGATGACCGCGCGCATGTTCGGACGGTTTTACGGCGGCAATTCGCCTGAGGCCTCGTGAGCGCTCCGGGGGTGGAGTCGACCGCCCGCCATGCCGATGAAGATCGACTCGCTCATGGCGTCTGGAAAGTGGTTTGTGTCGCGGCCATTGGCGCCTTCATGGCGCAGCTTGACGCCACGCTCGTCAATGTGTCGCTCGCCAGCCTCGCAGCCGATCTGCACGTCAGCCTTTCGGCGATCCAGTGGGTGACGAGCGGCTATTTGCTGGCGCTGGCGCTGGTGCTCCCGCTGAACGGCTGGCTCGTCGACCGCATCGGCGCCAGGGCCCTCTATCTCGGATGCTTCGCGGCCTTCACGTTCTCCTCGGCCCTATGCGGCCTTGCATGGTCCGCCAATTCGCTGATTGCCTTCCGTGTCCTCCAGGGCATGAGCGGCGGACTGCTGGCGCCCATGGCGCAGATGATGATCGCCCGCGTCGCAGGCCGCCAAATGGCGCGGGTGATCGGCATTGCCGCCCTGCCGATCCTGCTCGCGCCGCTGCTCGGTCCTGTCATCGCCGGCGCCATCCTTCAATTCGCATCCTGGCGGTGGCTTTTCTTCATCAACCTGCCGGTCGGCATCCTGGCGCTTGCGCTGGCGGCGGCATTCCTGCCCAACGACGGGCAAGAGACGCGTCCGCGCAGCCTCGACCTGCTCGGGTTGGCCCTGCTGTCTCCGGGGCTGGTCCTGTTCCTCTACGGCTCTGACCATCTCGGCGAGCCGATCGGCGTTGTGGCCTTAGGCGTCTCCATCATCCTGTTCGCGCTGTTTCACCGTGGCGCGCGGGCCAAGGGCGACGCCGCGCTGATCGACCTTCGGCTGCTCAAGGGCAAGGCGTTCTCCGCTTCGATCGTCGTCATGTTCATGGCCAACGGCATCTCCTTCGCCGGCCAGATGCTGATTCCAATCTATCTGGTGCGCGCCTGCGGCCTGTCGCCGGGCCAAACCGGCTGGCTGCTGGCGCCGCTGGGGCTTGGCATGATGTGCACCTATCCATTCATGGGCCGTCTCACTAAGCGGTTTGGCATCCGCAAGCTGGCCGCCTGTGGCGCACTTCTGGCTCTGGCCGGAACTCTGCCGCTCGTCTTTTTGGCCTGGCGCGGCCTCATTGTCAGCGTCCTCGCCGCGAGCCTCTTCATGCGGGGCGTGGGGCTCAGCGCCATCGGCATTCCCTCGATCACCTCGGGCTATGCGTCGGTGGCGCGCCAGGACCTGCCGATGGCGACGACCGCCATGAACATCGTGCAGCGCCTCGGCGGCCCGACATTGACGACGCTTCTCGCGGCCTTCCTTGGGTGGCGCCTGTCGGCGACGGCAGATCTGGCGTCGATGTCAGGCGCCTTCATCGCGGCGTTCGCTCTGCTCTGCGCCCTGCATGCCCTGCTGCTCCTCGCCACCCTCCGGCTACCCTGGCTGGTTCCTCACGCAGGACCCGCGTCCCAATTTCCCGCGACCGAGCCTGCCTGAACAATGCGGTATCGTCGATTGGCATTCAGCGATGAAAGGCCGACCGGGCGAAAATGCCGCCGGAGCGCGGCCTGCCGCCTCAGCCCCGCGCGAGGCTGGCGGCGGCCCGCTCCGTAGCCGCCCGGCTCGCGCTCTGCGCCTCGCCGACGGCGAAAGCCGTCATGTTGACGATGCCGCGCGAGGTCGTCGAAGGCCGGATGATATGCGCCGGCAGCGCGCCGCCGAGCAACACCGGACCGACAGGAAGCGCGTCCGCGATGATGATCGTCATCGCATAGGCGATGTTGGCGGCGTCGAGATTGGGCATCACGAGAATATTGGCCTCGCCCTTCAAGGTCGAGGATGGAAGGATGTTGTCGCGGACCGCCTGCGACAGCGCCGCATCCGCCTGCATCTCGCCATCGGCCTGAAGGTCCGGCGCGCGCTTGCGCAGAATTTCGAGCGCGCGGCGCATCTTCTGCGGCGAAGGCGAAGTGTCCGATCCGAAATCCGAATGCGATACAAAGGCGATGCGCGGCTCGAGCCCGAGGCGGCGCACGTGCTGCGCGCACATCAGCGCCGTTTCGGCGATTTCGAAATCGGCGGGATCATTGCGCACATGCGTGTCGGTGATGAAAAGAGGCCCCTTGCTTGTGATGACAAGGCTCATCGCGGCGAAATCGGTGACGCCCGGCGCGAGGCCGATGATGTCGCGAATATAGGCAAGGCGCGTGTTGAAGCGCCCGTCCAGCCCGCATAGCATGGCGTCGGCGTCGCCGCGCTTGACCGCGAGCGCGGCGATGACGGTGGAATTCGTTCGCACCTTGGTGCGCGCGTTGTCGGGGGTCACGCCGCGCCGGCCGGCGACCTCGAGATAGCTTGCAACATAGTCGCGATAACGCGGATCGTCATGTGGATTGACCAGCGCAAAATCGCGGCCTGGACGAAGAGACAGGCCAAAGCGTTCGAGACGCGCCTCGATGACGTCCGGGCGCCCGATCAGGATGGGGTGGGCGATGCCCTCCTCGACGACGGTCTGAACCGCCCGCAGCACGCGCTCGTCCTCGCCCTCCGCGTAAATGACGCGCTTCGGATCGGCTTTCGCGGCCTGCATCAGCGGCTTCATGATGAAGCCGGAGCGGAACACGAAGCGCGACAGCGTCTCCTCATAGGCGGCGAAATCGGCGATCGGCTTTTTTGCGACGCCCGACGCCATGGCGGCCTTTGCGACGGCCGGCGCGATGCGCAGAATGAGGCGCGGATCGAAGGGCGACGGGATCAGGCTGTCGGCTCCAAACTGGCGCGTCTTGCCGCCATAGGCGCGCGCGACGACGTCGGAGGGCGGCTCATGCGCCAGCTCCGCGATGGCGCGCACGGCGGCGAGCTTCATCGCCTCGTTGATGGTCGAGGCGGCGACATCGAGCGCGCCGCGGAAGATGTAGGGGAAACAGAGGACGTTGTTGACCTGATTGGGATAGTCCGAGCGCCCGGTGCAGATCATCGCGTCGGGGCGCGCCGCGATTGCCGCCTCCGGCTCGATCTCGGGCGTCGGATTGGCGAGCGCCATGATGAGCGGACGCGGCCCCATCGTTTTCGCCATGTCGGGCGTGAGCACGCCGGGCGCCGAGAGGCCGACGAAGATATCGGCGCCGCCGATCACGTCGGCGAGGCGGCGCGCGTTGGTGTCTCGGGCGTAGACCGCCATGCGCTCGTTCATCGCGGCGCGGCCCCTGTAGACGACGCCGTCGATGTCGGTGATGGTGATGTTTTCCGGCTTGGCGCCGAGTTCAACCAGAAAATCGATGCAGGCGAGCGCCGCCGCCCCCGCGCCGGAGCTGACGATCTTGACGTCCGAAAGGGTCTTGCCGCTCAGCTCCATGGCGTTCAGAACGGCGGCGCCGACGATGATCGCCGTGCCGTGCTGGTCGTCGTGGAACACCGGGATCGACATGCGCTCGCGCAGCTTGCGCTCGACCTCGAAACACTGCGGCGCCTTGATGTCTTCGAGATTGATGCCGCCGAAGGTCGGCTCCAGCGCGGCGACGATGTCGACCAGCTTGTCGATGTCGTTTTCGGCGATCTCGATATCGAACACGTCGATGCCGGCGAATTTCTTGAAGAGCACCGCCTTGCCTTCCATGACGGGCTTGGCGGCGAGCGGTCCAATATTCCCAAGGCCGAGCACGGCCGTTCCATTGGTCACGACGGCGACGAGGTTCTGCCGGATCGTCAGCTCGGCCGCCTCCGCCGGATCGGCGGCGATGGCGAGGCAGGCCGCGGCGACGCCGGGCGAGTAGGCGAGCGCGAGGTCGTGCTGGGTGCCAAGCGGCTTCGTCGCCTGGATTTCGAGCTTACCGGGCCGGGGCGAGCGATGATAGTTGAGCGCGCTGGACGCGAGGTCCGGCGTCACGGGGTTCGCCATGGGACAGCGTCCTTCTCCGGTGCGCGGGGCGTGAGGAGGTGAGATACGCGCAGGCCCGTGTGAAGTCCAGCCGGCTATATCGTCTCGGACCCCTGCCGGGCGGCGCATTGATCAAATCGCGGCGGCCGTGCCATTAAGCCTCTGCGAGAAAACGTCGCCGCCGCGAGCGCCTATCCTGAAGGGGTCCAATCTTGCCCGATAGCAAGCAAAGCCGCGTTTCCATCCTGCGCGACGTCGCCGCCTTGCGCACGACTGTGGCGGGCTGGCGCGCGCAGGGCGACACCATCGCCATGACGCCGACCATGGGGGCGCTGCACGCCGGCCATGTCTCGCTTGTGACGCTGGCCCGGCAAAAGGCCAGCCGGGTCGTCATGTCGATTTTCGTCAATCCGGCGCAATTCGCGCCGAACGAGGATTTTTCCGCCTATCCGCGCACATTCGACGCCGACGTCGAACTCTTCGCCGCAGCCGGCGGCGACGCCATTTTCGCGCCGCCGGTCGAGGCGATCTATCCGGCCGGCTTCGCAACCCGGCTGGAGGTTGCGGGCCCAGCCGCGGCGGGACTTGAGGATCGCTTCCGGCCGACGCATTTTTCTGGCGTCGCGACGGTCGTCGCGAAGCTGCTCAACCAGTGCAGGCCCGATGTCGCGATCTTTGGCGAGAAGGATTTCCAGCAGCTCCGCGTCATCGCGCAGATCGCCCGCGACCTTGACTTCGAGGCTGAGATCGTCGGCGCGCCGACCGTGCGGGAAAAGGACGGCCTCGCGCTGTCCTCGCGCAATGTCTATCTCTCGCCCGAGGAACGCAAGGCGGCGCCGGCGCTTCATGCGGCGCTTACTCGCTGCGCCGAGGCGCTTCGTGCTGGAGCGTCCATTGCAAAGGCGGTCGCGGCGGCGCAGGAAAACGCCGAGGCGGCGGGCTTCGAGGTCGATTACATCGAGGCGCGCGACGCGGAGAGCCTGGCGCCCGTCGCCTCGATCGGCGCGGGGCCGGTGCGGCTGCTCGCGGCGGCGCGGCTTGGCAAGACGCGGCTGATCGACAATATCGCCGTCTGACGGCGCATCTGGAGGCGAAGGCGATGAGCGATCCGCTTCGAACCGCAGCGAGCGCTGACTTGCCCGAGTGCCGCGTGCTGGCGACTATTTGCGGTCGGGTGCAGGGCATCGGCTACCGCGCCTGGACGCAGGCGCAGGCCGAGGCGCTGGGCCTGCGCGGCTGGGTCCGCAACCGCAGCGATGGCGATGTCGAGGCGCTGTTCTGCGGACCGCCGCTGGCGGTCCAGAAGCTCTGCGCGCGCCTGATGCGCGGGCCGCCGGCGGCGCGCGTCGACCACGTCAATGAGCGACGGCCCAATGAGAGCGAACTCGCGCTCGCCGGCGATGCGGGCTTCCGGCAAATCGCCACGATTTAGGTCTTTGTTACGATCCTCGTGTTTTATACCTCTCAACGAAACCACTGGCGGGCGGCGCATGAGTTTAAGGGCGATGGATTTTCAGAGCGGATCGGCGCCTCGCCACCATGCGGTCCGGCGTCTCGCCTTGAAAAAATCTGCGCGGCAGCGCCTCGCTTGCGCCGCTCTCGCGCTGGCCTCGCTCGCGCTCGCTGGCTGCGACAAATGCGGCGATCCGGTCAAGTTCAACATGCCGAGCCTGCCGAAGAGCTGCTACGGGATCAGCGAGCAGAAATAGTCCTTGCGAGGACGCAGCCCGCCAGCGTCGCCCGTCAATCCGCCCATATGCCCGGCTTCAGCCGCACGTCCGCCGCCGCCAATTTTGCTTCCAGGTCCTTGCGCGAGCCATAGTTTTCAATCAGCGCGCGGGCGAAATCCTCGGGGGCTTTTCCGTCGCGATATGGCGCTCGGGCGAAGTCTTCGGTAATCGCGGTTTCGGCGTCGATCCAGTAACCGTCCTCGTTCAGCAGGAACTCGGCCAGCCTGGGATCGTCAAAGCCGATTACGGCGATCTCGCGCGAGCGCTCGCCCCAGATCGCCCAACGGCCGTTGTCGGGGATCCAGACTACCGTCTCAGCGTGAAATATGAGCGCATCATTTCTGTTGCCGGGATCGCGCCAAAGTAATTTCAGATAGTCTTCTTCCGAAATGTCCGCGTCGAAACAGAACGAATTGATTCTGTCAAAATGTTTATAGAAATATGAGATCGGCTCGGGATCCAGAACGCTTAGGAGAACTTTGGCAGTCTTGGAACAAAATCGGCTGTCGTGAATGATCTTCACGAGACCTGTTCCGAAAACGTAGTCGAAATTCGCCAGAAGCGTGAATTTATACTCCTTCGTGAACACATTTTCAGGAAGAAGGCGTTTGGGGTGAAAAACACCGCCAATAATCGCCCCCACTTTCGGATGATCCTCGACCGTCAAAAAATCTCTGCTCATCAGTCCGCCCTCAGCCTAAGCTTCATATCCGGTCTACCGGTTCCTTCCATGTGGAAATAATCAGCGCTCGGACCCTCGTATGATTTTGAGTAATTTCTCACGCTGTATTTGGCTCCATCAGCCGAAAAATAGTTGGTCACATCTTCATCCGACGTCGGTTCAGATCTCCATCCTTGCTCACGCAGCTTCGTTTCGAATTCGCCTCGGGTCAGATCAGTTATGTAATTCGCCCTTCCTGCGCGACGCTTGCTTATGTCCGTCCCCTTAACGCCCGGCAGGCCCGGAACATCGACCGGCTCGCCTTCGCCCGGCCGGGGCAAAGGATAGTCCGGTTTGGCGTACTCCAGCCGGTTTCCCGGCCGCTCTGCCTCGGGCTTCGGCCGCGCCGGCTCGGCTTCATGCGGCTTTTCTTCCTCGCGGCCCCACCTTCGCGCGCGCGAGCCGAGAGATTCCAGAAAGTCGATGATCGGCTTCAGCCGATTCTTGCCGCGCCGCCAGGCCGCCTCCTCGACATCGCCGCCGCCGTCCCATCGGCCGCGTTCGTCGCGCGGCTGATCCGGGTTGTAATGCGCCTTCGCCAGCGGCGCGTCGAACGCCGCGAGCGAAGCCGGATCCACCCCTTGCGCCTTCAGGAGAACGTCCGGGCTGACGCCGGCGTCGAGCATCTTCTCGGCGACGAAGGCGCGCAGTTGGGCGCCCTCATCGGCGCAGGGCGGCAGCCCTGCGAAGATCAGATGGAATTGCGCCAGCGCATGCTCGCCTTCATTCCACAGTTCCACCGCCCGCCGCATCTTGCCGAGAAGATGCGGACCAACCGGCTGCTCCAGAGCGGTGCAGAGAATCGCCGCCGCGCCGCGCGGGTCGAGGACGAGCCGCGCGCGATTGCGCGCATCCACCTCCATCCGGGCGAGAATGGTTCCCGGCCCAAGGACGATTCCCTCGCCCGTGATCGCCATCTGCGGCGAGACGCGGCCGGGCCGCGTGCGCCTCTCGAACTCACCTGCAATTTCGTCCGCCGCGTCCAACCAGATGCTCCCTGTTCGAGAGGCCAAATCTGATCAGGAGCGTAACAGCAAAGCCTCGCGCCGCAAAGAACATAAAGCGAACATAGCGCGGGTGCGGAAGAGGTAAGATCGGCGCAAAACCCTTGAGGGTCGGCGCTTACTCCGGCGCCGCCTCGATCGGGTCATATTGCTTCGCGTCGAAGCCGAACAGCTCGAACGAGCGCTTCATGTGCGGCGGCAGCGGCGCCGTGACGTCGATCGTTCCGCCGCGCGGATGCGGCAGCACGAGGCGGCGCGCGAGAAGATGCAGCTTCTTCTCCACCGCATCGGGAATGGCGCGTAGCGGATCGTTGCGGCGCGGGTCGGTCTTCGGCCGCAGGCCATATTTGGGATCGCCGATGATCGGATGGCCGATCGCCTCGGCATGGGCGCGCAATTGATGCGTGCGGCCGGTGATCGGCTTCATCGAGAGCCAGGCCACGCGCGGCGCGAATGTATCGACCGTGGCGTAATAGGTCACCGAATGCTGCGCGTCCTCGTCGCCATGGCTGGCGACGCGCATCTTTTCCATTGAAGCGCGGTCTTCGTCGCTGCGCGGACCGGACCGGCTTTCGCCCATCGCCTCGCCCTTGGCGAGGAACAGCGAGATCTTTCCCTGCGCCGGCTTCGGCTCGCCCTCGACTAGCGCCCAGTAAATCTTCTGCGCCTGGCGCGAGCGGAAGGTCGCGCCGAGATCGGCGGCGATCTTGCGCGTCTTGGCGACGAGCAGCACGCCGGAGGTGTCTCGGTCGAGCCGATGCACCAGCACGGGGCGCTCGCCGCGCTCATTGGGCAGCGAGGCCAGCATGCCGTCGATGTGGCGCTTCATGCCGGAGCCGCCCTGCACGGCGAGCCCATAGGGCTTGTTGAGGACCATGAGGTCCTTGTCCTCGAAGAGGATCATGTCGCGGATGTCGCGCGCGTCCTGTTCGGAAATCTCCGGCTCCGCGCGTGGGGCCGCCGCAGCGGCGTCGAGGTGCAGCGGCGGCACGCGCACGCTCTGGCCCTGCGCCAGCCGCGTCGCGGTTTTGACCCGCGCGCCATCGACGCGCACCTGTCCCGTACGCACGATCTTGTTCAAGTGAGATAGCGACAGCGAGGGGACGCGGCGCTTGAACCAGCGATCGAGCCGCAAGCCGTCTTCGTCTTCACTGACTTCGAATGTTTGTACGCTCAACGCTTACGCCTTTTTGGAAAGTCCTCTGGGGACGGGCCTGATTCTAGCCGCCCCGGCGCGAAAAGGCGAACGCTGCGAATCGGAGAGCAGGCCGGTTTCGGGCGGAAATGCTCAAGGCGGCGCTTTGGGCGCATCCTTCGTCTGCGCCGCCGGCCATAAAGACTGAGGGCGGATCTGAGATTCGAGCAAGCCGCGAGGCGAATCTTGGACAAAGGCCCCGCCGCGCCGAGCAGCCATAAAAAGTGGGACGAAAATGTCTATTTCTAAAGCAAAATCAATGTGGGTCTAAGAGATTGGAGGCCTCGCCCGGAATCGAACCGGGGTGCAAGGATTTGCAGTCCTCTGCGTAACCACTCCGCCACGAGGCCTCCGTCGCGACGACAGCGCGTCTTCGCCTATAGCAAAAGAAATGGCGCCGGGGCAAGGAATGGTTCGCGCCGGGCCGGACGCGACTGGGGACGGATCGCCGTTTCGCCGATTTCCGCTCCGCCGATCTCTGTTTTGCCGATTCCCACTTTGCAAAGCGCGGGCAAGCTTGCTATATGCGCGCTTCCGCACGGCCGCTGCGCCGCGCCTGATCCCTGATAGCTCAGCTGGTAGAGCAATCGACTGTTAATCGATCGGTCGCAGGTTCGAGTCCTGCTCAGGGAGCCAATTCTTTCCAGTTTTCATTGCTCATTCAATGGGTTAAGCGCGCCTTCCGGCCATCTTGGCGGCGCCTGTTGGATGCGCCCGCAGCCTTCCGACTTCCATCCTTGGACTGTTTCGCCGTCGAGCGCGGCCGCCTCACGCGGAAGCCCGGCGGCACCGGTCGCGCCGGGCGTCATGCCGCCCGGCGCGCATTGTCGATCTCAGAACGCCGCGGCGAAGACCGCTGGCCTCACTTGAGGCCGCCCTCGCAGACGGCGAATTGATTGGCCGTCGTCGTCGCGAGATCCGAGCCGGCGCAGCCGAAGAAGCTGACGAGGCCTGGCTGGCCCGCATAACCGAGATGCGGGAGTCCGAAAATCTCTTCGATGCTTTTCAGCATGGAATAATGATTGAAGGGCGTATTGGCGACCGTGCCCGGCTTGATGAAGGGCGACAGCAGCACGGCGCCGGTGCGATCGCCGCCAAAGCCATTATAGGTGAGCGTATAGGGGCCGAGCGCGGCGCTCTGCGGAAACGATCCGATATTGGGTCCGGGCTGCTCGCTGCAGCAGGTTTCGCCCTGAAAGGTGACGACATAGCCGCCGGACGAATTCTTCGAGACCGCGGCGCCGCCCTCGTCGAAATTGATGATCAGGAGTCCGTCCGCGAGATAGGCGGGCGAGGCCATGATGATCGGAACCCATTTCTGCAAAAACGCATTCGCCGAGACGAGGCCGCCCGTTTGGCCGTTGACGCAGGGCCCGTCATGGCCGTCGTTGCAGAGATTGGGCGTGATGAAGACGAAATTGGGCGTCGTCGCCGCGGACGCGAGATCGCCCTGGAGGCGGCTCAGATTGACGACATTGGCGTTGCAAACGGGGGAGTCGATGATCGAGTGGAAATAGGCGAAAGGATTGTGCCGGGTCGCATATTGATCGCCCAGCGGCACGGTCGCGCTGGGCTTTTCCGCGCTCTGCGTGCCGTCGACGGCGTTCAGCGCGGGATGGCCGCAGGTCGCGGCTTCCCGGCTCGGATCATTGCCCATGTCCTCCATATAGCCGCGCCAGGTCTTGCCGGCGGCCTTGAGCTGATCTGGCAGCGTCTTGATCGCGCTGGGATAGACGCAACCGGTTCCGATCGCCTGGCCGTCCGCGGTGACGCCCGTCAGCTTGAAATCCGTGAAGGTCAGGCAGTCGTTGCGGGTGTCGAGTGTCGCCGCCTGACCGCTGATCATGGCGATGTAATTGTCGAGGCTGACATGGCCCGTGCCGTAATATTGGGTCAGCAGCGCGCCTTTTGCCGGCAGCGTCTGCGCCAAATAGGGCGCCTTTGAACCGGCCCCGAAGGTCACGTCATAGCCCTCGTTCTCAAGGGTGATGACGAAGACATGTTTGATCTGATGATAGCTTGTGGGCCCGCGCAGGCCCTGCGCGGATGCGATCTGCGGCGCCGCCAGGGCGGCCATGAAGGCCATCGACGCGAGCGCCCGCTGAAGCAGTTTGAACATGATTTCCCCCACCGAAAAAAGACGCGCGCCCGGCGTGGCGCGGGCGCGGCGGCTTGAGTTGAGGCGGGTTGCTTATGCGTCCGGTATGACAGTTTCAATTCGTCGACGGGGAAATCGGCGCCGAAGCGGGCGCAAATCGCCGCCGCGTCAATCCGGCGTGGAATGGGCGGCGATGTAGCTGCCGATGGCGCTTGCGGCGTTGAGCATATGCGCCCGCATCCGGCGCGAGGCCTCTTCGCCGTCGCCCTGCGCGATCGCCACCATGATGCCCTCATGCTCCTCGCGCGAGCGAATGATGCGGTCGGCCTCGCGCAATTGCGTGCGGCGGAATGATTTCAGCCGGGCGCGGATCGCAACCGCATGTTCGGCCATGAAGCTGTTGTGCGTCGCGTTGTAGATTGCTTCGTGAAATTTCGTGTTGAAGGCGTCATAGGCGTCGATGTCGCGGCGCTCGACCAGCGCGCGCGAGGATTCATGCAGGTCCATCAAATGGCTGCGTTCGAGCGGCGTGATGCGATAGGTTGCGAGCCTGACGCACATCGCCTCGATCTCGGCCGTCGCCTCGAACATGTCCATGATCTGCGCGGGGGTGAGGCGGGTGACGACCACGCCGCGGCGCGGGCGCATCTCGACGAGGCCGCTGACCGACAATTGCCGCAGAGCCTCGCGCACGGGGGTGCGGGAGGCGCCGAAGCGATCGGCGAGATCCTGTTCGTCGAGGGCGGCCCCGGCGGGCAGGCCGCCCGACGCGATTTCATCGGTCAGCGCATTGAGGATCTGCTCCGACAGCAGGCCCGGATTCGCGCTGACGATCCGCAATGGCGGTTTTGCGCCCTTTGCCATGTTCACCCCGTGATGGCGCGGACCGCCAGGAAGAGAATCGACGGCCCGACGAGGCAACCGATGCCGGTATGGAAGGTCGCCGTCAAGGCGCCGTAGGGCACGAGCTTGGGATCCGTCGCGGCGAGGCCGCCGGCGACGCCGCTGACTGTTCCCATGAGGCCGCCAAAGGCCATGGCGGAGCGCGGATTGTCGAGCCCGACGAATTTCGCCAGCATCGGCGTCGTGACCATAATGAGGACGGCCTTCAACACGCCGGTGGCGATCGAGAGCGCCATCACCGTCGAATTGGCCCCGAGCGCCGCACCGGTGACCGGGCCGACGATATAGGTGATGGCGCCGGCGCCGATTGTGGTGATGCTCACCGCATCGCGATAGCCGAAAGCGAGCGCCGCCGTGACGCCGATGATGAAGGGCAATATGGTGCCGATGGCGAGGGCGAAGACGCCAAGAAGGCCCGCCTTTTTCGCTTCGACGACATCGACCTCGAAAGCGGTGGCGACAATGGCGAAGTCGCGCAGCATGGCGCCGCCGAGGAGGCCAATGCCGGCGAAGACGGGGATGTCGGCGAGGCCCTTCTGGCCGCCGCTGACGACGCCGCCGACATAGGCGAGCGCGAGGCCGGCGACGATGGCGATGGCCGAGCCATGCACGCGCCCGGCGGTCAGCCGCTTTGAGATCAGGAGAGAGACCCACATCACGGCGCCGATGACGGCGAAGGCGGCGACGAGGCTCTGTTCGATGAAGAGGTGCTGGATCATGTGCATCATGCGATCTACGCCTTTCTCGCCGCCGCGCCGGGCGGGCCGATGGGCGCGAGATCGCCCGAGATGATGTCGCCGCCGCGCTCGACCTCGGCTTCGTCATGGACGTCGGACGGCCGCTCGCGGCCGATGCGCCCGAGCAGAGCCGTGGCGAGGAAGCAGGCGACGACCGTGACGACAGCCGCGACGAGGACGAGCGGACCGCCGCGAAGGGCCGCGACGACATTCTGCTGCGCCGCCATGGCGACGACGATGGGGATGTACATCGTGCCCCAGAACTCGACGCCGAGCTTGACGCCATGGGTCAGCTGGCCCGACTTCTGCAGCCAGACGCGGGCGGCGATGAGCAGCATCATGGCGAGGCCGACGCCGCCGACATTGGCCTTGACGCCAAGAAGGACGCCGAGGAGATCGCCGAGAAACACCCCGATGAGGGTGCAGATCGAAAGCAGGGCGACGCCGAAAATCGTCATGCGCCGGCCCTCCCCGCATAAGCCGGGCGCAGGGCGCCTTTGACGAGACCATGCCTCATTTGCGCGTTCCTCCAAAAAGCGCCGCTCTTGTTTGGCGGCGAGATGAGTATACGTAATGATGATAAAAATGCAATATTGTATACTAAAGCGCTGAAAAAATATTTTGGCGCGCGGCTCCGTGGGGCTCCTTGCCGTCGCGCTGGCGCTTGGCGGCGTCGACTTCGCCATTTAACGCAGCCGATGTTGATGAAGCGCAATATGCTGTTTACAAGGGAAAAAATTTTGAATTTGGCTGATGCGGCGAGGCTGAGAAAAAGATAAGGCTCCGTCGCCATGACGCGATCTGGCGCCGCCGAGGAAAAAATCTCGCAGCGCGGTATGTATGCGTGATATTGCAGTTGATCTTTTTTTGTATACAAGATGCGCGGAGCGGGACGCCGGAGGCCGACATCGCGGCGCCGGCCGCGCGACAAATCACGGGGTCGCCTCGCCAGCGCGGGCGGCGTATCCTTGAAAGGCGTTGGAGGAGGGCAGGCGAATGAGGCAATGGGACGCCGGACGGGCGGCGCGGAGCGAGCGTCTCGCCGCGGGGGCCGCGCTTGCGAAGGGCAAGCTCGTTCCGCGCGATCAGGCGGTCGCGCTGCTCGAAGCGGTGATCCGGCCTTTCGACCGCGTCTGCCTTGAAGGCGACAATCAGAAACAGGCCGATCTTCTCGCCGCCGCGCTGGCCGGGGTCGATCCCGCCAGGATCCATGATCTTCACATGGTGCAGTCGGGCGTCGTGCTGCCCGAGCATCTCGACGTCTTCGAGACGGGCGTCGCCAAAAAACTCGACTACGCCTATTCCGGCCCGCAGGCCGGCCGCATCGCCAGGATGCTGTTTGGCGGTCGGATCGAGCTTGGCGCTGTCCACACCTATCTCGAACTCTTCGCCCGCTATTTCATCGATCTGACGCCCAATGTCGCGTTGATCGCCGCGGTCAGCGCCGACGCCGACGGCAATCTCTACACGGGACCCAACACTGAGGACACGCCGACGGTGGTCGAGGCCACCGCCTTCAAGAGCGGCGTCGTCATCGCGCAGGTGAACGCCATCGTCGACAAGGTTCCGCGCGTCGACATCCCCGGCGATCGCGTGCATTTCGTCATCGACGCCGGCGAGCCCTTCTATGTCGAGCCGCTGTTCACGCGCGATCCCGGCGCCATTACCGAAACGCAGATTCTGACCGCCATGCTGGCGATCAAGGGCATCTATGTCCCCTATGGCGTGAAGCGGCTCAATCATGGCATCGGCTTCAATACGGCGGCGATCGAACTGCTGCTGCCGACCTTCGCCGAACGGCTTGGCCTCAGGGGAAAGATCGCGACGCACTGGGCCTTGAACCCGCATCCGACGCTGATCCCGGCGATTGAGTCGGGCTGGGTCGAGCAGATCCATTGCTTCGGTTCGGAAGTCGGCATGGATGATTACATCGAGGCGCGCTCCGACATTTATTTCACCGGCCCTGACGGCTCGCTGCGCTCCAACCGCGCCTTCTGCCAGACCGCCGGGCTTTACGCCTGCGACATGTTCATCGGCTCGACGCTGCAGATCGATCTCAATGGCAACAGCTCGACGGTGACGACGTCGCGCATCGCCGGCTTTGGCGGCGCGCCCAACATGGGGTCCGACGCGCGGGGACGGCGCCATCCGAGCGAGCCCTGGCTCAAGGCGGGGCAGGAGGCCGACCCCGATGGCGCGCCGGCGCTGCGGCGCGGGCGCAAACTCGTCGTGCAGATCGGCGAGACATTTGGCGAGGGCAATGCGTCGACCTTCGTTGAAAAGCTCGACGCTCTCGCGCTGGCCGAAAAGCTGAAACTCGATCTCGCGCCGGTGATGATCTACGCCGATGACGTCACCCACATTGTCACCGAGGAAGGCGTCGCCAATCTGCTGCTTTGCCGCGACAGGGACGAGCGCGAGCAGGCCGTGCGCGGCGTCGCCGGCTATACTGAGGTTGGCCGCGGACGCGACAAGAAGATGGTGGAGAAATTGCGCGAGCGCGGCGTGATAAAGCGCCCCGAGGATCTTGGCGTCGATGTGCTCGACGCCAACCGCAGCCTCCTCGCCGCGCGTTCGATCAAGGATCTAGCGCGCTGGTCGGGCGGCCTCTACAAGCCGCCGTCGAAATTCCGCAACTGGTGAGGAGCGGCGCATGGAAAGACTGACATTTCGTCATACAACCGCGAAGGCGGCGGGCGGGACCAGGCCGCAGGCGATCGTCGGCGTCGTCGCCTCCGGCAATCTCGAAGTGCTGGTCGAGCGCGTATTGCCGGAACGCGAGTGCGAAGTCGAAATCTCCACCGCCGCGCATGGCTTCGGCGCGGTGTGGGCGGCGGTCGTCGCCGATTTCGTCGAGCGCTATGCGCCGGGGGGCCTGCGCCTCTCCATCAATGACGGCGGCGCGCGGCCGGATGCGGTCGCGCTGCGGCTGGCGCAGGGTGTGCGCGTGATCGAGGAGGCGGGCGTTTGAGGGGCGCGGCGAAGGACCAACCGGCGTTGATGAGCCTGCAGGCGAGCTGGTATGAGGCGAGCGCGCGCGCGCGCATCGCCGGACTGCTCGATCATGGCGGTTTCGTGGAATTCATCGGCCCCGCCGCGCGGGAGATGAGCCCGCATCTCGACATTTTCGACCTGCCGAAGCAATTCGACGATGGCATGATTGTCGGCGGCGGTCGGCTTGCGGGCAAGCGCGTTCTTGTCGCCGCGCAGGAGGGCCGCTTCATGGGCGGCGCCTTCGGCGAGGTGCATGGCGCCAAGCTCACCGGCCTCCTGCGCGCCGCGCGGGAACTGGGCGATAAAATTGAAGCTGTGTTGATCCTGTTCGACACCGGCGGCGTGAGGTTGCAGGAGGCCAATGCCGGCGAACTCGCCATCGCCGAAATCATGCGCGCCATGCTTGACCTTCGCGCGGCGGGCGGGCGCGTCATCGGGCTGATCGGCGGGCGTTCCGGTTGCTATGGCGGCGGCGGACTGATCTCCGCCTGTTGCAGCGGCCTTGTTGTTTCCGAGCAGGGTCGCATCAGCGTTTCCGGCCCGGAAGTGATCGAGACCAACAAGGGCGTCGAGGAGTTCGATTCGAAGGATCGCGCGCTGGTGTGGCGCACAATGGGCGGCAAGGCGCGCCGTCTGCTCGGCATTGCCGACGCCTTCGCCGATGATGCGATGGCGAGCTTTCGCGATGCGGCGCTGACGCTGATCGACGCGGCGCCGCAGTTCGGTCTCGCCGCAATGCAGGCCGAGCAGGCCCGCCTGGAGCGCCGCCTCGAACGCTTCGGCGCCTGCAAGGATGCGAGGGAGATCTGGGCCGCGCTCGGCGTCAATGCGCCTGACGAAATCCCCGACCTTGACGCCGCCGCCTTCGTCGAGATTGCAAATGCCCGCGCGGAGACAAGCCATGACGCTCGATGAAATCCTGATCTCGCTGTTTCCAGCCGGCCATGATGTTGTGGTGGACGACGAAGGGTTGATCTCGGGCTCGGGGCCGCTGGATGGAGCTCGGGCGAGCGTCATCGGCGTCGCAAACAGGGCGCCGCTCGGCGTAGAGGGCGCCGCGAAACTCGCCGCAACAGTGTTGGGCGTGATCGCGGCGGGGCGCAAGGATCCGCTGCTTGTTCTCGTCGATAGCGACAGTCAGCGCATGAGCAAGCGCGACGAGATGTTCGGCCTTTCCGAATATCTCGCGCATCTTTCGAAATGTCTGATCCTCGCCGATCAGCAGGGCGTTCCGACCATTGGCATTCTTTACGGACATACGGCGGCGGGCGCTTTCATCGCGACCGCGCTTTCGACGCGCTTGCTGGTCGCGCTGCCAGGCGCCGACCCGGAAGTGATGGATCTGCCCTCGATGGCGCGCGTGACGAAACTCTCCATTGAAGTGTTGAAGGAGAAGGCGAAATCGACGCCGGTGTTTGCGCCGGGGCTGGATAATCTGGCGCAGACTGGCGCGGTGTTCGAGACATGGGATCCGCAAACATCATTGGCCGCGCAATTGTCGGCCACGCTCGCGCGCGGGGCGCAGGGCGATGCGCGCGACGTCCTCGGCAAGTCGCGCGGCGGGCGCCCGAAAGCGGCGGAGATCGCTACGCGGGTGCAGGAACTGGCGCGTCATGACTGATCCCGCCGCTGGGGGCGCGGCTTGCTGGGGAACGCGCCTTGCCCCCGCGCGGCATGCGTTGCTGCGGGTGGAGCCGGCGGCCTATGCGCTGACGCTCGCCGGGCGCGCGGAGCTTGCGGGCGAGGCGCTTCTCGCCGACTGGGCGGCGCTTTCTCGCCCGCTCATCGCGCGTCGGCGGAACAACTGCGATGGTGCGGGATTGATTGCCGCGGGGATTCCGCTTCCGCCCGCGCAGGGAAAGAAGCGCATCGCCTTGCAGTTCGATCCGGGCGCCATTCTTTCCATCGAGCCGCCGCCTTTGCTTGCCGACGCCGCACGCGCCGCGCCCACGGGATGGCGGGCGACGATCGCGGCGATCTGCGAACTTTGCCGACGCGCCGGAGTCGAGGTCCGCGCATTTGGCGCGCTTGCTTGGGCGAGGCTGACGGACCTTGAATATCTCAGCGCTTCGTCCGACCTCGACCTGCTCATCGCGGTGCATGAGGATACGGATGTCGCCGCGCTGCTCGATGGGCTGGCGCGGATCGAGGCGGGCGCGCCGATGCGCCTCGATGGCGAGATCATCCGCTCCGGTCTCGCTGCCAATTGGCGCGAGCTTTACGCCGGCGCCGATGAGGTTCTGGTCAAGACCATTGACGGCGTCTTGATGCGTCCCCGCGCGGCGCTGCTGTCCAGCGCCGTTCCATGCGCGTGAGCGCCGCCACCACCCTGCGCGTCGATGCGCCGCCCGGGCTTTCGGCGGATGCGATCGGGGCCCTCGCCTCATCCTGCCTGCGCCGCGAGGTTGACACATGGCCGAAGCCCGGCCTCGTCAGCCATGTCGACAATGGCAGTCACACCGATATGGACGCGGCGATGCTTCGCCGCAGCGCGGATGTGCTGCAGCCCTTTTACGTGGAGCTGGCATTGGCGGGCGCCGAAGGCGCGCCCATGGGGCGTCTGCGCGCCATCGGCCTTGCTGCGGAGGCGCGCATGCTGTCCGCGACGGGCGGCGTCAATGCGCATCGTGGGGCGATCTTCGGCCTTGGCCTGCTTTGCGCCGCCGCCGGCGTTGAAGATCGCGGCGGCGAAACGCTCGGCGCCCTGGTGCGCTTACGCTACGGCCGCGCGATCATTGAAGGCCCCGTCCCGCCGCTGAGCCATGGCGCGCGGGCTGGGCGCCTCTACGGCGCGGGCGGCGCGCGGGGCGAGGCTGCGGCAGGATTTCCGAGCGTCTATGAAATTGGGGCGCCCGCTCTCGCCGAGGGGCGAAGGCTCGCGCCGCAGGACGCCGAGGCCCCTCGCGTGCAAGCGATTTTCGCGCTGATCGCGGCGGTCGCGGACACCAATCTCCTGCACCGGGGCGGCGCGGAGGGGCTTGCATTCGCGCGGGCGCGCGCCGACGACTTCCTGCAACGCGGCGGCGTCGGCGCGCCGGACTGGCGCCAGGCGGGCGCCTGCATTCACGCCGAATTCGTCGCCCGCCGCCTCAGCCCCGGCGGCTCGGCGGACTTGCTCGCGATGAGCCTCTTCGTCGACCAGCTCGAACGTCCGCAAGCGAACCATGTTCGCGTCGCGGAATTACGGCCGCGTGAAATCGCAGCTTTGATATGACGCTCGCGATCCTATGCTCTGGTCAGGGCGCGCAGCACAAGGATATGTTCGCGCTGACGGCGGATGCGCCGGAGGCGGCGCCCGTTTTCGCGGCGGCTGCACGGGCGCTTGGGGCGGATCCGCGCGACTTCGTCCGCACGCGCGAAGAGGCCGCCCTACACGTCAATGCAGTGGGGCAAATTCTCTGCGTGACGCAGGCGCTCGCGGGCTTTGCGGCGTTGCGGATTGCGCCCGGAACGCGCTCGACGATCGCGGGCTACAGCATCGGCGAACTCGCGGCATGGGGTTGCGCCGGGCTGTTTTCCCCGGAGGCCGCGATCGAACTCGCAGGCGCGCGCGCCGCGCTGATGGATGCTTCGAGCGGCCCCGAGGATGGTCTCGCCTTCGTGCGCGGCCTTGGCCGTGATGCTGTCGATGGTCTCTGCGCGCGTCATGCGGCGGCGGTGGCCATCGTCAATCCGGGGGCGGTTTTCGTGGTTGGCGGTGCGCGCGAAGATTTGCATGCGCTCTGTGCGGAGGCGATGAGCCTTGGCGCCGCCAATGCCGGGCCGCTCAAGGTCAATGTCGCTGCGCATACGCCGCGGCTCTCCCCGGCCGCCGCGCGTTTCCGTGAGGTTTTGGCGGCGCGGAGCTTGGGCTCGCGCGTTGCAGGTGCGCGGCTCCTCAGCGGCGTAGATGCGGGGCTCGTCCTCGATGTGGAGACGGGGCTCGACAGGCTCGCCGCGCAAATCGCGCAGACCATCGACTGGGCGGGGTGTCTGGATGCCTGCGTCGAGGCGGGGGCCGACAGTTTTCTTGAGCTTGGCCCCGGCCGCGCTCTGGCGGCGATGGCCGGGGCGCTGCCCGGCGTCCGCGCGCGAAGCCTCGAGGATTTCCGCGGCATTGCGGGGGCGCGGAGCTGGATCGCTGAGTCCGTAAGCTGAGGAGCGGCGCCGTCCGCGCCGCCGGACAAGATTTGGTGATCGGCGGGCCGGCGCCGCGTCCGGCCTCGCCAATGCGCGAAAAATGCACTAAATAGCGGGTGCTAAGCGACGCATTTTCAAATGCGCGGACGGAACCCGGCGGCTAGCGCGGGGCAATCGGAGGCGGCGACCATGCGGGCTGTTTTTATGCGGGAATCCTTCGCGCGACGGAGCGTTCTTTTTGCGGGCGTCGCGCTCGCGGCTTTTGTCGCCTCGCCCACGGTACGCGCCGGATTTGGCGATGATCCGGCGCAGCGCGAAGCGCGTTGGAACGACGTCGCGAACGCCGTGTTCAAGGATCGCGTCCGGCAGAACGGCGATTCTGTCATCGCTTTGGAGGCGCCGCCGCGCGCCGAGGATGCGTCGCTGGTGCCGATGACGGTCACGCTGTTGAGCCCCTCGGCCGACGGCAAGGCGATCACCGGCGTCTATCTCATCATCGACGACAATCCCTCGCCGGTCGCCGCGCATTTCACCTTCGGGCCGGCGGCCGATCCGCATGAGATCAAGCTGCGCGTGCGGGTCAACACCTACACCAACGTCCACGCCATCGCCGAGACCGCCGACGGCAAGCTTTACGAGACGGCGAAATACGTCAAGGCGTCCGGCGGCTGCTCGGCGCCGATGGGCATGTCCGACGAAGAGGCGATGAAGGGCATGGGCGACATGCGGCTGAAATTCGCCGAGGGCGCCGCGACCGGCAAGCCCTCGGGCGCGACGCTGATGGTGCGCCATCCGAATTTCAACGGCATGCAGATGAATCAGGTGACGCGCGACTATACGCCGGCGCGTTATATTCAGACGATCAACGTCTCCACCGGCGATCAGAAAGTGTTCGATCTTCAAAGCGATATTTCGCTGGCCAGCAATCCGGTGATCGGCTTTGGCCTCACGCCGCAGGGCGACGTCAAGGTCGCGGTCACCGACAGTGAGAAGGGCCATTGGGAGCAGACCTTCCCAGGCCCGCAGCTGAGCAATTGATGCGCGCTATCGTGTCCCGGATGCGCGATCTCGCCGCGATTGCGCTCGGCCTTGGGCTCATCGCCGCGACGCCCGGTCGGGTGCCGGAACCGGATGGGCTATGGCAGGGGCCGATGCGCGGCTACACGCCAAACACGATTGCGGGCGGTACCGTGCTTGATACGGCCGCCCTCGCCAAATTGCTTGAGGCTGGAAAGCCCGTGCTGGTCGACGTGTCGCTCGTCGATGTGAAGCCGCCGTCGATGGCGCCGGGGACGCCCTGGCTGCCGGTGCACCGCACGATTCCCGGCGCCATCTGGCTACCGGGCGCGGGCGCGGGCAGCGCCGATCCGCAATTTGCCGAGCGCTTCAAGAGCCGCCTCGCCGAGCTGACGGGCGGCGACGCTGGTCGCGCGGTCGTCACCTTCTGCCACCCCGAATGCTGGGGCAGCTGGAACGCCGCCAAACGGCTCGTCGGCCTTGGCTATGCGCATGTCTATTGGTACCCGGACGGCATGGAGGGCTGGCAGGCCGACCATGATGTGGCCGCCGTCGAGGCCGATCCGGCCTGGGCGGCAGGAAATCCGCCCGATCGACCGCAGTGACCGGCCGCTTTGCGGCCGCCGCGGATTCGCGCGTGTTGGAGGATGCCGCCATGTTGAGCCGCCGCGCCTTTGCAATCTCGGTCGGCGCCGCTCTTTTCAGCGCCGCCCTGTTCGGCGCGACGCCGCTCGTCGCCGGCGGACCGCCTGCTCCCTTCGATGAAAAGGCCTTCGCGGCGGCGCAGGCGGCCGGCAAGCCGATCCTCATTCATATCGCCGCGCCCTGGTGTCCGGCCTGCAAGGCGCAAAAGCCAATCATCGAAAAGCTGCGGCTTGACCCACGCTTCAAGGATCTCGAAATCTTCACCATCGATTACGACACGCAGAAGGATCTGATGGCCAAATTCGGCGCCAATTTGCAAAGCACGCTGATCTGTTTCAAGGGCGCGAAAGAGACCGGCCGCTCGATCGGCGAGACGCAGGAAGAATGGATCGAGGCGCTGCTCGAGAAGACGCTTTGAGGCGCTGATTCCTCACCACGTCACGCGCAGGCCGACCGAGCCCTGTTGCGAATTGGCGTTGCCGCGAAACTCGCCCGCGTATTTTGCGAACAGGGCGACATTTTCCGTCTGCCATGCCGCCACATTAATGCCGATGACCGCGGCGTTGCGGCCCGGATTTGAGGCTTCGATCGCAAAGGGCTGGTCGAGCAGCGCCGCCTGCGTCGTCAGCGCCTGATTGCCGAAATCATCCGTCCAGGAAAGTTTGAGCTGCACCATGTAGGTTGTGAGGTCGGCATGGAGCAGCGTCGTCGCCCACGCGCCGACTTCGCTGGTCAGCCTGTAGAAGGTCTGCGTCGGGAAGTAGAGGCCGAAGTCGGTCGTCTCGGTGAAGCCGCTGCGGTTGAAGGTCTGGCCGGTTAGCCCGACGAAAGGCTTCAAGGTGGCGCCGGCGAATTCGAACAGATAGCCGGCGTCGGCGGCGGCGAGGCCGCCCCAGCCGCTGAGCGAGCCTGCTGAGGTGACGGCCTCCCCCGGGAAGGCGATCGATCGCGAGGAGCCGCCCGTCGTGGGGCCGGCGGCCAGTCGCGCGTCGAAGACGAACCGGCTCGGCGCCCAGGTGGCGTAAAGCGCGCCGGCGTAAGTATTCGCCGTCGCGCTCGTATCGGCGCTGTTCAACGCGGTGCGCGTATAGCCGACGGCGCCGCCGGCGATGAAATCATTCGAGAATGAGCGGTCGCCGCCGACGACGAAGGCGCCGCTCGATGCGGTTGCGCCCGGCAGGCCGTTTGCCGCGCCGACATGCGAGGCGCGGCCATAGCCCTCGCCCCATGTGGTCCAGGGCGAGCCGCCCGCCGTCGCCGTCGCCGCTGGCTCCATTGCGACGCTGCGCCCGGCGACGACGGGACCTGAGCCGGCATAGGAAAAGACGATGCTTGGCGCCGGCGAGGCCGGCGCTTCGCCAAAGCCGGACAGCAGCAGCTCCTGGCGGTCGGCGATGGCGCCGGAGAGACCGGCGAAGGCGTCGAGCACGGCACCGGGGACGGCCGCCTGGCCCTGTCCCGAAAGAGCCGCCAGAGCTGTGACGTCGCCATCGACCGTCTCGGCGTAAAGCGCCTCGAAGATGGTTTCCCTGGTTCCCTTCATGTCGAGGCCAGCGGCGGGTCGGGCGCGATCGAGCGCGCCGGCCAGCGCCTGCTGATTGGCGTTGGTCGACTGCGCCACGGCGAGGCCATCGAACGTCAGCGGCGTCACGTCGATTGCGACTGTGCCGGGCGCATCCACCACGTCAAGTCGCGTGTTCGGCGCAAGGACGCCGGCGCCCGGCTGCGTCAGGCCGCTGAAGGATCCCGTCAAGGCGGCGCCGTTCACGGCCGTCAGGAATTGAAAGGAGGCGCCCTGTTGCGGAACGTAATTGTTGTTTCCGCCCGGAATGCCGCGCAGGATCGGCGTCAGCACGCCGTTCTCCACGAAGCTGTTGCCGGCGCCGGCGACGACGATCTTGTCATAGGTTCCAGGACCGCCCGGAGTCTGGAGCGGGCCATCGATGTTGACCCGCGTATTGGCTGTCGCGCCAAGCGTCACGTTGCCGTTGAAGACCAGCGTGCCCGGCGACGTGCCGGTGAGGGGGATGCCGGCCGGCAGCGCGCCGCCATTGTTGGTTTTGATGTCGCTGTAGTTCGGCAACTGGCCGGCCTCCAGCGTGCCATTGATGATCGCATCGCCGTTGACCCAGCCAAAGCCGGCCAGCGCCGCGCCCTTCGCCACGGTCAGTTTCGTGTTGAGGGTCAGCGTGCCGTCGACGCCGAGCGCGCCGGCGTCCACATTGACGTCGCCCGTCGCGATGGTCCGGCCCGCGACGATCAGATAGCCATTGCCGGTCTTGCTGAAGCCGCCGCTCGTGGTGAGCGGCTGGCTCCAGTAGCTCATCTGCAGGGCATCGACATTGATGGCTGCTCCCGCGGCGAGCGTTTTCGGGCCAGCGATGGCGCGATCGACGCGGATCAGGCCGTATCCATAAAGGCCATTGTCCGCCATGCCGTAACCATAGGCGGCGTTGTCGGCCGCGGTCTTCGCGCCGAGATTCTCGGCGGTCGCGAACAGCACATGCGCCAGATCCTGCGCGTTGTAGCCGGGATAGGCCTGCGTCAGAACGGCGAGCGCGCCGGAAACCATGGGCGCGGCCATTGAAGTGCCTTGCTTGAAGCCGTATCCGCCTGGAACGGTCGAGTAAATCCCCGAACTCGTCGGCGGGTCCGAGATCATGTCGCCGCCGGGGGCTGCGACGCACCAGCTCGCGGTGACGCCGCATTGCTGGGCGTAATAGGCGATGGTCTTGTTCGCCCCGATCGCCGTCGCCCCGATGATGAGGCCGCTCTGCTGCAACAGGCTGGAGAAATTGTAGTTTTTCGTGCCGGGATCATAGACGCCCGCATTGGCGTTGGCGCCGGGCTGAACGAATGGAAAGAGCGCGAGGCCACTCGGGTTCTTGCCCGCGACGGCGCTGTCATCGCGATCGTTGCCGGTCGCCGCGACGATGATTTTGCCCTTTTTGAGCGCTTTCAGCGCCTCGGCCACCTGCTCGTCATCGAGCGTCGAGGTTGGCCACCGCTGCAGATTCTTTGTGGAGACCGTCGGCCCATAGCTCGCATTGTAGATCGGCACATTGGCGAGCGAGGCAAAATACGTAAGCGAACTGTCGATCGGATCATAGACGCCAGGCGCCCGGCAATCGGCGCCCTTGACCTTGCAACTCGCCGTTTTGGCGAAGACCTGAAGCACCACGAGGTTTGCGTCATAGGCGACGCCCGGGGTCGTAGCGCCGGCCGAGGCCGCCGCGATGCCGGCGACATGCGTGCCATGGCCGTCGACGTCGACGAACTCCGCCGGATCATAGGGCGCCCCCGGCGCCGTGACGACGAAGCTCTTGCTGCGCGTATCGATCTTGCCGGCGCCGGTGAACCCCGCCGGCGTTTGATCGGTGGCGATGCCCGAGTCGCCAACCGCGATGGTGACGCCGGCGCCCGTGTAGCCGGCCGCCCAGGCGAGCGGCGCGCCGATCAGGGTCAGTCCATATTGCTTTGGGTCAGGCGTCGGCGGGGTCTGCGCCAGCGCTGTCGCGGAAGCCGCCAGCAGGGCGATCATGGCCGTCGATGAAAACAGGAATGACGCCGAAGCGCGCTTGCCCGATTTGCCTGAACCTTCTCCCGCGGCGCAAAACGCCGGATAAAATATTTTCGTCATGAAAGCCCCCGCCCGCGTCACGCGCCGCGTCTTCTCGGGAAGGCACGGGATCAGCCGCGCGGCGTCTCTGCGCATTGGCCGCTGCCCGGGAAGTCTCGCTTCGTCACGCAAGCCCACGATAGCTGCGATCTCGATGACGCAGAGTTGATCTCACGCAAACGGCATCGCAATGCGATCATGTGTGGCCTCGCCGCCACAGTTTGCCGGCAAGCGTCGGCGTGGGCGGCTCAAGCGACCTTGACGCCTTTCCAGAAGGCGATCCTGTCCTTGATCTCCGCCGCCGCCGGCTTCGGCTCGGGGTAATGCCAGGCGGCGTCCTTGTTCTCCGCGCCATCGACGACGATCGAGTGGTAATGCGCGGTTCCCTTCCAGGGGCAGATCGTGGTCGTCGCGCTTGGCGTCAGATATTGCTCCGCGACCGCGCCGCGCGGAAAATAGTGGTTTCCCTCGACGACCACGGTCTCGTCAGATTCCGCGATCGTCGCGCCGTTCCAAATCGCCTTGACCATTGCCTGCTCCTCGCCATGCGCCGTCAAGATTCGCGAAGCCGCGAACCGTCGTCGCCAAACTCCTCGCCGCGCGACGACCGCTCGCCGGCGTATTGAACCTCGCAATCTGGTCCGGCCGCCAGAGCGACGGGAGCGCTGCGCCGCGCCTCCGCCGCATAATTTTGGAGCAGCGCGGCGCGTAGCGGGTCGGCGGCGTCGAAACCGCCCGCAAGGCCGGCGATGACAGCGGCGCAACGCGCCCGCGCAGAGGCCGCTTCCGTCTTTTCGCCGCTGTCTTCATGGAACGCCGCCGCCCAAGCATAGACGCGCCAGGCGGCGAGTGGCGTCTCCGCCGCCTCGACGACGGCGATCGCTTGCGCCAACTGACAGCGCGCCGCGTCGAAATCGCCTCCGAGGCGGGCGATGTTGGCCAAAAGCCCGTGCGCGAGCGCGAGATAGGTGCGCTCCGGCGGGCCGGCTGCGATGGCGTGAAGCTGTTGAGCCTGCTCGCGCGCGCGCGGCAAATCGCCGGTTTCGATGAAATATTCTGTCCGATTGAAGAAATGCTCGGGATAGATGGACGCGTCCATTGCGATTCCCTCGATCTCGATCTTGTCTTCGATCTGCCGGAGCTGCGCCGCGGCGGCTGCATGGTCGCGAAGGCCAAGGTTTGCTTTCGCCAGCAGGGTGCGGCCGAAGAAGAAGTTGAACGGATTTCTTTCGATCGCGGGGTTGAGCGCCGCCTCGGCGCGTCGCTTCGCGCCCGCGTAATCCAGCGCCTGCGCGTGCAGCCAGGCGATCGAAAGCTGGCACACGGCGGCGGCCTGGGGGTTGGCGTTTCTTTCGGCCATCGCCAGCGCCGCCGCAGCGCTCGCCAGCAACCGGCGCCATTCGCCAAGATAAAGATAGGAGCAGGCTTCGAGCACATTGAAGATCGAAGCGTAAAAGACGTCGCCGATCGCCTGCGCCAGTTGTTGGCCGCGCTGCGTCGTGAGACTGCAGGCGCGATAATCGGATGCAAGGAATTGCGGCACCGCCTCGATCGAGCAGCGCCGCAGCTGGATCAGCGGATCGCTCGAATGCGCCATGATGCGCGTGGCTTCGCGGCAGCGCTCGGCGTCCTGGCCGCGCCAACCGAGCAGGAGAAGATTGAGGTTCGCCCTGTTGCCCCGCGCGAGGGCTTTGACGACCTCATCGTCGACGGCCTCGCTTTTGATGAGCGCCTGCTGGGCGTAATCAAGGCAGCGGCGCCGGTCCACATAAAGGCTGAAGCGGCTGAGATCGAGCAGGCCGTGGACCTCGACGAGAGGCTGGCCGGCCTCTCCGGCGCAGGCGATCATGGCGGCGATGTCGGCGAATGCGCCCGCAAGGTCGCCGCCGGAGCGGCGCGCCCAGCCGCGCTGGTGGAGCAACTTCATGCGCGCCGTCAGGCGGTTGCTGGCGTCGGGCAGGCGTTCGGCAAGGCCGAGGGCGCGCGTGAGATAGGCGTCGGCCTCCTTGTCGGCGAATCGCTTCGTCGAGGCGTCGGCAGCCTCGGCGAGATAATGTGACGCCTTGGCGAGGCTCCGGCCCTCCTCGAAATGCAACGCGAGCGCAGCTGCGATTTCGGATGTTCGCTCGACGTAGCCCCGCTCCAGCGCCTCGCCCAGCCGGCGGTGCAGGATCGTGCGCCGCATCGGCGCCAGTCTCCCGTAAAGCACCTCCCTGTAGAGCGCGTGCGCGAAGGCGTAGCGCCCCGCCAGGGTTCCGTCCGGCCATTCCGTCACCCCGTCGGCGCTCAAGACGTCGCCCTTGCGGACAAGCTCCTCGAAGATCTCGTCGACCTCCGCCGCGTCGCGCTCCAGCGCGCCGGCGACGGCGGCCGCGGAGAAATCCGCGCCCAGCGCGCTCGCGGCCTCGAGCAGGCGCTGTTCATCGGAGGCGAGGCGGTCGATCCGCCGCGCGATCATTTCGTGCAGGTCCCCCGGCATGCTCTCCGGGCAGGCGGTCGTGCCGGGCGCGAGCCGCCAGCCTTCCTCGCCCTCGACAATGTCTCCCTCAGCGACGAAATGATCGGCGAGCGACGCGACAAAGAGGGGATTGCCGCCGGTTCGCCGCGCCAGTGCCGGCGCCAGCGCCGCGGAGAGATCGGGGGCGCCGAAGCGCAAGTCGAGATAGCGTACGACCTCATCCGGCGACAGTTCGCTCAAGGCGATCTCGGAGCAGCGGCCGTGGATCTGCAATTCCTGATGCATGGCGCGAAGCGGATGCGCGCCGGCGTGCGCATCGGCTGGCCTGTAGGTCGCGACAATCAGGACGGCGGCCCTGCGATCGCGATGCGCGAAACGCGACAGCGCATCGAGCGAGGCGTAGTCGCTCCAGTGCAGATCCTCGATGATGACGATCCATGGGCGCTCGGCGCTCAGCGTCTCGACGAGTTCGCAGAATTCGCGCAGCATGCGCTCACGAGAGGCGCCGAAGGTTTGGCCCTGCAGGGCGGCGCTGTCGCGCGCCGCGACGGCGTCGGGGAGCTGGGCGAGCCAGGTCGGCGCGCGGTCGCGCAGCATTGCGCGCAGCACCGCGCCGTCCGGGCCGCCGCATCCGGCGGCGAGGGCCTCGTTCAGGGGTAAAAAAGCTTCATCGCCGCCGAAATGCTCTATGCAGCGGCCGATCAATATGCCGGCGCCGCGACTGGACAGCCGCTCGATCAGCATTTCGACGAAGGTGGTCTTGCCGATGCCTGCCTCGCCGGTGACGAACGCCAGCTTGCGCCGGCCGCCGATGGTTTCTTCGAACCATCGCTCCATCATAGCCAGCGCGGCCTCGCGCCCGACCCGCCAATCAGCGCGTGCGTCCGTGGCCGGCGGCGGCTTCGCGGCCTTGCCGCCGGGGCCGCAAGGGCTGACTGGCGCGATGAAGCGATAGCCTCGCCGCGTCGCCGTCTCGATATAGCGCGGCGCTCGCGCATCATCGCCCAGCGCCAGCCGAACCGCGTTAATTGATACGCTCAAGCTTGATTCAGTGACGTGGAGATTCGGCCACACCGCGTCGAGAAGTTCATCCTTGGAGACAAGCTCTCCGGCGCGCTGGGCGAGTTGGCAAAGCACGCCGAATGGCTTCGGCTCCAGCGCAATCCGTTTCTCTCCGTACCAGAGCAGGGCGTTGGCGCGGTCGAGGATAAAGTCGCCGAAGGCGAGCTTGCTCCCGTTTCCGTCCATACTCGCCCTCCCAACGCGCGTCTCGATGCTGATCTTAAGAAAAAACTAAGAGTTCCGGCAGCGCAACCCGAGGACGCAAGCGAAACCGTAACGTATATTCAGGCTGCCGCTGTGGGAAGGGCCGGGGGGCGCGAGCATGGCGGATCCATGCGCTGTCCGGATTCAGGAGCGCGGCGTGAATGCGCCGAATAGGAATTGATCGCGAATGCTGGCGCCTTTGGCTCGCAAACTTATTTTATTGACCTGACTATGTTCTCATTCCCGCGCATCCGCCAGCTGATGCGCGGGAATTTTTCCCCGAGGCGCGATGTCGACCGACATGACCGCGCGGCGGTTCAGAAGGCGGTTTTGCTGAAGATTTCGCGCAGCAGGGTCATGGCGCAGATCCTGAGATCGAAGAGGATCGACCAGTTGTCGATATAGTAGAGGTCGCAGCGCACGCGGTTTTCGATCTGTTCGACCGTCGTCGTCGCGCCGCGCCAGCCATTGACCTGCGCCCAGCCGGTGATGCCGGGCTTGACGCGATGGCGCAGCGCATATTCGCGCACGACCTCTTCGAACAGGCGGTCGGCCGCCTTGGTGTTCGGCGCATGCGGACGCGGACCGACGAGGGACATCGATCCGTTCATCACATTGATGAGCTGGGGCAGTTCGTCGAGGCTGAGCTTGCGCATCCAGTGGCCGACGCGGGTGATGCGGGGATCGCCGCGCACCGTCTGCCTGTCCGCCAGGATGTCCGTCATGTTGGCGTACATGGTGCGGAACTTGTAGCAGATGAACATGCGGTTGTTGAAGCCGAGTCGCGGCTGCCGGAACAGGATCGGCCCCGGGCTGTCGAGGCGGATGGCGAGCGCGAGCGCGGCGAGGAGCGGCGACAGAAGGACGAAGGCGAGGGCGCCGACGCCATAGTCGAAGCAGGCCTTCTTGGCGGCGCGCCAGTCCTTCAGCGGCTTTTCGCCGACGGAGATGACGGGGTTGGAGCCAATCGCGCCGAACTGGCGCCCGTCATAGGCGAGGCCCGCGCGATCCGTCGTCAGGCAGACGTCGGCGACTGTGCTGCTCAAGGTTTCGAGAATGTCGGCGATGCGCTGCACCGCGCTGAGCGGCAGCGCGACCGCGATGATGTCGATGCGCTCGTCCCGGCTGTCGCGGACGAGATCGGCGACGGAGCCGCGCACGGCGACGCCCGCATGCACCGGCGGCACTCGGCCGGAACTCAGGCGGTCATCGTAGATGCCGGCGATTTCAAAGGCGTCGGGATCGGCGCGCAGCCGCTCGATGAATTCGCGGGAGAAATCGCTAACCGCGACGACTGCGATGCGGCGGCGAAAGCGGCCTGCCTTGCGCCAGCGCCGGACCAGCGCCTCCAGCGCGAGACGGAAGCCGGTTTGCGTCGCCAGCGCACTCGCCGCGAAGGCGAAGGGAAACGCCCGCAGGGGCGGCGTATCGGCGTCGAGGAGGAAGAGGCAGGCGATGATGGCGGTGGCGGCGAGGATGACAGCCTTCAGCATCAGCCCGGCCTGCGCGCGCGCGTCGCCGAGCCGATCGATGGCGTAGCCGCCCCCCTGATCAAGGATGGCGCAGCCCGTCGCCGCGCCAATCGCGCCGGCGAGCGCCGCGGAGCCGCGCAAGGGCGCCTCCTGCCAGAATGGCGCGTCGAACCACGCGCCGACGCCGGCCGCCGCGACAAGGGCGGCGGCGATGAACAGCGCGAAATCGCCGGCGCGGACGAGGCCGGCCAGAACGGGGGCCGAAACGATCATTTCATCCGGTCCGCGAATTGAGGAGTGGGCGAGGATGGCCATGTGCAACGTTCCCGGCGCCTCACGCGGCGCCTGACTTTTCGCCCGAAGCGGGCGCGAGTTGGCGTGATCCGGCGTAATTTCGGCCGCATGAAAGGGTCACGCGTATGCGGGCGGCGGAGAGCGAGGCGCGGCCGCGCCGGATTCGATGTTTCCGCCTGACGGCGGCGCCGGCCGGCAGGCCCGGGTCAATAGCCTTTCTCTATTCTGTTGCGCCGGGTTCGTCGATCTCGCAATGCCGATCAGGATCGATCAGGAAGGGCTTGCCGCGGCCCTCCGTAAATTCCTCGGCGTCGACGAGGAACCAGCGGCTCGGTCCAAGCAATCGTCCGCTTGCGCCAGCGAAGGGCGGATCGCCGCCGAGCCTTGCGCGGACGCGGACGCGGCCGCCGGAGACGTTCTGCTTGCGATTGGCGATGGAGTCGATGACGATCCAGCGGTCGGCGTGCCGGCGATGAAACTGGGTGATGGCGAGGGGGTTGATTTCGTCCGGCTCGAGAACGGTCTGGAACCAGCTCGAATATTCCGCCGGACGCCAGTTCCTGAGCGTTTCCTTGCCAATATGATAAAGGGACCTATCGGCCGTGGCGGGCTCGAAGATCCGCTCGAAGATACGGTCGAAGACGACGGCGACGCCGGCCCATTCCGAGCGGTCCTCGTACCATCCATCCTCAGTTCGGAACGAACGCGGGAGGGCGCGCTGGCGCGCGGCGGACAGCTTGTAACCGCTCCGGACGGCCGTCTTGAACCGGAGAATGCCCGGCGCGATTTCATCGGCGTCGGCGATCGCGCCCCAGGGGCTCGACGTCGGCTGCGGCGCGGACTCGACGCCGAGCCAGTTCCAAAGCCAATGTGGCGCCCGGGCGCGCGCGCCCCGCAGGTTCGTCAAGGAAGCCGCGGGACTGGCGGGAATCCCGTGGTGGTGGAAGGCAAAGGCCATGATCGCATGTCTCCAAAATGAGGCGCGAACTGGAAAATCGGCGCTTAACGGCTCCCTGGGGCGGGGCGAATCCGGCCCGCGCCTTGAATGATCGAAATCAACGAAACTGAATGCGATCACCGTTCGCATTCAACAATAAAATATTGCCTACTGAAAATCCTACAACGAATCCCGAAGAAGTCGAATCAAAAGAATTAATAAAACGGTATGTAACTCGGCAAATTGCACATGGCTGCGGCCAGGTGTCGCGTAAAGGCGATATATAAATGCCCCGCTGGTTGAGTAGACTCGGAGCAGACACTCAAAAATTGCTGAAACGTTAAGCTTTGGCATTGCATTGCAGCAAATTATGGCGGGGAAAGTAGCGGCGAATTCTTGCACCGCAACAATTCGGATCCCTTATGGATGGATTCGTGTGGCCCGGACGCGTTTCGGCGTTTCACGCCACGTGCGCTTTTGCGGACATTCTGACGCATCCGCATTCGCCGGGGCGCGCGCCGCCGCCGGCGCTCAGCGCAAGCCCATAGTCAGAGCCGCCCCGTCCCGCGTGTTCTGCGATTCAAGCTTGCGCCGCGCGCCAGGGGGGGCGCTCGAGGAGCCGCCGGATCTGCGGCGCGGTTTCCTCGGCGGCCGAGAGCGGCAGGACGGGCACGCCGAGTTCGCGCTCGAAAGCCAGCATCTCCTTGCCGGGCGACTCGGCGAACTCGTAGAGGCTGCGCCGGATGCGGCCGTCGCCGAAGTCGAGATCGATCTGCAATTCGCCGCCGGTCACGATAATGGCGCCGGTCTTCGGCAGGTCGATAAGGAACGGATCATAGATCTGGACGGCGAGAACGTCGTTCCGCGCGGCGAGCCTGATCAACAGCTCGCGGGTGCGCGGGCCGTGACCGTGGAAATCGCTGATGACGACGACGAGATGATCCCGCAGGGGGCCCTGGACGCCAACGCTGGCCGCAGCCAGCGCGGCGTCGAGTTGGCCGGGCGCGCGCGCGTGCGCCGAATGCGCCCGCAATTCGGAATTCTGCGATGCTATGGCCTCGATCAGCCGCATCGCCGCGCCGATGTTGCACGCGGGCGGCGCGGTTTCGATCAGCGCATCGTTGAAGACGACGCCGCCGACGGGATCGCCGTGATCGAGAGCGCGCCAGGCGCAGAACGCCGCCGCCTCCGCCGCCGCGACCGATTTCATCGAGCGGCGCGATCCGAAAAACATGCCGAGGCGTTGGTCGACGACGAGGAGCGCCGGGCGTTCCCTCCCGCGCGCGCAGCCTGCGGCCTGGCGCCAGCCCGGCGGCTGCGACAAGCCGGGAGCGCCGGCCTCGCCTCCGCCGAGGATCTGGCCCGGCGGCCGGGCCGAAAGCAGGCCCTGCACCGGCTGGCGCGGCGCCTGCTCGAAATCGCGCGCGGACGCGTGCATCGCGACAAGATCGGCGACCGAAGTGTAGACCGCGTGGCGCGAGGCCGACGACGCCTCGCGAATCCGGCGCGGTCCCGCGAAGCGGCCCATGGCGGCGTAAGAGAGCCCCACGGCAGCCTTCGGACGATGGTTCGGACGATAGTCTGAAATCGGCGGCATGCGCGCGGCGCCCAGGCAAGCTAAATGCGGCGCACCATTGTGACCGCACCGCGATATATCCACGACGTTGATCGGCGCGCAAGCATATAGAAGCTTATTCGCGCGGGCGGATTGCTTGAACTGGACGAAATGGGCCGCTCGGGCTAGAGCAGGCCCGACAGGAACGCCCGGCGCCTCATGACGGCCAGAACGCAAGAAGACCAGAGCCGCCCCCAGGGCGCGCGCCGCCGGCTTTGCGCGGCCGCGGCGCTTGCTTGCGCCATTCTCGCGGCGAGCCTGCCGGGGGCTGTCGTCGGGACGCTGCTCGGCGCGGCGCGCAGCCTTGCCGCTTCATTCGATGAAAACGCGCTGTGGAAGATCGTCAACGGGCTTTGCGTCGTCGACGAAAAGCATCTTCACTCGCCGGCGCCCTGCGCCTCCGTCGATCTTTCGGGCGGCGAGGAGGCCGGCTCCGCGATCTTGAAGGACATAAACGGCAAGACGCAGTTCCTGCTGATCCCGACGCGGCGGGTGGCAGGCATTGAGGATCCGCTGATCGGAACGGCCGTGGCGCCCAATTACTGGCGCGCCGCCTGGGCCGCGCGCGCGCTTGTCTCCAAGACCGCCGGCAAGGATCTGCCGCGCGAGGACATCGGCATGGCGATCAACGGCGTCGGCGCGCGCACGCAGGACCAGTTGCATATTCATGTCGATTGCGTGCGCGCCGACGTGCGGGCCGCGCTGCAGACCGGGGCCGCCGAAATCGGCGAGCAATGGGGCGACTTCCGGCTGCTTGGCCGGGTCTATCGCGCGCGGCGTGTCAATGGGGAGGAGCCGGAGCCCGACCCCTTCCGCCTGCTCGCCGAAGATCGGCCGTCCTCGCCGCTCGCCGATGATTCCCTCGCCGTCATCGGCATGCGGTTTTCAGGCGGCGCCCCCGGCTTCGTGCTGCTGGGGGAAAAGGCGCCGCATGGCAAGACCCATGCGGAAGACCTGCTCGACCATAGCTGCGCTTTGGCGGCGGGGTAGCTGCGCGGGCGCTCGCGGCCGGGTGCATTCGAACGCAAAAGGCGCGGATCTTACCGCCTTCCCTCGCCGGTTTGTTCACGTTCTGTTTTTGACAGACAGCGCGCTTTCGCCGACCCTTCGCCCCTGATCTCAATCATCGCGTCGGGGGTTTTCGTGGGCGTCGTCGAGCG
>Ga0182014_10000324_pt1 | contig 60908 bp, 50 predicted proteins | sample 612S2DmetaG_FD_120489 | JGI IMG/M metagenome (GOLD analysis project Ga0182014, IMG submission 120489) | Permafrost microbial communities from Stordalen Mire, Sweden - 612S2D metaG | ecosystem: Environmental > Terrestrial > Soil > Wetlands > Permafrost | place: Sweden: Stordalen | collected... | reverse complement strand
GTCGCCCTTGTAGCGTTCGTCTCCCAGCCACTTGGTCTCAGGTCCCCAGTAATTGTCTTCTTCCGGCTCCCAGATATCCGCGCGGCCGCCGCCAAAACCGAAGGTCTTCAACCCCATCGAATCCAGCGCCACATTCCCGGCAAGAATGATCAGGTCGGCCCAGGAGAGTTTCCGACCGTACTTCTGCTTGATCGGCCAGATCAGCCGGCGCGCCTTGTCCAGGCTCACATTGTCCGGCCAGCTGTTGAGAGGAGCAAATCGCTGCGCTCCCGAGCCTCCGCCGCCGCGGCCATCGGCGATGCGATAGGTACCCGCGCTATGCCAGGCCATGCGGATGAAGAACGGCCCGTAGTGGCCATAGTCCGCAGGCCACCACTCCTGCGAGGTGGTCATCAAGGCATGGAGATCCGTGATCACGGCATCTAAATCGAGGGTCTTGAACTCCTCGGCGTAGTTGAACGCCTCTCCCATGGGATTGGAAAGCTGCGCGTGCTGCCGCAGGATCTTCAGGTTCAGTTGATCCGGCCACCAGTTTGCGTTGGTTGGGGTTCCCGCCACAGTGTGTTTGTGGGTTCCGTGCGGAAATGGGCACTTTGCATCGCCTGACATGGCGTTTTGATCGTCGACTATCGGCGGTCCGGGGGTCTTTGTCTCACGGTCAGACATGGGGACGTCTCCTTGAGGTACATGTGAATGTTGTTTGGGTTTCGCGCCGGGCTGCATTTGAGCACCCTGCGTCGTTGATTGACCTTATGGATTGCGGCTCGCTGGCGACCGGGCGAACTTCGGGGACCGGCCCGATCACTGAACCTAGTCTCGCCGTTTCCATGAGTAAAAATCAATTGTTTCTGCAAGGACGATTCCTTCGACCTATGGGACGAGTGCCCGCGGGACTGGTCCGGAAAGAGCCTTGAGAGATTGCGCGCCTGTGCAAAACACCGGCGATAATGCTTGGAGAATCCCGATTTCGGGCCACATTCTTGGCATTTTCCAAGAACAGGAATTCCGGGCTCCCTTATCCACAAAAACCCCCTCCCCCGACGTTGACCCTGCCCCCCAACCTCCGTAGAGTCTTTAATCGGGTAGTAACTTTGATTCCTCCCAAGCAGAGCCGCACATTCACTGGCATCCAATAAAAAGTATTCACACAAGAGGCCCGGCGTCTTGAAGCAAAAGATGGAGTAGAAATGCTGAAATTAAAGAAGATCCACATCCTCGGCTTTAAGAGCTTTTGCGACCGCACGGAGTTGACCGTGCCGGGAACGGGCATCGCCGTGGTGGTGGGGCCGAATGGGTGCGGCAAGTCTAACATCCTGGATGGGGTCAGTTGGGTGCTGGGCGAGCAGAGCGCCAAAACCCTGCGCGGCACACACATGCAAGACGTTATCTTCGCCGGAACCCGCGACCGCAAGGCGCTGGGCATGGCGGAAGTGACGCTCACCATGGTCGATCCCGAGGCCTACGAAGGGCCAGTGGCCGTGGAGCCGGAGGTCGTGGTCGAACACGACGGGCCCGCGGACTGGGACGAAGACGACGTGCGCCGCCGTCGCGCCGCCGAGGCCGAGGAGATCATCGCCAACGAACAGCCTGGGCAGCCGATCGATGAAAACGAGTCCGAAGAGATGCGCGCTGCAACCGAAGGCCCGCAGGCCGTCGTCCTCAAGATTCGCCGCCGCCGCTTCCACAGCACGCCCCAGAAAGGCGAAGTTGTCATCACGCGCCGCCTCTTCCGCACCGGGGAAAGCGAATACCTGCTCAACGGCAAGCTCTGCCGCCTGCGCGACATTCAGGACATCTTCATGGGCACCGGCCTGGGCCCGGAAAGCTACGCCATCATCGGCCAGGAGCGCATTGGGCAATTGCTCAGCTCCAAGCCCCACGACCGGCGCGCCATCATCGAAGAAGCCGCCGGCATCACGCGCTTCAAGACCAAGAAGCGGCTGGCCGAGTTGCGCCTGGAAAGCGCCAAGCAGAACCTGGCCCGCGTAGACGACATCTTTGAAGAAGTCACCCGGCAGATGAACTCGCTCAAGCGCCAGGCCGCCAAGGCGGAGCGGTTTGCCGCCGTACGCGACGAACTCCGCGGACGCCTGCGTGTAGTCCTTGCCAGCCGCATGGCGCTGATGGATGCGGAACAGGCGCGCCTGGAGCAGGAGATCGCCTCGCTCACCGAGCGTGTCAATGAATCGGTCGAGGCCATCGCCCTTGAGGAGGCCAGCCAGCACTCGCTCACCGAGAGCGGCTACGCACTGGACCGGCAGGGCCATGAGGCGCAAGACCGCGCCAATCAAGCCGCCGTCGAACTGGAGCGCGCCACCGCCCGCGAGCACAGCAACACAGAGCGTGTGGGCGAACTGGAGACGCGCATCGCCGCAGCCGGCTTGGAGCTTGAGCAGACCCGCACGCAGTTGGGCGGCATCGCCGAAGAGCGCGCACAGCAGCGCAGTTTCCTCGAGTCCGCGGCCGGCGAAGCCCGTGAGTTCCGCCAAAAGGTGGAAGCCCGCCAGCAGGATGCCCGCGCGGCTGCCGAAGAGGTCTTCAACGCCGAGCGGCAACTGGAATCCGGCCGCCGCCACGCCATGCAACTGCTCACCCTTGCCGGCAACGCGCGCAACCACACCGCGCAGGGCGAAGAGAGCCTGGCCGCCCTGGAGCGCGAGGCGGAGCGACTCCGCGCGGAGATCGGCCAGACGCGCAACGAGCAGGAGACTCTCGGCATCGAGAGCGGACAGGCGCACCTGCGCTTCGAGTCCGCAGCCGACGCGCTCAAGCGCCTGGAAGGCGAGATTTCTTCTCTGCGCGAGCAACTGCAGGCCCGGCGCGCCGAGGAAGGCGCGAAGCGCGCCAGCATCAACCGGCTGCGCGGCGAACAGGCCGCTGTTGCGGGCCGCCGCGACTCTCTCGAATCTCTGATCCGCAATCACAGCTACTCCACCGACTCGGTGCGCAAGCTGCTGAAGCCGGGCGCGCTCGGTCAGGACCGCTCGCCGGTAGGAACGCTGGCCGACTTCCTCGAGGTGAGCGGCGAGCACGAAGGTGTGGTCGACGAGTTTCTCCGCGAGGAACTGAACTACGTAGTTGTCGAGAGCTGGGGAGCCGCCGAAGAGGGCGTGCGCCTGCTCAAGACCGAAGATGGACGGGCGACATTCCTCATCCACTCCGATGTTCAAGGATCGCTCTTCGACGAAGGCGCGGGCACTGTCAACGAGCCCGGATTGACTCCCCTGCGGGATGCGATCAAGGTGCTGAACGGCTTCGGCCGAACGCTGGAATCGATCCTGCCCAAGCTCAGGTACAGTTACCTCGTCGAGGACGCGAGCGAAGCTTTGCGGCTCTCCTCGAGCTATGGTCATGCCTACTTCCTTACCCCCGAAGGCGAGTGCTTCCACAACTCGACTGTGACTGGCGGCAAGCCGGCCAGCGAAGGACCGCTGGCGTTAAAACGCGAGTTGCGCGAGGCCGAGGGCCGTCTGGCGCGACTTGAAACCGGGCTGGCGCAGGCGGAGACCGAAGCCGCGATCCTCGCCAGGACCATCGAGGAACTGAGCGCGCAACTGGAGGCATATCAGGAGCAGCGCCGCGCCGCGGAGACCGACGCGGCCAACCTGGGAGCCGCGCTCAAACAGATGGAGGGAGAGACGCAGCGCATCGAGCGCCGCCTACAGGATTGGAATTCGCAGGCCGCGCGCAACAAGGACGCCTGCGAGGCCAAGCGTCATTCGATTGCCCAGAAGCGTGAAGAAGCCGCGCGCCTGGAGGCCGAGCACGCACAGGCCGAGGCCGGGTTGGATGAGATGCAGGTCCAGCTTGCCCTGATGCGCCAGAAGCGCGAAACCTTGCAGCAGGAAGCGGCGCAGGTCACCGCGGAGCTGGCCGGCCTGGAAGAGCGGCGGCGCGGCGCGGAGGCTGGCTTCCAGCGCATCGACCGGCTCCATGCCGACCTCGAGCGCCGTGTGCACTCCATCGAGCAGCAGCGGGCCGCCGCCGCCGCGGAGCGGGAGCAGCGCATCGCCGAAAGCGCCGAACTCGCCGAGCGGCAGAAGGAGCTGGCCGCCACGCGTGCCGAGGCTCTAGCCCTTACCCAGACGATCGCCGCGCAGTCGCAGGCGTTGCGCCAGCAGTTGGCGGAGTTGGAGACCGGGCTTAAGACCGGGCGCGCCGCGCTTGATCAGTTGCGCGAGAACCGCGCCGGCCGCTCAAGCGAACTGGCCAAACTGCACTCCGATCTCGAATACCTTGAGGCAAGCTGTCTTGCCGAAGTCAATGTCGAAGCCCAGGTTTTGCGCGACGATGCGGAGATCTCGCGCCTGCTCGGCGAGGAGCTCGCCGCCGAGGAAGAAACCTGCCGGATGCTCAAGCAGCGCATCGAGCAGATGGGCCCGGTGAACATGATGGCCCTTGATGAGTACAAAGAGATCGCCCAGCGCCATGGGTTCCTCGAAACCCAGCGTAAGGACCTCATGGAGTCCATCGAAAACACCCAGGAGACCATCAAGGAGATCGATCAGATCTCGCGCACCAAGTTCGACGAGGCCTTCGCGAAGATCAATGAGAACTTTGCCCAGGTGTTCACGCGGCTCTTCCATGGCGGCCAGGCCTTCCTGCGCCTAACCGACGCGGAAAACCAGGACGAGAGCGGCCTCGAAATCGTCGCCTCGCCTCCGGGCAAAAAACTCCAGAACGTGCTACTGCTCTCAGGCGGCGAAAAGGCGCTTACCGCTCTGGCGCTGCTGGTGGGCATCTTCGAGTTCCAGCCCAGCCCCTTCTGCGTGCTCGACGAAGTGGACGCCGCCCTGGACGAAACCAACGTGGGCCGGCTTGCCGATCTGCTCCACTCGCTGAGCAAGGAGACTCAGTTTCTGCTCGTCACTCACTCCAAGCGCATGATGCAGTCCGCCGACATGATCTACGGGGTCACCATGCAGGAGCCCGGTGTCTCGAAGATCATTAGCGTGCGCCTGGGCGCCCGCGAACAACAGCGCGCCACCGCATAAGATAGCCCGGCAACAGGCTCGTAAAAAAGGAAGCGGGATCCCTGCCCGTTGAGCGCTCCAATTGCAAGGACATTGCATTGCCAGGCAAGAAAATGCCCCCGAAGGATAACGTCTCTTCGGAGGCCTTGTATGAAAACAAGTATAATGTCGGGGACCAGTAGCCGACGCTGGAGGTCGGTAGCGTGCGGCTACTGGTGATCCCAGTTAGAACGAAGCTAGTAGCGGCTTCCCCTTTCCACTGCTGCCTCGTGTCGCCCGGCTCTAAGAGAGTCTTCTTACACACCCTCTGAACCATGTTGACAACCGAAGTGTCTCTCATATGGAAAAGCCGTTCCGTGACGGCTGTCACACTAGTCTGTGAGTTTTTCGAATCTGCCTTTCCCAGTGATGCCACGCCGCAAGCCGGCTTCCTTTCTTGCGAAATGAATTTACTAAATGAACGGTCGCGGCGGCGAACATTCCACGTGCGTTATCGCATTGACAAAGCCTTCCGCTCGCTCCACAATCGGAGATTCAGTCTCCTCCAATGTAAGGACCCCCTAATGACCGCACTGCTCACCACCAATCTTGGCGCGATGCCCCTCCTTGGACGGGGCAAGGTGCGCGATCTGTACGCGATCGGAGATTCATTGCTGCTGGTTGCCACCGACCGCATCTCGGCCTTCGACCATGTGCTAGCAACCGGAATTCCGGGCAAAGGCAAGATTCTCACCCAGATTTCGCTGTTCTGGTTCGAGCTGTTCAAAGACCTCGTTCCCAACCACCTGATCACCGCCGAGGTCAGCCAGTTCCCTCAGGAGCTGCAGCCTTATGCCGATCAGCTCGAAGGCCGCTCCATGCAGGTCAAGCGCGCCAACATGTTCCCCGTGGAGTGCGTGGCGCGCGGCTACCTGGCCGGATCGGGATGGAGTGAGTACAAGACCGCGGGAACCATCTGCGGCATCGCGCTTCCCGGTGGACTGCTGGAAGGCTCCATTCTGCCTGAGCCTGTGTATACGCCCGCCACCAAGGCCCAGGACGGCGACCACGATGAAAACATTTCCTTTAGCCAGACTGAGGCGTTGCTGGGCGCGTCCGACGCCGCCGAGCTCCGCCGCCTGACGCTGGATCTCTACCGCAAGGCCCACGATCACGCCGCCTCATGCGGGCTGATTCTGGCCGATACAAAATTCGAATTTGGCAGGACCGCGGAAGGCATTATCCTTGCCGATGAGGTGTTGACACCCGACTCCTCGCGTTTCTGGGAGGGCTCCAAATGGAAGCCGGGCGGAGCCCAGCCATCCTTCGACAAGCAGTACGTGCGCGATTATCTCGAGTCAATCCACTGGAACAAGCAGGCCCCCGCGCCAGGACTACCCGATGAGGTAGTCGAGCGGACGCAGAACAAGTATCTTGAAGCATTCAGCCGCCTGACCGGCCGGGAACTGAGTTTGTAAGAGAAAGTCGAAGTGCAACATGACCTTGGTCGATTGGGCTATTGTGATCGTGCTGGCGGTATCGGTGATGGGAGGAATCTCGCAGGGGATCCTCCGCTCCGTCTGCTCGCTGTGCGGCCTGCTCCTGGGCCTCGCGCTCGCCGCATGGAACTACGCGCGTGTCGCCGTTCTCCTGATGCCGCTGGTGCGGATCGAGCCCGTTGCCGACGCCATCGGATTCCTGCTGATCGCCCTGCTGGTCATGGCTGTCGCAAATATTTTTGGGGCGGTTCTCTCGAAGGTGGTTCACAGGATTGGGCTCGGCTGCCTCGACAGGCTCGCCGGCGGCGCCTTTGGATTTCTGCAGGGCGCTCTGCTGATCGTGCTCAGCATACTGGTGATTGTGGCCTTCTTTCCAAAGGCCCATTGGCTTGCGGAAGCCAGGTTGCCGAAGTATTTCTTCGGGGCTTGTCATCTGAGCACGCAGGTAAGCCCGGAAGAGCTTGCGCACCGTGTGCGCGAAGGCTTGCTCATGATGGAACAACGTGCCCCCGAATGGATGCATCCGCCGGCCGGCTGAATTTGATATAAACGATGAATGGCTTTGACGATTAGACCCAGGTAATGAAGATTCAAGGGGTGGACGTGAAACGAGAACTGGACAGCCTGGTAACGCAAATGCACTCCAGCGGCATTCCCTACGACGAGGCCGTGCGCGAGTTTAAGAGACAGTACCTGCGCGAAGTGCTGGTCAAGCACAGGGGAAACCAGTGCAAGGCGGCCGAAGAGCTGGGCATGCACCGCAATACGCTGAGCCGCACCATGTCGGAACTGGGTCTCGATCTGTCCGAGGTGCGCACCGGCCTCAAGCGTCCGCCCCGCAGCGAACGTCCTGTGTTTAGCGCCTTTCGCCAGGGATACCGCCAGGGATGAGGCTGCCGTCAAGGCCGGCGGGCGCGGTTTAGCAAGACTCGTTCACATCGGACATGCTGACAACTCCACCGAGCCAGGAAGTGCACGTTGCCATCGAGCCGGGTTTTGCCTGGGATGCGCAGAATGCCTATTTGTTCGACATCGACGGCACCCTGCTGCGCAGCCGCGACCGCATCCACGTCGGTTCCTTCGCCTCCAGCGTTCAGCGGGTGACGGGTTTCGAGATCACGCTGGAGGGCATTGTGCTTCAGGGCGCTACCGACACAGCCATCCTCCGCGAGGCCTGCCAGCGGGCCGGCATCCCCGCCGATGTGATGGAACAGCAGACCGAAGCCATTCTCGCTGCCATGTGCAACGCCGTTGCCGAGCAGCGCCACGCACTGGATCTGATCCGCATGCCGGGCGTGGAAACTGTGCTCGCTCACCTGGCTGCAAAGGGCGCTCTGCTGGGCGTGGCCAGCGGCAACCTCGAAGCTATCGGCTGGATCAAGATTGAGCAGGCGGGATTGCGCGAGTGGTTTCGCTTCGGAGGCTTCAGCGATCGCTTCTCCATCCGCCCGGAGCTGATCGGCCACGCCGCATCGAAGGCCAGAGAGATGGCCGGACTCGGAGGAAACGCCAGCGTGTGTGTCGTCGGCGATACGCCGCGCGACATCGAAGCCGCCAGAGCCAACCGCCTGCCCGTTATTGCCGTGGCCACCGGCCGTTCCAGCTTCGATGAGCTCAACGAACTTCGGCCCGAGGTCTGCGCCTCCTCGCTCGCCGACCTGCTGGCGCAGACACGGACTGCATCGTGACGACGCGGCATTCCATGACGGCCGCCAGCCTGCGCACTGTGGCCTCAATCGCGTTGCTTGCGCTGGTTGCAGGCGCATTGCGGGCCCAGGCCCAGCCCCAGGCCCCGCTCCAGGCGCAGAACGCGTCCCAAGCTCAGCCTACTGCCTCTGAGGCCAGCGTTGCCAACCAGCCCCGCGGTACCGATCGCCGCCGGGCCGCCAAACTCTACCTTGCCGCCAGCAAGCTCTTCATGGACGAGCACTTCGAAGATGCGATCCAGAGCTACGAACAGGCCGCAAAGCTGGACCCCACCAACTCGAATTACATCCTGGCGGCCGATGTAGCCCGCAGCCACGCGGTCACTGCGCTGATTCAATCCGCGGCTAAATCGCGCCTGCGCGGCGATCAGGCAGGCGCCCGCGCCGCGCTCGCTCATGCGGTCGAAATCGATCCCAGGAATGTCGAAGCCGCTCAGCATCTCTATGAACTGGGCATCGACGTCGCCAGTGGGCAGGCGAAGCCTCTCTACGAACAGGCGGCAAGCGCCGCCGGCGAAGCCGTAGTGCTGGCGCCCGCCGCCGGACAGCACAGCTTCCATCTCCGCGCCCCTCAGCGCCAGATCGTCCAGCAGGTCTTCAAAGCCTATGGCATCGATGCCACTACGGACGACAGCCTCCAACCCACACAGGCGCAGGTCGATATCGACAATGTGAGCTTTGCTGAAGCCGCGCGGGCCCTGGCCCTCGTCACCAACAGCTTCTACGTTCCCCTCGATGCCCATCGCGTGCTGGTGGCGCGCGACACCAGGGCGAATCGCCAGCAGTTCACCCCCCAGGAGATGGAAACGCTCTATCTCTCCGGCCTGAACGCTACTGAGATGACGGAGGTGACCAACCTCGTCAAGCAGGTCTTCGATGTGCAGCAGGCGGTGGCTGAGCCCTCCACGGGCACGCTCACCATCCGAGCCCCCGCGCATTCATTGAATGCCCTCAACTCCACCCTCCGCGAGTTGATTGACGGGCACAGCCAGGTGATGCTCGACGTGCGCTTGATCCAGGTCGCGCACACCCAGGAACGCAACACAGGCGTTACGCCGCCGCAGAGTTTTTCCGCTTTCAACGTCTATGCCGAGGAGCAGTCCATCCTGAATGCCAACCAGTCTCTGGTTCAGCAGATTATCTCGTCCGGCCTGGCGGCTCCGGGCAACACTTTGGCGATTCTGGGCATTCTGCTTGCCTCCGGCCAGGTGAACAGCTCCCTGTTCTCAAATGGGGTCGCGCTGTTTGGCGGCGGGCTCACACAGTCTGCCTTATCTCCCGGCGGAGCCACGGCAAACTTCAACCTGAACTCCTCCGACTCGCGCGAGTTGGATGAGATCCAGCTACGCCTGCGCGACGGCGAACCGGGAACCCTGAAGGAAGGCGAACGGTATCCTATCCAGACCTCTTCGTTCTCGAGTTTGTCGGCCAGCGTGCCCAACATTCCGGGACTAAGCGGCGCGGGAGCCTCGGGCAACCTGTCGTCGCTGCTGGCATCGCTCCAGGGATCGGTGCCTTCGGTTCCGCAGGTGGAATATCAGGACCTGGGCCTGACCCTCAAGTCGACCGCCAACGTGATGCGCAACGGCGATGTCGCGCTCACCGTCGACCTGCAGCTCAAGGCGCTCTCGGGAACATCGATCAACGGAAACCCCATTCTCAGCAGCCGAGCCTATTCCGGAGTGATCACGATCAAAGAGGGCGAGGCCGTGGTGGTGGCCAGCGAGCTGGACAAATCCGAGAGCCGCAACATCAGCGGGACCCCGGGACTGAGCGAGATTCCAGGCCTGAACAATCTGACCGAGAAAGATGTGCAGAAGAACTATGCCACCCTGCTGATCGTCATCACGCCCCACGTGATTCGCGGCACGCAGGCCAGCGGCCACTCGCCGATGATGCGGGTCGAGCACGGCGTGCCGGCACAGTAGGCGGCTTCAGTCATCGGGGCTCAAGGAATCGGCTACAAACAGGGTGGCCCCACCCTTTCCGCTTCTTCCCGCGGAAAGGGTGGGGCAGCAAATTGTGAATCTACATCGTCACGCCGTCGATCTTGGCCTGATAGGTAACGATCTTCTTCAAAACGTCATAGGGAGCATTGGCCGGCACCTGGCGGCCGTTTATGACCAAAGTCGGCACCTGGCCAATACTGACATCGTTGGCCAGCTTGACCGACGCATCCACCGTTGCCTTGGTCTGCGGTGTCGCGGCGCAGGCCGCAATCTTCGCTGGATCCTGTCCCGCCTTGGTTACGGCGCTGTTCAGGGTCAGCGTGGCGCCGTCGGCCGTCGCCAGGCCATCCTGGCCGTCGAACACAGCCGCTGCGAACTGGAAGAACGCGGTGCTTCCGCCCAGGCTCGCTACACAAACACCGTAGGACGCGGCAACTACAGACTGCGGATGAATCGAGGCAATCGGGTCGTTTTGAAAGACGATGCGCGCCTTCGGGAAGTCGACAGCCAGCTTGTCCATGTTGGCCTGCGCCTCCTTGCAATGAGGGCACTGGAAATCCGCGAACTCTACCAGTTCCAGGTCCTTTGACGCCCCGCCCCGGTAGGGGCCGTCGGCGTGTTCCTGCATTTGCGTGCGGTATTCGGCAAACGGACGATCTCCGAAGTTGACAATCTGGTCGCCGGTGATGATGTGCTTGCCGTCCGCCATGGCAAAGAACTGTAGCGCCGAGGGCTTTTCCTTGCCGGCTTTGTCGGCGACGTAAACGATCACCTTGCTGATTCCCTCGATCGGTGTCTTCATAATCGCCTGCACCTGCCAGACGCGGCTATCGTCGTATCCCCAACTTGCCTGCAGGAAACCGTCTATCGTTTCCCTAGCCGGAAGTGAGGCGGTGAAGTACTGTGGATCGGGCTTGGGGAATTTGGGGGCGGTGACCGTGCTTGGCGCATCCGGCGTCGGTGCGGGCGCGGGCGGAACCTGGGTCTGCGCAGATGCTTGAATCGATACCTGAATCCAGCTCAGGGACAATACGGCGAGCGCGGCGGCGCTCAGGAAACGAACGGTGGGACGGATCAAGCTGTTTCTCCTCAATTCGCGGAAGTCTTGTTAAATTCTAGCTTATACCGCACCTTTGGCGGCCTTTTTGTTAAACCTCAACCTTGACGGCGATGGGGAATCTCCGCCCCATGCCAAACGACTTGGGCGTGACCTTCAGCACCGGGGCAGCCTGCTGGCGCTTGTACTCGGATCGTTCCACGAGGCGCACCACCTGTTGGACGAGCACCAGCGGGAATCCGTTTGCCGCGGCAATCCGCTCCGGGGTTTCATAGCGCTCCACATAGGCTTCCAGAATAGGGTCCAGCACCTCGTAAGGAGGCAGCGAGTCGGTGTCCTTCTGGTCGGGCCGCAGTTCCGCCGAGGGCGGCTTTTCCAGGATCGGCGCGGGAATCACCTCGTGTTCGCGGTTCAGCCAGCGGCACACCGCGTACACGCGCGTCTTCACCAGGTCTCCGATCACCGCCAGCGCGCCCACCATATCCCCGTAGAGCGTGCAGTAGCCGACCGCCATCTCAGATTTGTTCCCCGTGGTCAGCACCAGCGCCGAAAATTTGTTTGAGAGCGCCATCAGCAGCGAACCCCTGATCCGCGACTGGATGTTCTCCTCCGTCGTATCCGCCTTCGCCCCCGCAAACATCGGCTCCAGCGCGCACGTAAACTCGCCAAAGAGACCGCTTATGCCAATCACCTCGAACCGGATGCCCAGGTTGGCGGCCAACTGCCTGCTGTCATTGATCGATCCCGCCGAGGAATAAGGGCTGGGCATGCCCACCGCGATTACGTTCTCCGCGCCCAGCGCGTCTTTGGCGATGCAGGCAACCAGCGCGGAATCGATGCCGCCGCTGAGTCCCACCAGCACCTTTTTGAAGCCGCATTTGCGCACGTAATCGCGCGTTCCCAGCACCAGCGCACGGTAGGCGGCCGCCGTATCGTCCTCCTCCGGCGCCGGCAGGACCGGCACGGCAACAGGGTCGAGGGGATCAAGCACGACCAGATCCTCCTCGAAGGAGGCTGCCTGGGCAATAAGCTCTCCGCGCGCATTCAGGGCCAGCGAGGAGCCGTCGAAGATGAGGCTGTCGTTGCCGCCGACTTGATTCGACATCAGCACCGGCACCCCGTCCCGCCGTGCGATGGCGGCCAGCATCTCCCGCCGGATGGCGCGCTTCGAGTGCCAGAACGGCGACGACGACAGGTTGATGTGCACGTCCGGATGCTGGCGCATCAGCTCTTCCATCGGATCCACCGTGTAGAGCCGCCGCGACCAGAAGTTCTTGTCGTTCCAGGCATCCTCGCAGATGGTAATGGCCAGCCGGACGCCGTCCAGTTCCACCACCTGCTGCGCCCGCGCCGGCGCAAAGTAGCGCTGCTCATCGAAAACGTCGTAAAAAGGCAGCAAACGCTTGTGCTGTTCGAGAAGAAGCCGGCCGCCATCCAGCAGAACGGCGGCATTCACCGCCGGCTTGCCGCTTTCGCCACCGGCCGGCAGCGCCACCCCCGCCAGAACCGCGGTCGGAAGCTCGCTCGTAGCAGCGGCCAGCTCATCGACGGCTGTCCGGCAGCGAGCCAGAAAGCTCGGTTTCTCAAGAAAGTCGGCCGGGGGATAGCCACAGATTGCCAACTCGGAAAAAACGGCCAGACGGGCGCCTAACGCGGCGGCTCGGCCGCTGGCGGCAACGATCTTTTCCAGGTTCCCGCTGAAATCTCCAACCGTCGGATCGATCTGGGCCAGTGCGATCTTCACATTTCCAGTGTAAAGGCAGCTGGAAGTGTAGTCCGCCACACTGACGATCTCTTGTGGATTCGAAAGGGCGCGACTTGTGGATTTGAAAGGGCACGAATTCGGTCGTGCCGCAACAGCCACGATTGAGTTGGGCTTTACAGGCTGAGGAAAAACCGCTGTTTTCCTTGGCGCTAACCACCGGAAGTGGAAAAATTGGCTGGTCGGGGCGATTTTGGGCGGTTTTAGCCGCACGTCTTCACTCTTGTTTTGTGTCTGGGGGCCGCTTTTCCGGCCTCCAGACACACTTCGGCCCTACCGGGCCAGCGCTTCAACCGGTATCAGTCTCCGCATGCGCACCAGGTTATGCGCCGCTCATCGGCTCGCTCCGCCGCCATCAGGCTGTTCTTACCCAGATTGCCCTCCATATACCCGCTGACATGCGGCTCCGCCTCGCGCTCGGCCACCGTAGCCGCCTGCGTATCCTCGGCCGCCACCACATCGGTTTTTTGAGGGCATCATGCGGGGGTTGAAACCCCCGCCTCCCTCCGTATGCAGCCGGGCTAAACTGGAGTCATGCTGGATTACGAGATCTCTGCGGCGGACGCAGCGGTGTTGTTGAAGGAAAACGGTGCAAGGCTCATCGACGTGCGGGAGCCGTGGGAGTTCGCGACGGCACGCATCGAGGGAGGCGTGCCGATTCCCATGGGCGAGGTGGCTTCGCGGGCGCACCAGGAACTGGACCCGGAGGAGCGGTTGGTGGTGTTGTGTCACCACGGCATCCGGTCGATGAACGTGACCGTGTGGCTGCGCAACCAGGGCTTCGAGCAGGCACAGTCGCTGCGCGGCGGAATTGACGCGTGGTCGGTCGAGGTCGATCCCAAAGTCGTTCGGTACTAGCGCGATCTCTTTTCGAGCGGGTACGGTTTGGGCAGCCCGGCGGCTCCGCGGTCTATACTCTCTTCTGTCTGATTTGGAACGGAGCATTCACTTATGTCTTCACCCGCAATTGAATTTGCACGCCAGAACTATCCCCGGTTTCTCGATGAGTTGAAGGCGCTGTTGCGCATTCCCTCGATTTCCACGCTGCCCGAGCACAAGGACGACTGCCGCAAGGCCGCCGAGGTTCTGGCCACGGAATTGAAGCGCATCGGCATGGAGAATGTGCGGCTGATCGAGACTGAGGGCCACCCGCTGGTCTATGCCGACTGGCTTCATGCGGCGGGCAAGCCCACGGTGCTGATTTACGGGCACTACGACGTGCAGCCGCCCGATCCGCTGGACGAGTGGCTCTCGCCGCCCTTCGAACCCACGGAGCGGGACGGCAACATTTACGCCCGCGGCGCGGTGGACGACAAGGGCCAGGTGGTGGCGCAGGTGAAGGCGCTGGAATCCTTGCTGGCCACGACCGGCAAGCTGCCTTTGAATGTGCGCATGCTGCTGGAGGGCGAAGAAGAAGTTGGCGGGGAGGGAATTGCGAGTTTTGTGGCCTCGAAGCCGCCGGAGCTGAAGGCCGACTTCGCGCTGGTCTCCGATACCGAGTTGTTTGCGCCCGGCCTGCCGACCTTGTGCGTAGGACTGCGGGGCATGATCTACACAGAGCTGGAGGTGCGCAGCGCGCGCTCCGATCTGCACTCGGGAATGTATGGCGGGGCGGCGCCGAACTCGTTCGTCTCGCTGGCGCAGATTCTTGCCAAGCTGAAGGACGAAAACGGGCACATTCTGATTCCCGGCTTTTACGACGACATTATTCCGCCTAGCCCGGAAGAGCTTGCGGCGTGGAAGAGCCTGCCCTTCGACGAGGAAGAGTACCGCATCAAGGAAGTCGGCTCGAAGGAACTGGTTGGCGAGAAGGGCTACAGCGTGCTGGAACGCACCTGGGCGCGGCCGACGGTCGATGTGCACGGGATTCCCGGTGGCTTTACGGGCGCGGGCGCGAAGACGGTGATCCCCGCCAAGGCGACGGCCAAGGTCTCCATGCGGCTGGTTCCGGGCATGACTCCGGCCAAGGCGTTCGCGCTTTACAAAAGCTACGTGGAAAAAATCGCGCCGGACGGCGTGGACGTGGAGGTGCGGCTGATTCACTCTGGCGATCCGTGCCTGATTCCGGTGAACAACCCGTACATCCAGGCGGCGACGCGGGCTCTGCACGAGGTCTGGGGCAAGGACACGGTGTTTATCCGCTCCGGCGGGTCGATCCCGATTGTGGGCGACTTCGACCGCCACCTGGGGCTGCCCAGCGTAATGATGGGCTTCGGATTGCCGGACGACAACCTTCATGCTCCGAATGAAAAGTTCCACCTGAAGAACTTCTCGCTGGGAATTGAATCGCTGATCCGGTTCCTGGAGGAGGCGGCGAACTGAGCGGGTCCCAGCCCATGTGTGAGCCGGACGCCGCGGGTTTTGTGCTCGCCGGGGGACGGTCGAGCCGCATGGGCGTGGACAAGGCTCTAGTCGAGTTTCGCGGACGGCCTCTTGTCGTTCATGCACTGGGAATCCTGCACGAGGCGGGGTTGGCTGCCTCGATTGCCGGCTCCCGCTCGGCCCTCAGCGCGTATGCGCCGGTGGTCGAGGACGCCGAATCCGGCCTGGGGCCCTTGGGGGGCATCTGTGCGGCAATGGCCTCTACGACGGCGCGCTGGGCCGTTTTTGTCCCGGTCGATTTGCCGCTGCTGCCGGCGTCGCTGGTTCGGTACTTAGTGAACGACGCTCGGGTTGCCGGTCGGGCGATCACAATCGCCTCGGTAAATGGGTTTGCGGAGACGTTTCCGGTGGTTCTGGAACGGGCGGTCCTTTCAGGTCTCCAATCCGAACTCGATGCCGGGCGTGGGGGGTGCTTCTCAGCTTTTCAGGCGGCAGCCGCCGCCCTGGGACAGGCTGTGAAAGTTGTGGGAGCCGATTTGCTGGCCCAGAACGGGCAAGTTGTGCATCCAGGCGGCCTCCCTGTGGCGAGCTGGTTTTTCAATATCAACTCCGCGGAGGATCTGCGGCGGGCCGAGGCGCTTTTCCCGGCGGTGTGACAGGACTCCGATCCGATCGCGTAAGCTGAATTCACCAGGATGTCCGATTCCTCATCCAATCCGGAGCTGCCTGAAGCTCTAGTCGAAGCTCTTTCCGCTGGGCATGCGGAGGCGACGGACCAGGAATTTGCGGAAGCTGCGGATCGCGGTGGCGAGCACTTCGTCGAAGCGCCGGGCGAGCCCATCATTTCGTTCAGTCACGTGAACATCTCGTTCAATGGCCGGCCTGTGCTGGAGGATTTGAACTTCCAGGTATGGCGCGGCCAAACGCTGTGCATTCTGGGCCGCAGCGGCGTTGGTAAATCCGTAGCACTGCGCCTGCTGATGGGCTTCCTAAAGCCGGATTCGGGTTCGATTCATGTGGAGGGCCAGGAGATCACGAGCCTCGACGAAGAGGGGATGCGCGCGATCCGCAAGCGCGTCACCATGGTCTTTCAGAATGGCGCACTGTTCGATTCCATGAGCGTGCGTGAGAATGTGGCGTTCCCTCTGCGCGAGCGCGGCGGGTTGGCAGAAGACCAGGTGGTTCAGATTGTCGATCGTCTGATCGGCATGGTGGGTGCTGAAGACGTGTCGGACAGCTTGCCGGCCAGCTTGTCAACAGGACGCAAGCGCGCCGTGGCGATTGCCCGTGCATTGGCCGCGCAGCCGGAGGTAGTGCTTTACGACGAGCCCACGACGATGGTGGACCCCATCATTGCCCGCCGTCTTGGCAACCTTATCCAGCGGCTAAAGCAACAGCTTGGATTCACAAGCATCGTTGTGACTCACGACATGCGGTTTGCCGAGCGGCTTGCGGATACGGTTCTGTTCCTTCATCAGGGCCGAGCGAGCTATTTTGGTCCATTGAGCGGATTCATGACGTCTAACGACCAGTATATTCAACAGTTTCTGGACTTGGATGCTTATTTGTTACCGTCGAGCTGATTTGTTAATCCTCAGGTAACTAAAGTTGTGAGAGAATTCCTTAGGGGTGGCCCTGTTCCCGAGAGCGATCCTCAACCTGACGGTGGCGCCTGTCGATGGTTTGTTTACCGAGACGCGATAGGCGAATACAAGACGAACATTCCTCGTTGATCTTGAGCAAAACGGATTCAATTCAGAATTGCTATGTTTCCCCTATGGTTCGACTTCTCCCTGGTCAACAGCTTGTGAGAGACGAACTTGGAATTTTCGTTTTCATCCGTCAGGTAGTTCTTGCTAACTGCCCCACAGGTTCGTTGCTCGCCGATTTCGCCAACTTTTGAAGCGGATTTAATGGCGCCAGCAGCGGTCATTTCAAAGTAAAAGGTGCGTTCTGGAAAGACTCAGGCCCACCGGGCGCGTGGCAGTATGCGGGGCAGGTTGACTCTGAAATGGCACTTCAGAGTCACTAATGCGTAGACGAGTCAAGGAACCAAGTCAAAACGCCGGCGCGTAATTGCCGAAACTGATTCTCGATGCGTTTCTTTCGCAGGGAATTGACTCCCACTTCATGCCATGGTTTTTTGAACCATTGAGGTCTGCGAATACCAATGGCGACTTCGGAATTCTGGCAAAGACTAGCAGTATCGATGGCTTCATCCCGCGATTTTGAGACAAGTCTGGCGGGAGCAAGTCCGCGCGGGACACGGGGCACGGCAAGGCTCTGGATGGCGCTGGATATTATTTCGGTAGTGGGGGCAGCGATCATCGCCACCTTGTACGAACTGCATACGGGGCCGGTTGCAGGGGCAAAGGGGTTCTGGCACGGAACGCTGATCTTCGGCCGCTCGAAGTGGATACTGCTGGCGCTTCTTTGCGGATTCACGATGGCGCTGATCATCACCAGCAGGCGGTTGAATCTGTATTCCCCCACCAAGTTGGCCAGCGTGTTGCTTGAGCAAAGGCTGAGCGTTCAGGCGTGCTTCACTTCCGGCCTGTTGCTCACCGGTTCGCTCTATGTGTTTCATGCCAACGATATTCCGCGCAGGATTGTGCTGGTTACGGTGGGGCTTGTAGCGATCATGCTGGGCCTGCGAAGGCTTGCGTATCGCCTGCTGCTCTATCGCAGATACGACCGCGGCGTAGGAACACGCAATGTGCTGATTGTCGGTACCGGGCCGGAGGCACACGCCCTGCGCCATCATCTGGAGAGCATCCGGCATTTGGGCTACACGTTCAAGGGGTTTATCGACTTGCCCGGAACCGCCCCGCGCTTCACGACCGCAGCAGGAGAGGTAGTGGGTTCGCTGGAAGCGCTTTTTCAGCACACGCGAACATTGTTCGTGGATGAGATCTTTTTTACCTCGCCGTGCGAGCGCGAGATGGTGCAAATCGTGCTGGAGCAAGCGCGCATTCACGGCGTTGATCTGCGCGTGGTTCCGGACATGTACGACGGACTGGCCTGGAACAGCCCTATCGAGTACATCGGGCAGTTTCCCACCATTCCCCTTCATTGCGGTCATGTGCCGGAGTTGGGGCTACTGTTCAAGCGGGTCTTCGACGTTGTGTTCTCGGTTCTGTTGCTGATCCCACTTGCGCCGATTCTCTTGATCATCGCTATCTTGGTGAAGCTGGATTCTCCGGGGCCGGTATTTTATACGTCGGAGCGCATCGGCAAGAAGGGCCGCGTATTCCACTGCATGAAGTTCCGCACCATGGTGAAGGACGCGGACCAGCGCCGCGCCGACGTGATGCACATGAACGAGCGCGATGGCGTGCTGTTCAAGATATCGAACGATCCACGTGTTACCGGGCTGGGCCGCATTCTACGTAAATACTCGCTAGACGAGCTGCCGCAGTTCTTTAACGTATTGAAGGGGGAAATGAGCATCGTGGGCCCGCGCCCGCCGATCGCCAGCGAGGTGAAGGAATACAAGCTCAGCCACCTGCGCCGGCTCGATGTGATGCCAGGGATCACGGGTTTGTGGCAGGTGCAGGGGCGGCGCGATCCGTCCTTTGCCAGCTATGTTTCTCTGGATGTGACCTATATCGACAACTGGAGCATCTGGCTGGATTTCAAGATCATCCTGCGCACCGTGGGCGTGGTCTTTGCTGGAACGGGATCTTAGGGTCTTGTTTGGCGGCATTTGAATACGTGCACGGAAGGTGAATTCCTCCCTCAGGGGCTTTTGAGGCTGCGGAAAAACTCTTTGTCTGATGGCACCAAGGGAAACAGGGGCTTTTCCGCAGCCTCTTTAGCCCTGGAAGCACGCTATTGCCCCGCCGGCTCCAGCCCGCGCGCCTTGAGCATCGGTCCCGTCACCGGCTCCCTGCCCATCCATGCCTTGTACGCCTTGGCCAGGTCTTCCGTATTCCCGCGCGAGAGAATCATCTGCCGGAAGCGATCGCCGTTGGACCGCGTTAGCCCGCCGTTATCGAGAAACCACTGGAAGGCGTCGTCGTCCAGCATCTCGCACCACAGATACGCATAGTAGCCGGCCGCGTAACCATTGCCCCAGATATGCAGGAAGTAGCTGGAGCGGTAGCGCGGGGGAACCGTGCTGAGCGCCAGATGCGTTTTGCTCAGCGCCGCGGTTTCAAACGCGTCGGGATTCTCAAGAGGCGCATCGGCCGGGAGCGTATGCCACTGCATGTCGAGTTCCGCCGCGGCCAGCAGCTCGGTCAGCATGTATCCCTGGTTGAACGTCTCCGCTTTCTTGATCTTCGCGGCCAGTTCGGCGGGCATCGGCGCGCCCGTTTTGTAGTGCTTGGCAAAGTTCGAGAACACCGCCGGATAGCTCGCCCAATGCTCGTTGAACTGCGAAGGAAACTCCACATAATCGCGCGGCACCGCGGGTCCCGAAAGGCTGGGATACTGGGTGTCGGCAAACATGCCATGCAGCGCGTGACCGAACTCGTGGAACATCGTGGTCACATCGGTGAAGCTGATCAGCGCCGGCTCGCCCGCGGCCGGCTTGGCAAAGTTGGCGACGTTGTAGACCACCGGCAGCGTGCCCAGCAGCTTGGACTGACCGACAAATTCGTCCATCCACGCGCCGCCGTTCTTGTTGTCGCGCTTGAAGTAGTCGCAGTACCACAAGGCCAGCGGCTTGCCGTCGGCGTCGGACACCTCGTACACCTGCATGTCAGGGTTGTAGACCGGAATGTCGGTGCGCTGCTTGAACGTGATGCCGTAGAGCATGTGCGCCGCGTAGAACACGCCGTTTTCAAGAACATTGCCCAGCTCGAAGTAGGGCTTGGTCTCGGACTCGTCCAGATCGTACTTCGCCTTGCGCACCTGTTCGGCATAGAAGTTCCAATCCCACGGCTCCAGCTTGAATCCACCATGCTGAGAATCGATCAAGGCCTGAATGTCCTTCCCCTCGCCCTCCGCCTTGGCGGTAGCCGCCGGCACCAGCGCGTCCATAAACTTCAGCGCCGCCTCCGGCGTCTTGGCCATCTGGTCGGTCAGCTTCCACGCGGCGTAGTTTGGATAGCCCAGCAACTTCGCCTTCTGCGCGCGCAACTGCGCCAGCCGCGCAATCGTGGCCCGTGTGTCGTTGGCGCCACTGCGCTCGGCGCGATTCCACGAGGCATCAAAAAGCGCCTTGCGTGTGTCGCGATTGGTAAGCTTCTGCAGGTCGGGTTGCTGCGTCGTGTTCTGCAGCGGAAGCACGTAGCCCGTCCCCTTGCGCTCTTTGGCCGCATCGGCCGCCGCGGTCAGTTCCGCGTCGCTCAGCCCCGCCAGCGCCGCCTTGTCTTTGGCCAAATAGGCCGCATCCTTCGTGGCCGCCAGCAGCTTGGAGATGAAGGCCGTAGTAAGATTCGCTTCCTCTTCATTGAGCTTCTTCAACACGGCCTTGTCGGCATCGGAGAGCCGCGCGCCGGCCAGCACAAACTGCTGGTAGTCGTACTCCACCAGCCGCAGTGACTCCGCATCTAAATTCAGCGCGCGCCTTTGCTCATAAATCTTCTCGACCCGCGCGAACAGCTTCGCATTCAGGTAAATCCCATCCTGCAGCGCGGCCAGCTTGGGCGCCTCCTCGTCCTGAACCTTTTGCAGCACCGGGTTGATGTTCGCTCCGGTGACTCCGGTAAAGACCTGCAACACGCGAGTGACCAGTTGCCCGCTCTTTTCCATCGCCACAATCGTGTTCTCGAAGGTCGGCTCCGCCTTGTCGTCGGCGATGGCGCGAATCTCGTCGAGATTTTGCGCGATGGCCGCCTCGATCGCGGGCTGATAGTCGCTGTCCTTGATCTTGTCGAAGGGAGGCGCATGGAACGGCAACGTGCTCTGCGCATAGAAAGGATTCGACGGGCCAAAGGCAGCGTGCGCAGCCTGCGCACCGCCCGCGCACGGTGTCAGCGCCATCGCGCCTGCGGAAATGAGAGTGGGAATCTGCGCCAAGACGCTCCTCGACAAGTACTGTTTGATTCTAATCATGACAACGTGTGCTCCCACCATCAGTCGACATTCTATAGCAGCCCTCAGCAAATGGGCTATGCGGCAGACTCACGCTCGTCAGGCGGATCGACCTTCTTTCCAACTGAATTTCGTAAAACAACCCTGGGGCCGGTCTTCCGCTCTTGTTCCTGCCGGAAGGGAGGCGTCGAGAATTTCCCGGGGCAAGTCCGCCGCGCGGACGCAGTCCTGGGAGACCGAAATCGAAATCACTGAGCCTCGTGGGGGCGACCGAACTCCCGAAGGCGGCTTTCGACTGGGCCTTCCGACCGCCGGAGTTGAATTCCGCTTAGCCGCTTGGGAAGTGGGGCTTTCGAGAAAGGGTTCTCCTCAGGGGCTAAAGCTCCATCCTCTTTTAGGGACGAGTTTTCGGCACGGCTGAAGCCGTGCCCTTTCAAAGCCTGATTTATGCAACAATTTCGAGCATCAATGTGCCGACAGCGTCTTAACGGTTCTCGGGCCGCGGCGGCTGCGGCGCGGCAAAGCTCACCCTGGGCGGATCGGCCAGCGTCACCACGGCGTCCACTGCGCGCTTGCGGCTTCCCTGTGTGATCCCATTTTGTCCGAGCGCGATCTTGCCGTCCGCGATCGCTGCATCGGCAATCCAGCGATCGAAGCGCGTCAGGGGCTGCGGCACACTCCCGGCGATTGCCCCGTGACGCCACTCGAAGTGGAGTTTTCCTTTGGCCGACCCGGCCAGATCGTCGCCGGTGTAGCCGGTAAGCTCAACGTTGCCGGTGGCGTCGAATGAGCCGCCTCGCCAGTCTCCGCCAAGCACCTTGCCTACTTCAACCGGGTTCAGCTTTTCCAAGCTTCCTTCCAGCGTGTAGTCGGGCTTGTCTCCCGCGGCGAACGTACCGGTTCCGTGTAGGCTGCCCCCCAGCAACCTCGCGTCGAGACTCGATATCTCGGCGCCAGTGGGTTTGAAGCGCAGCTCCGCCGTCGCAGCTCTGAGCGTCACCGGACCGAGAATGAGCGAATCCGCCTTCACCGTTCCCTCCAGCTGGGGCCACGTGGGCGCGGCAGCAGGATGCAGACGGTCAATTAGATCGGACAGCAATGTGCCCTTCTCATGTGCGCCCAGAATGGCGGTCTGCACGGTGGCAGCGTCCACATCGCCGAACTGAATTTGGAACTGAGTCGGGCAGGTCTCAGGCGCGCCGCAGTTGGCCGGAACTCGGAAGCTCGCGGTTCCTTTCAGCGGCCCGTAGGAGAAAGTGACCGGATCCCACAAGCCGTCACCTACGCCTCCAACAACGTCCACATGCAGTGTCGCCCCGGAGATCTCCACATGGTTGGACAGAAAATCGGCCTTCCAGTTCGCGGTGTGCACTGTGACGGTTCCGCTCAGAGTGTCCGCGTGCGGAATTGCAGCTTGGTCGCCTGCGAGTTTGGCCAGCGATGAGCGATTCACTGCCCCGGTTTCGGTTTCGGGTGCGGGGCCGGCCGCCGGAGAATTACTTAGCGGAAGCTCCAGAGCCGGCAGCCACGGACCCCCCGCGTTCAGTTCGACGGCAAGCGGATCCCCGGCCAGTGAGTCCAGCGCCCTGGCCTGGCCGATGCCGATCGCGAGGGCCAGTTCCCTGGCGCGCGCAATGCTTGCCTGGCCGCGAAGGGCCACCTGGTAGCCGGTGAGCCCAAGCCGGACATTCACAGTGAGAGGAACTGTTCCGCCCAGTGGGAGGGCAACCGTTCCAGTGAGCGCCTGCGCGTGATCCTGAGCAACCGACGCAGCTTCGAGCACCAACTTCGGTGCCTGGATGGGCCGGCTGAGACCTCCGCCGCTCAATCGGAAACCGTCCACGGTGAAGCTGCCGGTGAGCGGCCCGGTTGCCGGCGCGCCCTTCGGAGCCTCGCCTGGTTTTTTGGAGCGAGCTGCCGGGGATTTCGCCGGCTTCTTTTGGGTTCCGGTGCCGACCGGGTTTTCCGCGTACACGATCTTGCCGCTCGCCGTGCCCGCGACCTCCAGATCGGGGCCAACGCCGCTGCGCAAGGTGCGCAGCGCATCCAGGGCCGCGGCAAACGGAATCTGATCGAGCTCGACGGAGAAACGCGGCGGCCCGGCGTTGCCCGGCAGATCGCCTGTGACGCGAATGTGGCCCGCGCCGAGGGGCGAATCGCACACCAGATTCTCAAGCGCGCGTACAGAGTAGTGGTAGATAAAGCCGCAATTGGCATCGAAGTCCATGCGGGCGGCGGGAGCAAATTCGGCGCGGTGCACATCTGTGGCCCGCAGCCTGGTCTTGACCTGGGCCGAGGCGGCCGTCCCTTCAACGTGGATTTCGCCTCTCATGTCTCCGCGCCAGCCGGCATCCGAGCCGGTCCCGAGCCGCGTAAGCTGGCCGAGTTGCGCATCCCGCCATTCCATATCGAGATTGATTGGCATCTGGCGAAGTTCCGGAGCCCGCCGCGCGGTTGCATTCAGCTCCACGATTCCCGTGTCTGCGAGGTCCAGGCTCACGTCGGTGCGCGCGGGCTGGCCGCGCAGCCTTATCCGCCAGACACCGGGATCTTCCTGCCAGAACGAGAGGTCGGTATCGACCAGCGAAAACGGCAGCTTCTCAACGCCGTTCTTGAAGTTGATTCGGGAGTTGGTCGCGGCAATGTAAGGAAACGGCGGCGCGTGATCGCCGCTGCCGTTGAACGCCGTACCTGCCTTTGTTGCCGCGGTGCGGAAGAGCGGATCCAGATTCCAGTTCCCCTCCGGTGAGCGCACCAGGTTCAGACTGGCCTCGTCGACGCTGACTGAGCTGATGACCAGCCGGCCCCGCCATAGAGAAAGCAGCCGGATGGAGGCTGTGACCGTGCTGGCGTGGAGAAGGGGCTCGCTGCCAAACGCGGGATCCTCTTCCACTGTGAGATCGTAGAGGACAAAGCCGGGCCTGGGCAGCAGCCGCACCCGTACCGAGGAAAGCCGCACCGGTCTGCCCAGCGACGCCGCCATCAGGCTGGTAATGCGGCTCTTGTAGCGGCTCACGCTCAGGAACGGCGGGACGATGAGCACCGCAAGGACGGCCACCAGCGCGGCCAGGGCCAGCCACAGCTTCCCGCGCATCTTCTGTCGAACTTTCCCGTCTTCCGTCATAGTCAGTGGTTAGTGATTAGTGGATAGTGATTAGTGGTCAGTCAACAGCGGAAAGCGGGCAATGCCAGTCATCGTCAGATGTTTGTGGTTAGGTGCTTTCACTATCCACTATCCACTCATCACTAACCACCGCCTTTACCGCACCACGTGAAATGTCCGGAGCCAGCGGGTATCGGGAATAAAGCGCAGGACCACGTGCGCCATCCAGGCCAGGTTGGCGCCGATCCCGGTCTGCTCCAACTGCTCCTCCGACGACTTGAACGACCAGTAGTTGAACATGGGCCGGCCCACAATGTTCTCCCTGGGCACAAAACCCCAGTAGCGCGAGTCGAGGCTGTTATGCCGGTCGTCGCCCATCATGAAGTACTTGCCTGGAGGAACCACGAGGTCCCCATTCGCGATATGGTTGGGAGCGTCCACCGCCCACTCTTCGGTGGCGCTTGCGTCCATCACCGGGGGGATGGTGGGAAATTCGTCGAGAAACACCTTCTCACCGGGACTCGCGGGAATATCCATACCGTCTTTCGGCTGGCTTTGGGCTACGCCGTTGATGAAAACGATGCCGTCGCGCAGATGAATGCGGTCGCCGGGAACTCCAATGAGCCGCTTGACCAGAAACAGATATTGGGGCTTTCCGTCCACATCGTCCGGAACCGGCTTGATGAAGACCACAACGTCGCCCCGCCTCGGCTCGCGGTAGCGCACCAGCGGCATCCACCTGGCCTCAGGGGCCAGCGTGATGCGATCCACCACCAGGTGGTCGCCAACCAGCAGAGTATTCTCCATCGACCCGGAAGGGATGACGAAGTTCTGGGCCAGAAAGGTGAGGATGAATAGGCCCACCACCAGCACCGAACAGATGCTGGCCACCGCCTCGAATGGCGTCTCCTCCACCCTGGTTTCTTCGGGAGTCGGTTCGGGTTGGGCCTCGTTCGGCGTCTTCGGGGCGGGAGTCTTCTTCTTTGTCATTCAGTCGCTCGTGAGTTCACAGTTCGTAGTTCACAGTTCGCAGTTGCCGGCGAAAATCCCGATCCCTATTAACCGATCGCCTTCCACTGTGAACTATGAACTGGGAACTATGAACTGCCTTTACCGCACCACGTGGAAGATGCGCTTCCAACGCGCAAATCCCGTCAGTAACGATGAAAGTTCCCTGTCGTGTCCGAGTCTATCATCTCCGGCATCTAGCCTCGGCTGTTGCACATCGGTAGTGGAGGGGCGGCGCAGCGAGAAGTAAATGACCAGCGGCCGCGCCACAATTGCCTGGCGATCGACGAACCCCCAATAGCGCGAGTCCTTGCTGTGATTGCGGTTGTCGCCGAGCACAAAGTACTCTCCCGCTGGAACCACCAGCTCTCCGTTTCGCGTCAGGCTCCGCATCTGCATCCACCAGTCGGGATCGATCTGCGGATCGGTATAAACCTTCGCCGGGAAGTTGTCGCGGAAGGGGTTGGGCGGCGCCGGCTCGAAGGTCGCGTAAGGCTCGTCGAGCGCAACGCCGTTCACGAACACGCGCCCGTCCTCGATGCGCAGACGATCGCCAGGGATGCCAACCACGCGCTTTACCAGCAACGGCGGCTGCGGATGATGAAACACGACGATGTCGCCCCGCTCTACCGGGCGATAGGGCAGTAGCCGGCGGGCCAAGCCGCCGGAAGGCGCATACACCTGCTTGTTGAAGAGCAGAAAGTCTCCTACTAGAAGCGTGCGCTCCATGCTCTCCGAGGGAATCAGGATTGGCTGCAAGACAAACGTGAGCAGAAACAGCGCCACCACCACCGTGCGCAGCAGCGAGGCCAGGGCCTCAGGCAGGGCTGGCAGATGCAGCAGCAGGTGCGCGAATCGCTGCCCTTGCTGTTCCCTCGGCTGGGCAGGAACGCCGGTAGGTGTGCTGCCAGGGTCACTCATTCTGCCGCTTCTTCCCCCTCGCTACTGTCCGGCGTGGCTGAGGCTTCCGACGCCCGATTCAGCCTGTCCAGCTCTTCCAGCGCCCGCCGCGCAGCATCCTGTTCGGCGTATTTCTTGGTGCTGCCCGTTCCCCGCGCCAGCGCCTTACCCGGCTGGCCGGCTTCGCTCGTCAACCGCACCTCGACCATGAACCGCTTGCGGTGGTCGGGGCCGCTCTCGTTCTTTACACGGTACACCGGAGTGCCCACGCGCTCTGCCTGCAACCGTTCCTGGAGAGCCGATTTGTAGTTGCCCAGCGCCGCGCCGGAGCGGAGTTCCTCGGCCAACTGCTCGGCCGCCTCGCCCAGCACACTGCGCCGTGCAAAAGCCCTGACCGGCTCCAGTCCGCCGTCGAGAAACAAGGCGCCAATCACGGCTTCCATCGCATTGGACAACACCGTGCTCTTGCGCCGCAGACCGCCCTTCTCTTCGGCCCGGCTCAGGCGTAGATACCGGCCCAGCCCAATGCCTTCGGCCACCTGCGTCATGTGCTGCCTGCTTACCAGCCGGGCGCGCACGCGGGTCAGTTCGCCCTCATGCCAATCCGGATGCAGGCCGAAGAGCGACTCGGCAACCACCAGGCCCAGGACCGCATCGCCAAGAAACTCCAGCCGCTCGTTATCGCCGGACTGGTCGTTACTGGTCTCGTCGGCATCGTCCTGGCCGCTTGCATGAAGTGACTCCAGAGAATGCCGATGTTCCAGCGCCGCCTGCTCCCTGGCCAGCGACCTGTGGGTCAAAGCGCGCACCAACAGGTCGGGCGCTCTGAAAGCGTGACCCAGTGCCGATTCGAGTTCCGCGAGAATTGCTTCCACCTGCGCCTCGCCTGCCTGCCAACTCTTCAAGCATCATCGAGTACCCCGCACCCGAAGATTCCGATTGGTGAGTGTTCTCGACGATTCGATTCGATGCCACACAACGGCTCACCTGCCAAAGGAAAAGATCATTGCGGCTTCGCGGCATCGCCCGGAAAGGGGTTTCCTGTTACCGCTTTGCCAGGAGGGACCGAGTTGGGCGGCCCGTCATCCGCATCCTCTTCGCAGGTGTGGCCGTTCACGGAATAGGCGTTCTTTACGCCTCGTTCCGCGGCCAGACGCGTATCCTCCCGGCCGTCGCGCACCGTAAGCGCCAGTTTGTACTCCGACAGGGCCTGATCGCGCTTGCAGTCCAGGTCCAGCATCCGGCCCAGGTAGATATGCGACCAGGCCAGCAATCTCTGCTCCTTGCTGGTCGCCAGCGTCTTCTGGAAGTCGTCGATGGCCTGCTCGGGATGGCCCGTCATTACAGCCGCCCTCGCCAGAATGAACCAGGCGCGCGCGCTGTCCGCCGCGGAAGCGATGGTGTCGCTCTGCTTCTGGAGCTCCTGCTGCGCCATGGCGCTGGCGCCGGCAGCATCTCCGTTTGAGAGCTTCGCCTCGGCCAGATCCATTCCCGTCAACTTGCGGGGCTTGCTGCGCCCCAGCACTTCGGCATCCGCTTCCTTGTCGAACTCGATCTGGCGCGCCCGGTGCACCTGCTGGTCCACGTCCATGCTGTACACCATTTCGCCGATGACGTCTTTCAGGCCCGCCGGGTCCTTTTCAAACTGGACCATCTGCTCGTAAAAATACTGCGTCAGCACAAATCCCTGTTTCATATCGTGCTGGACCGTCGCCGCGCGCACCGCTTCCTGCTTCTGCTCGGTCAGTTGCCGCTCGTGCTCGTAGCGCGGCAGTTGCGAACGGTCGATGTTGGCAGGAATCTTGTATGCCGGAATCCCGGTGTCCATCGTCCGCGCCTCGATCGCCTTGATCAGGCACTCCACAGTCAGCGGCACAGTGTCGGAGCGGTAGCGGAACTCGAGCGGCGCATCCTTGATCTCCTTCAGAATCGGCTGCGTGCGGTCGATGGCGTTGGCGCGCGCATACAAAAGCGGCTCGATTACATAGTGCAGATAGGTGTGGCGCACGTCGCTCATGCGAATCTTGCCGTCCGACGGCGAAACCACCACTACATAGTCGGCGCCGTAGATGCGCGCATTCGCCGTGTTCGGCGACAGCATCGGCTCAATGACCACAATGAAGCGCCGGCCGTCGTAGGTGCCTGCCGGCATCTTCAGGTAGAGGTTGGTGGAAACGATCATATGCGACAGCGGATCGTGCAACTGGTTGGCTGCTTCGTCGTAGGTGTGGTGCACGGTGAGCCAGATGCCGTGCAGGTCCACCGCGTCCGCGAAATCCTTCAGATGCGGCACAATCTCTGCTACCTGTGTCGCATCGGGCGGCATCTCCGTCAGGTCCACCGTGGTCTCCATCTCCGGCGGAGGCGTGATATAGAGCGAAAGCGAAATGTACTGCGCAATGTCCAGTTCGGTGCCCGTCATCCGGTGCTGGGCGATGAAGAGGCACACCGCATCGCGCTTGGCGCGCGCGTCTTCGCTCGCGGCCAGCGCCTTCTCGATCTCCTCGCGGACCTGTTTGCGCAGCGGCGCGCTGGCATCCAACCCCTCGTCGTAGCCACACATGTTGAGGGCTGCCGACATTGCGAATACCGGCTCGGCGCTGGTAAGCGAAATCGTGGGTCCGGCCGGATCCACCAGCGACGGCGTCCTCTCGCGCGCATAAGCCTGCGCGGACGACGACCCCTGGTCACCCGGTGGATTGCTGCTGGAAGACTGGGCGCGGGCCGAAGAAGCGGAAACACCGGCAAGGAGGCACAAAAGAATGGCCAATGCACAATAATTCGATCGAATTGTCTGAAACGTCATGAGGATTCCCTGCCTGCAAGTCTAGTTAGACGCGCGGACAGGGTCAAACGGGAGAAAAGCAGGGAACAAAGGACCGAGGGAACGAGAATGCCAAGGAATCAAGCCATGCAGGATATGGAGAAAGACAGCGGGACGGTGCGAACCGCCCTTTTTAGCAGGTTTAGAAAGTGCGAGATGGAATAAGAGCTAAACAAGACAGTATTCGCCTTTGGGCAAATGGAGACCGTCCAATTCGCAGCGGGTGCGAATGGAGATTGGCACGAGGCTTTTGCGCTCTCCCAAGTTTCGGCTTCGACCTAGGAGAGCACAATCAACAACACTTCATCCCGCATTGCGTTTGGGATGGAATGGACATTCAGGCGAAGATCTTTCGCCCCGCGAGGGTCGCCAAACCAATGAGTCCAGTACCCAGCAAGAGGAAACAGGAAGGCTCCGGAACCGGAGGAACCGACTCGTCTTCGATGACCAGATTGCCTGAGAGATATTGGTAGGTGGTGTTGGTAGTGGGGCTCCAGAAGAACACCATGGAAGCCGGGCTATTCAGTTCGTAGACTCCCGGAATAATAGTAGGCGCGCTTTCGGGCCCGGAGTATGCCTGGGCACCCGAAAATTCGAAGGACGCATCCATGGGTCCCGTAAAATTTAGATTGAGCAACCCGCCGAATCCCGCACTGAACCACGTGAGTTCGCTGGGGACCACAGACACCGAGTCGCCGTTCAAAGTGTAAGTGAAATCGCTGAATGCCCCATCAAAACAAGAAACCCCAGGTTGCCCATAGTAATTCACAATCACGTTTGATACCGCCGGAGTTGAACTTGTAAGGAACGAATAACTCCAGGATTGACCTGGCGCACTCCAGGTGGTCGTCGGCGCATCCGCACCCCAGACCCCGTTCTCACTCACCAGTAAAGTGTCAGCCGATGCGCTCAATGCTCCGAACGCCATCGCCGCGACCAACCCGAGAGTATAAACGGGCTTGGCAATCATAAATAGACGGCTTATCATTTCTTGCTCCTCAATCGTTGAGAACAGCATTGATTTGTTCTGGCCGGCACTCAATTTCCACGCCGAAAATCAGATTTCCGAAGGAGTTTCCCTCTCAGCGGACAGGAAGCTCCAATGACCTTCAAGCACCCCTGAGGCCAAACTTTCGCGATCCGTGACGGAAAACCATGCCAAGGCCATGCCATTGGCAATTCATCGCTTATCGTGCAGGTCGAATCAGCTTGGAACGAATCGGATAGAGGGATCGTGTAGGAAAATAATTGCCAAGTGGAACCTGTTTGCCCACGGGGTTCGACGAAATGAACGCGGCTCTTTGAAGTTCCCGCTGTCTGACGACGGCTCGAGAAGAATGAGTAAGGACCATCCGACCGAAAAGGAGCGGAGCAGTCGCAGGGGACAGCTCACTGAGAGACTACGCGGATCAGCCAGGCGCTTGATTCTGATAGCTGAAAGCTGCCCCTACCCGCGCACCGAAACGCCGGAGAAAGAAAGTACGGCGAGGCCGCGGACCGGTTGCCCAAAGAACCGGGCAGGCTCAAATACGCTCAGCAGAAGAAGATTCTCCACCTGCGACCGGGTTTCGGCGTCGTTGGGGCCCGAAAGAATGCGGTAGTCGTAGACGTGTCCCTGGTTATTGACGTAGGCCTCCACGATCACCGGGCCCGCGACCGCACCGATGTCGTTGCCGCCCACTCCACTGGAAAAGCTCACTAGCCGAGGCGCGGTTGGGTTGCCCAGCGGCTCGTCGGTGTTGGCCTGCGCCGTCTCCGGCCGCGTAAACATGGTCAGCAGCACGATGACCGTACCCAGCAGCAGGACCGCGCTGCAAAAGCCCGCCGAGGCCTGCAGAAGAAACGGACCCACCGTATTTCTCCACACCAGGTTCCAGGTATTGAAGATGCTCTGACGACTGCGCGCCCGCTCCTGGCTGATGGCTACCCGAATCCGCAACAGCAGGTTCTCGGGCTCGGCGACCGGGCCCAGCGCGGCAAGCGACAACTGCGCATCGCGCAGCGACTCCCACTCGGCGGCGCACCTCCGGCATGTCTCCAGGTGGGCGCCGATCCGCTGCATCTCCCGTCCGTTCAGCCGGCCGTCAAGATACTCCGAAAATCTTGCCTGCATCGCACTGCAGCCGTTCATCGCGCCTCCTCTCCAAGGGGCATCTCAAACTCTTTAAAGGCCGCCCGGCTCTTGTCCGCCATGGGCGCCATTAGCAGGGCCTTCAAATAAGCCCGTCCACGCACCAGCCGCGACTTTACCGTTCCCAGACTCACGCCTTCGATCTCCGCCACTTCCTCGTAAACAAATCCCTCGATATCGCGCAAAATCAATGTGGTGCGGAACGGCTCCGGGACTTGGCTAAGCGCCGCTTCCACCCGTGCGCGGTTCTCCGCATGCACTACGGCATCGTAGGGCGACTCGGCCGGATCCACCAGCCGCTCTTTCAAAAGCACCGCCGTTCCCGATTCTCCTTCCGGCATCTCCTGGTCGATCGCCACTTCCTGCTGCCTGTGCCGCATCCACCAGCGGCGCTGGTTCGAAGCCTCGCGCAGCGCAATCCGGTAAATCCATGTCCGCAGCGACGACTCGCCGTGAAAGCTGCCCACACCTCTGAAGACCTTCACAAACACTTCCTGGGTCAGGTCGGCCGCATCGGCGCGGTCGTAGACCGTGCGCGCCAACAGGGAGTAGATGGGTTGATGGAAGCGCGCAATCAGCCACGCGAATGCTTCCTCGGAGCCGGCTCGGAGTTCCGCGATAAGAGCCGCTTCTTCTGACTGAAGCGTCAACGCGCTGGCAAGATTGCCCATGGTGAGGTCCGCCTGCAATTCAGTGTCCTCCCACCTATACCGCATTTCCGGCGGATTTGCACTAGCGATTTGCCCAGCCCCGCCTGGGGGCCTGCCTGCCGATGCACTCCGCTTTGTTGCGGCCACTCCAACCGGCAGCCAAAATTCACTGCCGGAAAACCCATACCGCCAAGGAGCCCGTGGGGTTCATGGGACACCTGCGAATTACCGCGTGTCCCGCGCCCCTATTCTCTTAGACACCGGCACCCCCCTAAAGTGTTCCCGGTCACGCATGTATGTGTGAAATATTGCTCCCGGCCCGGTCCGGTTTGTCTGAGACGCCCAGGTTAATGGCGTTCTCGATGGCTTTCGGGCGCGGGCTCCGGCCGCCTGCCGGCTCCAATATGATGAAGGCGGGAGACGCAGGAGCTCATGTTCACCTTTCATCCCATCGGGTACGTCCATAGCCCCTACAAGGAAACGTCTTCGATTCCCCGTGGCCTTGGCGCCAAACACGATGCCGAAGGCGAACTCGAAATCCTGCGCGCCTTCGAGTCCGGCCTCGCCGACATTGAAGGCTTCTCGCACTTGTTTGTGATTTGGGCCTTCGATCGCGCCGACGGTTACGACCTGGTCGCCCATCCGCCGACCGACGAGAAGCGCCCGCACGGCGTCTTCGCCACCCGCTCGCCGCGCCGTCCCAACCCCATCGCCCTCACGGTGGTCGAGTTGCTGCGCCGCGACGGAAGCTTGCTCTACGTACGCGGTGTGGACATGCTCGACGGCACGCCAATTCTCGACATCAAGCCCTACCTCTCCAGCGTGCCGGAGGAGAAGCTGCGTCGCGGCTGGCTGGCGAAAGCGGAAGCGCGAAAGAAGCAGGATTAGGGAATTCCGAGTATCTTGTGCGTCTGCAAGCTCAGCCGCCACTGCGGATGCTCCAGGCAATACCTCAGCGCCAGCTTGGTATTTGTCGCGCGATCCGGTCCGTCCATCGGCTGCAGGAAGAAATGCCGAAAAGCCAGTCCGCCAAAATCCTCCGGAGCGACACCGGCCTGCGGAAATACCAGCTTCAACTCGTCCCCGCTCCTTTGTATAAACGCCGCCCCGGCCTTGGGGCTTACGCAGACCCAGTCGAGACCTGCAGGAGCGGCAATCGTCCCATTCGTCTCGACGGCAATTTCAAATCCGCAGGCATGCAGGGCATCGATCAGCTGGCCATTCAGTTGCAGCAGCGGCTCGCCGCCGGTGCAAACCACAAATCGCTTTCCACTCGCGGAGCCCAAAGGCCACTTCTCCAGAACCGCTGCGGCCAGCGACTCGGCTGAGTCGAACTTTCCCCCGCCTGGCCCGTTCACATCGACGAAATCCGTGTCGCAAAACTGGCAGACCGCCGTAGCCCGGTCCTGCTCGCGCCCCGACCAGAGATTGCAGCCCGCAAACCGGCAGAAGACCGCGGCGCGCCCCGCCTGCGCCCCCTCGCCCTGCAACGTATAGAAGATTTCTTTGACTGCGTAGCTCATAGGTGCAGCTTTCAGCTAGCTCTTTCGGTACTTCAGCGGATCTTCGCGCCCATTCTCGCCGAACCCCTTCAGCCGCAGCAGACAGGAATCGCATTGTCCGCACGGCTCGCCCGTCGCCGACGGATCATAGCAACTGCTGGTCAGCCCGTAGTCCACGCCAAGCTCGATCCCTTTCGCAATAATCTCCGCCTTCGTCATTGCAATCAGCGGCGTATGAATCTTCAGCGCCTGGCGGCCCTCAACGCCGGCCTTGGTGGCCAGGTTCGCCATCTTCTCGAATGCTTCGATGAACTCCGGCCGGCAATCAGGGTAGCCTGAGTAGTCGAGCGCGTTAACGCCGATAAAAACGTCGCTCGACCCCAGCACCTCGGCCCACGCCAGCGCAAAAGAAAGGAAGATGGTGTTGCGGGCCGGAACATAGGTAATCGGAATTCCGTGCGACATCTCTTCGATCTCCCGTCCCTTGGGAACAGCTATATCGTCGGTAAGCGCCGACCCGCCAAATACGCGCAGATCGATCTGCGCGATGCGGTGCTTCGCGACGCCGATGGCCGCAGCTACACGCGCCGCTGCTTCAAGCTCCCAAATATGCCGCTGCCCGTAAGAGAATGAGAGCGCGTAGGGCTCATAGCCCTGGCTGCGCGCAATGGCCAGCACAGTGGCCGAATCGAGGCCTCCGCTCAACAGAATCACGGCTCTTTTCGGAGTGTTCACTTGAGATCCCCGCCCTTGCCAATATCCATCGACGGTGAAATCGGATTGTCCTCGTCGATATACGCCTCGATGCACTTGTCGAGCACGCCTTTTGCATCGAGGATAAACTCGACCGCATCGCGGGCAGCGCCGTGTCCGCCCCGGTTCGGCGTCACGTAGTGCGCCTTGGCCTTCACCCGATCGCGCGCATCGCCCACCGCAATGGCAAGGCCGCATTCCCGCATCACCGGCAGGTCGATCACGTCGTCGCCCACATAGGCAATCTCATCGAGCGCCACGCCGCCCTTTTCCATGATCTCGCGCACCGCCTGCATCTTGAACGCCTTGCCCTGGTAGACGAACTCCAACTTGAGGTCGCGCGCGCGCAGAGCCACCGTCTCCGAGATGCGCTTGGTAATGATGCCGCACTTGAGACCTCCCAGCCTCGCCAGAGAAATCGCCGTGCCGTCGTGCGCGTTGTAGCCCTTGGCCTCCACCATCTTGGTCGTGGCCGTACCGTCCTCAGTCACAGGCACCGGAATCAGCCAGATGCCGCCATCGGTGAGCACTCCGTCAACGTCGAAGAGAATGACTTTGATCTTGCGGGCGCGGTCTTGCGCGGATGCGGTCATGCTTCAATTCTACCTACTGCTTGAGGAGAACTCCGCGCATGCCTGGCCGCTTCAGGAGAAAATGGAAGCATGGACCACGATCCGCCCGCCGCGCCGCCCGCGCTTGAGCCCGAAGATTATTACTTCGAAGGACCGAACCTGGTATTCACTGCGGTCCATCTTCTCAAGCGCGGCTTCTGCTGCGGCTCCGGATGCAGGCATTGCCCATATGGCACAGCGGAAGCCAACACCTACTGTGCCCCGGCGCTCCCCGAGGGTTGAGGCTGTGTCGCAGCCGGCGCCGCGGCCGGCTCGCGCACCAGCACCGCAAAGCGCGGAAAGGCAAAGCTGCCACCCGCGTCGTCGATCACGTTCAACTGGCAGACATAAGCGCCGGGCTTCAATCCGGTAAGCGGCACGTCCATCTCCACAGCCACCGCGTCGCGCCCTTCCACGTTGATTGCACGGGCCTGCACCAGCGGTGATTCATAGACCTTCGTCGAGCCCTGAATCAGTTCGAGGCTACTTAACAAATTGATGCCCGGCTTGGTCCCTTTCGGCGCATTCTCCGCCGCCTTTTCGCGCGCTGGACTGTAGACCTCATAGAGCAGGTACATGTGCTGGTCCTGGCGAAAGACATGTGCGATATTGGGCACGTACTCCTGGCCGTTGCGCACCAGCGGGTTAATGTCCTTGCCTGGTTTCTTGCTGGGTTGGCGGGCGGCGGACAGCACGATCGAGCTCAGCTTCAGCGGAGCCTTCTTCATATCTGGCAGCGTGACATTGGCTTCGAAAGAGCCCATGCGGCCGGTCTGGTTCTCGCGCACCACAAACTTCAAATCGTATTTGCCGGGCGGCAGGTTGAAGCTGGTTGTGTACTGGATGTTCTTCTGGCGCGCATTCAGCGCCGGATCGAGATTCAGCTTCACGGTCTCGCGCACCCGTCCGATGGGCCGCTTCACCTCGTCGAGGACTTCTCCGACAATATCGAGCGTCGCCTTGTCCTTATCGCCGCCCTTCACAAAGGGAATCTGCGACCCCGGCACCACCAGCGACACCGGCATGTAGTAGCGGTTCTCGTCGAGCCGGAAGTACATCGCGTCGAGGTAAAGCGCCATGTCGGTCGCCGGCAAATCGCTGGCCAGCTCGTCGTTGAGCTGCTGCTCGCGGTCTTCGCTGCCGGCGTGTTGAAAGTCCGCCGGCGCATAGTAGCCTTGCCGGTATTCGACCTTCACGCCGGGCCGCTTCACCTTGACGGTCAGCTTGCGGTATTTGCCGTCGCGCGCCGGGTTCGACGAATGAAAACCAATGGCGTAGTAGGCCGAAGTATCCTTCTGCACCTGCGCGAACGCCGGAGCAAAATCGTTGGAATCGAAGAAGGCCTTGCCGCCGGTGTCGCTGGAGAGCGTCGCCATCACTTCCTGGCTGGCGAAGTTGGCGCTCATATTGTTGCCAAGCGCAGCGCCGTTGTAGGCGCCGCTGCCGCGCAGGCTTCCAGTCGAGGCGTCGCCGAGCGGGCCGATCGCTTGCAGGCCGCGCACGTCAACACTGTAAATTGAAAGGTCGGCCCTCACCGCCGCGTTGATGGCCGCGCGAAGAGATGCCTGGTTCTCGATGCCGTCGCGCGAGATGCCGCCGGAAAAATACAACAGCGACTTTTTCTCCTCGATCTTCGCGAGCGACTGCGCCACCGCCCGCAGCGCAAAGAGCTCGCGGTCGGTGTTCACGTCGTTGTATTCGCTTTCGTCGGGCGTATAGCCGGTGGTGTCTTCCACCTGGTTCGAATTCGCGGTAGCGCCCTGAGCGAAGCCTTGCCCCTCGGTGCCGTTGTAGACGGCCACTTCGTTCATCAGCGCGTTCTTGTCGGCCGTGAAATCCTGGTCCACCTTCAGCGTGTCGCCGAGCGAAACCAGCGCCACCAGGTCGGCGGGCTGCATCTTGGTCTTCAGAAAGGCCTGAGCCGCCTCCACGCTCCGATCGAGATCTTCCGGCTGCATTGATGTCAGGTCGAAGAACATCACGATCAGCCGGTGATTGCGCAAATCCTCGGGTTTTGCGACGACAACAGCCTTCTGTCCGCCCGCGGCGGGGCCCGCGGCAAGACCGCTCACCGTGGCCTCGATCAGCGGCGTCGCCATGTCCACGCTCTCAAAGTCGAAGGTGTCGATGCGCTGCTCTTTGCCGTTCTCGTAGATGCTGAAGTCGCTCTGCGTGAGACCGCGCACCAGTTCGCCGGTCTTTGCATCGCGGACAACGACGTTGGTCAGCACAAGATCGCTGTTCAGCTTCAGCGTGAAGCCGCCTTGCGGAGCATTGGTGACCTGAGTTGCGGTCTGCGCAGGCGCTGTACCTGGAACGCCGAGCGCCACGGCCGCCATTCCCGCTCCGATTTTCCGCAACCAACCCGTCATTGATTCCCTTCCCGGCATTTCCGCAGAGGTTCAGACCCGGATCTGTTTTGGTCTATCTTCGGCACGATCCCCCGCGGCGTATCGTGCCCTTTCAAAGCATCCGCTGCTAGAACCTGAATCTCGCAGTAAATTGAAACGACCGCATCTGGCCTGCCGAAGTGACTTGACCAAACTTCGGCGCATTTACAACCGTGCCAACTCCCGCGTACTGCACCGTGTTAAACACATTGTCGATGGTGGCGCGAATCTCCATGCTGCGTACATCTCCCAACTGCATAGTCTTGGAGAGAGACATATTGTTTGAAACCGTGCCCGGCCCTTCAATCGAGTTACGCGGCGCATTCCCGAAGAAGTCGCAATACCCCGGCGTATTCGCCGGCGCCCTATAAGCAGACGGATTGAACCACTGCTGCAACGACCCGCCCCCGGCAGTTACCGATGCCCCAGTCAAGTTGGGCCGCATCACTCCACCGGTGCCGCATGTTGTGCTGGTGACCGAGGCCTGATAACTCGGACTGAGCCAGGCTCCGCTGGCAAACTTGAATGTCCCGGAAATCGAAAAGCCCTCAAGAATATGCGCGCCCGCGCCCGTAGTTACCCAGGACTTATCCTTCCCAAAAGGTAACTCGTAGAGATAAGTACCGCTGACCGAGTGGCGCACGTCGAGGCTCGAGTTTCCAAGCTCGCCTAACACATTCTGCCAGTTCTGCACGCCAACACCTCCCACACCGCCCAACGCGCCTGCGTCGTCGATCGAGTGCGAGTACTGATAGTTAGCTCCCAGCGAAACTCCGCCCGACATCCGCTTGTTCACGCGCACCGTCCCCGCATTAAATTTGGAGAAGGACGCCGCTTCGTCGTATGTGAAGTTCAGCGGATAACAGCCGAGTGAACCATTGCAAATGGACGGATCGGTCGACGGGCTGCCCGGGATCGAGCGCGGCGCAATCACCGTATCGAGATGGTTTCCGCGCGAGCCGTTGTAGCCGATGTTCAACACGATGCCCCAAGGCAGAGTCTTCTGAATATCTACGTTCCACGCCTGCACATACGGTAGTGGATAGTGCGGATCGACAGCGATATTTCCCAGCGTGGCCGGCGACGGAAATCCATTGCCGAGCGTGAAGCAGGACATCGGCACGGTCCGCGCGCAGGCAGACGACGCGCTGTTGCCGTCGGCTTCCTGATTGGTCTGCTGGTTGGTGAACGGCGGCTGATGCGCCATCTCCGTAGCGAAAGTTCCGTACTCGCCCAAGGTGTAGTTCATTCCGTAGCCGGCACGCACCACGGTCTGCTTCAACTTCGGAACGCGCCAGGCAATCGCCAGGCTGGGCCGGAATGCCTTACGCCATGGAGAAACCAGCGACCCCGGATAACCCGATGCACCGGCTGTAACTTCAGTAAGAGTCGTGAATCCACCTGCGGGATTCGTTGCGACATAGGCAAGGTGGCCATACTTCTCGCTATAGGGCGCGTAGGACTCGTAGCGCAGGCCGTAATTCAGTGTGAGCGACGGCGTCATCCGCCAGTCGTCCATCGCATACGCGTCGATCACGTTGTCGCGCAAATAACTCTTCTGAAGCGAAGAATTCAACGTGGTCGATTGGGGAAGACCGAGCAGAAAATCCGCAATCGACGAACCGGTGGCCGGGTCCTGCGCGGCGTCCTCGGTGAAAAGGCCGGTGAAGGTGAAATTGCCGGTGGCGTTGGAGCCGGCCAGGAAATCGCGATGCACGCGTCGGTAGTCGCCGCCAAAGCGCAGATTGTGCTTGCCGTGAATCCAGCTCAACACCTCGGTAGCCGAAATTGTTTGCGAAATCGAGAAGTTGGGCTGCGTCTCGCTGAGCCCGTTGAGCTGGCTGAGATTGATGCCCGGCAGCCCGAAGTTGAGCGGAACGTCGTTGGGCACGGCGATGCCGGCCGCATGGGCGGCGTCGTCGGATGTGTTGGTAAAGAAGTTGGTCGTATGGCTGTTGCTGCGGTTCCAACTTGCATTGAAGATGTTGGTCAGTTTGTGATAACCGATCGTGTAGCCCGCCTGCACCGCGTCCGAATCCGACGCGCTCTTGCCGCCCAGTTGCGGAACGAAGTTCACATGGTCGGAGGCGGAGTGGGACCAGTTGTAGTTGAAGTTGATGCTCTGCCGCAGGCCCTGGTTCTGTCCCTGCGCCCTGCGACCGCCGCCTCCGCCTCCGCCGCGCCCGCCGCCCAGCAGCGTAGCGTTCTTGCCCAGCGCGCGCATGTAGCGGACACCGACCTGCGTGCTGTTCGATTGCGCCGTGGTCAGAAGATGGTAGTTGTAGTTGTTTACCGCGTTGGCGCCCGTCAGGTTCGGCTGCGGAAAGTAACTCAGCAGCGCGGCGGCCTGCGATGAGATCAGCGCCGGCGGAATCACATTCGGCGTGCCGTTCGAAATGAACTGCTGCTGGGTTGTTGGGCTGAAAATCGCAGGCAACCCAGCCGCTGAAAAGTCCCCGCCACGCTCCGCGAGAGTCGGCACGGTCTCATAAAAGTCCTGCGGGCTTGAACTGCGCGAGCCCGAAAGCGTGAGGAAGACTGTGTCCTTCCCACTAGGCTTGGTCAGATGCGGCAGATAGGGCGCGGTCATGAGCGTGAGCCCGAAGCGATTGGTTCCCGAAGCCGGTTGACTCTGCGGTTGGCCGAGCAGCGCAAAGGGCTGCGCATTCAGCGCCGAGTTGCTGCCCATCCAGAAGATGGCTCCATGCGGCTGACTGGGGTTAAAGCCGCGGAAGTTGCCGCGCCCGCCCCCGCCTCGCCCGCCGCCGCCACCTGGACCACCGCCGGGACCCCCAAACCCACCGCCTCCGAATCCACCCCCGCCAAAACCGCCGCCACCGCCGCCAAACAGGCCGGCTAGCCCCTGAATGTTCTGGCCGGGATTTGCCGCGAGGTACGCCGCGGCTGCATCCCGAATCTGGTCTATGTTCACGCCCGCCAGCGGGCTTACCTGCCCGGACTGACCGCTGATCGCCACCGACTCACTGCCAACGTCGGAGTTGGAAGCAGCCGAGGGCAGTTCCGCGCCGCTTGCGCCCGCCGCGCCACTGCTGGTGTCGGTGTCGGCGCTCAGCGCGCTCGTCAGGCTCAGGTTCCCTGCCCCGTTACCCGCCAGTTGCTGAATCGCAGCCCTGGCGGATTGAAGATTCGCGGAATCGCCGGACTGCTGCTCCTGAGCGGCCGCTCTCGAGGCCAGCATCAGCGAAAAATCCACCGTCTGGTCGTGGCTTGCGGCATTCAGCAGAGCCTCCTGCGATCCGGCAGCGAACGCCGCGAACTGCGTGCGAATCACATACCGTCCATTCTGTGGGAGGGTCATGGACCATGCGCCAGTAATGTCGGTCGTGGTCGAGTACTTCTTCCCGGTGAGGGTATTCTGGGCGGTCACGGTCACGCCCGGCAGTGGAATATTTCCGCTCTTCACTACCCCGTGCAACTTGCCGCCGGTGACTTCCGGGGTAGCCGGCGCTCGTGTTGGCGCAGCCGGCGCGGAAGGATCGGGAGTGCTGCTAACGGCAGCGGGCGTCGCGGGCAATGCGGGGGTCTGCGCTGGAACCTGCGCGCGCCCAGCGAAGCCGCCGGCCACAATAAACATCGCAACCGCCCAAACCCGCGCCGCTCGCTGCATCGAAGCTCTCCACTGTTTCAAGCCCGTACTCAATCTGACGGTCCAATAGCCCTGAAGGTTTACGGCCGCCGCTTCCTCAATGCGCGCGCCATTGTTGCAGTTTCGTGAACGAACTCACAAAGAAGGCAGTTCCCCCAGCTCATGACCAAGGTAATCCAGAAAGTAGCGAATGCTCTTGCATTTTCCCAGGCCGCATGTTAACTATTATGACAATATACATTTGATTGCTACCGCAGAAGTAAACTCTGGCAGCATCGGAACAGGACTGATCCCCCATGAAAATCGGCACCACCATTCGCGCTTACCGTCTACAGAAGGGTCTCTCTCAAGGAGATATCGAAAAGAAAACCGGCCTGCTTCGCTGCTATCTCTCTCGCGTGGAGAACGGCCATACCGTGCCCTCGCTCGACACTCTCTCGAAGATCGCGCAATCCCTCGATCTGCCCATCGCCCAGTTCTTCGCCGACGACTCTCTGGGCCGCCAGTTCAACACCCAGAAGCTCTCCGACGAGGAGCTCCGCTTCCTCACGCAGATTCGCCGCTACTCGTCCAATTTGAACGAAAGCGACCGCAAGCTGCTGCTGGCCATGGTCAAGAAGTTCGCGGCCACCGCAGTGCGGTAGTTTCCTTCAGTCAAGGCACGGTCTCGCAGAATCCGAACCACCGCGCCTACCAGCGCGGACAGCCGGAGTCTGCCTTTTTCCCTCAAAGCGATTGAGAATTGATCTTTTCTAATTCCCTGCCGATGACATGGTTGTCACGCAAAACATTGGAAAGGACAAAGATGGCTCTCATGCGTTGGAAGGCCAACTATTCCGTCGGCGTGGACGAATTCGACAAGGACCACAAATCGCTTATGCATGCACTGAACAAGCTGCATGCGGCGGCTCTCAAAGGTAAGTCGAATGAGATCGCCGGAAAAATGCTGAGGAGAATGGTGGTCACCGCGAGTGGACATTTCGCCGCCGAAGAAAAGGCGATGGAGTCAGCCGGCTTTCCAGGGCTGGCGGAGCACCGCGCAAAGCACCACGATCTTTCGGCAAAACTTGCCGAGTTTCTCTCCCGCGACAAGAATGCCGACCAAACGATGTACGTTGCGTTCCTCTACTTCGTACGCGATTGGTTCAAGGACCACATGCTGAATGTGGATCGGGAGTACGCCCCGCTGCTGAAAAATCACGGAATCAAGTAGCCCCTGCCACATTTCGAGCCGCCTGTGATGTCTTTGTCGACCTTTTCCGCCCTCGCAAGCAGCTTTTCTTCCAAATCACAACGCAAGCTCTTTCAAGTGCGCTTGCCTTCAGCTTATCCCGGCAACTGCGCCAGGTAGAACCCGAAGAGCACCAGCAATCCTACCACCAGAATCACCGCGATTTGAAGCCGCCTTTGGAAGAGCGGCCGCGGCGAGCCGATTCGCGGAACCATGGGAACCGCAAAAAGCAAGCCGCAGGCAAAGCCTCCCACATGGGCCATGTTGTCTATGTTCAGACCGGAGTGGAGGAACAGGTTGCCTCCGCTGATGGATAAGCCGAGAACCAGGTTCAGCGCCGCAAAATAGATTACCGATCTGCGCAGCCGTTTCAACTCCACGGGCGGCACCGGAAGGCGGTTTGGCTTAAGCAGCACAATCAGCGCTCCGGCAATGCCGAAGACCGCTCCCGAGGCTCCCGCGCCAACCGGAAAAACGCCAAGGTCGTGGTACTTTGACCAGTCTGGGTAAAACCAGGACCAGTTGACCAGGGTCGAAAGCAGATTTCCGGCGGCTCCCGTCAACACATAAACTGCAAGAACTCCCCAGGAGCCCATCAGCGGCTCCGCCAGCAGGGCCAGATTCCACAGGCACCACATGTTGGTGGCTAGGTGCAGAATGCCTACGTGCACAAACATTGCGCTCACAATACGCCACCACTCGTGGCCCAACAGCACGCGCCCGGCGTTATCCGCGCCCCAATGCAACAGCTGATCCGCAGTCGGGTTGCCGATGCTGACGCCGCGCAGCGACATGGCCAGAAATACCGCACAATTGATGCCGACAAGGAAATATGTGGCCGGCGCGGCAGCCCACGAGGGCCGGCGCCGCCTGACCGGCGGTGGCGGGGGCGCATATCCGGCATTCGGAGGCAGAATATCCGGCTGGGGAACTGGGGGATAACTTCCCATATTCTAACTTTAATGCATTTCTCCATACGCACACACGGGCGCACGCATTTATCGTGAGCGGAAAAGGGATCCGTACCAACATGCGGTTGAATGCCCGCTCCGAAACCGGCCGGGGCCCGGCTGCCGGGCCTCGGGTTGTAAGCTGGAGTTTGCTCCTCGCCAGCCTCGTCCGACATGAATCTCGCCAAACCGAACAAGTCACCTCATTGTCATAAAGGAGTGCAATCGTGAGCCCACTTTCGAGCGATGTAAAGCAGATTCGGCGCGCCCTGCTGAGTGTTACCGACAAGACCGGCCTGGTGGACTTCGCCCGCGTCCTGTCCGGTTTTGGCGTCGAGCTCATCTCGACCGGCGGCACCGCGCGAGCGCTGCGCGAGGCGGGTCTTCCGGTCATGGACATCAGCGAGCTCACCGGCTTCCCCGAGATGCTCGACGGCCGCGTCAAGACCCTCCATCCCAAGGTCCATGGCGGCCTGCTCTACATTCGCGGAAACAAGGAACACGAGGCGGCGGTGGCTGCGCATGCCATCCAGCCCATCGACATGGTGGTCGTGAATCTCTATGCCTTCGAAAAAACCGCCGCGCAGCCCGGCGTCGCTTTTGGCCACTTGATTGAAAACATCGACATCGGCGGGCCCTCCATGGTTCGCTCCGCCGCCAAGAACTTTGAAGACGTGGCCATCGTTACCCGCGTGTCGGATTACCCCGATCTAATCCAAGAGATGAAAAGCGTCCAGGAGATGAAAAGCGCCAACGGCGCAGGACTCAGCCGCGCGACCCGCTGGCGCCTTGCGAAGCAGGCCTTCGCGCTCACCGCCGCTTACGATTCCGCGATTGCAAATACTCTCGATCAGATTGCGGAAGCTCCCGCGCCGGAGGCCGTCGCCGAGCTGGACACCGAGAGCCTGCCCAAGACGCTGCGGATCAATATGCCCATGGCGCAGCCGCTGCGCTACGGCGAGAATCCACACCAGCGAGCCGCCCTCTACGCCGATGGGTCCGGCCTGGGCATCGCCGGCGCTAAACAGCTCCAGGGCAAGGAGCTCAGCTTCAACAACCTCGTCGATCTGGACGCCTGCTGGGAACTGGCGCAGGAGTTCCCCTCTGCCGAGTCTGACCCGGCGGTCGTGGCCATCGTCAAACACACCAACCCTTGCGGAGCGGCCACCGGCGCAACTGTTCTCGAAGCCTACCAGAAGGCTTTGGCCGCCGATCCGGTCTCCGCGTTCGGCGGCGTCATCGGCATCAACCGCGAGGTCGACGCGACGGCCGCCAATGAAATAGCGAAGCTCTTTGTGGAAGCCATCGCCGCTCCTGCCTTTACCGAAGCGGCCCGTGAGCGCTTTGCCGCCAAGAAGAATCTTCGCCTCGTTGAAGTTCATTCCGCCCCTTTCCGTTCCGTCGTCAAGCACATTTCAGGCGGATTGCTATTACAGGACGCCGACTCCGCCAGCATCGCCGAATCCGAGCTGGACGTGAAAACCTGGCGTCCGCCCACGGCCGAAGAACTGCGCAGCCTGCTCTTCGCCTGGCGCGTTTGCAAGCACGTCAAGTCCAATGCGATTGTCTATGCCCGTGACGGCCAGACCATTGGCGTCGGCGCGGGACAAATGAGCCGCGTCGATGCGGCACGCTTCGGAGCCATGAAAGCGGCACTGCCACTCCAGGGCTGCGTCGCCGCATCCGATGCGTACTTCCCGTTCCCGGATGGTCTTGAAGCCGTTGCCGCCGCCGGCGCCACCGCCGTCATCCAGCCCGGAGGCTCCGTCAACGACGAAAAGGTCATCGCCGCCGCCGACAAGCTGGGCCTGGCCATGGTCTTCACCGGCATCCGCCACTTCCGGCATTGAGGTCTCTGCCGACTCAGAGGCATTTGCGCAGCGCTGAGTCCCGCCGGCTCACCTTTGCATGTGCCTTTTTGCGCTGGCGCAATACGCCGTCCCCCGATTTCGCGAAAATCATGATTGCATCGTTTTGCTGCGACTATTCGCAGGTAAAATCGTCTTAGTAACAGGTAGAGTGGTTCTAACCGTCTGCCTGTGCAGCCTTTCGGCCCTCCGGATCGGTTTTCCCTTCCCTTGGTCAGACGGCTCGGAATCCCCTGGGTGATGACTTTGAATACTCGTTTCCTGCCTACCTGGCTCAAGTTTGCCGCCGCGCCTCTCGTCCTGATGACCGTGTTGCCGGCCTGCGCACAGAATGCTCCGGCCGCGGCAACCCCGGCCAGCGCAGCGCCCGCCAATGCAGCCGCGGCCGAAACGCCCGAGCAGCTTGCCGGTCGCGCCCAGGCTTACTACCACCTGGCCATGGCCAGCATCTATGAGGACGACGCCACCTCCCAGGGCCGGCCGGAGTACGTCAACCGGGCCATCGAGGAGTTCAAGCTGGCCCTGAACGCCGATCCCGGCTCGCCGGAGTTGAACGACGCGCTTGCCGATCTCTACTTCCGCGTTCCCGGGCGCGCGCACGACGCCGAAACAACGGCGCGCGGCCTGCTCAAAACCTCGCCCGACGACATCGACGCCCACAAGCTGCTGGGCCGCATCTACCTGCGCCAGTTGGGCGAAGGAGAAAACGCCGGCTCCCCCGCCGCGGCCAAGAGCACCGTTCTCGACCAGGCCATCTCCGAGTTCGAGAAGATCGTCGCGCTGCTGCCCAAGAGCGTCGAGGATCGCATGGTCCTGGGCCAGCTTTACACCGTCAAGCACGACTCCAAAAAAGCCGAAGAGGAGTTCAAGACCGCGCAAGCCATCGAGCCCGAGTCCGAGGAAGTGGTGCTGAACCTGGCCCGCCTCTATGCGGAAAGCGGCGACCTGCCTCATGCGGCCAAGGTCATTGAAGAGGTGCCGGTAAACGACCGCACCGCCAAGATGGAGTTCGCCCTGGGCGCTGCCTACGACCAGTTGAAGCAGCCCAAGGACGCCATCTCCGCCTATCAGCGCGCGGCGGACATGGAACCAGGCGACCCGCACACCCTGGATGCGCTCGCCCAGGCCCTGCTCAACAACGGCCAGCTCGATGAGGCCCTCAAGCAATACAAGGATCTGGCCGAGGCCGATGCGGAAAACCCCGAGCCTCTGGTTCACATTTCGGAGATTCAGCGCCGCCAGGGGAAATTTGAAGACGCGCTGGCCACCATCCGCATGGCGCGCAAGCTGGACCCCACCAACCTTGAGGCCGGGTACAACGAAGGCCTGCTGCTCGACGTTCTCGGCCGTTTCGACGAGGCCGTCCAGACCTACACGGCCATGATCGATCTAACCTCCCATGCCAACGGCGCTTACACCGATGAGGAAAAGAACAACCGCGGCATCTTCCTCGAGCGTCTGGGCGCCATCAGCCAGGAGCAGAACAAGCCCGACCAGGCCATAGCCGCCTACCAGAAGATGATCGACATGGGTGGCGACTCGGCCCTGCGCGGCTACCAGGGACAAGCCGATGCCTATCGCACCGCCAAGCAGTTCGACAAGGCCATAGAAGTCTCGCGCAAGGCAGTCGCGGCCGACCCCAAGAACCGCGACCTGAAGCTGATGCTGGCCGGCGAACTTGCCGACCAGGACAAGGTCGATGAAGGCATCGCCATGGCCAAAGGGCTGATTAACAACACCGCCGATGACCGCGCTGTCTGGATCGCGCTTGCCCAGATCGATATCCGCCTGCGCCGCTGGAAAGATGCCGATGACGCCTTGGCCAAGGCAGAGCCACTCTCCACCAAGAAGGAAGATCGCGTCTACCTGCTCTTCCTGCGCGGCGAGTCGGCCGAGCGGCAAAAGCACTTCGATCCCGCCGAGCAGCTGTTCAAGCAGGTTCTCGAACTCGACCCCTCGAATGCCATGACCCTGAACTACCTCGGCTACATGCTCGCCGACAAGGGAATCCGCCTGCCCGAGGCCCTCAAAATGATCCGCAAGGCCGTCGATCAGGAGCCGATGAACGGCGCCTTCCTCGATTCGTTGGGCTGGGTCTATTTCAAGATGGGGCAGTACGAGCTGGCCGAGGATAACCTCCGCCAGGCCGTCGAGCGCGATCAGTCCGATCCCACCGTCCACGAGCACATGGGCGACCTCTACGAGAAGACCGGCCGCATCCGCCAGGCCGCCGCCCAGTGGGAGCGCTCCCTGGCCGAGCTTGCCAAGTCGGCCCCAGCCGACGTCGAGCCGGGCGATGCAGCCAAGGTCCAGAAAAAGCTGGAAAGCGCCCGCATCAAGCTCGCCAAACAGGACAGTAGCATCGGCCCGGCAAAACCCGAGTAGCTTCCTGAAGCCCAGTCCTCCTCCGCGGCGGAGTAGCGCCGTCTCCAGACCGGCTGTTCTGGCGGCGTCCACGCCGCCAGACCTCGCCTGTGGGTCTGTAGACCCACGGGACAGCCGGCCTGGAGGTCGACGCTACCAATTTACGGATAAGTTCTTAGCCCCCTGAGAGAAAACCCATCGGTCTACACCATTTCAGAAACCGCTCTCAAGACGATCTGTCAACTGAACTCTGCCCGTAATGCTACAATGCTTACATGAGTGACATTTGGGGGGAATCAAGATGACAGCGGCTCGTTCAATGGTCATTAGCATGAGGCTTCCAACGGAGAGCGGAAAGCGCCTGAAGCGAATGGCCAACCGGCATGGCTGGACTCCAAGCGACGCCAGCGCGAAGCTCGTCGAGGAGGGTTTGCGCAGGTCGGAATTCGCGTTCATCGACTTTCGCGATTCACCGGCAGGCCGGCAAGCGTGCATCCAGGGGAGTTCGCTTGCAGTGTGGGAAATCATGCTGCTCACCCGCAGCTACAAGGCCGATATTGCCGCCGTGGCCAAGCACCTTGGATGGCCGCTCGGAAAGGTCCAGGCGGCTGTTCACTATGCCGAGGCATTTCCAGAAGAGATCGATGAGGCGCTCTCCGAAAACGACTCGACTGCTTTTGACTCGTTGAAGCGGATGCTGCCTCAGGCCGTCGAATTCACGTCCGGGAAAGCTGCGGGATGCTGAAATGCTCACGCTTCTCCTCGACGAGCACATCTCGCCGGATGTGGCCAAAGGTCTGCGCCGAAGAGATCGGACAGGCACTGTTCATGCCATGACGGAGTGGGAAGGTGGGAACTTCCTCGGCCAGGAGGATGCCGCCTGTCTGAAGGAAGCAACCATGCAAAGATTGACGTTCGTAACCTATGACCGGCGGACGATTCCACCGCTCCTCAAGGCCTGGGCCGAAGAAGGACGCCACCATGCCGGCGTGATCTTTGTGGACGACAAGACGATTGCTCCATCAAACATCGGCGGCCTCGTTCTGGCCCTGGCCGGTCTCCAAAAGGAAGCGCGAAACTGGGATTGGACCGACAGGATTTGTTTCCTGACAAAAAGTGCCTTCGTCTAAAAGGTCCTTTTGGCGATTCCCCGGCAACAAAGGAAAAAGTCCCGGAACTTCCCATAATGCCTCTACTGTGACTTCAGAAGATCGGCAAAGCAAGTTAGATACCGGATTCCTTAGATGGGACCCACGATCATCAGCCCTTTTGAATCGCGAGTCCGGCGCGCTTGGCAATCGTGCGAGCCACCTTCCTGGGACGCAAGAACACGTACGAAGAGAACCTCGCCTCGCTTCCGTCCTTGGCCTCAACCCAATACTGTTGCGCCATTCCGGCACGCTTGGTCTTGACCGCCGATATTTGGTCCCAGGCCATGAACAGCTCCGCGGGCGCCTTCTTCGTGCCCAGGCTGAAGTTCACGCCGCGGCTATCGAGATAGACCTTATAGCCTGCCATGGGCCTTACAAGGCTCCAAAGATAAAAACACAGGCTACTCATAACCAATGCGCCCGCAGCCCAATTGACAATGCCGCCAACGCGCGCGAGCGTAAAGTCACTGAGTGGAAAGACCAGTGAAAATGCCATGAGCACCATGCACGCCGCCAGGAAAACGCCCGCGATACTTAGGCTCATAGCCATCCACAACAGGATTCTGCTATTGCGCAGAAGCTTCGGCTTTGACCGATTCAATTCGATCTGCGAAGTGATACCTGCACCCGGCACTGGAGCCGGAAACTCTGCCGTATTCATCTCGCAACTTCCTCCTCGAATTGCTTTGCTTCCGGCTTCCCTTCATGGCTGTACTGTGAATCCGAGAAAGAGAATCCATCCCTCTTCCGTAAGGGTGAATTAGCCTCGCGACGCTGCTGAAAGTGGACGCTCTCCAGTAGCAATTTCGACCAGCTCGACGCGGAGGTTCTTCACTCTGCCCTCAACGGTCTTGTTCGAGGTCACAGGAGCATACGGCTCACTGCCGAAGGCGATCGGCCTTGTTACTTCCCTCCCGCCGCCTCAAGGTAGACATCCACGTTGCTCTGGTCCACCAGCGAAGTGCCTGTGTCCACAAACGACGGGTACGGCGAGAACGGATCGGTGCTGAAGTCCTTGGTGGGCTGCACGGGCTGATCGTGGAAGATCTGGTCCAGCATCTTCAGCCCCACATACCCCATCGTGAAGGGCTTCTGCACCACCGTCGCGTCAATCGTACCGGCCTTGATGGCAGCCAGCGTGTCTGGACTCACATCCCATGCAATCACCAGCCGTTTGGCGCCGCTTACCCTGGCCACAGCATCGGAGACAGGCTTGCCCGACGCCGAATCCAGGCAGATAAATGCGTCGATCTGCTTGGCGCCGGTCAGGGCCGTGAACTCCTGGGTCTTGTCGAAGGCGGTCTTGGGGTCGGCCTTGATATCCACAACGTCCACGATCTTCAGATCTGGATGGCTGGAGAAGACATCCTTGATTCCCTTCAACCTCTCCTCGGTGTTGGGCTGGCCGGTGAACGTGAAGACTACGACGTTCCCCTTGGTTCCCAGCTTCTCAACGACCCGCTGGCCGCCCAGGCGTCCCGCCTCCAGGTTGTTGGTGCCGATGAAATAGAGCCTGCGGCTGCCCGCCGCATCGGAGTCAATCGTAATCACCGGAATCCCCGCGCTCACCGCCGCATCGATCCCCGGCTTCAGCACCGCCGCGTCGGAAACCGAGATCAGGATGCCGCCTGCCTTGGCCGCGACCGCATTATTGAGCTCGGTCAGTTCGGCTTGCGGATCGTGCCCGTCGGGCCCGACAACTCTGGCCGTGACCTTGTACTCCGCCGCCGCCTTTTTGAAGCCGGCCGCCGCCGACTGCCAGTAGGGCAGCGCCTGGTTTACCGAAATAAGGTAGAACACTTCTTTCGTCGAGTGCCTTCCCTCGCACCCCGACACGAACGTCAATCCCAGTGCCACCATGGCCAACGCTGCTGCTTGAATAGCTTTCATCTCTAACCTCCCGGCTGAATTCTTTTGAAGTGTCTGCGCGGCTGACGCCGCAATTCGTCCCCGCGCCGGCCCTTAAAAAAATCCGGCTGGATGGTACTACCACTCATCGTGTGTTGTCCAATCGTCACAAGACGAAAGAGTTTTATAGCACTCCGCCGTTCGAGTCCAGCGTGACTCAGGGCACACAGTCGGCAATCCCGTCCCCCTCTGCGGTATAACCAGACGTGAGCACCATGTCGTCGCCGATAGCAGAACTGAATCCGGAAGCCCACGGCCCGCTGTCGCCCGGAATCGCCGTAAGCGGCGATCCTGCGAGCGACCTGGCCCGCCGCGCCCACAAAGAGCCGCCCCATCCTTACCGCACGCCCTTCGCCCGCGACGCCGCCCGCATCCTCCATACCCGCGCCTTCCGCCGTCTTGCCGGCAAGACCCAGGTCTTTACCCGCCTGCCCGGCGACCCTCCCGGAGACCACTTTCGCAGCCGCCTCACGCACACGCTTGAAGTCACGCAGATCTCCCGCACGCTGGCCCGCGGGCTGGGACTCAATGCCGAACTGGCCGAAGCCCTCGCCCTGGTTCACGACATTGGCCACCCGCCCTTCGGTCACGCCGGAGAAAAAGCCCTCGATGCGGCACTCCGGGCCCACGGCCTCAGCTTCGACCACAATCTCCACGCCCTGCGTATCGTCACCTGGTTCGAGGAGCGCTACCCGGCCTTTCGCGGTCTCAATCTGACCCTCGCGGTGCGCGAAGGCATCGTCAAGCACTCCCGCGACTACTCCGCTGCCGAACATCCCGAGCTTGCCGAGTACTTCCTCGACCGGTTTCCGCCGCTTGAAGCGCAGCTCATCGACCTGGCCGACGAAATCGCCTACCTCACCGCCGATCTCGATGACGGCCTCGACTCAGGCATCCTCTCGCTCGACGAGGTCCGCCAGGCTGTGCCCCTCTTCCGCGGCTTCCACGACGCCGCGCTGCGCAGCTATCGCAACGCTGCGCCCCGGCTGGCCGTCTACGAAGCGCTCCGGCGCCTGCTCGACGCACTGGTGACCGATCTGATGAGTGAGATCCCCGCCCGCGTGGCCGCTCTCGGCGCAACAACCCTGGCCGATATACGCCACGCGCCGGCGAGGCTGGCCGCGCTCAGTGCAGAGATGGAAGCCGTGCGCGCCGCGGCCAAGAAGTTTCTTTTCGCCCACCTCTACAACTCGCCGGGCATGGAGGGTCTGCACGATCACGCCACCCAGGTCGTGCAAGAGCTGTTCGCGTTCCTCAGGGCCGACCCCAGCCTGCTCCCCGCCGACCACCAGACGCAGATCCCCACCGAAGGCCTGGCGCGGACCGTAGCCGACTACATCGCCGGCATGACCGACGCCTACATCGAGCAATTGTGGGCGCGCTGCGGCGGAGTGTAGCAGCCGCCTTACTGCACCGTCCCCTGGGGCCGCAGCCTTCGTAGATCCAGCGCGCACTCCACCGCGTTCTGCGCATGAAGCCTCAAATTGTCGGCCGCCGCCCACAGCCACAGTCGCGCAGTCGCGCTGGAATTCCGCGCTCCCTGCTCCGGCCGCATCCGCACCAGCACATCGTTCTGCCCCGTCGCGGCCAGATTCGAAGGCGAATCCGTGTCTTCCAACACCAGGTCGACGTGCTCGCCGCTCAACGCTTCTTCCAGGGCCGCGATCTCCACCGGCCGCTCCAGATCCACGGCAATGGAGAAGGTCAGCCCGTGAAAGGCCGGCACATGCACCACCTGCACGGTCAGCGCCGGCCAGCGCCCTGCCGACAGGGACTCATAGTGACGGCGAATCCGCGCCTCTACCGCGCTCAAATCGATCGCGGAGTTCTCGCCCATACCACCCAGCAAATTGTAGGCTGCCTGCGCGTCGTAGATGGCCCGTGGCAGCCCCTGAAAGCTGAGCAGGCTCACTGTCTGCTGGTGCAGCTCATCCATGGCTCCGCGCCCAAACTCACTGGCCGGCACAAGCACCGTGGCCGCGGCCAACCGCACCTTCGCAGCCTGTTGAACGCGCTCAAGCAGCAGCCCCAGCGCCACCGCCGCCGGATGCGCCGGGACCACGGCCGGCGTAAACAGGTCAACCGTCGCCGATTCGGAGCCTAGCCACGGCGCGCGCACCAGCACTCCGGCCTCCTGGTCCAACGCGCCGCTCAGGTCGAGAACGGTCGATCCGGAACGCAAAGCCTCGCGCCAGTGCTTCCGCGTCAGCGCCTCGGTGCCGCAGAGAAACGTAAAGTCCACGCGCTCGAAGGCATCCTCGCCGATCGGCTGGATGAAAGTAACCTCGTCGCCCACTTGGTCCAGTTGGCCCTGGGCTTCTCGTTCATCGAGCAGAACAAAAGTGGCCGCCGCTAAAGGCGACTCCGCAACAGCTTCCTTTAACTCACGGCCCAGCAGGCTGGAGGCTCCGGCAATGGCAATCTTGTACACAGGCATCCTTTGAACGGAAATACTACTGGAATCTCGGCAACTCGCGCTCTTCGGCGTCCTCTTCCTGCGCTTCGGCAGGGGTTGCGATCGGCCTTGTTCGCCGCCGCCGCGACCACCCGTAGACCGCCCGCGCCCAGATGCCTGAGAACATGTACGTCAACCCGATTGCGAAGCACATCACATTCGAGAACCGAAGCACGACATAGAGCACCACCAGCACAATGGGCAAAATCTGAAATGGATGGCTGCGCGAAGAATTAATCTCCTTGCCCGACCAGAACCGCCACGTGCTCACCATCAGGAATCCACTCAGCCCCACCAGAACCAGCCACGGAATCGCAATCCACCATGCCTGCACCGGGTACCCATAGCAGAGATGCACCGTCGCAGCCAGGAATCCGGCAGCAGCCGGGATTGGCATCCCCACAAAATACTTCCTCCCCGGCCGTCCCGGATTCCTCGGCTGCGCGTCATGCGAAATATTGAACCGCGCCAGCCGCGATACCCCGCCAATCAGGAACAGAAAACAGATGAACGCCCCAGCCTGGTGAAGATGCTCCAGCAACTGCGGGTTGATCGATTCCGGTAGAAAGTGAAATCCCCAGATCAGCGCCAGCAGGCTCGGCGCCACACCAAACGTGATCGCATCCGCCAGCGAATCCAACTCCTTGCCAAATTCGCTGCAGGTATTGGTCATGCGCGCTATGCGCCCGTCCAGCGAGTCGAACGGAATGGCAAGAATGATCGCGATCGCCGCCCAGTCCAGGTGCGTGTGGGCATCGCCGGCAATCGCCTTCAGCGTCTCGGTAATCGAGTAATAGCCCAGCGCGATGTTCCCCACCGTAAAAAGCGATGGCAGCAGAAACATGCCGCGATGCAGGCGCGCCTGCCTGGCTTTTGCCCGCTCTGGGTCATTGAACGAGTCGTGAAAGTTCATGCGCGGTCTCCGTTCGGCATGGCCGCCAGCACGCTCGCTCCGCCCCTCACCCGATCGCCCACCTTGACCCGTAGTGCCGCCTCGGCAGGAATCACCACGTCCACTCTGGAGCCGAACTTGATCAGTCCCACGCGTTGGCCGCGCTCCAGTCTCTCGCCTTCGCCATGGTTGAAGACGATCCGCCGCGCCAGCAGCCCGGCAATCTGTTTGAATGTGACCTCGATGCCCTCGCCGCGCACGGTCACCGCATTCTGCTCGTTGCGCTCTGCCGATGCGGGGTTCATTGCGTTCAGGTACAGTCCCTTTTGGTAGTGCGCACGGCTGATGACGCCGCCGATCGGCGAGCGGTTCACGTGCACGTCAAATACGCTGAGGAAGATGCTGATCCGCTGGCGCGGACCTGCCGGGGTTTCGATTCCGATGGCCTCGGTAACCAGGCCGTCTCCCGGCGATACAATCAAGCCGGCGCCCGCGGGAATCTCCCGCCGGGGATCGCGGAAAAACCACAGAAAGAAGGCGGCCAAAAGCACCGGCGCGATGCTCCACGCCCAACTGCCTGTAAACCAGGCCAGCGCCACCGCAACCGCCAACAGGCTCAAACCGTAGATGTAACCGTCACGAACCATGATCCTGAACGATTATACGGTTATCCGCCGCTCAAGCCGCAGACGATCCATCCCTTGCGCCTGATTCCAGCGCGATTCGAGATGCCACCCGAGGAGACACATCACCGGAGGCCTCATAATCCGGGCCCACCGCACCGCCAATTGCCGGCAAGTCCCTGCCGCCCCTCGAGCTTTAAACGAGCCTTAAGCGACCGCCAGAGCTCTGCGTTCCAGAGCAAAGATCAGGTCCTTGGCGTGCAGCTTAAGCTTTTTCAGGCGGACTTCCTCGAGCTGTTCGTCCTCGCTGAGGTAGGGCTTCTGAAGCAATTCTTCCAACCGCTGAGCGTAGCGACGGTGTTCGGCATGAAGGCGGTCTATCTCTTCGCTCAGCGTCGGATCCTGTACTTCGTCCATCAAGCACCTCCGGATTTATCGATTGTTAATGAACACTTACATATATCGCCGTCTACGCGCAACTCGCAAGAGAGAAAATAACCGAAAGTAACCTGCCCCTGTGGATTTCGGGCCAGAAAGCCAACACGTGTGACCATAATCACAAGTCGCTGTCCGGGAATCAAACACTTAGCCACCTGGCACCCAAGCGAGGCTCTCGATTCACTCCAGCTTCAGGCTCATCAGAATCGCATCCTCTTCCGGATCAGCATAGTAGCGCGGTCGGTGCCCGGTCTCGATCCAACCCAGGGAACGGTAAAAGCCGAGTGCCGGCTGATTGGACGCGCGAACCTCAAGGAGGATCTCCTGCACCCCCGCCGACCGTAGGGCCTCCATCATCGAAAAAGTGAGTTTCCGGCCGATCCCGCGCCGCTGTTCCGCAGCCGAAACCGCAATCGTCTCCAGCTCCGCCTGCGGCGGAAGCAGGCTGGCGATGATGAATCCCGTTACCGCCCCGATGATCCGCTGCTCCGCAACAAGCGCGATTCTCCGCGGCATCGAGTCGGGCTTCAGCGCGGCAAGATAAGCGGCGGCCGGCCAGTGCGGCGCGTCCTTCAGGCTGGCGGCAATCGCCATCACCTGCTCCAGGTCGGTCTCGTCCATGCGCCGCAACCGCAGCCTCGCCCCGTCTGACTTCATCTCCGTTGCCGCCCCGCCGCGGCAGCCTCGCCGAATATCTCCGCATCCGAGCGGCGCAGGTAGTTCCCGTCCAGCAGCGCAAGGTCCACGTTTCCGCCCGCCACCAGCCGAGCCTCGCCCAGCCGCAGCGCATCCTTGGCCACTGGTGCTTCATATCGCACCAACTGCGCATCCGGCCATGCCGCCGCCAACAGCGCAGCCGCGGAATCGTCGCAGACCGCAACCCGCAGCGGAACAGGCTTGAACGCCTCCAACTCCGGCTTCCCTGCCAGCAACTCCCTGGGCGCAAGCCCAAGCTCTTCCAGCCGCAGAAATACCTCGCCCCGGTGTGCATCGAGCGCACACGACGGCACGCCCGACTTGCGCGAAAGAACCAGCAGCCGCGAGATCGCCACCACGGGAATCTGCGCCGGCTCGGCCAGTCCCTTCACCGCGCTCAGCCCTACGCGTACGCCGGTAAAGCTCCCAGGCCCGTTCACGGCCACAATGCCGCCCAGATCCCTAAGCCCGACGCCCGAATTAGCCAGTAGCTCGGCCACCGCCGCCACCAGTGTTGCCGAGTAGCTGCGCCCCTCCAGCTCGGCCTGCCCCAGAAGCTCCAGGTCACGCCCAGCCAGCCGCCCCAGCGCAACCGAACCCGTCGGCCCGCAGGTGTCGATCGCCAGCAGAATCCCGCCCGGCTGCATCGGTGTTCCCAGCGGCAAATAGCTCGATCTCATCATCCCCTCAGCATGACACAGCGAAGACCGGAACTTCCAGCCGGGGCCTCTTCAAACTCCCGCCCGTTTCCGGTAATCTCCCATTTCCGGTAATCTGTTGAAAGCGTCACACCTACACAACACCGGCCCCAAGCCGGAGGTTTCCCAACCGCACAGGCATGCGCCCTGGCGAAGACAGAAGAGCAACGGCAGAACCGCAGCAGAGAAGAGGCCAATCTGGCGTCCGCGGCGACAGTTTCGTTTCACGACACATGGCGACCGCGCGCCAATCCCTGGGCCATTGCCATCACGGTCACGATGGCCACCTTCATGGAGGCGCTGGACACCTCCATCGCCAACGTCGCCATGCCCCACATCGGCGGCTCCCTCTCCGCCAGCCTCAGCGAATCCACCTGGGTGCTCACCAGCTACCTGGTGGCCAACGCCATGGTGCTGCCCATCAGCGGCTGGATCGCCAACCGCATGGGCCGCAAGCGCTTCTACATGACCTGTGTCTTGCTGTTCACCACCGCTTCGCTGCTTTGCGGACTGGCGCCCACACTCGGCACGCTGGTCTTCTTTCGCGTCGTCCAGGGCGCGGCCGGCGGAGGCCTGCAACCCAGCGAGCAGTCCATCCTCGCCGATACCTTCCCGCCGGAAAAGCGCTCCATGGCCTTCGCCCTTTACGGCGTGGCCGTGGTCATGGCCCCCGTGCTCGGACCCACCGTCGGCGGCTGGATCGTGGACAACTACAGTTGGCGCTGGATCTTCCTCCTCAACATTCCGGTCGGCATCCTGTCGCTCTACCTGACCAACCGACTGGTCGAAGATCCGCCCTATTTGGCGGCCATCCGCATGCGCCGTATCGGCATCGACTACTGGGGCCTGGGCCTGCTCGTCGTCGCTATCGGCGCGCTCCAGATCATGCTCGACAAGGGCCAGGAGGACGACTGGTTCAGCTCCCGGTTCATCGTCGCCTGCTTCGTCGTCGCGATCGCCGGCCTCGCCGTCTTTATCGTGCGCGAGTTCTCGGTCGAACACCCCATCCTCGACCTGCGGCTATTCGGCCAGCGCAACGTCGGCATGACCCAGCTCGTCATGTTCATGGTGGGCCTTTCGCTCTACTCCAGCACGGTACTGATCCCGCAGTTTCTCCAGGAGATCATGGGCTACTCCGCCCGCCAGGCCGGCATGGCCGTCTCCAGTGGCGGACTGGTGCTGATGGCGCTGTTCCCCGTGGCCGGCGCACTCGCGCCCAAATTCGATCCTCGCAAGCTGGTGTCCGTTGGCTTCGTCATCACCACCTTCGGCCTTTGGCGCATGACCGATATCGATCTCAACGTCAGCTTCGCTCTGGCCGTAAGCTGGCGCGCGGTCATCGCGCTGGGGCTGCCCTTCCTCTTTATCCCCATCAACACGCTCTGCTATGCCGGCATTCCCCAGGAAAAGTACAACGAGGTCAGCGGCCTCACCGCGCTGATGCGCAACCTGGGCGGAAGCGTCGGCATCAGCTGTGTGACCACGCTGCTCGCCCGCCAGAGCCAGAAGCACCTGGCCATGCTCGCGACCGACGCCGCGCCCGGCAACCCGCCGTTCGAACGCATGCGTTCCGCCCTGGCCGGAGCCTGGCAGCACATCGGCAACGCCAAGCCCGACGCCATGAACCACGCCGGCGCGCAGATCTTCGGCATGGCGCAGATTCAGGCGCGCCTGCTGGCCTATGTCGATGTCATCTGGATCATGGTCGCAATCACCGCGGTGCTGATCCCGCTCCCCTTCGTCATGCGCAGGCCGCGGAAACTGGGTCCTCCGCCGGCGGCGCACTGATGTGCGCGATGGACACGCTTATGGACGATTCGAGGTATACTTTCCATGGGGTATACTCATGATCGCCAAGATAAAAAGTCGCGAATCGGGCATCGTGGTAGCAGCAAAACGAGCACGCCGCGCGACTGGATACACGGTTACCGTTCTACCCCCTGAAGAGGTTGGAACAATATCGATGCCTGTTCGCGAGACACTGCGTCGCCTGCCCTCGCGCCACTGGAAAAAAAGCCTCGAGAAAAACCTTATTGAGGAAGGCCTCACGCCGGCGAAAGCCAGGAAACTTGTGGAGCTCGCCGCTTCCTAGCCTCCATTCTGCTGTTCCACTTCTCTCAAAAAGAATGAGCACGCCCGCTGAGATCGCAAAGCAAGTCAGATCGATCTGCGATCTCCTGCATCAATACCGCGGAATGGGAGCAAGGCAAAGGAAGAGGATTGAAACTCGTGGGTTCTACAACGCCTTTGCTCGAATCATTTTGGACGGCGCCACTCCGCAGCTTGCTGGAAATGTCTTCAGTCTTGTCCGTCTGCGGTCAATTCGCGGAATCGAGATTCTGAGTACTCTTCCCGTCCAGCGCGCAATTCGTTTCCCGCGCCGGCTACAGGCTTTCGTTGGACACCGCTTCACTGAGGCAGTTACACCCAACCTTCGGCACAACCTCGCAACCCTCTTTAGCGGTTACAACATCCAGCTCAAATACTCCGACTCCGACAGTCCCAATGGTCCCGTCTTTCAGACCATCCTCGAGCGAATTCGAAAATGCGACTTCGCAATCTTCGATGACCGGGAAACCGAGACCCGCCCCAATACGCTCATCGAGATCGGCGCGGCAATCGCATTGGGGAAGCCCCATTTCTACTTCAATTATGAGAATAAACGGACGATCCTAGTCGACGGGCGGCGAGAACGAATCACAACGGCCAGCGACCTTGCCGGAATGCTTTTCATGCCCTACCGGGAATACGACGACCTGTTTCGGGAGTTTGCGGTGCGCCTGCCGCTTTTCCTGCTTAATCGCGGCTTAGCCGAGACCGTGGAATAGCCCCCTAAACCGCCCCCAGCGCCTGCTCCAGATCCGCAATCAGATCTTCCTTGTCCTCGATCCCGATCGACAGCCGAATCCTTCCATCCGTAATCCCCATCGCATCGCGGAACTGCTGGCTCACCGAACCATGCGTGGTCGTCGCCGAGTGCGAAGCCAGCGACTCCACCCCGCCCAGCGACTCGGCATTGATCAAGATCTTGAGTGCTCCCAGGAACCGAGCCGCCTCGTCGCGCGACTTGACTTCGAAGCTCATCATCGAGCCGAATCCCCTTTGCTGCCGCACGGCCAGCTCATGCTGCGGATGACTCTTCAGGCCCGGATAGGCGAGCTTCGTCACCTTGGGGTGCGTCGAAAGAAACTCCGCCACCGCCCGGCCGTTCTCCTCGTGTTGCTTCACGCGCAGCGGCATGGTCTTGATGCCGCGCAGCACCAGGAAGCACTCGAACGGCGACATCACGCCGCCGGCCGCCTTCTGCACCAGCAGGAACCGCTCCTTGTGCTCCGGCGTCGAGCCGATCAGCGCTCCGCCCAGTCCATCCGAGTGGCCATTCAGATACTTCGTCGTCGAGTGCATCACGATGTCCGCGCCCAGCGCCAGAGGGCTCTGCAACGCCGGCGAAAGAAACGTGTTGTCCACGCTCACTTCGGCCCCGTGCGCATGGGCAATCTTCGCCACGCCGGCAATATCGGTCAGCACCATCAGCGGATTGCTCGGCGTCTCGATATGCACCAGTTTCGTATTCGGCTTCATCGCCGCTTCCACGGCCTTCAGGTCGCTGGTGTCCACATACTCGACCTCGATGCCGTATCCGGACACGATCTGCTCGAACAGCCGCACCGTGCCCGCGTACACGTCACGCGAACAGACCAGGTGGTCGCCCGTCTTGAACATGGCCACCAGCGCGGCGATCGCCGCCATCCCGCTGGTAAACGCATGGCCGCTCGTGCCGCCCTCCAGAACCGCCAGGGCCGTCTCCAGCCGGTCCCGCGTCGGGTTGCCGGCGCGCGAGTAGTCCCACCCGCGGTCGGTGCCGATCCCGGTCAGCTCAAAGGTCGAAGAAAGGTAAACGGGAACATTCACCGCGCCCGTCAGCGGGTCCGGGTGCTGCCCGGCGTGTACGGCAAGGGTCGAGTATCTGTATGGGGCCATGGTCAGGTCTTTGTCAACGATCTCCTGCCTTCTAGCTTATCGTGCCGGGGGGCGCCCCGTGCTGCCAGAATCGGAGTAACAGGTCGCGTCTTCAGCGTCCACAGACTGGTGCCGTCTGGCTTCCAGTGCGATCATTGGAGAATCGGCAAATACGAAGGTGCTGCACAGCGCACTGAGCGGAACAAACCTGTGGCAGGCGCCGTATGACTGAAGGAATGGAATGAAAGAAACCGAGGGAGACCCGATCGCACGGCAGCCCCAATGAACAAGACACTCGCAGCGACTCTGATCGCGACCGGCGTTGGCACGGGCCTTTGGTTCCTTGGCTTCGACAAGATCGTCTGGCCTGCTCATCCGGGAATTGCCGTCCTCCTGATTACTGTTGTCGTGGGCATAGTGGTAAGCCTGGTCTGGCCCACCACGCCCGGCCAGTAGGATATCTAGCCGGGCGCCGGATGCCTCATCCTTGACGCGCTTCTGGCAGCAAGGGTCGGAGTCCACTCGGCTCGGCCACCAGCCCCAACAAACCCAAGCGACCCACCCCCGTCCTCCGTCCCAATCGGCACCCTGCTCCCCACCTCCCACAGTTGTGAACTGCGTCACCAACATTGGTCTGACAATCGGATAATATGATCCCCGATTTGCTATTGAATGGGGCAGCAACTGGAATTCGATAATCGCCCAAAGGAGAATGGCGCCATGAAGCCGTGTGAATATTGGAGTCGGCGGGAGATGATGAAGACCCTCGGCATGGGAGTTGCCGGGACAACGGCTCTCGGCGCCGGAAGCCTGCGCGCCTTTGCCAAGAACACCGAGGCCTCGCTCCTTTACAGGAGCCGCGGCGGCCGCAGCCTCTATCAGCACCCCTCGGAACTCTCCACCGCTGCCCTCATCAAGGGCAACGATCGCGCCGAGAACATCTACAAGGCGCTCAAGCTCATCGAG
>Ga0182014_10000323_pt1 | contig 61066 bp, 50 predicted proteins | sample 612S2DmetaG_FD_120489 | JGI IMG/M metagenome (GOLD analysis project Ga0182014, IMG submission 120489) | Permafrost microbial communities from Stordalen Mire, Sweden - 612S2D metaG | ecosystem: Environmental > Terrestrial > Soil > Wetlands > Permafrost | place: Sweden: Stordalen | collected... | reverse complement strand
CGGTCTCGCTGTAGCTGACCGTCCCGGTCCCGTTGCTCACGCTGAGCTGGCCGCTGTACCCCGCCCCGTCGGCCACCGTGGCACTGGTCGCGCTGTTCTGGAGGAGGGTCACCAGCGCCGGGCCAAAGTACCCGAAGGCGTCCACGACGAGATCAGCGGAGCCGGCGTCGTTGTAGGCAGTGATCGAGCCTGTGCCGCTCAGCGTCGCGACCGCCAGGTTGGGGACGGTCTGCCCCGCCCCCCAGTTCAGATCAGAGGCCAGAGGACAACCCCCGCCCGGATACACCGTGAGGTAACTGGCCGCCGTGGTGTCGGTGGCGGTCACGTTGAGCACGGCTGCAGTCGCCGAGGCGGGAATCCCGCCCTCGCCGGTCACCTGGACCGCGAGGGTGCTGTTGGCGGTGATCGAGCCGCCCGCCCGCGTGTCGGTGATGCGGGTGGGGGTGGTCCCGTAGTAGAGGCTGGCATTCCCAGGTGGCGTGCCCGTGCCACTGGTGAAGTAGCCGCTCACATCCACCACCAGGTCGGTGTCGCCCAGGTCGTTGAAGAACGAGACCTGGCCGCTGCTGCTCAGCGCGGTAAGGACCCGGTTGGCCACCGTCGCGCCTGCCGTCCAGTTCAGGTTGGAGGCGAAGGGCCGAGTGGCTCCCTCCGGATAGACGGTGAGGTAACTGGCCGCCGTGGTGTCGGTGGCGGTGACGTTGAGGACCGCCCCGGTGGCGCCGGCCGGGATCCCATCCTCACCGGTCACCTGGAGGGCGAGGAGGCCGCCCGCTCCCAGCGGGCTCCCAGCCCGGGTGTCCTTGATGCGGGCCGGTGTGAGGGGAACGTAGTCCCCCGCCGTGCTTGCGCCGGACTCGGGGGCGAAGTAGCCCTCCAGGTCGACCACCAGGTCGGTGTTGCCCAGGTCGTTGAAGAACGTCACCGAGCCACCGGTCCCCACTGGAACGATGACCAAGTTGGCAACGGTCTCACCCCGGGCCCAGTTGAGGTTGGACACCAGGGGCTGGGTCTCCCCCGTCGGGAAGACCGTCAGGTAGCTGGCGGTGGTGGTGTCGGTGACGGTCACGTTCAAGACCACCGCACCCGCGGTGGAGGGAACGCTCCCACCTGTCACCGTCAGGGCCGCGGTGCCGCCGGGCCCGATCGGGTGCCTGCTCGTTCTGGTGTCGAGCAGTCTGGTCGGGGTCAGTGCGGTGTAGGCGCCGCCAACCCTGGAGGACGCTGCTGCCGGCGTGCTGTTCCGGGCTCCGCCCACGGCGTGGGTGTCGAAGGCGTTGGAGCCCGCCATGGCAACCACGAGGACTGGAATCGCGAGCCAGCAGAGCTTTCTGATCACGGCTGAACCTCCAGGTTCCTTTGGGGGGACTGAGCGCTCATCTCGCTCTGATGGAGCCTGTCTCCACCTCGACCGGCGATCCCCCCACTCCAGGGATTCGCCGCATCTTGGGTCCGCCTCCGGTGCCGCGGAGGGTGGACTAGGTCGTCACCCTGCCCACGGCGGCGCGCATGGTAGCACATTTCAAGACTTTTGTCCCGTTGAACGGGCCAATCGATTGCCTCGGCCCAGGCCGCTGAAGTCATCCGCGATCCGCTTCGCCGTGCCGCCACCCAGCGGCCGGGATCAGGTGCGGCAACCGTCCCTGGTGCGCTTTGGGGGACAAGTCGAGCCCCGGGGGGGCGTTCATCGGCCCTGTTTCTGTCCCCATGGCCAGATCCGATGTCCCATCAAACGGAACAATCGATTGCCAAGGGTGCGGTCCGTGAACTCACCCTGAACTCACCGGCGCTCCGCGCCCCAGAACCACGAAGGACAGGGTGGCGTCAGGCACAGGGGAGCCTCCATCATGCCGTGGGGCTGGTGGAGCCCCGGACGGGCGTGCCCGGCCCGGCCCTGCGCCGCCTTCCGGCCTTGGGGGTCAAGGCCCTCGACCTCCGGCGCCGCCGAGCCATCCCCGCTCAGCGTGACCTCTCAGACGCCTCAACGCGCGCGCCCTGGCCGCGCTTCCCCCGAGGATGACGTTCCCACCCCGCCTGGATGCCGTCCTGGCAAGACGCCCCCACGCCGGCCGCCGGCCGCGCCGCCGTGAACGGCTTGGCAGCAGCCTGGGCGGCGCGGGTGGATGCCGCTGAGATCAGCGTGAGCCCCCAGCCGACACCCTCTGTGCATCACCCATGATGACCGCCGAGCTGGTCGTGGGGTCCCCGGCCGTCGAGGGTGCCGAAGACCACCAGGCCACCCTGAACGCCGCCTCCCCGCCGACACGTTCCGCGTAGTGGGCGGCGCGCCGGGCCCTCCCGGTGGGCGCCGCGCCAGGACGAGCCTGCGTGCCACAGTCCAACTCGCTCAGATCGGAGCGAAACGGCGGGTTCGCAATCGAGGTCAGGCTGCACCACCCGGTGGCCCGGGAACGTCCCCCGGTAGTGCCACCCCGTTCCCTGGACCTCGCACTCCAGGGCGATCGGCTCGAACCTGTCCTCGGGCTCGGCATCGATCCGTGGGGGCGCTCCTCCGCCCCGCTCGGCTCCGTCGCGCCAGCCTGGTTGGGTCGTCCGACCTCGGTCAGGGCCAGCGCCGGACTACCCCTTCAGACTGCCGTGTGGCCTCCCTCCGCCAAGCCGGCGCCGCGCTCACCACCCCTTGGCCGGAGCGAGGGCGGGATCCCCTCCCCCGGGGAGGCGCCGAATCCGACCGGCGCGGCGCTGCCCACGAGCAGCGAGCGCCGCTCTGGCCCGCCGGCGGTCGGGTTGGCGGTCTGGAAGGCCGCTCGTGCTCAGATCGAACTCGCGGCCCGGATGAGTGCCGCCTGACCCCGGGTGCTCTGAGGCATCGCCGACGCCACCGGGCGGGCGACCCGCCCACAGCGCCCCTTGCGGTGGGGAGGGGTCAAGCGCTGCGGTCAGCGCCCGGCGGCGCTCGTCCCAGCTCGCCCATGACCGCCAACAGGGGCCGACGCAGCGCCGGCCGGGCCAGGGTGGTGAAACCGGGCCGGCTCCCGCCGCAGCTCGCCGTGGAATCGGCCCAATCGCTCGGTGGCGACTCCTGGACGGGGCCTCCCCGCCGGGGAGCAGCAGGCCGAGGCTCAGCTCAGCCGGGTGACTCCAGACCGCTCCAGCGCAGGTCGCTCCAGCGGTGCAGCCGGTGCTCTCTGGCGTAGGCGAGGCATCCCTCGACCACCTCGGAGCTGGCCTTAGGGTTGTTGAAGTTGGCGGTCCCCACCTGTACGGCGTCGGCTCCGGCCACCATGAACTCCAGTGCGTCAGCGGCGCTGGCGATGCCGCCGATCCCGAAAACCGGGATCCGGACCGCCCGCCGCACCTTGGCGACCGCGGCCAGGGCCAGCGGCTTGATCGCCGGACCGCTGAGGCCCCCGGTACCGGCTCCGGGCAGCACCGGCCGGCGGTCTCGGAGGGAGACCTTCATCCCCACATAGGTGTTGACCGCCGAAACGGCATCCGCACCCGCGTCCTCCACCGCCCTGGCGATCTCGGCGATGTCAGCGGCGTTGGGGCTGAGCTTGACCACCAGGGGCAGCCGGGTGACACCCCGGACCGCGGCGGCGCAGCGGGCGGCGGCCCGGGGATCGGTCGAGAAGTCCAGACCGTGCGCGATGTTGGGGCAGGAGATGTTGAGCTCGACACCGGCGACTCCCTTGACCCCGTCCAGCCGTTCCACCACGCGGAGGTACTCGTCGATGTTGGCGCCGGCCACGTTCACCAGCACCGGCACCGGCCAGCCGGCCCATCTGGGGGCGTACTCCGTGGCGACGTGCTCCACCCCCGGGTTCTGCAGCCCGATGGAGTTGAGCATCCCCGCCGTGGTCTCGGCGATCCGGGGCGGGGGGTTGCCCTCACGGGGGAGCAGGGTGGTGCCCTTGGAGAAGATCACCCCCAGGTGCTCGATCCCGGCCAGGGCCTCGGCCTCGAAACCGAACCCGAAGGTGCCCGAGGCGACCCCCACCGGGTTGGCCAGGACCAGCCCTCGGCCGATGTCCACGCTAGGGTCGAAGTCGGGCTGGGCCGGGCTCATTCGAGATGGGCCGGCTGCTGCAGGAGCCGCTCCCAGTCCAGCAGTTCCGCCCGCACCACCGGGCCCTGCCGGCAGCAGAGCCCAAGCTCGGAGCCTGCCGCGCCGGGTTCGCGCCTGAGCGGGATGACGCAACCCAGGCAGCTCCCGAATCCGCACCCCATCGGGGCCTCGATCGAGACCTCCAGGGGCAGGGCCCGGCCGGCCCTGGGGGCCAGCTCCTGGAGCAGGCGGAAGGTCGCCGCCAGCATCGGATTGGGGCCGCAGGCATAGACCCGCTGCGCCCCAGCCAGCCGCGGCCCCAGCCCGGCGGTGACCAGGCCCCGCTCCCCGGCGGTCCCATCCTCGCTGAACCGGACCACCTCGGCGAGACCCCCCGGCAGCAGGCGGTCGGGGTAGAGCTCGGCGCGGGTCCTGGCCCCGTTGAGCCAGATCAGCTCCTCGCCGCGTTCCCGGAGCCGGTCTGCCAGGAGCGGCAGCGGAGCGGCTCCCAGCCCACCGGAGACCAGGATCGAGCGGCCCCGCCGCGCGGGGAGGGTGAAACCACGTCCGAGCGGCCCCAGGATCCGGGCGCGGTCTCCCGGCCGGAACCGCTGCAGGTGGCGGCTGCCCTCGCCCACCGCACCGACGTAGAAAGCGATCACCCCCAGATCCGGTTCGGCGCGGCTGAGGGAGAAGGGACGGCGCAGCAGAGGCAGGCGGCCCTGGTCCACCCAGATCTGGGCGAACTCGCCCGGCCGCGCCCGGCGGGCCAGCTCCGGAGCCTGGAAGCTGATCTGGAAGAGGTTGCTCTCGAGCGGCAGCACCGCGAGGCACTCGGCCTCCAGATCCAGGGCCCGGCCCAAGTCGCTGGACCCGGCCAACTCTGGGGCCACGGGGCTCACCGGGCGACCCTTGGACTGCTGCCCTGCCGGTGCTCCTGGATGGTGGCCACCTCGACCTCGGTCCCACCGCCGCTCTCCAGCGCCGCCACCAGCGCGGCCGCGGTCTCCAGGCAGGTCAGGCAGGGTACCCCCCGCTGCACGGCCGCCTGGCGGATCCGGTAGCCGTCCCGGAACGGTCGGCGGGCCCCATCGTCCTCGATCCCCGGTCCCATCTTGTCCTGGGCCGTTCCGGAGATGGTGTTGATCACCAGCCCCACCTGCCCACCGGCAATCACGTCGAGGACGTTGGGTCGGCCCCCGTGCAGCTTGCTCACCTCGGTGACGGTGATCCCCGCCTGCTCCAGCATCGCCGCCGTCCCCGGGGTGGCGAAGATCCGGAAGCCCAGCTCCGCCAGCCGGGCCACGGTTGGGAGCCCCTGGGACTTGTCGTGGTCGGCAATGCTGACCAGGGTCGCACCCCGGCGGGTGAGCCGGCCCAGAGACGCCGTGAACGCCTTCTCCAGGGCAGACGCCAGGTCGGGCGCCAACCCGATCACCTCACCGGTGGAGGTCATCTCGGGGCCCAGCACCGTGTCCACCTGGTCCAGCTTGCGGGACGAGAAGACCGGCGCCTTGACCGCCACCAGCGCTGGGGCGGGCAGCAGCCCGGTCCCCCAGCCCCTCGCCGCCAGGGCCTCGCCCAGCATGGCCCCCACGGCGGCGTCCACCATCTGGACCCCGGTCACCTTGCTGAGGAAGGGAACGGTGCGACTGGCCCTGGGGTTCACCTCGATCACCAGCACCCGTCCCCGGTGGACCACGCACTGAACATTGATCAGGCCCAGGGTGCCCATCCCCAGTGCCAGCTTGGTGGTGACGTCGACCAGCTGCGCCACCACCGACTCGTCCAGCCGCTGGGGGGGGAAGACCGCCATCGAGTCCCCGGAGTGGACCCCGGCCCGCTCCACGTGCTCCATGATCCCCGGCATCAGGACGTCCCGGCCATCGCAGATGGCGTCCACCTCGACCTCCATCCCCAGGATGTACTTGTCCACCAGGACCTCCCCGCCGGCCTCGCCGGAGGCCCGGAGAGCCGCTCCCAGGTAGCGGCGCAACTGCTCCTCGGAGTGGACCACGTCCATGGCCCGTCCCCCCAGCACGTATGAGGGACGGACCAGGACCGGGTAGCCCACCCGGGCAGCGATGCGCTCCGCCTCCGCGGTGTCTCGGGTGGCCGCCCCTTCTGGCCTGGCTATGCCCAGCCGCTGCAGCAGCGCCTCGAAGTGGCCCCGGTCCTCAGCCATCTCGATCGACGCGGCGGCCGAGCCCAGCAGCGGCACACCCATCCGGTCCAGCTGGCCGACTAGGTTCATCGCCGTCTGGCCCCCGAACTGCACCATCACGCCCTGGGGTCGCTCCACCGCGCAGACCTGGAGCACCGACTCCAGGTCGAGCGGCTCGAAGTAGAGCCGGGAACTGCAGTCGAAGTCGGTGGAGACCGTCTCGGGATTGCTGTTGACCATGACCGCCTCCAGTCCGCGCCGGCGGAGCGCGGCGGCGGCCTGGACTGAGCAGTAGTCGAACTCGATCCCCTGGCCGATCCGAATGGGTCCCGAGCCCAGGACGAGGACGGACCCCGCTCCTCCCCGCTGCTCGTCCTCCAGCTCGAAGCTGGAGTAGAAGTACGGCGTGACAGCGTCGAACTCAGCGGCGCAGGTGTCGACGCACTTGAATGTGGGGAGGAGCCCGAGCCGCTGGCGCTCCTTCTCGACCCAAAGGGGGCTCCCTCCGGTGAGCTCGGCGATCCGCCGGTCTGACAGTCCGGCCCGCTTGGCCTCGCGCAGCTGCTGTTCGTCGATCCCGCCGCTGCCGCTGTCACGGAGCTCCCGCTCCAAGTCCGCCAGGCCGGCCAGCCGGTCGCAGAACCAGGCCGGGTAGCCGGTTCGGCGGGAGACCGCCGCCGGGTCTTGACCCTCGGCGAGCACCTGCAGGACCGCCTGCAGGCGGAGGTCGGTGGGCTCCTCCAGCCGCTCGGCCGCCCGGCGCAGGGCCGCCGGGTCGGGAGCGACCTGCTCCAGGGAGCGGAGCGCCTTGCTGATCGCCGACTCGAAGCTTCGACCAATGGCCATCACCTCCCCGGTGGACTTCATCTGGGTGTTCAGCCGGCGGTCCCCCTGGGGGAACTTGTCGAAGGGCCAGCAGGGCAGCTTGACGACGCAGTAGTCAAGGCTGGGCTCGAAGGCGGCGCAGGTGCGCCCGGTGACCTGGTTGGTGATCTCCCGCAGCCGCCGCCCGACCGCGATCTTGGCGGCCACCCTGGCGATCGGGTAGCCGGTCGCCTTGGACGCCAGCGCCGAGGAGCGGCTGACCCGAGGGTTGACCTCGATCACGAAGTAGCTGAACGAGTCCGGGGCGAGGGCGAACTGGACGTTGCAGCCCCCCTCGATCCGCAGCGCCCGGATGATCCGCAGCGCCGCCGAGCGCAGCTGCTGGTGCTCCTTGTCGGTGAGGGTCTGACTGGGAGCGACCACCGCGGAGTCCCCGGTGTGGACTCCCATCGGGTCCAGGTTCTCCATGTTGCAGACGCAGATGCAGGTGTCCTCCCCATCCCGCATCACCTCGTATTCCAGTTCCCGCCAGCCCAGCAGTGCCCGCTCCACCAGGACCTGGCCGATGGGACTGGCCCGGAGCCCGCGCGCCACCACCTCCTCCAGCTGCGCTTTCGTGTGGACCAGGCCACCTCCGGTCCCGCCCAGGGTGAAGGCGGGCCGCACCACCAGCGGCAGCCCAACCTCCCCGGCAAATTCAAGGGCCTCCTCCACCTTGTTGACGGTCCGGGAGGGCGGGACGGGCTCCCCGATCGCCATCATCCGGCGCTTGAAGCGCTCACGGTCCTCCGAGTCGCGGACCGCCTCCAGGGGGGTGCCCAGCACCCTCACCCCGAACCGCTCCAGGACTCCGGCCTCGTCCAGGTCCACCGCCAGGTTGAGAGCGGTCTGCCCACCCAGGCTGGCCAGCAGGCCCTGGGGTCGCTCTCGCTCGATGACCTTGGTCACCGCCTCCACCGTGAGGGGCTCGAGGTAGACCCGGTCGGCCATCTCCTCGTCGGTCATGATCGTGGCGGGATTGCTGTTCACCAGCACCACCTCCACCCCTTCCTCCCGGAGCGAGCGGCAGGCTTGAGTCCCGGCATAGTCGAACTCGGCGGCCTGCCCGATCACGATCGGGCCACTGCCGAGCACCAGCACCCGGCTGAGGCCCGGCTCACGCCCAGGCGCGGCCGGGGTGGCGCCTGGCACCTGCCAGGTCCGGCCCCGGCAGAGCTGCAGGAACTGGTCGAAGAGGTGCTGGCGGTCCTGGGGCCCGGGGCTGCCCTCGGGGTGGTACTGGACTGAGATCACCGGAAGCCGGCGGTGGCGGAGCCCCTCCACCGAGTGGTCGTTGAGGTTGCGCTCCGAGATGAACCAGCCGCTGTCGGGGTCGACGCTCGCGGCGTCGACCTGGAACTCGTGGTTCTGGGGGGTCACGAAGACCTCCTGGGACAAGAGGTCCACCACCGGGTGGTTGCCTCCGTGGTGTCCGAAGGGCAGGCGGCTGGTGCTGCCGCCGATGGCCCGGCCCACCAGCTGGTGGCCAAGGCAGATGGCCAGCACCGGGTAGCGCGGCAGCAGCTGCCGGACCAGCTCCACCTGGGGGTCCAGGGTGGCGGGGTCACCCGGGCCGTTGGAGAGGACCACCCCGTCCGGCTCCAGCGCCTCGATCTGCGCCAGTGAGACCGAGTGGGGAAGGACCCAGACCTCGGCCCCCCGGCTCACCAGGGAGCGCAGCGTGTTGCGCTTCACCCCCAGATCCAGCACCGCGATCCGGAGCCCTGCGCCGTGGCTCCGCCCGGCATCCCTGCTCAGCGCCGGGTGAAGTGGCTCCCCCCAGCGCTCCACCTCTCTGCAGGAGACCTCGGCGACCAGGTCCTGGTCCGCTGTTGCCGGGGAGCACCGGGCCAGTTGGGCCAGCTCCGGCACGGAACGCCCGTCGGCGGGAGCGATGACCCCGCGCAGGGTTCCGTGGTCCCGGAGGTGGCGGGTGAGCGCCCTGGTGTCCACCCTTTCCAGGCCGGGAACCCCCTGGTCTTGGAGCCAGCCGCCAAAGGTGGCCTGGGCCTGCCAGTGGGGGGCCGTGAGGCTGCACTCGGCCACCAGCACCCCCCGGCACCAGGCCCGGGCCGACTCCAGGTCCACCTCGGCGATGCCCACGTTGCCGATCAACGGCTGGGTGAAGACCAGGATCTGGCCGGCGTAGGAGGGATCGGTGCAGACCTCCTGGTAGCCGGTCATGCAGGTGTTGAAGACCACCTCCCCAAATGGGGGACCTCGGTGCGACGAGGGCGCGGCCCCGATCCAGGTGCCCGGGAAGGCAGCTCCCGACTCCAGCACCAACCAACCCGGGGTCCCCGGCCGCCGACCCTCTCCGGGCTCAAACATCCTCCAGCTCCGGCACCAGCCGCCGGTTGAGGTGCACCATGCGGCCCCTGGAGAACGTCGCCAGGATGGCGCCCCGGAGCTGGACTCCCCAGAACGGGGTGTTGGCGCCCAGGGAGAGCCAGTTCTGAGCTCCCGGGATCCAGCTCCGGTTGGGGTCGAACCAGGTGAGGGAGGCGGGCTCGCCGGCCCGGATCGCGTCCCCTGGCGCGGTTTCGGCCGGTTGCCCCAGGACCCGGCGCGGCCCGGCGGTGAGCGCCTCCACCAACCTCGCCAGGTGGGAGGAGGCGCCTCCCTGGCCCAGTGCCGCGGAGAGCACCAGCTGCACCCCGCTGAAGCCGGGCGGGCCCTCCTCGGCGGGGCGGATCTCGTGGGGGGCATGGTCGCTGGCGAGGGCGTCGATGGTGCCGTCGAGGAGCGCCTCCCAGAGCGCCGCCCGGTCCGCATCGGTGCGAAGAGGTGGGTTGCAGCGACCTGGCTCGGCGGAGCCAGGCTGGTCGCTGACCCCGCTGAGCATGAGGTGGTGCGGGGTGACCTCCGCCGTCACCGCCATCCCCTTGGCCTTGGCCTGGCGCACCAACTCCACCCCTGCGGCGGTGCTGACGTGCTGGAGATGGAGCCGCGAGCCCGGGGTCGCCTGGAGCGCCCCCAGCGCTCGCTCGATCGCCGAGACCTCAGCGCTGGGGGGACGCACCCGCCACCGGCCGGGGTCCTGGCCCCCAGGGTTGACCAGCGCCAGCAAGGACTCGTCCTCCGGGTGTATCGCCACGGTGCGGTCCGCCAACGCGGCCTCAGCCAGCACCTGGGCCAGCAACGTCTCCCCCATTCCGTTGCGGCCGTCGTCGGAGAAGGCCGCGGCCCCGGCCTCAGCCAGGCCGAGGAGTTCGGTGGGCTCTTGGCCCTGGAGCCCTCTGGTGCAGGCGGCGAACTGGAGAACCGGCAGCCGGGCCAGGGCCGTGGTCGCCCGCCGGACCTCCCGGAGTCGCGCCACGCCGTCCACCGGAGGGACCAGGTTGGCCATGGCGCAGATGGCCCCGAAGCCCCCGGCGGCGGCGGCCGCGGTGGCCCGGTCGATCCGCTCCTTCCACGGCTGTCCGGGCTCGCGAAGGTGGCAGTGGAGATCGAGAAAGCAAGGGGCCACCACCGAGCCCTCCCGGTGCAGCGGGATCGCCCCGGCCGGAAGGGGAAGCCCGGCGCCCACCTGGACCAGGAACCCATCCTCCAGCAGGAGGTCGCAGTCCAGCAGGTCCAGTCTCGAGAGGGGGTCGATCAGGCGCACCTCCCGGAGCAGGATCCGGGTCACGCCGGTTGCCGTTCCCCGGAGCGCAGCAGCACCCCGTCCTGGAGGTCGCACTCGGAGAGCTGGACCAGCACCCGCTCGCTCTCCGAGGTGGGCAGGTTGTAGCCCACGTAGGTGGCTCGCAGGGGCAGCTCCCGGTGGCCCCGGTCCACCACCACCAGCAGCTCCACCACCCGGGGCCGTCCCAGGTCGGTCAGCGCCGCCAGCGCCGCCCGGCCGGTCCGACCGTGGAAGAGGACATCGTCCACCAGCACCACCACCCGGTCTCGGACCGCCTCTGGGGTGGCCACGGTGAGGGGGAAGCCCGGGAGCGGACCTGCCGGCTGGAGCCGGGCCCCGTCGTCCCGGTACGGACCGGTGTCCAGGGTGACCGCCGACCAGCCGACGCCGCCCTGGGACTGGATCAGCTGGAGCAGCCGGGCGGCCAGGAAGGCCCCCCGGGTCACGATCCCGCAGAGGACCACCTCACCCTCGGAGTGGTGCTCCTGGAGCTCCTTGGAGAGACGCCAGAGGGTGCGCCGGAGCTCGGCGGGGCCGAGCAACTCCCGCACCCGGCGGACGTCCGGCTGCTCAGTGGCCATGGCTAGAGCAGGGTCCGCAGCAGGGCCATCCGCACCACCAACCCGTTCTGGGCCTGGCGGAAGTACGCCGCCCTCGGATCCTGGTCCACCGCCGGGTCGATCTCACCCACCCGGGGCAGTGGATGCATCACGATGGCGCTCTGCGGCAGCGCCGCCATGACCTCCTCGTTGATCCGGAAGAGCCGCCGCTGGTCCTCCGACTCGTCCCAGGGCTCGTCGAACCGCTCCAGCTGGATCCGGGTCTGGTAGACGACGTCGGCGTCCCTGACCGCCTCGAGGAGGTCTTCGCTCTCCCGCAACTGGGCCCCATGCTTGAGCAGGTGCTCGACGACCCCGGCACTCATGCGGATCTGCTCCGGCGCGACCAGGGTGACGCGCAGGTCGTGGTACAGCGCCAGCAGGTAGGCGAGCGAGTGGACGGTGCGGCCATGGGCCAGGTCCCCGACCATGACCACGTGGAGACCGTCCAGCCGGCCGATCTCGCTCTGGATGGTGTAGAGGTCGAGCAGCGCCTGGGTGGGGTGCTGGCCGGGACCGTCCCCGGCGTTGATCACCGGGACCGTAGAGACCGCCGCCGCCCTGGCCGCGGCCCCCTCCTCGAAGTGCCGGAGCACGATGCAATCCGAGTATCCGGCCACGATCCGCACCGTGTCCTCCAGGGTCTCACCCTTGACCGCGGAGGAGAAGTCCCGGGCGTTCTCAGTGCCCACCACCTGACCTCCCAGGCGGAGCATGGCTGACTCGAAGCTGAGCCGGGTCCGGGTGCTGGGCTCGTAGAACAAGGTGGCCATGATCCGCCCGGGCAGCAGCTGGCCCCCGCCGCCGTCGCGGAACCGCTCCATCTCGGCAGTGAGCTGGAAGAGCTGGCCGAGCCGCTCTCGGTCGAACTGTTGCGCAGCCACCACGTGGTGCAGGGGGCTGAGTGCAGCGGGAGCGGGGCTGGTCACCGACATCGCTTTCCTCCCGATGGGAGTCCGGCAAGCCGGCAGGCAGCCGCGGCGGCCCGGCCGCTGAGCTCCTTACCGGCCTCGCTGGACCGGCTTAAAGGTCGCGTCGGGGAGGATTATAGGGCCCTGCCGGGTGGGGCCCGCCCCCGGGCGCACCACCGGCTCGGGTCCCAGCTCCAACCCGGGAACCCCCGGAGGTCAGCGGTAGATGCCGGCCCGGCGAGCCGCCACGATCCTTCGAGGGCGCCGAACTAGGAGTTCCGCCGGTCCGCCTCGGCGAGCTCCTGGTAGGCGGCCCGCTCCTCAGCGGTTAGGGGTGATCGGCCCGCCGAGACGATCTTGACCCGCAGGAAGAGGTCGCCCGGGGCCCCCGAGCTCTTCAGGGAGGGGATCCCCTTGCCCGGGATCCGCAGGGTCCTGCCCGGGGGACAGTTCTCGGGGACTGTCACCTCGAGCCGGCCGGTCGGTCCGCTGGCGACCACCTTGCCCCCCAGGGCGGCCCGGTAGTCGCGAACCGGGAGCTCCTGGTAGATGTCCCGTCCCCTGACCTCGCTCCCCGGCTCCAGCTGGAGATGGACGGTGAGGTAGAGGTCGCCGCGCTTGCCGCCGCGGCTGCCACTGGCGCCCTCCCCCGCGACGCGGATCTTGGAGCCCTCGGTCACCCCCTTGGGGATGGTCACCTTGAGGGTGCGCCGGCGGTACTGCCGCCCGCTGCCGGCGCAGCTCGGGCACATCTTGACCCCGACCTGCACCGCGGCCCCCCCGGCCGATGGCGAGTCCGCCACGTGGCCGGTCCCGCTGCAGGTGGGGCAGCCCTCCACGATCGACACCTGCATGGTCCGCTCGCTCCCCGACGCCGCCTCGTCCAGGGTGACGTCGAGCTTGTCCTCCGTGTGGGCGCCCTGGCGGGGAGCCATCTGCTCATGCCGGAGCTGCTCCAGCTGAGCCTCAACCCAGGGGTTGCTCTCCTCCGAGCCGTGAGAGCCGAAGAAGGTGTCAAAGAAGTCGCTGAAACCGCCGAAACGGCTGCTGGCGCGGTCGGCCGCCCGCTGCGCCGCCTCCCGGGCCCGGCTGCCGGCGTCCCCGAAGGGCTGTCCATGCTGCCGGCGATAGGCCTCGGCCCGCTCCACCTGCTCCCAGTCCGCTCCCAGTCGGTCGTACTTGGAGCGCTTCTGAGGATCCTTGAGAACCTCGTACGCCTCATTCACCCGGGTGAAGCGCTCGGTGGCCTTGGGATCCTTGTTGACGTCGGGGTGGAGTTCGCGGGCCAGCTTGCGATAGCGGGCCTTGATCTCCTTCTCGGTGGCGGTGCGGGGCACCCCCAGGGTGGCGTAGTAGTCGCGGAACTCCACGGCTTCAACTTACCTCTTGCGCCGGGTTCACGAAACCGCCGGGGTGGCCTGCGAGAGCTCCAGCTGCGCGCGCAGCTCCGCAACCCGCCGGCTCATCCAGGGTAGGGGGAGCCCGTCTGGCCCGAGCCCGGGGCCCTGGAAGATGATCCGGGCAAGTTCCCCGCCGGGGCTGGAGCTCCCCTGGACGACGATGGCGATCTCGCCGGGCCGGGGCCCCTCCAGCCCCAGGGGCATCCATGCCAGCGGCTCGTCGCCGCCGAGTCCGGCCCGGCCGGTCCGGGCTAGGGGCTGGGCGAGGCGCTCGCCCTCCTGATAGAGGATCACCTGGGACCAGTGGCACTCCAGCGGGGAACCCCCCCACCGCGCCAGCCCGAAGCAGGCCAGGTGCTGCCCCAGCAAGCCCGGTCCGCCGCAGTCCCTGGCGCTGAGGCTGAAGAGTGGCACCGAGGCCACCAGCCGAGGATTCACCTCAATGCACCAGAGCTGCCCGGTGGGGGCCTGCACCAGATCCAGGCCGAAGATCCCCAGGTGGCCCTCCTGGCGAAGCCACGCCGCCACCCGGAGAGCCAGAGCCTCCACCTCGCTGGCGCCAGGCACCGGGAACCCGTAGTCGTCGCCGCAGGAGCCCAGCGGGTGGGGGGTGAGGCCGGGAATGCCGGTCAGCTGGCGGCAGGCGGGCGACACCGCCAGACCGGCCGCTCCTACCACCCCGGTGACGGTGATCGGGGTGCCCGGAACCGCGCTGGCCACCCGGCAGGGGTGGCCGCGGAATTGATCCATCAGCTCCGCCAGCGTGGCCGCCTCTCGGGCCGGGTAGGTCTGCGCGCCGGAGAATCCCTGGGCCAGCTGGAACACCCAGGGGCCGGGCAGCCCCCCCGCCTCTCCCAGCAGCTCGGGGCCGGCCCGCCCGGTGCGCGCGGGGGGCACCGGAAGCCCGGCCGCGGCTGCGCTGCGACTGAAATAGGCCTTGTTCTCGAGCCGCCGGGCCACCAGGGCGGGGCTGCTGGCCAGACCTAGTCCCAAGCCTGCGGCCAGCTGCTCCAGGGCGGCGGAGCTCTTCCAGACCGTGATCGCGTCGGCGGAGCCGCGAAGTCGCTCCTGGACCTGGGGCAGCTTCAGCAGGCCAAGGCTTGACTGTTTCCCCGGGAGCTCGAACTGCTCCAAGGGGGGACCGCCACCCCGGTCCAGGCCGCAGCCGTCGGCGCAGAGCACCGCCAGGCCGCTGCCGAGCGCCGGCAAAGGGTCCGGGCCCAAGAACGCCACCCGGCTCATCGGGCCGACGGGCGGGTGAAGCCCGCCGCCTCCAGCAGGAGGTCCAACTCCCGGGGGGACTCGGCCCGGGGCAGGGGGAGCTCGCCCTCGGCTGCGGGCTGGAGCTCCAGCTGCCAGGCGGCTCCGGTCAGCACCGCCACCCAGCGGCCGGCGCCGGCGCCCAGCTCGGCCGCCCTGCCCATCGCCGCCAGAACCGCCAGCCCCTCCCACGACGTCTCCAGACCGTGGCTGCGGCCCAGCTCCCGCATCCCCGCCAGTTCCGCCCCTCCGATCCGCCAGCCCCGGCCACCGCTCTGGCGGAGCGCGCGCCGGACCGCCGGGGCCAGCCGGGAGCGCCGGGCCCCGAGTTCGGAGAAGCTCGCTTCCCCAGCTCCGCGGTGGCCACCACCGGGGTACCAGGGCCGGGTGAGCTCGCCTCCGGGGAGCCCCTCGACCACGTGCAGGCGGGGCTGGCTCCCCGGTGTCGCCAGCGCCTCAAAGCCCTGGCTCAGGCCCAGCGCGGTGGCGCCGCTGCTGGAGAATACAAAGACCGCCTCAACGGGATCGCCGGCGACCAGCTCGGCCGCGATCCCCCGGTAGGCGTTGGGGGCGAGTGGGTTGACCGAGCCACGGAGGTCGGCAAGGCCCCACTCCCCAACCGCGTGATGGAGCAGTGCGACCGGCCGGTCGCTGAGGACGGTGAGCTGCGGGTGGGTCATCAGCACGTTCAATTTGGCCCTCGGGGTCAGGGGGGAGACCAGGCTGAGCAGCCGCATCCCCGCCAGCGAGGCGAACGCGGCCGCGGCGATGGCCGCGTTCCCCGAGGAGGAGATCACCGCCTGATCCCGGCCCTCAGCCAACAGGTGGGAGCAGAGGTACCCCAGGCTTCTGGCCTTGTGGGAGCCGGTCGGGGAGAGGTCCTCGCGCTTGAGCCAGAGCGATGGGACTCCCAGGGCCAGGCCCAGCTCCCTGGCCGCCTCCAGCACAGTTCCGCCCTCCCCCAGGGAGAGCTGGGATGCAGTCGGTACACTCGGACCCAGGAGTTCGGCGTGGACCCACTGCCCCCGGGCGGCGGGGCCCTCCGTCTCAGCCCCAGGCAAGGAGGATGACCAGCGTGTCCGAAACCGGCGCCCCGACCCAGCGGTGCCCCGACTGTGGCTCCCCGCTCGACCTCACCGACGCCGAGGAGGTGGGTGACCTGGTCGACTGCCCCAACTGCGGTGCCGCCTTCGAACTGATGGCGCTGGAGCCGGTCACCCTGGCTCCTTTCGTGGACGAGGAGAAGTAGCCCGCCGGACCGCCTGGCGAAACCCGCCCTCCTGGTAGTGGGCGCTGAAGAATCCGGGGCAGGCCGGCGAGAGCAGGACCGCGTCTCCCGGCTCTGCCAGGCGGGCGGCCAGCTCCACCGCCGGTTGGAGCTGATCCATCCGGTGCAGCAGCCGCTGCTGGCCGGCCCGCAGCAGCTCTGCAGCCAGCCGCTCCGAGCCGGCGCCGGGGAGCAGCACCACCGCCCTCAGCGCCCCCCCCGCGAGCGCCGCCAGCTGGGAGAAGCCGATCCCCTTGTCCTCGCCTCCCGCGATCAGAACCGTGGGCCGGCCGGTGGCGAGCACCGCCGCCACGGTCGACTGGGGTGTGGTGCTGGAGAGGTCGTCGAAGTAGTCGACTCCCCGGTGCCGCCGGACCAGCTCGGTGCGGTGCCGGAGCGGAGTGAAGCCCTCGATGGCGCCGGCCGCCAGCTCCGCCAGCCCGAGGTCGGGGGCAGCCACCGCGGCCAGCCCGGTGAGGGCCGCCCTCACGTTGGCCAGGTTGTGTCGGCCCAGAAGCCGTACCCGCTCCACCGGCATGACCGGCACCACCTCGCCGCACCAGCGCAGCCGGATCTCCCCTTCCTCCTCGAAGGCGCCGTCGAAGCCTCCCAGACCGGCCTCAGCCTCGGCGAAGCGGAGCTCCCGTCGGCCCGGCGGGAGCGCCCCGGTGCCGAGGCTGAGCGGGTCGTCTCCGTTGCGGAGGGCAACCTCACTGCCGGGCAGGTCAAAGATCCGCCGCTTGGCCCGCACGTACCCCTCCATGCCCTGGTGCTCACTCAGGTGGTTGGGGGTGATATTGGTGATGCAGCCCACCCGGGGAGCTCGATCCAGCTGGAGCAGCTGCCGGTTGCTGATCTCCAGCACCAGGCAGCTGTGCCCATCGTCCCGGGCCACCTCCTCCAGGGCCTGGCGGTTGTGGCGGTCGTTTCCGGCCAGCCAAACCTTCTCGTACAGGGAGGAGCGGCCCAGGATCGCCGCCACCAGGGCGCTGGTGGTGGACTTCCCATGGCTCCCGGTGACCCCGATCACCTCACCCAGGGCCAGGTCCAGGTAGGCCTGGACCAGCGAGTAGAAGGGGTGGCCCGCGCGCTTGAGATCATGCAACCTGGCATTGGCCGGCGAGAGGAACCAGGCCTGGGTCGGGATCACCACCTCGGCCTCCTCCACGCCTCGCAGGTAATCGGCGCCCAAGCGCAGCGACGAGAGCCCTTCGACAAGCCCGGCCAGGCGCGCCTGGCGCTCCTCTTGGGCAAGCCCCGCGTGGGCCAGGTTGTGAGCCTTCGCCAGTGCTTCCGGGTCAGGCTGCTGATCGTGGCCGACCAGATTGGTGAAGCCTGCCTCCAGCAGGTAGCGGGCCATCTCGCCGACCTCGACGCTGGCCACCCCGACCAGGTCCACCCGGCGCCGCCGGAGCTGCGCCAGGGCGGGGGGCACCCGGAGGGGAAGCGGAAGGGTCGGGGCCGCGGCCCCGGCCGGCGCTGGCGTTCCGGCTACCTCCATCTGGGCTAGGTTAGCGCCCGGGCCGGCGGGCTCCCGGCAACCGCCGCACGGTGAGGATCCGGTACCGTTCGCGAAACTCCCCGACCGTCTCCCGACGCACCTGGCCGCGCTCGCTGCAGGCATGGATCAGCTCGTCTCCGCCAAGGGCGATCGCCACGTGGCTGGTCCGCCTGGGGCCGCGGTAGACGGCTCCCACTAGGTCCGCCGCCGCGAGTTCGGCCAACTGCACCCGGTCGCCCACCTGGCGCTGCGCGCGGCTGTTGCGGGGAAGCAGAACCCCTGCCGCCAGGAAGGAGCGCCAGCTGAGACCGGAGCAGTCCACCCCCGGCCCCCCAGTTCCGCCCCAGACGTAGGGACGGCCCAGCAGCGAGAGGGCGGTCTCCAGGACCACCCGTGGGTCCCATTCCCGCTGGAGGCATGGGCCCTGGACCGGGTTGGGCCCCATCCGGAACTCGGCGGCGCGGGACACCCAGCCAACCGCTCCGCCGGGTGCGCGGACCAGGTACTGACCGCCCCGGACCGCCAGCAGCTCGGCCGGCGGGTCCCCCGGAAGCAGCTGGGTGGTGAGCTCCCCACCGGCAGCCGGGCTCTCCACCGGCCGCTTCCAGACCTGGAGCGGCTCCGAGTCTGGATAAAGCGCCAGCCGGGCCCGGCGGCTGGCCAGCACCAGCACGCGAAGCTCGGCCTCAGGCCAGACCTCCTGGAACAGCCTGCGCAGCTCCTCGGCCTGCCCAGGCAGGGCCACGGTGGCGCTTACCGTGGCGCCCGACACCGCCACCTCGACGAGGGCGTAGCCATACCGGCTGCGGGCCTCCTGGCGCATCTCGCGGATCGCCAGGGAGAGCGCTGGCGGGGCCTCGCTCAATTCGAGCGAGCCCCCGGGAGCCAGCGCCATCCTGTCCTCCGCCGCTCGGGCCGGACCTCGGCCGGGTGCAATGCCAGCGTCCTGCCGTCGGTACTGAGCAGCACCGGACTCAGGGGGCTGACCGCCAGCCGGAAGAGGCGTTGCGCGATCGGCCGGAGCTGCTCGGGGGCGGCGGCCTCACCCACGGCGGCCACCACCATGGCCCGGTCGGGGGCGACCAGGGCCGCGTTTCCGTCTCCGCGCTGAGCCAGGGCGTGGAGGAACTCCGGCACCATCAGGAGGCTGCTGGAGAAGAGGATGTCATCGGTGAAGAGCCAGCGGCGCTCGCCCGGCCCCTCCAGAACCCGGCGCCAGCGTGCCAGGCGGAGGGGAGTGTTGTGGTCGGCGTGATGGACCAGCTCCGCCGAGCTGAGGCCTCCCGCGGCGGCCTCAGCCTGGGATACGCCCCGCATGGCATCGCCGGGCAGGACCTCGGCCACGAAGGCGAGCAAACCCGCGGGCAGTTCCCTGGTGGCCAGCTCGGCAAATCGGCTGAAGCTGCGGATGCTGCGGTCGCTCCTAACGCACCACACCAGGGCGCCCGGGTCCGGGGTGGGCCCTGCGTGTGCCGGACCCTGCTCGGCCGAGCTCAGCCTGGGTCCGGCGGCGGCCACGAAGCGGGAGATCTGCTCGGGAGCGGGAGCACCGGGCAGGTTGGCCTCGGCGAAGAGGGATTCCAGCGACATCGCCACCAGGGCGTTCTGCCTGCGAGCGAGGACCCCGAAGTCGTTGTCCCGAGGGGTGAACTCCCAGCCTGGGTAGCGAGCGCGCAGTTGCGTGAGGAGCCGCTCCTGGAACTGCTTCCGTGCCGCATCGAGCCGGAGGGAGGCCATCGCTCAACCAGCTCAGGTGCGGCCGCCGCCGTGGCCCACCGTTGGCCGGGCCCCAACGATGTTCCCTGGACTGGCAGGCCGTGGGCGTGGGACATCCAGTCCGGTCATCCCCCGAGGGCTCAAGGGGATGACCACGACCAGCTGGGGGCCCGCCGGTAATTGGCTCGCAGCGTCACCTCCACAGGGTCACTGTAGTCCTAGATGCCCCGGCTCAAAGCCTGACCCAGACAACGCTCCGTCTCCCAGCAGGCTGGGACCCAACCCTGAGCTCGGGCGTGTCCCGATCGGTCTTCACCTGCCTGGCCGTGCTGGCCAGGATCCGGCCATCGGCCGGCGGTCGGAACGGACGCCCCCAGAGCGCGTGCCGCTGCCGGGGATTCCCACGTAGCCGGTGGCGGCGATCTTGCGACCTCTGATCTGCTCCACCGTCTCGGCCACGCCGACGGAGCAGGGCGCGGGTGCGTTGGCCGTCGCCGGGGAGAGGAGCCGGCACGAGGGCAAGACGCAGTTGGGCTCGGCCACCTGGGCTGCGACCCCTCCGCAGGCCGACGCTGGAGCCCCCGGCGCCGTCGTCCCGCGTCGGTGCCTGCCCTCGTCACCCAGCCTGACCACGCGCTTCCAGATCGGCAGGGGTCCGCCTGAGCTGCCCCCAGGGCTGGAGCCAGGCCCTGGCCCAGAGCCTGGCTCCGTCGCGGCAGGTCGGCCGGTGCGTGTCCGGCCGCGGTCAGCCGACCGGGAAGAGCTCGTCGATGCGGCTGAGGACCGGCGGGGTCAGCTTGTCCAGCACCTCCAGCGAGTGCAGGTTCTGCCGCACCTGCTCGACGCTGGTGGCGCCGGTGATGACGCTGGAGACGCGAGGGTTGTGGGCGCACCAGGCGATCGAGAGCTCGGCCAGCGAGCACCCCAGTTGCTCGGCCACCTCCCTCAGGCGGCGCACCCTTTCGTTGGCGGCGGGATCGGTCAGCTCGTCCCGCAACCACTCGTAGCCGGGTAGGGTGGCGCGGCTGCCCTCAGGGATGCCTTCCAGGTACTTGCCGGTGAGCAGTCCCGAGGCCAGTGGGCTCCAGGTGGTCAGCCCCAGGCCCCAGTCTTCGTAGAGGCGGGCGTACTCCTGCTCGACCCGCTTGCGGTAGAAGAGGTTGTACTGGGCCTGCTCCATCACCGGCTTGTGGAGATGGTGCCGTTCGGCGATCTCGAAAGCGGCCCGGATCTCCTCGGCGGACCACTCCGACGTACCCCAGTAGAGCGCCTGGCCCCGGCTGACCATGTCGTGCATGGCCCAGACCGTCTCCTCGATCGGGGTTTCCGGATCGGCACGATGGCAGAAGACGAGGTCGACGAAGTCGAGCCCGAAGCGATCGAGGGATCCCGCGATGCCCTGGAGCAGGTACTTGCGGTTGAGGGTCTTGGAGGTGTTGACCCCACTGTCAAGCCCCCAGAACAGCTTGGTCGAGACCACGTAGCTGTGCCGGGGCCAGCCGGTGCGGGCGAGCGCCCGGCCCATGATCCGCTCCGACTCGCCGCCGGCGTACACCTCGGCGTTGTCGAAGAAGTTGACTCCGGCGTCGTGAGCTGCGCTCATGCAGGCGAGGGCCTTGTCCTCGTCCAGTTGAGACCCGAAGGTGACCCAGGATCCCCACGAGAGCAGGCTCACCTTGAGTCCGGAGCGGCCGAGGCGTCGATACGGCATTTCCATCTGCTGTCTCTCCTCACAAACCGGGTCCGTAAGACGGTCGGTACCACACCGTTCAGTTCCCTGGCCTGGCCACTGTCCCGCCCACGTCGGAGCCGCCAAGCACGGCCGCAGCGCGTCGGATCCCGGCGGGACCACCCTCTCCAGGCTTCCAGCCCTGCCAGTTCAGGTTAGCAGTTGGGCGCTCAGCCGCACGCTTCGGCACCGGGTGCCGGGCGGGACTCGCCGGGCAGGTCAGGCGCCGCCTCGCTCGCGGGAGGGACGCTTCTCCCGAGACGGGGATCCTCTCCCTCACCGCCGGAGGGTGGGGAGAGGATCCCCCCATGGCAACGCGGACCCGGTGAAGGTGCGACCCGCGCTCGGCCCGGCCCTCCGGGAGCCAGGTCAGGCGCTGGCCATCCGGGCCCTCAGGTGACTCCTCTCGGCAGGGTTCAGGGTCAGGTCGAGGGCGCGCTGGAAGGACGCCTGCGCCTCTGCTTCCAGGCCCAGCTCCCGCTGCAATTCGCCCCGGGTGCTGTGGAGCAGGTGGTACTGGCCGAGGCCGGCCGCCAGCCGCTCCACCTCGGCCAGCGCCGCGACGGCACCGGCCACGAGCCACAGGGCAACCGCCCGGTTGAGCCGGATCACCGGCGACGGCTGGAGGTCGAGGAGACGATCGTAGAGCCGCAGGATCAGGGGCCAGTCGGTGGCCTCCCAGCTCGGCGCCTCGGCGTGGCAGGCCGCAATAGCCGCCTGGAGCTGGTACGGGCCGGGCTGCCGGAGATGGGCGGCCCGGTCCAGCAGTTCGACGGCCGAGGTGATCGCGGCCGCATCCCACAGGGAGCGGTCCTGCTCGGCCAGACGAATCAGGGTGCCGGTGTCGCTGAAGCGGCCCCTGACCCGGGCCAGTTGGAGTTGGAAGAGGGCGAGGAGCCCCATGGCCTCGGCCTGGCGCGGCAGCACCCGCACCGCCAGCTCGGCCAACCAGGCGGCGTCCTCGGCCAGGTCACGGTCGTGGGGGACCTCCCAACTGCTGGAGAGGTAGCCCTCGTTGAACATCAGGTAGAGGACGGCCAGAACCTCGTCCAGCCTCCGGTCCAGGTCGGCCGGAGCCGGCATCCGATAGGGGATGCCAGCATCCACGATCTGCCGCTTGGCCCTGACTATCCGTTGCGCCACGGTCGCCTCGGAGATGAGGAAGGCACTGGCGATCTGCCGGGTGGTGAAGCCCGCCACCGTGCGCAGGGTCAGCGCCAGCTGGGCCTCGCGTGAGAGCGCCGGGTGGCAGCAGGTGAACATCAGCCGGAGCCTGTCATCGCCGCCTTCGACCACCGCGGGGGGGCTCTGGGCCAGCTTGGCCTGCAGGCCCTGCCGCCTTCGCAGGCGGTCCAGCGCGCGCCGCCGGGCCGCCGTGGTGAGCCAGGCTCCGGGACGCTGGGGGATCCCTGAACTGAGCCAGACCCGCACAGCGGCGAGGAGTGCGTCCTGGGTGCAATCCTCAGCCAGGTCGAAGTCCCCATACCTACGCAGCAGGGCAGCCACCACCCGGCCCGCCTCCTCTCGGAAGATGGCGGCGAGCGCGGGCTCGGCGGCTGCTGACTCTGGCGCCGGTCAGTCCTCCCAGATCGGGCGGATCTCGACCGATGAACTCGCAGGCCAGGTCTTGACCATCTCCAGGGCGGCATCAAGGTCGGGGACCTCGACGATCGCGAAGCCGCCGATGGCCTCCTTGGTCTCGGCGAAGGGACCGTCGACGATGGTCGGAGACTGACCACCGAAGCGGACAGTGGTGGCTCTGCTGGCCGGTTGGAGCCTCTCGCCCCCCAGGATGGCTCCCGCTTGGCTGTACTTGCCCCACCACTGGTCGACCTCGGACATCACCGCCGCTGCCACCTCCGCCTCGTCAGGAGACTCGCCACCCTCGCTGTTGAACAGCAGCGCGTACTTCATCTCGGCTCCTCCTCTTCCGGGCCAGCACAGCCCGCTCTCTATACACGACGAATGGGATCCGCCCAGATCGACACTCGCAACCCCGGACAGATAGCGCTCCGCCTGGCCCCCACCAGACCCTCCGGGGCACCCCTGACGACCGCCGCCACCCACCGAGGGGCTCGAGCCAGAGTCGGGTGCCCGCCAGCCTGGAGCGAGCTGTCTCGATCGACGGCGAGCCGGCCCCGCGCCCCTGGACGCGCCATACCCATAGGCACGGCCGCCCGAGTCCGGAAGGCCAAGCGGGGCCCATCTCTCCCCGAGCGGAGTGGCCCACCGACCCATCCCCACCTCAACGACTCCGGCCGGCCGCGGCGGGGCCAGCGGCGCCGAAGGAGGAGGCAACCCGGCCGTGGTCCAGAGTCACCACCACGTCAAACGCGTCAAGTCCGAGATGACGGTGGGTGATCCAGACCAGGGTCTTGCCCGCGGCGGCCGCCAGCACCGCCTCCCGGAGCTCCGCCTCGGCCGTGGCGTCAAGGTGCGCGGTGGGTTCGTCCAGCAAGAGGATGGGGCGGCCGGAGAGAAGGGCGCGCGCCACCCCCAGTCGCTGGCGCTCTCCCCCCGAAAGCGTCTCGCCGCGCTCCCCGAGCGTCGCCGCCAGCCCATCGGGAAAGCGGGCGATCCATGGCGCCAAGCCGACCTGGGCCAGCACCGCCGCCAGCTCGGCGTCGCTCGCCTCCGGCCGCGCCAGGCGCAGGTTGGCGGCGACGGTGGTGTGGAACACGTGGGGATCCTGTGGCGCCCAGGCGATGAGGCTCCGGATGGCTTCGGCATCCCACCGGCGCAGGTCGACTCCGTCGACCTCCACCTGGCCCCGATTCGGCTCCACGAATCCCAGGAGAAGGTGGGACAGCGTCGTCTTGCCCGCGCCGGTGCGACCGACCACCGCCAGATGGCAACCCACGCCGATCTCGAGGTCAACGCCGTCCAACGCCGGGGGCCGGGCGGGGTCGTAGCCGACCGACGCCCCCTTGAGGGCGAAGCTGAGCGCATCGGTGGCGGGCTGCAGCAAGGCCACCTGGGCCTTCGGAACCGCCGGCTGAGTCGTCATCTGAAGCACCCGCCCGGCTCCGCGGAGCCTGCCGGTGAGAGCGGCGAACGCTTCGGGCAGGTCCGCCACCCCGTTGGCGCTGGCGAGAGCGAGGAAGCCGAGCACCACCACCACCACGCCCGAGATCCGGCCGGCGTCGAGCGCGGACAGGCTCGCGGCCACCGTGGCGGCGGCCAGCACTCCCCCGAGGGCAACGCCCAGCGACTGGCCGGCGCCGGAAGCGATGGAGGCGTGCCGCGCCTGACGCGAGACCTCGCGTTCGGCGCTCCTCAGCCGTCCCAGCACCGCGGCCTGCGCTCCAAAGACGGCGACCTCGGAGGCACCATGAAGCGACTCGACCACGATCGCGTCCCGAAGCCCCCGGGACCGGGCCAGGTCCGCGCCGCTCCGGGCTCCCAGGGCGGCTATGCCCAGAGGCAGCACGACGGCTCCGATCCCCAGACCCACACCCAGGACCAGCCCCGCAGCGGGGTCGAGAAGCACAGCCACCAGCACCGTGATTGCCGAGGAGGCCAGGGCGCCCAGGAGCGGGACCAGGGCTCTGACGTAGAGGTCCTGGATGCCGTCGACATCGGTCACGAATCGGTTGAGCAGATCGCCCCGGTGAACGCCGGGAAGGCGGCCTGGCACCAGCGGCTCCAGGTGTTCGAAGGCGAAGACGCGGACTCGGGCCAGCACCCGAAGCGCGAGATCGTGGCTGGCCAGCCGCTCGCCGTAGCGGGCGGCACCCCTCATCAGGGCGAACGCCTGCACCGCCGCGATGGCGACGGTCAGGGTCAGCACCGGGGGGCGGAGGGCCGCCGCCGCGATCAGCCAGGCGGAGCATGCCAGGAGTCCCACCGCAGAGAGTTGCCCCACCAACCCGGCGGCCACCGCCTGGCCGGCCCGCTTGCGTTCGAGGCCGACCGGGAACAGCAAGGCCCGCAGGTTGGTCGCCCTGACCGAATTGGAGGAAACGCTCATCGGGCCACCAGGGGCTGCTGCCCGACCTGGTCCCTCAGAGGGCGCAGCTGGCCCTGGTCGAGGATGGCGGTACGGTCGGCCAGCGCCAGGGGCCCGGGGCGGTGGCTGACCAGGAGCAGTGATCTCCCTCGGAGGGCCGGCCGCAGCCGCGCCACCAGCTCCCGCTCGGTGGCCGGGTCGAGGTGAGCGGTCGGCTCGTCCAGGAGGAACAGCCCCGCCTGGCTGCGGATCAGCGCCCGAGCGATGGCCAGGCGCTGGCGCTCGCCGGCACTCAGCTGTTCGGCGTGCTCCCCGAGGGCAGATTCGAGCCCTTGGGGCAGACTTGCCACCAGCTCTTGGAGGCAGGCCACCTCCAGCGCCGCCCAGAGATCGGCGTCAGATGCCTCGGGGCTGCCCAGGCGCAGGTTCTCCGCCACCGTCCCCGAGAACAGCGTGGGCCGCTGCGGCACCCAGGCCAGCCGGCGGCGCCAGGAGCCAAGGTCGGCGGGCAAGACATCCGCCCCGTCGGCGAGGAACGTTCCTGCCCGGGGCTGGATCAGCCCAGCCAGCACCGCCACCAGGGTCGACTTTCCGACTCCGCTTGGACCGGTGACCCCCAGGGATTCTCCCGGCTCCAGTCTGAGGTCGAGAGACGCGAGCACCGGGCTCTGACGGCCGGGAAAGGACACCGATACCCCCCGCAGCGCAACCCCAGCAGGGGCGAAGCCGGACCCCACCCGCGCGGAGAGGTCAGGGACCGCAGCGGGGCCCCGCCACTCGGGTCCTGAAGGCCGGGCCGCGACGGGTGGCGGGGTGCCGCCAGGCTGCGGTTCGCCGCTCACCGCCCACAGCGCCTCCAGGGCGGTCACCCCCTCGGTGCTGGCGTGGAAGTCCGAGGAGGCGCGACGCAGGGGCAGGTAGACCTCGGGAGCCAGCACCAGGATCGTCAGAGCAACGGTCAGCGTCATCTGCCCGGACAGCAGCCTGAGCCCGAGCGGCACCGCGACCAGGGCTGTCCCCACCGCGGCCAGGGTCTCCAGAACCAGAGCCGAGAGCAGCGCCACCTGCAAGGTCCCGAGCGTCTCCCGGCGGAGCTCCGCGGTGGCCCTGGCGATGGTCTCCCGCTGGGCCCGAGCGCGGCCAAAGGCGCGCAGGATCGGCAGCCCTTCCACGGCATCGAGAAACTGCCCCGACAGCTGCCCCAGCGCTCGCCAGCGGGACCGGGCCCGAGCCCGAGTGCGCTGGCCGATCAGCACCATGAACATCGGAAGCAGGGCCAGCGTGATCACCAGTATCCCTGCCGACAGCAGGTCGAGATGGGCCACCCAACCCAGCAGCGCCAGTGGTGCCAGGACGGCTAGGACCAGCCTGGGCAGGTAGCGCCCGACGTAGCCGTCCAACCCGTCCAGGCCATGGCCGAGGGTGACCGCCACCTCACCGGTGCGACGCTGCGCCAGCTCCGCCGGGGCCAAGGCGAGCAACTTGGCCAGGGCGGCGGCCCGCAGCTCCGACTTGGTGCGGCTGGCCGCTCCCGTCGCCGCCTGCTCAGATGCGAAGGCCAGGGCGGCGCGCACCAGGGTGGCGACGACCAGGCCGACCAGGGCGGCGGCTATCGCATGGTTCTCGCCGCGGTGGAAGAGGGACAGGGAGAGCGCCCTGGCGAGGAAGGTGGCCTGCGCCACCAGGCAGGCGGTGAGGCCAAGCCCGATCACCACCGACGCCGCCACCCAGAGGCGAAACGTGCGGGCCTGGCGCCAGAGGCGAGGGTCGACCGGCGAGTGCCGCCAGCCGGTCGACGAGATCACGGCCCGGCACCCACCCCCTGCTGCGACCGGCCTGGACCCGTCCCGCCCGCCGCGTCACCGCCCCCGAACCACTCCGGTGGAACCGGGGGGGACGGGGGCCGGATGAGGCGCTGGCGGAAGACCCAGTAGCTCCAGCCCTGGTAGGCGAGGACGAAAGGAGTGAAGATCGCCGCGACCACCGTCATCACGAAGAGCGTCTCGTGGGCGGAGGCGGCGTTCCAGATGGTGAGCGAGCCTCCGGCCACCGTGGACACCATCACCCGGGGGAAGAGCTCCGAGAAGGCGGCGGCCGCCAGGCCCAGCACGGCCCCGGCGGTGGCTGCGAAGGCGACCCCATCCCGATGGCGTCCAGTGGCCCAGAACGCCAGCGCGATCGCCCCGACCGCGAGAGCCCCGAGCACCAGCGGGACCACTGCGGGCAACCCGTCCACCACCGGCGTCGAGGAGGTGGACACACCCAGCCAGACCAGCAGGCCGGCAGTGAGGATCACCGTCGGACCGGCCAGCCAGCGAGCCCAGCGCCGGGCTCTCGCGGCCAGCTCCCCACTTGTCTTGGCCGACAGGAATACCGCCCCGTGAAGGCTGAACAGAGACAGGCTCACGAGCCCCCCCAGGATCGCGATCGGGTGAACCAGTCCAAGCAATCCCCCGTAGTAGAGGCCCCCGGGGCGGATCGGCAACCCGTGGACGAGGTCGGTGAAGGCAACCCCCCAGAGCAGAGCGGGGACGAGGCTGCCCCAGAACCGCGCCCGGTCCCAGGTCGCCCGCCAGGCGGGAGAGCGTCGGCGGCCGCGGAATTCGATGCTCACGCCGCGGACGATGAGGCCCACCAAGACCAGGAACAGTGCCAGATAGAAGCCACTGAACATCGTCGCGTACCAGGTCGGGAACGCCGCGAAGGTGGCCCCTCCGGCGACCAGCAGCCAAACCTCGTTGGCGTCCCAGGTGGGCCCGATCGAATTGAGGCAGAGTCGGCGCTCCACTTCCTCCCGAGCCACCAGAGAGGTCAGGATCCCCACCCCGAAGTCAAATCCCTCGAGTACAAAGTAGCCGGCCCAGAGGAGCCCGATGAGTGCGAACCAGGCCGTGTTCAGACTGGCGACCGGCATCAGCACCGCCCTCCGACCGGCAGCTCTCCTCGAGCAGACCCAAGCGGCCGGCGGCGAACGAACGGGGCGAGCATGCTGATCAGTAGACCAACGACGGCTCGTGCCCGGAGCCGGCCGACTCGTCGGCGTCGACCAACGGACGGCGCGCGAAGCGCAGCACCAGCATGGCGTCGATGACTCCCAGCACCGTGTAGAGGGCGGTAAAACCGCCCAGGGTCAGGGCCACCGAAGCCAGGCCCACGTTGGGCGAGATCGCCTGGGCTGTCTTCATGAGGTCTTCAACGACCCAGGGCTGACGTCCCACCTCGGTGAACAGCCAGCCGAAGGTGTTGGCGAGGAACGGGGCCGCGATCGACAAAACCGCGACCCGCAGGAACCACCGGCTCCGCTGCAGGCGCCGTCGGCGGGCAAGCCAGACTGCCCACCCGGCAACCGCCAGCATGAGGAAGCCCAGCCCCACCATCAGCCGGAAGCTCCAGTAGGTGACCCACACGATGGGGGTGTAATTGCCGGCCCCATAGCGGCGGGACTCCGCGGCCTGCAGCTGATGGATGCCGGGTACCGCCGCATCCCAGGAGAAATCCGAGATCAGGCTCAGCAGGTGGGGAATGCGCAGCTGGAAGATCGGCTGGCCGGAGAGGTTCCACATCGTCAGCACCGAGAAGCTGGCGCCCGCCTGAGTCGTGTACTGGGCTTCCGCGGCCGCCATCTTCATCGGTTGCTGTTGGTCCATGAGGCGGGCCTGGACGTCGCCGCTGATGACCGTGCCGATCACGCAGACCAGAGTGAATACCGCCGCCAGCCTGGCGACCTTCTGGAACGCCGCGCTGTCATGACCCTGGAGCATCTTCCAGGCCGCAACGCCCAGCAGGAACATGCCCCCGGTCACGAAAGCGGCCAAGACTGTGTGAATGAACTCGGCCCAGACCGTGGAATTGGCCAACACCACCCAGAAGTTGGTGAGCAAGGCCTTGTGATCGACGATCGTGTAGCCGACGGGATGCTGCATCCAGGCGTTCGCCACCAGGATGAAAAATGCCGAAAGGATGGTGCCAAAGCTCACGATCCAGATGGTGGCCAGGTGCAGCCGCGCCGGCAATTTGTCCCGACCGAAGATCCACAGCCCGATGAAGGTCGACTCCATGAAGAATGCGAGCAGACCTTCGATGGCCAAGGGGGCGCCGAAGATGTTGCCCACGAAAACCGAGTAATTGCTCCAGTTCATGCCGAACTGGAACTCTTCGACGATGCCGGTAACCACGCCCATGATGAAGCCGATCAGGAATATCTGCCCAAAGAAACGTGACGCGCGATCCCAGTCCTCGTCGTGACGCAGGTAGGCGATGGTCTGCATGATCGCCACCAGCAGAGCCAGCCCGATGGTCAGCGGGACGAACAGGAAATGGTAGACAGTCGTGACGCCAAACTGCCAGCGGTCCAGAAGGGTGGTTATCATCAGCTAGCGTTGGCTGGTTGGGGCTACCAAGAATGCGTGGGACGGGAACCTAAGGCGTCAGGATAGGCAGGGGGCAATCGCTTGTCAAGGCGGCTGACGGGCCAATTTGAAGCCTGATTGCGACGTGCCAATCCCGGGGTGCTGAAGGGGCTGCGGGCCACCCATCGGGGAGCGGTGTCACGGCCGAGCTGGCCCGCCACGAGCCGCCGGGACAGCTCGGCCGTAGAGGTTGGCCTGGTCAAGGCGGCGGCCCGGTCGGCTGCGGTGGGTTCCGGAGCCCGGGGCGAAGGGGAGTCCTCGCCCACCGGCCGACCTCCGTCTATAGAGCCGCGCGGAGAGCGACGTCAGCACCTCGGTCATGTCCCGAACCAGGTCCTCCTCGTCCTCGGTGGCCTCCACCACCACCAGCCGCCGCCCGGCACCCAGCAGGGCCGCCTCGACCTACTCGGAGCCCAGCCGGGCAAGGCGGTCCGGGTGCTCAACGACGATGCACTGCACCGTCGGATCAGCGAGCAGCCGGCCCAGCTGGCGGCCGAGATCGCTGGGCTGGTCGTGCGAGGAGACCCGTGCGTACAACGCAACGCCACCGGCGCCGCCCGGCTGCCCAGCCTCGTGTCTGCCGGCCAGGGGACGAACAGTCCGATGGCCGCAATCGCCACCGTTGAATTCAGAGTCTGGTGCCGCCAGCAGGATTCGAACCTGCGACCCTGGGCTTAAAAGGCCCCTGCGCTACCACTGCGCCATGGCGGCTGACTGCAGCCTAGCGCAGCATCGGCCGAGCCGCGACGCCGCCGGCGCCGGCCTGGCCGAACTGGAGCCCCCGGAAGGTGGGGGTAGAATTCGTAGTCTCGGAGGGCCTCCGCCGGAGGCCCTAGCCAACTGCCCTGCGGCGATGGGGAGAAATGAACCAGAACGGACAGATCCAGACCGGTACCGCCCGGGTCAAGCGCGGGCTCGCCGAGATGCTCAAGGGCGGGGTGATCATGGACGTGGTCACCGCCGAGCACGCTCAGATCGCCCAGGAGGCGGGTGCCGTCGCGGTGATGGCGCTGGAGCGGGTGCCGGCGGACATCCGGGCCCAGGGGGGAGTGGCCCGGATGAGCGACCCCAAGCTGATCAAGTCGATCATGGCCACGGTGTCGATCCCGGTCATGGCCAAGTGCCGCATCGGCCACTTCGTGGAGGCCCAGATCCTGGAGGCACTGGGGGTCGACTACATCGATGAGTCCGAGGTGCTCACCCCGGCTGACGAGGAGAACCACGTCGACAAGTGGCCCTTCAAGGTCCCCTTCGTGTGCGGGGCCCGCGACCTCGGCGAGGCGCTGCGCCGGATCTCCGAGGGTGCGGCCATGATCCGCACCAAGGGCGAGGCGGGAACCGGCGACGTGGTCGAGGCGGTGCGTCACATGCGAGCGGTCAGCAAGGGAATCCGCCGGCTCCAGAGCCTGCGCCCGGACGAACTGCCCAGCGCCGCCAAGGAGCTTGGCGCCTCACTGGAGCTGGTTCGCGAGACGGCCCAGTTGGGCCGCCTTCCGGTGGTCAACTTCTCGGCCGGTGGGCTGGCCACGCCCGCCGACGCCGCCCTGATGATGCAGCTGGGCTGCGACGGTAACTTCGTTGGCAGCGGCATCTTCAAGAGCGGAGACCCGCTGCGCCGGGCCAAGGCCATCGTCGGCGCCACCACCTACTTCGACAAGCCGGAGATCTTGGCCGAGATCAGCGAGGACCTGGGTGAACCGATGGTAGGGATCGGGGTCTCCAGCCTGCGCCAGGAAGAGCTGCTCGCGGTCAGGGGAATCTGACCCCGACCGAGAGTGCGATGCCCGCCCCCAGGGTCGGCGTCCTGGCGCTCCAGGGCGACGTCCGCGAGCACCTGCGGCTGCTCCGAGCCTGCGGCGCCACCGCGGTCCCGGTGCGGCTGGCTGAGGAGCTCGAGTGCCTCCAGGGGCTGGTGATGCCGGGCGGGGAGAGCACGACCATGAGCCACCTCATCCGCCGCTTCGAGCTGCTCGAGCCCCTCCAGGAGGCGTTCGCTCGCGGCACCGCCTGCCTGGCGACCTGCGCCGGAGTCATCCTGGCCGCCCGGGAGATCAGGGACGGGCTTCCTGGCCAGCTCTGCCTGGGGCTACTGGACATCGCTGTCCGACGCAACGCCTTCGGCCGCCAGTTGGAGTCCGGGGAGGTGGATCTGGAGATCCCGGCGGTGGGGCCGGAGCCGGTCCCAGTGGCGCTGATCCGCGCTCCCTCGATCGAGGAGACGGGCGCGGGGGTCGAGGTGCTGGCGTCGTACGCGGGCCACCCGGCGGCGGTCCGCCAGGGGCGGCACCTGGCGTTGATCTTCCACCCCGAGATCACCGGGGATCCCCGCCTCCACCAGCTGTTCCTCTCCGGGCTCTAGGCGCGGGCCGGGGTCCTCCCGCCCACCACTGCGGAGAAGGAGTGGTGCCGATAGCCGCTCGGGGAGTCACACTGGTGGGCGTGCAGGTGCGCTCTGCCAGCTATCGAGACCTCAGTCCAGTGGACCAGCTCTACCGTGCCACCATGCCGGTGGAGCAGGAGTTCGACCAGCGCCTGCAGAGCGCCGGCCCGCAGAGCCCGGTGCCGGGCCCGGCTCTGGCCCGGGCGTGGTCGATTCTCACCCGGGGCCTCTCGGCGATGATGCCCCTGGCAGATGTCGGGGACCAGCTCTACGTCGCCGAGGTGCAGGGACGGATCGTGGGCTTCATCCAAGCTGAGCCGGCCCCGGGAAGGCGAGCCTGGCGAATCCTGAACCTCTGCCTGGCCCCCAGCGCCGAAGGGCACTTCGCCGGGGTCCCCCTGCTGCAGCACCTGGTCAACGAGGGGCTGGAGCGAGGGGTGACCCGGTTCCTGGTGCGCATCCCCGAGGACCACCCCCTGCAGGCGATGTTCCGAGACCAGGGCTTCCAGCCCTTCGCATCCGAGCAGATCCTCTTCCGGGAGCTGCCCAAGCCCCCCGACCACCACTCCGAGCCCTGGGAGCCGGCCAATCCCGAGGACCTCGCCGGGGTCTACCTGCTCTACCTGCGCACCGCCCCCCACGCCGTGGCGGCGGTCGAGGCACCCAACCTCACCCAGTGGCGGGCCACCTTCCAGATGGGCTGGCTGGGGCGCATGGGCGGGCGGGCGGGGGACTCCCGCCACTACGTGGTCAGACGGGGCGGTGAGATCGTGGCCTGGGCCGGGGTGCGGCTCCCCTCCCGGGCCCGGCCCAGCCTGGCCAGCCTGATGCTGGACCCCCAGGAGGGCCATCTGGCGGTCGAGGTCCTGCACAGCCTGCTGGGCCAGATCCCGCCGGGGCCGTCCCTCTGCCTGCTGCGCCACTACGACGCCGAGCTCCACCGTGCGGTGGCGGCCCGGGGCTACGAGCCGGTGGCGACCCAGGTGCTGATGGCCCGCGACCTGCCACTCAAGCTCCGCGCCCACCGGCTGGCGGAGCAGAGGAAGGCGATCCTGGCCGGCGCCCTGCCGGTGGTGCAGGTGAGGGGAGCCCCCAACGCCGGCGAATGATGGGCGGGATCCTGGCCGGCGGCGCGCCTTGCGCTATATTCCGATTGTGATATCGGGTCGGCTCGGAGCTGCCAGTCTCCGGGTCGGCGCGCCCTGTCGCGGAGGGAATGGGCGCTAGCCCGCCCCTCACCCTGGCCACGAACGGGCCCTTCGCCGTGACCCCGCCGGAGGTCGGGCTTTGACCGCGACGGACCGCGCCTTCGGGCCCTCCTTCCCCGAAGAGCTGGAGCTTCTGATCGGCACCCTGCCGCGCCATCTCTACCAGGCGGTACGGAACCTGCCCGAGGAGTCGGGCGACCTCCTGGAGATCGTCCTGGACCTGGGGCGCGAGCCCGAGGCTCGCTTCGAGGGGTCGGAGGTGATCCTGAGCCCGACCCCGGTCAGCCTTGAGGACATCGCCTACGTCGCGGACCGGGTGGGGGCCTTCGGCGGGGACAACCGGGCGGGAATCGCCCGGACCCTGCACCGGATCAGCGCCATCCGGAATCGGGCCGGAGAGATCGTGGGTCTCACCTGCCGGGTGGGCCGGGCGGTGACCGGAAGGGTGGAGATCATCCGCGACATCGTGGTCAGCGGCCAGAGCCTGCTGCTGCTGGGCAAGCCCGGGATCGGAAAGACGACGATGCTCCGGGAGGTGGCCCGGATCCTCGCCGACGAGAGCCGAAAACGGGTGGTGGTGGTCGACACCAGCAACGAGATCGCCGGGGACGGTGACATCCCCCACCCCGGGATCGGTCGGGCCCGCCGGATGCAGGTGGCTCGCCCCGAGCTGCAGCACGCGGTGATGATCGAGGCGGTGGAGAACCACATGCCGGAGGTGATCGTCATCGATGAGATCGGCACCGAACTGGAGGCGGCGGCAGCCCGCACCATCGCCGAGCGTGGGGTCCAGCTGGTCGGCACCGCCCACGGCAACACCCTGGACAACCTCCTGGTCAACCCCACCCTCAACGACCTCCTAGGGGGCATCCAGACGGTGACCCTCTCCGACGAGGAAGCGCGGCGACGGGGCACCCAGAAGTCTGTCCTGGAGCGCAAGGCACCACCCACCTTCGATGCTCTGGTCGAGATCATCGACCGCCACCGGGTGACCGTCCACATGCCCCTGGCGGAGGTGGTCGACGATGCCCTGAGGGGCCGGCCCCGCCCGGCCCAGCTGCGGGAGTCGCGCGAGGGCCGGAGGGTTACCACCCGGCTGGCCGAGCCCGCCCCCTTTGACGATCGGGGTTCGCGCGAACTCTTTGGCGCCGACTTCGCCGGGTCCCGGCCACGGCGCCCAGTGACGCTGGCCGACCTCTCGGACGGCCACAACGGCCAGCACCAGCTGGGCGGCGCCGACACCTCGATCTTCCCCTATGGAGTCTCCAGGGTCTACCTGGAACAGGCGATCCGGGAGCTCAAGGTGCCGATTCGGATCCAGCACCACGTCGACGACGCCGACATGGTGGTCACCCTCAAGAACTACTACCGGCGCCGGGACTCGCCCCTGCGGGCGGCGGAGGCCGAGGGGATTCCCATCTCGATCCTGCGGAGCAACACCGTCTCCCAGGTGCGCGCCTTCCTGAGCCGCCTCTACAACATCGAGCCCGGCGAGTCCAACGACGACGCCATGCGCGAGGTGCGGGAGGCCATTGAGCGGGCCCGTCAGGGGACAGTCGTGGAACTCTCGCCCCGGACCGCCTATGTGCGGCGGTTGCAGCACCAGCTGGTCGAGGAGAGCGATTTGGTGGCTCGGAGCACCGGCAAGGAACCCCGGCGCCGGCTGCGCATCTACCCCCCGAGCCAGGCCTCGCAGGCGGGCTGAGGGTGCCCGAGCGGGGCTTCTTCATCACCTTCGAGGGCATCGACGGGTCGGGCAAGAGCAGCCAGGCCCGGCGGCTGGCGGCCAGGCTGAGCCGGGAGGGCTACCTGGTCGCCGAGGCGACCGACCCTGGCACCACCGCCCTGGGCGAGCGGATCCGGGGCCTGCTCCTGGAGCGATCCGGGGGCGGGCCGCCCGAACCCTGGGCGGAGGTGGCGCTCTTCCTGGCCGCCCGGGTGCAGCTGCTGCGGGAGCTGATCGAGCCTGGCCTGGCCACCGGGGCGGTGGTGATCTCGGACCGCTACCTCGACTCCACCCTGGCTTACCAGGGCTCGGGGAGGGGCCTGGACCAGGACGCCCTGCTCCAGCTGCACCGGGTCGCCGGCGCCGGGCTGCTGCCCGACCTCACTCTTCTCCTGGACCTCCCGGTCGAAGCGGCGCAGCGCCGCTTCGCCGCGGCGCTCCCCCTCGATCGGATGGAGGCTGAGCCGACCGCCTACCATGAGCGGGTCCGCCAGGGGTACCTGGCCCTGGCCCAGCGGTTCTCCCAACGAATCGTGGTTCTGCCGGCGAACCCACCGGCCGAGGAGCTCGCCGAGAGCTGCTGGGGGGTAGCCCGTGAGCGGTTGGCAGCTAGGAGAGTGGTGTGAAACTGGTACTGGCCGTAGTTCACGAGCAGGACGCCGCCCGAGCCATCGACCTCCTGGGCAGACGAGGCTTCGGGGTCACCCGGCTCAACAGTGAGGGCGGCTTCCTGCAGCGCCGGAATTCGCTCCTTCTGCTCGGGGTCGATGACAGCCTGGTCGAGGAGGCGATCTCAACCCTCCGCTCTGTGTGCAAGCCACGCCATGAGCAGCTGGGTTCGGGACGCGCCAACCAAGGTGAGGGAGGCGAGGTCGACGTCGAGGTGGAGGTCGGCCGTGCCACCGTCTTCGTCCTCGATCTGGGACGGGTCGAACGGCTCTAACGGTGAGCTCCGCGACTCCCGGAGGGGCCGGACCCAGGCCGTCGTCGCGACGCCGCGGCCGCCGCCCAGCTTGCCGGAACCGTTGACGGTGCCTGAGCGGCCCGGTCGGAGCACCCGGCTCAGCACTCCCCGCCGCGGCCGGCAATGTCCGGGACGGGGAGGTGGTGGCTCCGGCGTCCAGCCCGGGCGCGGAGGCATGGCAGCGGGACCTCAACCCCGGGGGTGGGGAGTGGGCAGTTGGCGGGTCGGGGTCCTGGCGCTGCTGGTGGTGGTGGGCGGCCTCGCCTGCGCCGGCGGCATGGTCTGGGCCCTGCTCCCGGTCTTCGTCGCCCTCCTGCTGACGGTCCTGGCAGCCTTCTGGAGCTGGTGGTGCGGCCGCCACCTGCAGCTGCTCCGGGAGGCTGGAGAGGAGGCGGCGGTGGTCGGCCAGGAGCTGGTTCAGCGCTTCACCCTGGAGAACGACTGCTGGCTTCCCGTCGGGTCCCTGGAGGTCCAGGACCGCTCCGAGCTGGGCGACGCGGGAGTCGAGCGGAGCCTCTCCCTGGGGCCGCACCAGACGGTGAGCTGGGAGACGAGCACCCGACTCCGCCGCCGGGGCCGCTACCAACTGGGTCCCACCGAGCTTCGGGTCCGCGACCCGCTTGGGCTCCTCCAGCGTCGCCTGACCCTCCCCGGCGGTGGGCATCTGGTGGTCTATCCCGCCTTGGTGGCGGTCCCGGACCCCGGCCAGGACGACGCCCCCGCCCCGCCTGGCGGCGCCCGAGTGCCGATCGCGCTGGGCTGGTCACCAGGGCCCGCAGCGGCGCCGCGCCGGCGGTCGACCGACCGCAGACCGCAGGGCGGGGAGCTGCTGTTGCTGGTCGACCTTGAGAGCCGCAGCCACTGGCGCCGAGGCTCAGACAGCTCTCTGGAGCTCGCCATCAGCCTGGCCGCATCGCTCGCCCACACCGCCTCGCGCCAGGGGCGCGCGGTCGCCCTGTCCGCCTGGGGCCGGGAGCTGAAGCGGATTCCCGCCGCTCGGGGCAAGCTCCACCAGCGGGCGCTGCTGGACTATCTGGCCACGGCCGGGGCCGACGGGGCGGTGCCCTTCGCCGAGCTGGTGCGACGGGAGCTGGCCAGCTGGCGGGATCGGGGCCGGGTGGTCCTCATCACCCCCAACCAGGGCTCCGAATGGGTCGCGGCGGTGGCGACCGCGTCGCGCCCGGGCAACCGGGCCCTGGGGATCTTGATCGACTCGTCCGAGCTCTCCGGACAGACGCCGTCCGGGGTGCCCGCCGAGCGGAGGCTGGTGCTGGACCTCTGGGTGGTCCGCCGCGGAGACGACCTCGCCCGCCTGGACACGCTCGCCGGCCGAGCGGTGGTCTGAGCGAGCTGTCGGTCACAGTCTTGTCTCCCCGGGCCGAGCCACCCCGGCGGGGCCGCCCGGGCGCGGCCCGGGGCCGCAGCCGGGGGGACGAGTCGGTCGACCCCTACCTGGAGCTGGCGGTCCTGGGCAGCGGCTCCGCCTTCTCCGCCGTCGGGCACAACGCCGGGTACCTCCTGGACGGGCAGCTGCTCTTGGACTGTGGGGCCCCGGTGACCAGCCTTCTCGGCCAGATGGGCCGGAGCAGCGCCGAGGTCAAGGTGGTCGCCATCTCCCACCTGCACGGCGACCACGTCCTCCAATTGCCGATGTTCGTCGCGGCGCGGGCCCAGGCCCACCCCGACGCCGTCCCCCTGCGGATCGTGGGCCCCAAGGACACCGCTCAGTGCCTGGACCAGCTGGGCCGGCTGGCTCTGGGCGGCCCCTTCTGGGAGCGCATCCTGGAGAGCCAGGCCCCGACGGTGGAGTGGTGGGCGGCGGGCCGGAGCGGCGAGCTCGGTGATTTCGCTGTGACCGCCTACAAGGTGGAGCACTCAGCCCTCTTGGAATGTCTCGCCTTCCGCATCGAACGCCACGGAGTCAGCCTTGGTTACTCGGGGGACACCACCCTGTGCCCGGGCATCGGGGCGCTCGCCGCGTCTGTCCAGCACCTCTTGTGCGAGTGCTCCAGCATGACCGGGCCGGCCCCCGTCCACCTCTGGAAGGCAGAGGTGCAGGCGCTCATGGAGGAGGCCCGGCGAACCCGCTTCATCCTCACCCACCTCTCCGAGCGAGCGCCGGTGCCTGGGGCCATCCTGGCCTCGGACGGACTGATCCTCCGACTCAGGCCGACCGCTGCAGGCTGAACTCCTCCAGAGCGGCGGGCTCCGCCTCGCCAGGATCGTGTGGAGGAGCCCATCCGGTCCCAGCCTTCAGGGCGGCGCCCCAGCCACTGCCCGGCGCCATCAGGAGCCGTGCCGGGGCCCCAGACTGGGCGCGCTGGGGCGGGTTGGCGTGCCCCGGACCTGGCCCCGCGAACGCCTCGAGATCGGGCCCCATTCGGCCAGCGGCGGCTCGCCGACCCGGAGCTCAGCTGAGGCAGGCCGCCCGGGCCGTCGCCCACCACCCGCTCTGGTCGAGGCGGGCCAGCTGAGCCTCGGCAGCCTCCTCGGACACCTGCTGCTCCAGCTCGACCCTCACCACCAGACGTCTCAGCGCAGGCCTCAGCTCATGGGGCAGCTGCTGCGAGGATCCCTGCACCCAGCCCACCATGACCTCCACATCGTGGAAATAGCCGAGCAGAGCGTGGAGCTGGCGCAGCTCCTGGAGCACGGTCTGGTGGCCGCGCCCCAGCACTGGTACGAAGAGCTCCAATCGGTAGCGGAGCTTGCGCAGCTCGATCCGCCGCTGGTGCAGCCCAGCCTCCCCCGCTCGCGGTCGGGCCGCCCGCTTGAAGCGCGGGAGCAGCTGCCGCGCCGCCAAATCCCCAGCGCTGGTGGTGCCGGGATGGCCCTCACGTAGCTTCGGCAACCGGGTGAGGCTCTCGAGCTGGCCGAGCACGGGCCCGGTCAGCAGCTGAGCACGGAGCCGGCCGATCTCGCGATCGGCGCTGTCGGCGAGGGCGCGCCGGGCCTCCATCTCCAGTCCTCGCAATCCCGGTCGCACCCGGTCCTCCCGGCGGAGCACCAGCTGGCCGGCGCCGCCCGCCGCGCTGCGGGGGTCGTCGCTCCGATCCCGCCAGACCGCCACCGGGCCCAGGACCTGGTCGAGGAGATCCAGGCGAACCTCTGCGTCGCGCAGCTCCCCCAGCTGCCGCCCGGAGCGGAGCAGCCGGCGGCGACGCCTGGGGGAGACCACCAGGCAGCTGGCGAATCCGCTCCATGCCGCCTCCAGCCTCCGCACCGTCACCCGGGCGTCGTGGACGGCCGTGGCATCACCGGGCAGTGGCAGCCGGGCCAGGGCCCAGCGGAGGGCCTCAGCGCGCTCCTCGATGCAGCCGGCGGCCAACTCGCAACAGGTGGGGCCGTCAGCCAAAGAGGGCCGCGAGCTCCGTCCGCGCCTCCGCCACCGCTCCGTCGCCGTCCGACTCGGGCAGCTGCCACCACGCCTCTCCCCGGCCCAGCAGCGCGGCGATCATGCCGTCCCGCAGTCCCCGCTCCGAGCTCCGGATCGTGCGCAGCTGGAGCAGGTCCATCATCTGCGCCAGGATCAGCGCGCCCCCGCGGCAGAGACGCACCCTCTCCAGGTCCACGGCAAAGCGCTCCGCGAGATCGGTCACCGGCCGCTCCCGGAAGGTCTCGATCGAGACCTCCACGTCCCTCAGCCGCAGCACCGCGCCCCTGCGCTTGCCCAGCAGCCGGGGCAGGTTGGTGATGGTGCCCCCGATCCCGAGCGCCACCGGTTGCAGCGAGAGCGGGACCAGGTCGGGGATCAGCTGGCCCACCCGCCGCTCCATGGCTCGCCACTCCTCCTCAGTGGGAGGGTCGGAGCGAGCCAGGCCCGCGATCGATCCCGAGCCCAAGGGGAGCGAGCTGTGGCGGCAGAAGCCTCCGGCCAAGCCCCAGATGATCTGAGCGGAAGCCCCGCCGATGTCCAGCACCAGGGTGGCCCGGCCGGGTGAGATGGTCATGGTGGCGCCGTCGAAGGCGAGCTGAGCCTCCACCCCGGGAGGCAGGATCCGGACCGGCCCCGCCTCCACCGCCGCGGTCAGACGCTCGGCGATCTCGGGGCCGTTGCTGGCCGAGCGCAGCGCCTGAGTCGCCCCGATGGCGATCGAGGTCGCGCCGGCGCGTCTGGCCGCGTCGACCTGGGCCCGCAGGGTCCGGCTGGCGAACTCCAACCGCTGCGGTCCGATCGCTCCCACGGCCTGGACGTCGCGCCCCAGTTGAACGAACTCCCGGCGCCGGAGCACGGGAATCGGGAGCCGGTGGGGAGCGCAGCTGGCCACCAGCAGGTGGATGGTGTTGCTGCCCACGTCAATGGCGGCAAACCGGGGCGCCTTGGTCAACGGCGGACGCCCGCTCCTCGGCCGCCCTTCATTGCCAGGGCCAGGCAAAGCACACCTCCATAGTGTGAGCGGTTGGGCCGGTCCCGGCCATCCCTATACTTCTGAGATCGGGGTGCGAAGTCTCTATCTCGTCCGCCACGCGATCGCCCAGGAGAGGGACGGTTGGTCGCGCCCGGACTGGCTGCGGCCCCTGAACGAGATGGGCTGGCGCCAAGCGGCGGTCCTCGCCGATCTGCTGGCGGACGCCGGAATCAGTGCCCACTACAGCAGCCCGGCGATCCGATGCCATGACACCCTGCTCCCCCTGGCCCACGGGCAGGCCCTCTCGGTGGAGGATGACAGCCGCCTCCTCGAGGGAGGCCCGGTGATGGACCGGGCCTCCGCGGAGGGCGAGCTGAGTGGCCTCTTCCGGGTCTACTTCGGCCGTGGCGCCCGGCGGGTGGCCGTCTGCTGCCACGGCGACTTCATACCTCCCGTCCTGGAGGCGGCCGGGGCCGCACCCGGTTCGCGCTGCCCCAAGGGCGGAGTCTGGCGGCTCGATCTCCCGGACGACAAGGACAGGGTCACCCAGGCGGTCTACCTGGGCCGGGCTGACCCCGGGGGCGGCTGGGACCAGCGATGACCGCGGTCGCCCCCACCCACGCGGGAGGAGGCCAGCTGCCGGACGAGCCCGCGGCGGTGCTCGCCTACCTGACCAGCCTGGGCTCCGACGCGGTCCTGATCGTGGACTCTGCGCGCACACTGGTCTGGGCCAGCCCCAACGCCGCCTGGCTGCTGGCCCCGCCCCGGCCGTTGGACGGGGCTGAGCCGTCGCCGCCGCTCCCCGGCTCCCCCCTCAACCAGCTCCTCGACGAGCCGAAGGCCGCCGACCTGGTGTCGCGGGTGCTGGAGACCGGCGCCGTCGCGAGGGCCGAGCTGCGGCACGACCACTCGCGAAGGGTGCTGATGGCTGTGGGAGCACCCCTGAGGCCGGCCGGAGCTGGGTTCCAGGTGCTCCTGATCCTGACCGACATCACCCACGAGCAGAGGCTGAGCGACGCCACCCGGGAGCTCATCTCCAACCTTTCCCACGACCTCCGCACCCCGCTGGCCAGCCTTCGGCTCATGGCCGAGACCCTCACCGGCGAGGCCCGCGACGACCCCGAGGCGACCAAACTCTTCGCCTCGCGGATCGCCACCGAGGCGGAACGGCTCCACGGCCTGGTGAGCGGGATCCTCGACCTGAGCCGGCTGGAGGCAGGGGTGGACCAGGTGCAGATCCAGGTCGTGGAGCTGCGAGCGCTCACCAACAAGGCGGTCGACGGGATGCGGCCCATGGCCAAGCAGCGGGGCCTGGGGCTCTCGGTGCGGGGCGGGCCTAGCATGGCCCTGGCCGATCCGGCCCGGCTGGAGCGAGCTCTGAGCAACGTGATCGACAACGCCCTCAAGTTCACCCCGCCCCCGGGCTCGGTGACGGTGACGGTGGCGTCGGCGAGGGGAAATCCGGGGATCTCGGTGAGGGACAACGGGGCAGGCATCCCGGTCAGCCAGCTGCCCCGCATCTTCGACCGCTTCTACACCGGGGACCGCTCCCGGACGGGCCGGAGCACCGGCCTGGGGCTGACCATTGCCAAGCAGGCGGTGGAACTTCAGGGGGGGGAAATCGAGGTCAGCAGCACCCCGGGCCAGGGCACCCTGGTGAGGATCGCGCTGCGCCGTCCCTGAGGACAGTGGCGACAATCCGACTCCACTAGTATCGCCATGTGGAAGCGCAGGAGACGGCCGAGTTCGACGCCGACCTGGCCGCCCTCAGGGACGGGGTCCGGGTGCTGGGCGAGCTGGTGGCCGAGGGAGTGGCCAACGCCATGTCCGGCCTCGAGGCCCACGACGGTGAGCGGCTCCGGGCGGTGGTGAGCGGGGACGTCCACCTCAACGAGCGCCACCGCCAGGAGCGGGAGAGAGGGCTGACGGTGCTCTCCGTCCGGCACCCCACCGGCCCCCAGCTGAACGAGGTCTTCGGGCTCATGCTGATGGCGTCGGAGCTGGAGCGCATGGGCGACCACGCCAAGAGCTGCGCCCGCTACGCGCTGCCGCTGATCGAGCTCGACTCCCGGCCCCGGCTGGACAGCATCGTGAGAATGGGCAGGTACGTCGAGGAACAGGTGCGGGACATCCTGGAGGCGGTCACCGCCGGCGACCACAGCCGGGCCCAGGACATCGCCGCCCGCGACGATCGGATCGACCGCATCTACCACCGGGTCTTCGAGGACATGGTCGAGATCATGCGCGAGCAGCCGGACTGGGCCTACCCCGCCACCAACCTGATCTTCATCGCCCACAACCTGGAGCGCATCGCCGACCGGGTCACCAACATCGCCGAGGACGTGGTCTTCCTCAAGACCGGCCATCTGGTCGAGCTGGGATAGGTGGCCGAGACCAAGGTCAGCGCGGGCCGGGGGCGGAGGGTACTTCTCGTCGAGGACGACGAGTCGGTGCGGATGACCCTTCGCTACAACCTCGCCGCCACCAGCTACGTGGTGCTGGAGGCGGGCACCGGGACCCAGGGGCTGGAGGCCGCCCGCACCAAGTCGCCCGACCTGGTGGTGCTGGACCTGATGCTTCCCGAGCTCACCGGCGAGGAGGTCTGCCGGATCCTTCGGGAGGAGTCCGACATCCCCATCCTGATGCTGACCGCCAGGGGCTCGGAGCTGGACAAGGTCAAGGGTCTGGCCCTGGGCGCCGACGACTACATGACCAAGCCTTTCGGGGTGAAGGAGTTCCTGGCCCGGGTGGAGGCCCTGCTCCGCCGGGCCGAGCGCCCGCCCCGCCCCACTCCGGCCCCGGAGCGACTGAAGGTCGGGGAGTTCGTGCTGGATGCCTCCGCGCGCCGGGTCTCGCTGGGCGACCGCGAGGTCAGGATGAGCCCCCGAGAGTTCGCCCTCCTCCGGTTCCTCCTCGGCCACCCCGGCAAGGTGCACAGTCGCGACGCGCTGCTCCAGGCCGTCTGGGGGACCGAGTTCAAGGGCGACAGCAAGACCGTGGCCGTGCACATCCGCTGGTTGCGGGAGAAGTTCGAGGCCTTCCCCACCATGCCCTTCCGGATCAACACCGTCTTCGGAGTCGGCTACCGGGTCGACCTGGCCCCAGGCGTGCAGCTCGAGAAGTGAGGGGGCCTCACCCCGCCCTCGGGGCGCCGGCGGTCTGAGTCCCCAGACGGCGCTGCGGTCCGCCTCGAGCTGCGGCTGGGCCCCCCGCGGCGGCCGCCCAGTTCCGGTCGGAGGAGCCGGCCAACATCTGGGCATGCTGTGCCCGCGGCCCGGCGACGTCCGGTGTAGGGTCGAGCCCTGGTTCAAGAGAGGCGAGATGGTGATGAGACTCTTCGGCGCCAAGACCACGATGCCCGCCCCCGACCGAGCGCTGCCCGGCCGCCAGGAGGAGCTGAGCGTCAGTGGCCTCCACACGGTCCTGGGCCACCCGATCAAGCCACCCTTCCCCGAGGGAATGGAGAGGGCCGTCTTCGGCCTGGGCTGCTTCTGGGGCGCGGAGCGTGACTTCTGGCGGCTGGAGGGGGTTTACACCACCGCCGCCGGGTATGGGGGCGGGCTCACCCCCAACCCCACCTACCAGGAGGTCTGCTCGGGTCGCACCGGCCACGCCGAGGTGGTGCTGGTGGTATTCGACCCCAACCGGATCTCCTACCAGCGGCTGCTGCAAACCTTCTGGGAGAGCCACGACCCCACTCAGGGGATGCGCCAGGGGGCCGACGTGGGAACCCAGTACCGCTCCGCCATCTACTGCCTCAACCCGGGGCAGCGGCGGATCGCCGAGGTCTCCCGGGAGCAGTACCAGCAAGCGCTGCACGCGGCTGGGCTGGGCCAGATCACCACCGAGATCGTGGAGGCCGGGCCCTTCTACTACGCCGAGCAGTACCACCAGCAGTACCTGGACAAGAACCAGGGCGGCTACTGCGGGGTGGGCGGGACTGGGGTCAGCTGCCCGGTCGGCCTGCTCGGCGGCGAGGCCCGCTGACCTCCGCCTGGGAAGGGCCCCGCCGGGAGGGGCTCGGCCCGGGGACGGGGTTGGATTCGATCCGGGTGGGGTCCTTGGGGGCGAGAGGTGCTACGCCATGGGCTCCGCTTCGGCCGAAGCTACCATGGGGGTTCAGGATGGGGTTCCACTCAAGGAGGCAGCCGTGGAGCAGCGGAAGCTAGGAGGTCAGGGTCTGACGGTTTCTGCCATGGGGCTGGGCTGCATGGGCATGTCCGAGTTCTACGGCCCAGGGGACGACCAGGAGTCCACCGCCACCATCCACCACGCCCTGGAGCTGGGCATCAACTTCCTCGACACCGCCGACATGTATGGGCCCTTCAGCAACGAGAAGCTGGTGGGAGCGGCCATCGCTGGCCGCCGCGAGGAGGTGGTCCTGGCCACCAAGTTCGGCAACGAACGCCGCTCGGACGGCTCCTGGGTCGGGATCAACGGCCGCCCCGACTATGTCCGGGCAGCCTGCGATGCCTCCCTCGGCCGGCTCCAGGTGGACTGCATCGACCTCTACTACCAGCACCGCGTCGACCCGCTGGTCCCCATCGAGGAGACGGTGGGGGCCATGTCGGAGCTGGTGGACCGGGGCAAGGTTCGCTATCTGGGGCTCTCCGAGGCGGCGCCCGCCACCATCCGCCGGGCCCACGCCGTCCACCCCATCACCGCCCTCCAGACCGAGTACTCGCTGTTCAGCCGGGAGCCCGAGGCTGAGATCCTGCCCACCCTCCGGGAGCTGGGGATCGGGTTCGTCGCCTACAGCCCGCTCGGGCGGGGCATGCTGACGGGCCGAGTGGCCGGGCCCGCGGAGCTGGCCGAGGGTGACTCCCGGGCCGCTCGGTACCCCCGCTTCCTGGGTGAGAACCGAGACCACAACCTTCGGCTGGTGGCCGGGATCCGCGAGATCGCCGAAGCCAAGGACGCCACCGCCGGCCAGCTCGCCCTGGCCTGGGTGCTGCACCAGGGCCAGGACGTCGTCCCCATTCCCGGCACCAGGCGCCGCCACTACCTGGAGGAGAACGCCGCCGCCGCCGAACTGGTGCTGGACGAGGAGACGCTGCGGCAACTGGACGAGCTCCTACCGGTCGGGGCCGCCCGCGGCGACCGCTACAGCGACATGAGCGCGGTGAACCGCTGACCGCGAGCAGAGCGGGACACTAGCCGCCTTCGGGAGCCTTCGGGGCGCACTGGATCCCACCGCTTGGGCCCGACTCACGCGGCCCGGTCCCACTCCGCAGTCGGCCCGCAGCAGGTCGGGCACAAGTCAGCGGTCCGGCTCAAAGAAGGCACAAGATAGGGTATACAATTCGCGCCGAACCCCCAGATCTCGGGGTAGGCCGAGACATTCGATTTGGAGTGAGCGTGCGCTGCCCATACTGCAACCACGACGACCTCCGGGTCGTGGACTCCCGTGACTCGGAGACCGGTGAGGCGATTCGGCGCCGGCGCGCCTGCAACAGCTGCGGGAAGCGTTTCACCACCTACGAGCGGATCGAGTCGATCCCCTTCTACATCGTCAAGAAGGACGGGCGCCGCGAGGACTTTGACCGGGCCAAGCTCTTCCAAGGCCTGATGAACGCCTGCAAGAAGCGGGACATCTCCCCCTCCCGGATCTCCCAGATGGTGGAGGAGATCGAGGCCGAGCTGCGCGGCCGGGGACACTCCGAGCTGCCCAGCGTCGAGGTGGGCGAGCTGGTGATGGAGCACCTGCGCCTCCTGGACGACGTCGCCTACGTGCGCTTCGCTTCGGTCTACCGTTCCTTCCGGGACGTTTCCGAGGTCCGCAACGAGATCGACCACCTGCTCCGGGGCGCCCCTCAGGAAGAGTCGGCCCCGTCCCCGGCCCGACGCCGCACCCGATGAGCGGGCCGGCTGTGGAGGAGCGGCTGGCTGCGCTGGTCGCCGAGATCCGCTCGGCCGAGCGCCAGGCCGGCCGCGCCGAGGGCAGCGTCGAACTGCTGGGGGTTACCAAGGGCCAGCCCCCGGAGCTGGTGCTGGAGGCGACCGCGGCCGGCCTCCAATCCCTGGGGGAGAACTACGTCCAGGAATGCGCCGCCAAGGAGAGGTGGCTCCGCCAGGCCGGGGCGGGGCCGGTCAGCTGGCACCTGCTCGGCCACCTGCAACGCAACAAGGCTCGTCGAGCCGCCAGCCTCTTCCGGTGGATCGAGAGCCTGGACAGCCTGAAGCTGGCGAGACTGCTCTCGGCAGCGAGGGCGGGCAGCGGGCCCCTGATCGTGCTCTGCGAGGTGGACCTCACCCAGCTCCCCGGCCGGAACGGGTTCGAGCCGGACCGGTTGGAGCGGGATTGGGAGGAACTGCTGACGCTGGAGGGGATCGCGGTGCAGGGGCTGATGACGGTGGCGGCCCCGGGAGAGGGGAGGCGGGCCTTCGCTGCTTGCCACGGCCTCGCCGAGCGGCTGGTCGCACGGGGCGGTCGGGCGCTGCCCACCCTCAGCATGGGAATGAGCGCGGACTTCCGAGACGCGATCGCCGAGGGCAGCACCCGGGTGCGGATTGGAAGCCTTCTCTTCGGCGAGCGGGAGCTGCATCCGGCCTGAGCTCGGGGCCGCAAGTTGGGCGCCGTGGGATGGTCGGCTGATGGCAGGTGCCCTGCCATCTCGGACCGGGACCTGGAGAGCGGCGCCGAGGCCCTGGGGAAGGCGCGGCGCAGCTCCGCGAGCGGCGGACCGGGCCCCGCAGCCGCGCCTACGGGGTGAGGCTGGTGCGGAGGAACTTGAGGGTCCTCTCCCACGAGAGCCTGGTGGCCGGCGCGTCGTAGACCTCGGGACGGTCCTCGTTGGTGAAGGCATGGTGACCGCCCGGGTAGGTGTGGAAGGCGTGCGGGACCTGGGCGGCCTCGAGCATCTCGGCGAACTTGCGGACCTCATCGGGCGAGGCGAACTCATCGCGGTCCCCGAAGTGCCCCAGGACGGGGCCGGCGATCCGGCTCAGGTCGGTCTCCGGGCTGGGGATCCCGTAGAAGCAGACCGCTGCCCCCACCCGGTCGTGGCTCGCGGCGAGGGTCACCGCCAGGGCGCCACCCATGCAGTAGCCCACGGTCCCCACCAGATCACCGGTGGCCTCGCCGGAGCTGAGCAGGTAGTCCACCGCACCGCACAGCTCCTGGAGGGCCCTGCCCTCGTCCAGGGCCATCATCGCCTTGCCAGCCTCGCCCGCCTCCTGGAGCCCGATCACCCGACCGTGGTAGAGGTCGGGCACCAGGGCGACGAAGCCCTCGGCGGCGAAGCGGTCGGCCGTGCGCTTGATCTGGTCGATGAGTCCCCACCACTCCTGGACCACCACCAGAGCCGGCCCGGAACCGCCGGCCGGGGTGCTGAGGTAGCCCGTGGCCGTGCTGCCGTTGCTGGAGAACTCGACCATTCGGCCCGCCATCTGCGTCCCTCCATCGCTGCCCTGGCGGGGCCGGCGGTCCCGGCTCCCACCACCCCTTGAAGAATAGTTGGGCTGGTTCAGCTTCGGGCCGGTCTGAGGTCTCTGAGCAGCAGCTGCGGCTTGCGGCGGCCCCGCCAGCGGGACACCTCCAGCTCGAAGAGCGCATCCACGCGGCGTCCGTGGGGGAGATGGGCCCGGAGCTGGGGGCGATTGAAGCTGACCGCCTCGGCGGTTCCTGTGGCATCCGCCAGCATCAACTTGAGGTGACCACCGGAATGGCCCAGCCGGTCGGTGCGCACCACCGTGCAGCCGCTGGCGCACAGGAGCACCGCGGGGTTGCCGGTACCACAGGGCTGGAGCAGGAGCAGATCCTCCGCCAGCGCCAGGTCGCACTCTCCCAGCCCCACCTCGGCGTCCACCGGGAAGGTCCGGCTGGGGGAGCGGTCGCCGAGCTGGTCGCGCACCGCCAGGGCCAGCGCGGCCTCGAAGTCCGCCGCCGCCGCCTCGCCAGGCACCAGGCTGAACCCGCCGGCGCCCTGATGGCCGCCGTACCTCGAGAGCAGCGCGCCACACCGCCGCAGGGCCTCGACCACGTTGAGCCCGGGCACGCCCCGGCCCGAGCCCCGCCACTCTTCGCCGGATCGGCTGTAGATGAAAGCGGGCCGGCCGTACTCCTCGGCCAGCCGGCCTGCGACTAGGCCGACGACCCCGGGGGCGAGGGCGGGGGAGCCCAGGGCGATCACCGCCAGGTCGTCCGCCATGATGGCCACTGTAGCCCGGGCCTCCTCCAGGGCGGTGGCCAGCAGGTCACGTCGGGAGCGGTTCAGGGTCTCCAACCGGCCGGCCGACTCCTCCGCCTCCGCAGCCTCCTCGGCGAGGCAGCAGCGCAGGGCCAGCCAGGCACTGTCAAGCCGCCCGGCGGCGTTTATCCGGGGAGCCAGGCCGAAGGCCAGGTCGGAGCTGGTGGGGGTTCCATCGACTCCCGCCCCCTGGGCCAGTCGGCGCAGCCCCAGAGGTGCTCGCTCCCGCCACGTGGCGAGGCCCTGGCGCACCAGCCACCGGTTCTCATCCTGGAGTGGCACCATGTCCGCCACGGTGCCCAGCGCCACCAGCGGCAGCTGGTCCGCGGCGGTCCCTGGGGGCACGGCGCCGGCCGCCTCCAGGGAGCGCACCAGCTTGTAGGCGACCCCGACTCCCGCCAGCCCCTTGAAGGGATAGCGATCGTCGGGCCGCTGGGGATTGACCAGCGCGTCGGCCGGGGCCAGCTCGACCACCGCGGAGCCGTCCTGGCGGTGGGGAAGGTGGTGATCCGTGATGACCAGCCTCAGCCCGGAGGGACGCTCCCGGACCACATCCACCGCGGTGGTGCCGCAGTCCACAGTGATCACCAGCCCGGCTCCCCGGCGCCGCAGCTCAACCAGCGCCTCCCGGTTGAGCCCATAGCCCTCGGACTCGCGCTCTGGGATGTACGGGATCGGCTCGACGCCGGCCGCCTGCAGCGAGCGGACCAGCAGAGCACAGGCACTGACACCATCTGCGTCGTAGTCGCCGTACACGGCGATCGTCTCCCCCGACCTGATGGCCTCACGGACCAGGCGGACCGCCTGGTCCATGTCCGAGAGCAGCTGGGGATCGTGCTCCTCACCGGTGGCGCTCGCGGCCGCCCGGGCCAGCGCTGGAGTCGTTCCTCGGGCCCTGGCCACCCGCTCGAACGCCGATCCGGTACGGCCCAGCTCCGTCGCGGGGAGCACCCACTCCCGGGGGGCGCGCTTCAACTCATCCCCGGACCTTGCTCGCGAACCGTCCGCCGGGAGGCATCACCGCGACTCGATTCTAGCCAGCGGGCCTGAGGGGAACGCCCCGCTGGACGGGGGCTAGCCAGGCGCCACCGGGCCGGCTCGGCTCCAACCGGGTCCGGAGCAGGAGCTCAGCTGGGCGATGGGGTGCCGGCGGCGACCAGGTCGAGGTCGCGTGGCCGCCGGACGACCCGGCCGTAGGTGGTGTCCCGCTCCCGGGGAATCCGGCCCACCCGGCGGATGGCGGCCTCGATCTGATCGGGCTCCAAGTTCTGGCCGTGGTTGGCGCCGCTCAGCCGGGTGATCGACTCCTCCATCAGGGTCCCGCCGAAGTCGTTCGCCCCCCAGCGGAGCGACTCCGCCACCCCATCGGCGCCGAGCTTGACCCAGCTGGTCTGGATGTTGGGGATGTCGCTGCCGAAGTAGAGCCTGCAGAAGGCGGTGAAGCGCAGCGAGTCCTGCAGGGTGATCGGCTGGCGGATGCCGAAGTACTTGCCCAGGGTGTTGTTCTCCACCTGGAAGGGCAGGAGCACGAACTCGGTGATGCCCCCGGTCTCCCGCTGCAGATTGCGGATCACCTCGAGGTGGCGGAGCCGGTGCCAGGGGGTCTCGATGTGCCCGTACATGATGGTCGAGGTGGTCTTGAGCCCCACCTCGTGAGCGGTCCGGACCACCTCCACCCACTCCTCGGCGCTGAGCTTCTCGGGGCAGAGGATGCGGCGCACCTCCTCCACCAGGATCTCGGCGGCGGTCCCGGGCAGGGTGCCCAGCCCGGCGTCCTGGAGCTGGCGGAGAACGTCCGCGACCGAGCGCCCGGACTCCTGAGAGAGGTAGCGGATCTCCTCGGGGGACAGGGCGTGCAGGTGAAGGGTGGGCCAGCGCTGCTTGATCTCCCGGAAGAGCCGGTCGTAGAAGGCGAGGTTGAGTCGGGGGGTGAGCCCGGACTGCATGCAGATCTCGGTGGCTCCGCGCCCAATCCCGTCGGCGATCTTGGCGAAGAGGGTGTCATGGTCGTGGAAATAGGCGCCCTTGGCGGTCAGTGAGCCCCGCCGGAAGCCGCAGAACTTGCAGGTCCCTACGCAGACGTTGCTGATGTTGAGGTTGCGGTTGACGACGTAGGTGACCTCGTCCCCGACCAGCTCCTGGCGCAACCGGTCGGCGGCCGGCCGCAGGTCCGCCAGCGACTCCTGGTAGACGGGGAGACGCTCTTGGAGCCGGTAACCGATGGTCCTCGCCCTGGCTGCCAGCTCGGGCTCGGCAGGCCAGCCGTAGGCGGGGCTGACCGAGTCGCCGTCCCAGGAGACGCCACCCAGGTCCCGAGCGCCGGCCTGGACGAGCTCCGGCCAGTTCCCGAAATTGAGGTTGGGGGGCACCTGGACCGCCACGTCCTCGGGGAGGATCTTCCGCGCCATCTCAACTGCGGCCCGGAAGGTGTCCGGGTCTGGCCCCGGCTGGTCGGCCATCGGAGTCCCCGGTTTGGGGATGAAGTTCTGGACGATCACCTCCTGGATGTGGTGGTGGCGGAGATGGGAGCCGGCGATGAGCTCCAGGGCGCGGCGCTGGTCGGCCTCGGTCTCCCCGATCCCGACCAGGATGCCGGTCGTGAAAGGGATGCCCAGCTCGCCGGCCGCGTCCAGGTGGGCGAGCCGCTCCCGGTAGCGCTTTCCCCCGCCCATGCCGTGGGCCCGCAGCGCATCGGTAGCGGTCTCCAGCATCAGCCCCATCGAGACGTTCCAGGGCTGCAGCCGAGCCAGGCTGGAGCGGCTCAGGAGCCCCACGTTGGTATGGGGCAGCAGGCCCCGTCTCATCGCCCGCCGGCAGATCTCCTCGACCAAATCCACGAAGGCATCCTCATCGGCAAGGCCCAGGTCCGGCAGCCGCCAGGGCTGCTCTCCGGCCATCACCAGGACCTCGCGGCAGTGGTGTCGGGCCGCCTGCTCCAGGTGCTGGTCGACCTCGTCGAGACTGATCAGACCACCCTCGTCCGTCCGGTACTCGCAGTAGCCGCAGCGGCGCAGGCAGCGGTGGGTGACGTTCACCGTGTAGCTGCGGCTGAACGTCAGGTAGCCGGTCCGGTACTCGGGGGAGTGCCGGGTGGCGACACCGGGCCGCACCGGAAGGGTTGCCTCGTAAGCCATGGACGAGATTATGCCGGTCGGCCCAATCGGGCCCGGCGTCAGACCCTGAGCGGTACCAGCACGTTGGGGAAGCTGGCTCCGTAGCTCTCCACGTAGCCATCCAGGGCCTGCAGCAATTGTTGCTGGAAGGCCAGACGCTCCACCAGATCAGAGGGGGAGGCCTTGTTGGCCTCGCCGGAGAGGTGGCGCTGGATCCAGGGCGGCACGGTCGAAACCAAGGTGGTGGTCCCTCCGGTGAGGATCACCGTCTCCGGGTGGTTGTCCTCCACCCGCAGCCCCACCCTAAGCAGCAGCCCGGTCCGGTTGGCGAGCCCCCAGACCCGCTCCCAGTGCCCGGCCTGATGGCGCGGGCGGTCAGGTCGCGAATAGCGGATCGCCGGGTCGTTGATGATGCTCATGTTGGAGTCGCCCCAGCGCACCAGCCTCGACACCACCGGCTCGTCCAGGTCTCGGGACACCCACATCACCAGGGAGGCGGAGCGGTCGTCCAGGTCCGGCGGCAGGAGCTCGGTGCCCTGCAGCATCGCCATCGACAGCACTTCGACGATGCTGGCATGGCGCAGGCAGTAGGCTCGCCCGGACACCACCCTGAGGTGCTCCCGGCAGGCGACCCAGGCACAGTCGACCGCTCTCCGGTCACGGTAGAGGCAGCGGAACGCCTCTTTGGTCTCGCACCCCCGCTGGTCGCATCCACCCCCTTCGGCCACGCCGTACTGAATCACGGGTTCCGGTGCCGGTTCGGGTGCCTTGCCCCTGGCCATCTCTCAGCCGCTCCTTGCCCCAGCCAGCTCTGGCAGGAGGCCACAGCCGGGAGGCGCGTTGCTTGAACGAAGACGCGCTGCCAATCTGAGGCGAAGATAGCAGAGGTGAACGAGAGTGGCAAGGGCCAGCGGGGAGGACCCGGCGTTTGTGACAGCACTGTCAGCACCGGTTGGGGCACCTGGGAGGGCAGGCGACGGGCGGGCAGAGCCCTCAGTTCTTCGACGTCGTCGGCCGGCGCCAGGGCAGTGGACGGCTCCCCCGGCCGGCGGGAGCGCTGGCCCGGCCGCCGCGGCCCCAGGCGTCCCCAGGGCACCCAAGCTGCGCTGGAAGGGTTGGCGACCCGCGCCAGGACCCGGGAGGCACGCGTTCCCCGAGTCGGCACCGCCAACCGTGAGACAGATCTGCCGTCAAGCCGCCGTCACCCACAACCCACCGCTGCTCGGCTGGCACCCCCCGCTAAGGAGCACAGGGAGGCTGGCTTTCCCGCCCCACTCCGAGACCTGGGCAATCTGGTCACACCGCCGGTTCCACCGCGCATCATGGTCGCCGGGCAGCGGGCCGGCGAGGAGCCCAGCGCTCCCCTGCGTCCCCGGGACGTCGGTCCCGGCCTCGTTCGCCAGGTCGCTGCCCGCGCCCCAGGGCCGGGACGGGCCGCCCGGGCTGCGCAGCAGCGGCAGCCGCGAGTCAACCTCTCACACGCGCCCACTGGAAACCTCGGCGAGCTGGCGTCGCAGTCATCGGGCCCCCCCGCGTTTCCGCTCCAGACGCGGCGCGCTAAGTGGTGCGAGGACTCAACGGCCGGGTGGTTGGCGGAGCAAGCACCCTCCCCGCGGGACCGCGCGGCTGGTGGACGAACCTCCGCGCCGGGGCTGGAGAAGTCAGGCCGAGGGCTGACTGGCCGGCGGGCTCCCGCGGGGGGAGCGCCTGCCCGGGTTTGCGCTGAGGCTCTTGCCACAGCCAGAGCAGAAGCGGGCGTCATCCGGATTGACCCGCCCGCACTCAGGACACACCGGGGGCGGGGCGGGCTCCGACCGCGGGAGCGGGACGGGCTCCGGCGTCGGCCCGGCCGGAGGGGCGGGGTTGAGACTCCTGCCGCAGCCGGAGCAGAAGCGGGCTGCCCCCCCGTTGACCCGTCCGCAGCCAGAACACTCCTTGGGAGGTGCAGGCTTGGGCGGCGTGGGTGGGCGGGGCGCCGGATCGGGCCCGCGTGACGGGGCGCTGGCCGAGGGCGCGTGCGCCTGCCAGATCCCCCAGTGGACGAGGCCGCCGGCGCCGATCACGATTGCCAGCGCCAAGGCGATCCAGAGGAAGGTCCCCCCGTACAGTTGAGGAACACCGCGAATGAGATTGCCGGCGCGGTCCGACATCCAGGTCAGGAGGGCCACCGCGTCGATCGCGGTGCAGAGCAGCACCCCCAAGGAGAGGACGGCCGTGATCAGGCTCCGGTAGCCCACCGAGAACCCGATATCGACTCGGGCAACTCGGGTCGCCTCCCAGAGCAGGAGCAGCCCGGCCAGGAGTCCGGCGGCGGCCCCGAACCCGACCCAGCCGTTACCTCCGGAGTAGCACAGGCTGACGAGCGGCGTCGGCAAGCCGCCGAAGAATCCCCGCCTGATGGCGGGACCGACCACCGGGGCGACGCAGGATTGGGACCAGGGCAGGAAGAGGTCGACGAAGAGGAGCAGCGCAGCCAGGGCCAGGATCGTCCCCTGGCCAGCCAGGCGGACCAACCTGGAGCTTCTGATCGCATCACCCATGACTGACACCTCCCAACCGCTCCCCAGAGCCGCACCATACACAAAGTTGGTGCCGGGGCGCCCTCCGTGCCGGCAGCGTCGCCACCCCGTCACAATCCTGGCCCCGCCACGCAGAGTCTCGCGGCCAGGACCACCGAGGCAGGCCCAGGCGGCGAAAGCTCTGGTCGACGTGGGCCAGGTAGGGCCCGACCTCGAAGCAGGCGGGCACCTGCTCCGGGCTCAACCGGGTCGCGCTGCCAAAGTCCCCCTCGGGGCGGTCAGACTCGTGCGCGAGGGACTGCACCAGCCCATGCCGGCGCTCCCGCAGCATCCCCCTGCCGACTAGGGCCAGCAGCACCTGGCGGCTCTGGCAGAGCCGGCCGCGCCGCTCCAGATTGGCCCGCACGGCGACCTCGTCCACCTCCGGCCCGGCCAGCACCTGGGTGAGGGTGCGAAGGATGTGGGCGGTGACCATGGTGGCGTCGAGCAGGACGACTCGCTCGACCGAGGAATGGGAGATGTCACGCTCCTGCCAGAGGGCCACGTCCTCCAGACCTGCCACCGCCCAGCCCCGGAGAAACCTGCTAAGGCCGGAGACCTGCTCCAGTCGGGCCGGGTTGCGCTTGCTGGGCATCGCCGACGAGCCCTTCTGGCGCTCGCCGAACGGCTCCCGGACCTCCCCCACCTCGGCGCGCCGGTGATCGCCGCCGGTTCCCGGTCCAGCAGGGCGAGTGCTCTGAACTCGACCACGGGGCCGAGGGTGGCGTGGGGTCCAGCGCGCCTCAGAGCTAGCCATCTGGACCGCGGCGGCGGCCCTCCGCACTCCCTCCTCCGCCCGCCGCAGCTCGTCCAGGGGGTTGGCCAGGACCAAGCCGAAGGTGACCGGCTCGGCGTGCATCCCGCGGGTGCTGCCCGCCATGGGGGTCCGGCGGTGTCGCGGGGCCAGCGACTCGACCACAGCTCCCGGGGCGCGTAGCGATCGATCATGCTCGCCCTCCTGGCAACTCTTGCTGCAGCGGCGGGGCCGTTGACCCCTCCTTCGGGTAGAGGTGGCGGCCGATCGGGCGCCGAGGATCCGGCGCCTCCCCACCGGTGAGCCGGGTACCGTTGCGGGGTGGGTTCAAAGCCGCCACGGTCGCTCGTAACCGGTCCTGATCCCGCAGCGTTTGGGCTTGTAGTCCGAGGTTCGCGCCCGTGAGGCTCCCGCTCGATGACGAGGACGAGCTGATCGGCCGGGCCCAGGCAGACCCGGAAGGCTTCGGCCAGCTCTATGACCATTACTTCCCCCAGATCTACCGGTACGTCGCCTCGAGGGTCCGCAACCGCGAGCTCGCCGAGGACATCACCAGTGAGGTCTTCTTCAAGGCACTGCGCGCGATCGGGCGCTATCGGCCCGGTGGCCACCCCTTCTCCGCCTGGCTCTACCAGATCGCCGTCAACGCCATCACCGACCACTACCGCTCCCGGAAACGGAGCGAGGAGAGCCTCGACGATCGCGCCGAGCTGGCCGCCCCCGGCACTGCGGTCGACGAGGAGGTGGCCCAGCGGATGGCGATCGCCCAGATCCGGGCCGCCATCGACGCCCTCCCCGATCAGCAGCGGACCGCGATGACTCTCAAGTACTCGGAGGACCTCCCCCTGGCCGAGATCGGGCAGATCATGGGCAAGAGCGAGGGAGCGGTCAAGCTCCTGATCTTCCGCGGCACCGCCTCGGTGCGGCTCCAGCTGCAGGCGCTGCGCGCCGGAGCCCAAGGGCAGGGCCAGGATGGATAGGCTCTCGCGCTGGCGCCGCCGGACCCGGCCCCCGTCCGCACCCAGCGGGACCGACCCGGAGCTGGGAGAGCTGTTCGCGAGGCAGCGGGGAGCGGACGCCGGCGGCCTGCTGGAGACCGCCGAGGAGCTTCGCCGCCGGCTCAGTCAGGAGCCCGGTCCGAAGGCCGACCCCTGCTACCAGCGACAGCTTCGGGCCAGCCTGGTGAGCGCGGCCCAGGCACGGGGGCAGGCCCGGCGCCATCGACTGGGGCTGTTGTTCGGGACCGGCGTCGGGGCTGCGGGACTGGCAATGGTGGCGGTGGTGGTCTTCTCCCTGGTGGTCCTGCCCCAGCCCGCCCGGAAGGTAAGGGTCCAGGCGGCGATCTCCGGCAACCACCGGGTGGCGGTCACCGCCGCGATCCGGCTCGGCTTCAACCAGCCGATGGACGAGGCGGCGGTGGATGAGGGCCTCAGGATCACCCCGGCCGTCTCCTTCGCCACGTCCTGGCCGGACTCCCGGACGCTGGTCATCTCACCCCAGAACGGGTTGGCCCCCAACGTCGGCTACGTCGTGACCATCGCCCAGTCCGACGTCCGAGCCCAGAGCGGCGCCCAGGCCGGCGCCGAGGTCGTGATCCCGTTCGGGACCGGCTCCGCCCCTTCCACACCCCAGGGAATTCCCCCCTCCGTGGTCTCCATCACCCCCGACGCGTCGATCACCGGAAGTGCGGCGATCAGCTACGGAGATGACTACTCCCTCCTGGTGCTGAGCTCAGGAGAGCTGGAGGCGATCAGCCCCTCCCAGCCGGCCTCATCGCCCAGCCCGACCTTCGCGGAGCCCAGCCCCTCGGCGTCCCCCGCGGCCGCAGGCGGCACCCTCTACCTGCTCAACCCCTCGCCCCAGGTGGTCGCCACCGACGCCCTCGGGGCGGCCTGCTCCCCCGACAGCCAGGAGATCGCCTATTGGACCCCCCAGGCCGACGGGACGCTGGGCCTTGAGGTGATCTCGGCCAGCGGCGGCACCCCAGAGACCCTGGCCACTTCGGACGGGTCCAACCCGGGGCTCGCCTGGCTCGACGACGGCGACCTCCTGTACGCCAGCGCGGGCCAGCTGCATGAGGTGAGCCTGGACGGCCAGATCACCTCGGTTTTCCCCGAGGTGCGGCTCGCGCCCAGCGATTTCTTCACCCTCTCACCGTCCTCCCAGCAGCTCTTCACCACCCCGGCCGGGGTGCCCACGGTGTACTCCCTCACCAGCGGCACCTCCAGCCCCATCCCTGGACTGGTGGGCCTGCCCGCCTGGACTCTCTCGGGCTCAGAGATGGGCTACGTCGACCAGTCGGGAGGCTCGGCGGCGATCGAGCTGAGCTCGGACGGCGGTGTCCAGAGCACCCAGCTGCTTTCGGCACCCAGCGGGGTCGAGCTGGGCGGACTCAGCTTCGACCCCACGGGCAGCTACCTCGCCTACACCACGACCGGCACCGGCGAGCAAGCCCAACTCGAGCTGGTCGACGTCCAGTCCCAGATCGTGGGCTCCCTGGGCAGCTTCGCCGAGGTCGGCGATCCGGTCTGGGCACCCAGCGGTGACCAGCTCTCCGCCCTCGCCGAGGCCACCGGCAGCGACACCGTCGACGTCTACAGCCTGCTGCTCTCCGGAACCGGGGAGAGCCGGCCGGCCGGCGACGCAGCCCAGGATCTGGCTCTCTCCGCCGCCGCCAGCCTGGCTCAGCTCCAGGTGACCGATTCAGCCAGCTCCCAGAGCTCCATCAACGCCCTGCTGGCACCGGGTGCAAGCCTCGGCTCAACGATCCTGCTGCCCGGAAGATTCGACCGCTTCTACGCCATCTCGGCGACGCCGACCAGCTCCGGAGCCACCACCTACACGGTCGACCTGCGCCTGGTCCGAGACGCCAACGGCTCCGCCGGCCCCGCCTACCTGCCCGAGTTGGTGACGGTGCAGACCGCAGGGGCATCTCCCCTGATCACGGTGGTCAGCCAGGGCGCGCTGACCCCGGTCCCGCTGGGGCCACTGGTACTGAGCGCCTCAGCCTCAGTCACCTCGTCGGGGGCCGTGGTGGTCGAGATCCAGTTCAACTCCGACCTCAATCCCGCGACCGTGGGGTCCGAGTCGATCAGCCTCGACGCCAACGGACAGGCCGTCCCCAACCTGGAGTTCAACTACGCACCACTGACCCGCACCGAGACCGTCACCGCGCCGTCCCTCACGCCGGGCGCCCTGACCCTGACCGTGTCGGCGCCGCTCGCCGATGTCGACGGCACGCCGATGCACGGTACCTTCCAGGTGGTGCTCCAGGCAGGTTCCGCCAGCCCCGGCTGAGCGCAAGGGGGGTCGGCACCGCCCGCGAGCAGGTCGGCCCCAACCGGTTCCGCGGCGCCCTGGCGGCGGCTGTGGGTCCCTGATCAGCCGCGGGGGATGCAGCTGGCGGCTACCAGGCAGTCACCAGCTGAGCTCACTGCGATGCGGTCAGCGCCGCCGCCATGGCCGCCAGCCGACGACGGTTGGAGCCCAATTGGCTCATCGCCTCCGCCTGCCGCTCTCGCCAGGCTTGGGCACGGACCAACAGTTGGGGGTGGTTGGCGATGTACTCGGTGGTGAGCCTCCCGGCCAGAAAGTCGGAGTCCTCGAGCAGCGCCGCGTGGAAGGGAATGTTGCTGGTTATCCCGCCGATCCAGTACTCGAAGAGCGCCCGCCGCGCCCGCGCCACCGCCTCCTCCCGACTGGCGCCATGCACGATCAGCTTGGCGATCAGGGGGTCGTAGAAGGGGCTGACCTGCCCGCCACCGGATAGCGAGCTGTCGGCCCTCACCCCGGGGCCGGCGGGCTCGTGGTAGGCGGTGACCCGACCTGGGGTGGGCAGGAAGTCCATCCAGGGATCCTCGGCGTTGACCCGGCATTCCAGCGCCCAGCCCCGCCACTCCACCTGATCCTGGCGCCAGGGCAGAGGCTCCCCCATTGCCACTCGGAGCTGGGCGGCCACCAGGTCGATGCCGGTGAGCAGCTCGGTGACCGGGTGCTCGACCTGGAGTCGCGTGTTCATCTCCAGGAAGTAGAAGGATCCCTGGGACACGATGAACTCCACCGTCCCAGCGTTGACGTACCCGACCGCCTGGGCGGCCCTGACCGCGGCGTCTCCCAGCGCGCGGCGCATCTCCTCACTGATCGCGGGCGCCGGCCCCTCCTCCACCAGCTTCTGATGGCGGCGCTGAATCGAGCACTCCCGCTCACCGAGGTGGATGGTGTTCCCGTGGGAGTCGGCAAGGATCTGGACCTCGATGTGGCGAGGGTCAGTGACCAGTCGCTCCAGGAAAACCCTGGAGTCGCCAAAGAAGCGCTGGGCCAAGACGCTGCAGGTCTCGAGCGCCGGCCGCAGCTCCTGCTCGTCGTGGACCTCCTTCACGCCGATCCCGCCTCCTCCCGCAACGGCCTTGACCAGGACCGGCAACCCCATCTCCCGGACCGCTGCGTGCGCCTGGTCGAGGTCGGCGACCGCCTCGGTCCCAGGAAGGACCGGCACCCCCTCCGCCTGCATGCGCTGGCGGGCCCTCACCTTGTCACCCATGGCCGAGATCGCCTCCGCCGGGGGCCCGATGAAGGCGATCCGGGCGGCGGCGCAGGCCTGGGCGAGGCGGGGGTCCTCCGCGAGGAACCCATAACCGGGGTGGATCGCCTGGGCTCCGGTCTCTCGCGCCGCCGCCATGATCCGGTCCAGGTCGAGGTAGGACTCCCCCGCCGGGGCAGGACCGATCCTCACCGCAGCGTCGGCCAGCTTGGTGTGCAGCGCATCCCGATCAGCGTCCGAGTAGACCGCCACCGAGCGCAGCCCCAGGTCTCGGCAGGCCCGGATGATCCGAACCGCGATCTCCCCGCGGTTGGCGACTAGGACGCTGCCGAAGACGCTCAAGGCGTCCTCAAGCCACCGTCACCAGGACGTCGCCCCGGCTCACCACCTGCCGCTCCGCCACCAGGACCGCCTGGACGGTGCCGGCCACATCGGTGGGGATGTCATTCTGCATTTTCATCGCCTCGAGCACGACCACCGTCTGGCCCACCACCACCTGGTCACCCACCTGGACCGGGATCCGGGCAATCAGCCCCTGCATGGGCGCCTTGACCCCGCTGGCGGGAGCCGGGGCACCGCTGGCAATGGCAGCCGGCGCTGCCGAGGGCACCGCGAAGCCGGCTCCGTCCTTGGCCACCACCCGGACCTCGAACAGCTCGCCGTCCACCTCGACTGTGAACTCGCGGGCCGGTGCCGCGGCAGGACCCGCGGCCGGCTCCGCCGCCGGGGCGCTGGGGGGCGCCGGCAACAGGCCCAGGGGGATGGCGGCGGCGTCGCCCACCGGTTCGCTCAGGTCCCCGCCGTCGACGAGCGGCGAGGGCGCCTGCGGTGCCGGCTCCGGTCCAGGTTCATCCTCGAGCCGCTCCACGCGGGCCTCGCCGTGGAGTAGCGCCAAGGTGGCCTCGGGGAAGAGCAGGAAGCTCAGCAACTGGGAGTCGCTTGGCTTGGCCAGACCCAGCCTCGCCATGGCCCGGCGGCCCGAGCCCAGGGCCGGCTCCAGAACATCGGCCGAGCGGACAGTTATCGGCTCCTCGACCCCGATCACCAGACGCTGGACCTCGGGGTCGACCGGGCCCGGCGGCGCCCCGAAGAGCCCGAGGAAGTAGTCCTTGACGTCCTGGGCCACGGTCAGGTAGCGCTGCCCGGAAACCACGTTGGAGACCGCCTGGGTGACCACCAGCTGGGCGACCGGTGTGACCAGGGGCGGGTTTCCCATCTCCTTGCGCACTCGAGGGATCTCCTCCTGCACCGCGGCCAGCTGGTCCTGAGCGCCCTGGGATTCGCACTCCCAGCGCAGGTGCTCCAGCACTGAGGGCGGCAGCTGGGTCCGGAGGGTGGCGGAGTCGTATTGCCACCCGCTGGGATCGGCCAGGGCGCGGTACAGGGGCATGACCTCGTCCAGGGCGTCGGCCGCGGCCAGAACCCGGGCCTCGTCCATCGGCGGCTCTACCTCGGTGCCCCGGAGCGCGGCACACACCCCCTCGGTGCTGGGCAGCGAGGCTCCACCGGCGAGTGGTGAGAGGCAGACGTCGAGGCTCTGGGCGCCCGCCTCCGCCGCGGCCAGGTAGGCGAACTGCGCCTGGCCGGTGATCGTGGCGCAGTGGACGCTGACCGGCAGCCCGGTCCGCTCCCGCAGCCCGCCGACCAGCGAACGTGCGGTGCCTGCACCCAGCAGCCCGGCGGGATCGAAGATGCACAGGCTCTGATAGCCCAGGCCGGCCAGTTCCACGCCCAGGGCCAGGAAGCCCTCCACCGAGTGGGCGGGGCTCTCGGTGTAGACCAGCGCCCCCTCAGCGTGCTTGCCGACAGTCCTCACCGCTTCCGCTACCCGGGCCAGACTGAGGGGGCGCTGGTCTACACCGAGAGCCCCGCCCACTCG
>Ga0182014_10000322_pt1 | contig 61169 bp, 48 predicted proteins | sample 612S2DmetaG_FD_120489 | JGI IMG/M metagenome (GOLD analysis project Ga0182014, IMG submission 120489) | Permafrost microbial communities from Stordalen Mire, Sweden - 612S2D metaG | ecosystem: Environmental > Terrestrial > Soil > Wetlands > Permafrost | place: Sweden: Stordalen | collected... | reverse complement strand
GGCTGAGCGCCCTGGACCGGCTGAGCGCCCTGGACCGGCTGAGCGCCACCGGCGGAGCGGGCCCCGGCCCCGGGCTGAGCGCCACCGGCGGAGCGGGCCCCGCCCTCGACGGGAACTCCCCCGGGCACCTTGGCGTGGCTGCTGGTACTGCGGGGGCGCCGTCCGCCGTTGCGGAGCCGCCTCGGGCGCAGCCGGGGCATGGTGACGAAGAGCAGGACGAGCACGGCCGCCAGGGTGAGCGCGACCAGCACGATCAGGTTCGTACGGACCAGGGAGAGGGACACAACGCTGGCACTGAACAGCGCCGCCCACAGGTACATGATCAGAACGCTCTGGCGGTGGGAGTGGCCGATGTTCAGCAGGCGGTGATGCAGGTGCTTCTTGTCCGCGGCAAACGGCGACATACCCGCCCGGGTCCGGCGCACGACGGCCATCAGCAGGTCGGCGTACGGGATGACCAGGATCGCGGCCGGCAGCAACAACGGCAGGATGGTCGGGTACCGGTTGACCGTGGTGTGGTTGTAGTGCGTCAGCACGCTCGGGTCCAGCATCGCCGTGCTGGACAGCGGGACGTAGGCGAGGAGCAGCCCGATGAGCATGGCGCCGGTATCACCCATGAAGATCCGCGCCGGGTAGAAGTTGTGCGGCAGGAAGCCCAGGCACATGCCGGCCAGCAGCGCGGCCACCAGCGCCGGGACCGACTGGGAGTGGATGCCGACGACGCGGGCGAGCGTGTAGGAGTACACGAGGAATGAGCAGGCCGCGATGGCGACGATCCCCGCGGCCAGCCCGTCCAGCCCGTCGATGAAGTTGACCGCGTTGATCGTGATCACGACGAGCAGGATGGTCAGCGTGAGGCTGAGGTCGGGCGGGAGGATGTAGACGCGGGCGCTCGGCCCGGGCACCCAGGACAGCTCGACCTGGCTCCAGACCAGGATGCCGCCCGCCGCCACCTGAGCGGCGAGCTTGCTGATCGCGCCCATCCCCCAGCGGTCGTCGATGATCCCGGTGATCACCAGCAGGCCGCCCGCCAGCAGCAGGCCGGGCACCGTCCTGGTTGAGGGGAACGCCTCCCGCAGGTAGGTGAGCTGATTGGCGACGAGCAGACCCGCGGCCAGGCCGCCGTACATGGCCAGGCCGCCGAGCAACGGCGTCGGCACCACGTGCACGTCCCGCGTGCGAGCAGCGTGCATCGCGTTAGTGGCGATGGCACCACGCCGGACCAGCGGCGTCAACATGTAGGTGGTCGCGGCGGCGAGCAGCAGCGCGAGAACGTACTCCCGCACGCTAGATCAGCCAGCCGCGGCAGAGTTGGCGGACATTGTTAGCCACTTTAGCTTGCGGGGCAAGCGCCCGGCCGCGACTACGGGCCGGCGGCGTCTATTTGCCGGCCGTGTCCTTCGCGTCCGGGGAAGACTCGCTGGTCTTCGCGGGGGTCCCGGCCGAGGCCGGAGAGGGCGCGGGCGCTGGGCCCTTCGGCAGACCCGGATCATCGGCCGCGACGGGAGCCGACGCGCCCGCAGGATCACCCGACGGGCCGGGCGCTTCGGCCACCTTGGACATCCCGGGCACATCGGCTCTGCCAGGCCGGCCACGCACGCCGGGGACACCGGCCCCGTCCGGCAGGCCAGGCACGCCGGGGACATCGGCCCCGTCAGGGACGCCAGGCACATCAGGGATGCCGGCCCCGTCGGGCAGGCCAGGCACATCAGGGATGCCGGCCCCGTCGGGCAGGCCAGGCACATCAGGCACATCGGCCCCGTTGGGCACGTCAGGGACACCGGCCCCGTCAGGCAGGCCAGGCACATCAGGGACACCGGCCCCGTCAGGCACATCAGGCACGCCGGCCGAGCCGTTGGCAGAGGCGGAGGCCGAGACGGGCACATCCTCGCCGGTCACCAGCGCCGCGACCTCGCGGAGACGGTCCATCGGGATGACCCCGGCCCGCAGCAGCCGCGGCACCGAACCCGTCAGGTCGATGATGGTCGACGCCACCCCGCCGGGGCACGGGCCGCCGTCCAGGTACACGGCGACCGAATCGCCCAGCTGATCGAGTGCCTCGTCCGCCGTGGTCGCGGCCGGCTGACCGGTCCGGTTCGCGCTGCTCACGGCCATCGGGCCGGTCCTCTTCAGCAGGTCAAGGGCGACGGCGTGCAGCGGCATGCGGACGGCCACGGTGCCGCGGGTATCCCCCAGGTCCCAGGCCAGCGTCGGGCTGGACCGGCAGACCAGGGTCAGGCCACCGGGCCAGAACTGGTCGATCAGATCCTGCCCGAACGACCCCATGTCGTCGACCAGCGCGTTCGCGGCACGCACGGTGCCGACCAGCACGGGCGGCGGCATGTCCCGGCCGCGGCCCTTGGCGGCGAGGAGCCGGCTGACCGCCCACGACGTGAACGCGTCCGCGCCGATGCCGTAAACCGTGTCGGTCGGCAGGACGACCAGCTCGCCCTTCTGCACGGCCCCTACCGCCGCCGCGATCCCAGCCTTCCGCTGCTCCGGGTCGGAGCAATCGTAACGTTCGCTCATTGCCGCCTATCCCGTCATCCATCGGCTCGCTCACCCGGCCACGTCGCCGTGACGAAACGGTCCCGGCGGGCCAGGTCCTTGTGGTTGCGCGTGTCACGCCAGCCGGCTTCCTCGCAGAACACCCAGTACACGGCGGCACCTTGGGGCGCGCCGTGCTCCACGGCGACCAGCCCGCCCGGGCGCAGCAGCCGCCGGGCGGCGCGCTCGACGCCGCGGATCGCGTCCAGCCCGTCCGCGCCGCTCCACAGCGCGGCCGGCGGGTCGTATTCTCCCACCTCGGGCGGCACCGACGCGCCGAGGGGGATGTAAGGCGGGTTGCTGATCACGAGATCAACCTTGCCGCCCAGCTCATGGAGCCCCTCAGCGCCGCTCCCCGCAGCACTGCTCCCCTCAGCACCGGATGCTCCGCGACCGGATGAGGCGGGACTGGGCGCCGCGGTGAAGTCCGCGCCGTGCAGGCTCACCCGGCCCTTGGTGTACGGCGCGGCCAGCGCGCAGCGCTCAAGGTTGCGCCGCGTCCAGTCGCGGGCGATAGGGTCGGCTTCCACCATGTGGACGCGGGCCCGCGGAACCTCCTGGGCGATCGAGAGCGCGATCGCGCCGGAACCGGTCCCCAGGTCGGCGACGACCGGCTCGGCCACGTCCATCTCCCGCAGCCGGTCGATGGCCCAGCCCGTCATGACCTCGGTTTCGGGCCGGGGCACGAACACGCCGGGGCCAACCTCAAGCTCGAGATAACGGAAGTACGCGCGGCCGGTGATGTGCTGCAGCGGCTCGCGGGCCGCGCGGCGGCCGACCCCCTCCCAGAAGCCGGCGTCGAACGCCTCGTCGGGAACGGAGTACAGCTCAGTCCGGCGCACCCCGTGCACGTGCGCCGCGATCAGCTCTGCCTCGGCGCGGGGTGATTCCACCCCGGCCTCGGCGAGCCGGGCCGCGGCGAGCGCGATCTCATCCAGCAACAGGCTCACCCGGATGGCTCCCGCCGCTGCTCACGCGCCGGCGTTCCCGTCGTCGCCACCGAGCTTCTCAGCCATCTCGGCGTCGGCGAGGGATTGGATCACCGCGTCCAGATCACCGTCGATGACCTGATCCAGGTTGTAGGCCTTGAAGCCCACGCGGTGATCGGAGATGCGGTTCTCGGGGAAGTTATAGGTGCGGACCCGCTCGGACCGGTCGACGGTCCGGACCTGGCTGCGCCGCTCGGCCGAAGCCTTCTCATCGGCCTCGTGCTGAGCCTGAGCCAGCAGGCGGGCGCGCAGGATTCGCATCGCCTGCTCCTTGTTCTGCAGCTGGCTCTTCTCGTTCTGGCAGGAGACCACGATGCCGGTCGGGACGTGGGTGAGGCGCACGGCGGAGTCGGTGGTGTTGACGCTCTGGCCGCCGGGACCGGAGGAGCGGAACACGTCCACCCGTACGTCGTTCGGATCGATGTCGACCTCGACCTGCTCGGCTTCGGGCATGACAAGAACGCCCGCGGCCGAGGTGTGGATGCGGCCCTGCGATTCGGTGACCGGGACCCGCTGGACCCGGTGCACACCGCCTTCGTACTTCAGGCGCGCCCAGGCGCCCTGGCCCGGCGAGGCGCCCTTCTTGCCCGCCTTCACCGCCAGGGTCGCGGCCTTGACGCCGCCGAGCCCGGTGACGGTGGAGTCGAGGACCTCGGTCGCCCAGCGGTGGCGTTCGGCATAACGCAGGTACATCCGCAGCAGGTCCCCCGCGAACAGGGCGGATTCCTCGCCGCCCTCGCCCGCCTTGATCTCGAGGATGACGTCCCGGCCGTCATTGGGGTCACGCGGGACAAGCAGCCGCCGCAGCCGCCGCTCGAGCTCCGCCTTATGCCCCTTGAGCTGGTCGGCCTCGGCGGCGAAGGATGGGTCCTCGGGCGCAAGCTCACGCGCCGTCGCCTCGTCGGCCTCGGTCTGCCGCCACTCGGTGTAGGCGTTCACGATCGGGGTCAGCTCGGCGTACCGCCGGCCGAAGTCGCGGGCCTGGTCCTGGTCGGCGTGCACGCCGGGATCGGCTAGGGCACGCTCTAGCTCCGCATGCTCCGACGCCAGCTCGGCGAGCCGGTCGAACACAGTGATTCCTCCTACGTAAGCGCCACCGAACGTCCCGCGCCCGCGCCTGACGGCGCGGGACGCGTCAGCGCTCCGGTAACGCATTCGGGTTGAGTTCTCCGCAACATGCGCGGTGAACTCAACCCGATCATGTTGAGCTAATGAGCCTGGCGCGCTGATCCGCGCGCCAGGGGCTCCGGCCCGGCTTACTTGCTGTCTGCGCCTGCAGCCTTGCTGTCGGCGCCCGCAGCCTTGCTGCCGGTGCTTGCAGCCTTCTTGCCGAAGCGCCGCTCGAACCGCGCGACACGGCCACCGGTGTCCAGGATCTTCTGCTTGCCCGTGTAGAACGGGTGGCAGGCCGAGCAGACGTCGGTGTGGATCTCGCCGTTGGCGGCGGTGCTGTGTGTGGTGAAGGTGTTCCCACAGCTACAGGTGACCGTGGTCGGAACATACTTCGGGTGAATGTCAGGCTTCACGTTAACTCCTGCCTCGTGCGGTCGCCGGGTCGCCACCAGCCGAGCCCATCTGGGGGCTGGCCGTCGTGACGTGAACCGGTACCGCGTGGTCGCGGCTTCCTAGTGTGCCAGACCTTGCAACACTCCGTGGCCCCTGATGATTCCCATCCGACTCTGAGCCGCGCCGCGCCCGGCCGTACCCCATCGGCCCGGTCACGGCCTGCCCGGCCGCACGCCACCGGCCCGGCCATACCCCGCCCGGCCGCACGGCACTGGTCCGCGCTCACCCTGGGCTCGCCCTGGGCTCACGCTGGCCTGAAGCGGTCATAAAAGCTCATCTCGTCGCTATTGACATCGTTATCTACCGCGTGATTCGGTGACTTTGTGTTTAGTTCAGCCATTTTGTCTGCTTAAGCGCACATGACTGACCTATCCCGCACACGCTGCTTACCGGAAGGGCATCTCCTTATGACACGTGGTCGTACCAGGCGCATCACGTATGCACTGGTCACGGCGGCTACAGCGCTGGGAACAACGGTCGCCGCCGCGGGCACGAGCTCCGCGGCCACCTCCGCTGCCAGCGCTTCCGCCAAGCTGGTCACCAGCCCCGCCTCCCTCGTCAACCCGTTTATCGGCACCTCGGGCTCGGTGGACACCTTCCCCGGCCCGGACATGCCGTTCGGGATGATGCAGTGGAGCCCGGACACCTCGCCGGACCGCCCCGAGGGCGGCGGCTACGAGTACAACGACTCCCAGCTGATGGGCTACAGCCTCACCCACGTCAGCGGCCCCGGGTGCAGCGCGTACGGCGACGTCCCGATCCTGCCCACGGTCGGCGCGATCCCGTCCTCACCCACCGACGCCACGGACTCCTTCACCCACGCCAGCGAGACCGCGCAGGCCGGCTACTACGCCGACACGCTCGGCAATGGCGTCACCGTCCAGCTCACCGACACGACGCGGGCCGGCATCGGTTCCTTCAACTTCCCGGCCACCACCCAGGCCAACATGCTCATCAAGCTGAGCGACAGCGCCGACCAGGTGGACGGCACCAGCGCGCAGGTCGTCGGCAACAACGAGGTCAGCGGCTCGGTCACCGGAGGCCATTTCTGCGGTCAGAGCTCGCCGCCGGAGAACGACTACACGCTGCACTTCAACATCGTCTTCAACCACCCCTTCACCGCGAACGGCACCTGGGGCGGAACCAGTTCCTCGTCCTCGGTGACCAAGAACGCCAAGCAGGTCACGCAGAACAGCGTCAAGCACGCGGCCGCGGCCACCCCGAAGGCCGCACCCCCGGCCACCAAGGTCTTCGCGGGGAAACAGCCTGACCTGCACCCGCGGCCGAGCCCGCAGCCCACCGTGCACGGCGCGAAGGCCGGGGCGCCGCAGACCACGGTGACGAACCCGGACGGCATCTACCTGACCTTCGACACCACCAAGAACCAGACCGTGACGGCCAAGGTCGGCATCTCCTTCACCACCGACGCCAACGCGTCGGAGAACCTGGGCGCGGAGATTCCCGCCTGGAACTTCAGCGCCGCGCGCAGCGCCAACGTCGCCGCGTGGAACAAGGTCCTCGGCAAGATCCAGGTCGGCGGCGGCGACCAGGCCCAGCAGACCGAGTTCTACACCGCGCTCTACCACGCGCTGCTGCACCCGAACGTCTTCAGCGACGACAACGGCCAGTACATGGGCTACGACGGCAAGGTCCACACCGTGCCCACCGTGCCCACCGTGCCCACCGGGCACGCGGAGTACGCTAACTACTCCGGCTGGGACATCTACCGGGACCAGGTCCAGCTGGCCGCGATGGTCGCCCCGCAGCAGACCAGCGACTCGATCACCTCGATGCTGAACGACTACGAGCAGACCGGAATGCTGCCCAAGTGGAACCTGGGCGGCGGCGAGTCCTACGTCATGGTGGGTGACCCATCCGACTCGATCATCGCCGACGCCTACGCGTTCGGGGCGCGGGACTTCAACGTCAGCGAGGCGCTGTCGGCGATGGAGTCCGAGGCGACCACGACCAACAACATCCGCCCGGGCAACGCCACCCTGCTCCAGGACGGATATCTGCCCTACGACGGGAGCTACGGCTGCTGTAATTTCTACGGCCCGGTGTCCACGCAGCTGGAATACGACACGGCGGACTACGCGATCGCCGCGCTGGCCAAGGACACCGGCGACACGGCGAACTACACCAAGTTCGCCACGCTCGCGCAGAGCTGGGAGAACACCTTCAACGCGGGCACCGGCTACATGCAGGCCAAGCTGTCCAACGGCCAGTGGCTGCCAGGCTTCACCCCCGGCACCTCGGACGGCTTCGTCGAGGGCACGTCGGCGCAGTACACCCCGATGGTGCCGTTCAACCTCCAGGGCCTGATCAGGGCGCGGGGCGGGAACGCGGCCTGGGTCAGCTTCCTGAACAGCCTGACCTCCAACCTGACCAACCCGAACGCTACCAACGCCGACCTGTCCAACGAGCCGAGCCTGGAGATCCCGTACGAGTACGACTACGCGGGAGCGCCGTACCTGACCCAGCAGACCGTCCGCAACGTCGAGGACCAGCTTTACTTCGACGCCCCGGTCGGCCAGGACGGCAACGACGACCTCGGCGCGATGAGCTCCGCCTACGTCTGGGACGAGCTCGGCTTCTACCCGGAGACCCCGGGCACGCCGACCCTGGCCCTGGGCAGCCCGGTGTTCCCGAAGACCGTGGTGCACCTGGGCAGCGGATCGACCCTCACGAGCAACGCACCGAACGCACAGGATGCGGCGCCCTACATCCAGAGCATGACGGTCAACGGAACGGCGTGGAACAAGGCCTACCTGGACTACTCCACGCTCTCGTCCGGCGCGACGCTGAACTACACCCTCGGCACGACGCCGAACACGTCGTGGGCCGGCAGCGCCAGCGCGGCGCCGCCCTCGGACTCGACCGGTGAGCAGACGGCACTGACCTCGGCCGGCCCGGCCAGCGGGCTGGTCGTCCCCCCCGGCTCGACCGGGACCGCCACGCTGACGGTCACCAACCTGAGCGATCAGGCGATCACCGCTGACTGGACGGCGACCTCGTCCAGCGGCAACCTCTCGCTCACCCCGGCGTCCGGGACCCTGAACGTCCCGGCCGCCTCGTCGGCCACGGCCCAGGTCACCGTGACCGCAGGGGCGACCGAGGGCAGCTATTCGGTGGCGTTCGCGACCAAGCTCAGCTCGGGCACGGCGCTGCCGGCCACCGCGGTCGGCGTCGACGTGGCGAAACCCGGCGAGCTGTGGCCGTACTTCACCTCGATCGGCGTTTCCTCCGACGGGCAGGTGACGTCCTCGGGGTACAACGGCGACTCCTGGCTGTACTCGGCGAACGCGCTGGCCGCGGCCGGGGTGACGCCGGGCGGCACGGTCACCGCGAACGGCATCGCCTACACCTGGCCGAACGAGCCGGCGGGCACGAACGACTCGATCGAGGCGTCCGGCCAGACGATCCCGGTGTCGCTCCCGGCGGGCGCGACCACGATCGGCCTGCTCGGCAGCGCCACGGACGCCGCCGCCAGCGGCGCCACCGGGACGCTGACGGTCAACTACACCGACGGCAGTACCCAGCAGATCCCCGTCGCGTTCAGCGACTGGACGCTCGGCGCGGGCAGCTACTCGCCGCTGCCCGGTGACACGGTCGCGGTGACGACGCCGTACCGGAACATCGACGACGGCACGTCCGACCCGACGACGACGTACGTGTACTCCGTCACCGGGTCCCTGCAGTCGGGCAAGACGGTCGCCAGCGTCACGCTGCCCAGCCCGTCCGGCGGTTACGTCGGCGTCTTCGCCATCGGCGCCGCCTGACCGAAGCCGTCCGGTGCCGGTTCCCCCGGCACCGGACGGCCGTGCAGCAGCGCGAAGCCCGGGCCCCGGCCGGCCCGGGCTTCGCCCATACCGGGCGGCCGATGGGGGTGACCGGGAAACCATCCATCACGGCGCCGAGATCGCGCTGCTGCGCGACCTTTACGCCCGCCAGGTGCGCTAGACGGCGCCCCTTTTGCGGTACCGAGACCGGAGACGCCGGTTACGGTAAGGAGACCGGAGATGCCGGATACGCCGCGGCGGCCCTCTTCCCGCAGGGCCGCCGTTCGTTTTCAATGAAGGTGTGCGGAAACGGCGGATAGCGCGGGCTTCCGAGTCGACCGGCGGCAGGCGGCCTCGCACGGCGGGTCCCGGCACGGGAGGAAGGCGGGGCCAGTAAGGCGTGGCCGGTAAGGCGGGCCCAGTGCAGCAGGTCCCCGCCCACGAGGGAAGGAAAGTCGCGGAATTATAACGGAATCCAGGACATGATCACCGGCGAACGAATGAACCATTCCTGGATTTTTTTCGTGGTCACGAGCAGGGGATGCAACATACGGCCCGGGAGGACAACGGATGCGACACCCGAAGAATCCCTTCTCCTCCGATGAGCCAGGCGACGACGCCTTCGAGTGGCGGCGCGACGACCAGGATCTGGCCACGGAGGCGCCGGGGCGGGGCAGAGGTACTCCCCCACCGCTGCCACACCGCGCCGGAGATTCGGGATTCCGGCCGCACGGCCGCCAGGCCCCACCGCCGCAGGACTTCTGGCCGATGACCGATCCGGAGGACGCCTGGCCGCTAGCGCCCCGGCCGCAGGCTGCACCCGCGGGCTTGTGGTCCCCGGCCGGCCCGGAGGACGCCTGGCCTGCTGGTGGCCCGGCGCAGGGTTACCCCGGCGACGACCGGGCCCCCGCTGATCCCCAGGGATCCCGGGAGCCTCCGGCCCCGCAGCGGGATGACCTCCGGGACGAATGGGCGCACGCTGACTCCCGGGACGAATGGGTCAAGGCCGGCCCGGAGGAGCCGTGGGCCGCTCAGGCCCCGCAGCCCGCTGACTCTGGGGGCGGATGGGTCCAGGCCGGCCCGCAGGACTCCTGGCAGGTCCCGGCCCCCCGGCAGGGAGACCCCCGGGATGACGGGGGGCAGGCCGGCCCGGACGAGCCGTGGGCCGCTCGGGCCCCGCAGCCCGCCGACCCCCAGGGCGAATGGCTCCAGGCCGGCCCGGAGGAGCCGTGGGCCGCTCGGGCCCCGCAGCCCGCCGACCCCCAGGGCGAATGGCTCCAGGCCGGCCCGCAGGACTCCGGGCAGGCCCCGGCCCCCCAGCAGGGAGACTCTCAGGGTGACGGAGGGCAGGCCGGCCCCGAGGAGTCCTGGGAGCATTCTGGGCCGGCGCAGGGTGGACCCCCCGGGTCGTGGGGCCGGGCCGCCGAGCGGGACTCCGGGCCGCAGGCAGCCCCGCGCGATCCGTGGCTTCCGCCCCCGGCCAACGGCGACCACTCCGCGCTGGGGCCCACCGCCCCGGGCGACCTGCCTTCCGGCGGGCGCGACTTCTTCCCGGCCCCGCCGCGCTCTACCGACCGTGCCCAGGAAGAAGACCGCCAGCAGTACGACGACTATGCGGGGTACGACGATCTTCCGCAGTACGACGAGCGCCGCGGGGAGGGCGACCGAACCGGGGAAGACGAGGGACTGCGGTCGGACGACGGTCCCTGGGAGGACGGCCGGCCGCGCCAGGAACGCATCCCGGCCGCGGGCCAGGCACCGGGCCAGGAAGCCGATCCGGCTGCCGCCTCGATGGGATTCCAGGATCTCTGGGAACCGTGGGAGCCGCCGCACGACCCCGCCGGCGCCGTCGCCGAGCCGGCCCTGTACCCGACGGCCCCCTACCCGGAACTGGTCCGTGACGCCGAATACGAAGACGAGCTGGGACTCTGGGAGACCCCCGCTCCAGGTGGCCCCGGTCGCGGCGGCCCGCACGGCGACGAGCCCTACCACCCCGGTCCGCGCCGGGCCCAGCACGCACGGAACGCCGGGCGGCCGCGGATGAGCGGCGCCTTCCTGGCGCTGGCCGGAGCGCTGGCCATCGCGGGGGCGATACCGCTCGGCATCCTGGGCGTCCGGACGCTCAGCCATCACGGGAGCACCACGCTGAAAACGGCTCCGCTGTCGGAGAGCCATGCCGCCGCCTCGGCCCCCGGGCCGAAGGGCGCCCCCACCTTCAGCGCCCTCGCCGGGCCGGGCTGCCCGGCCGCCGCCGGTGCGAGCGTCTTCCCCTACCACCCGGTGAATGGGGACGACTGGTTCCCCGGGACGGCTTCGGCGAGCGGGCCGTGCGGGAGATCGTTCAGCTACGTCTACCTGGCCATGATTCCCGGCGACCCGGGCGCATGGCGTGATCACTACGCCTGGGTCTTCCGCACCGGGATGAACAACCCCTCGTGCACGTTCAGCCTGTACATCCCGGTGGCACCGCAGGCGAACTCGACCGACTACTACTGGTTCAGCGCCGGCGACAGCAACGCGAACAACCGGATCGCCGACTTCACCATCGATCAGGCCACCCACCAGGGCCAGTGGGTCACGAAGGGCCCGTTCACGTTCCCGGGCGGCACCGTGCTGATCGAGGCGACCGACCGCGGCGAGGGATCGCTGACCTCCTCGGTCGCGGTCGGCCCCGCGCGCCTGAGCTGCTGACCGCAAATGACGACGCCCATCGACACCACCAAACCGAACATCGCCCGCATCTACGACTACTGGCTCGGCGGGAAGGACAACTTCGAAGCCGACCGCAAGGCGGCCGAGGAGATCCGGAGGGTACGCCCCAATGTCGCGGAACAGGCCCTGGACAACAAGAAGTTCCAGACTCGCGCCGTCACCTACGTGGCGGGCCTCGGCATCCGGCAGTTCGTGGACCTCGGCTCGGGGCTGCCCACCTCCCCGGTCCAGGAGTGGGGCAGGCCGCCACTCTGGCTGCCCACCCACGAGGCGGCCAGCGGGGCCGAGGGCGACCCGGTGGTCGCCTACGTGGACTCCGACCCGGTGGCCATGCGGCACTCCCGGGCGATGCTGGCCAGCGGGAGCAGCCGGGTCGTGGCCGTCGCCGGGGACATGCGCGAACCGGAGAAGATCCTCGCCCACGACCAAATTCGCGACGCCGGCTTCCGCCGGGACGAGCCCGCCTGCGTGATCCTGGGCTGCGTGCTGCACTTTGTCGACGCGGCCACCGCCCACGGCATCGTGGCCACCCTGGCCGGGGCCCTGGCCCCCGGCTCGTACCTGGTCATCTCGGTGGGGTTCGGCGCGGGCCGGGAAGGTTCCGACTTCGCCCGCACCTACAACGACCAGGACGGCCCGCGCATCTACGCCCACTCCTGGGACCAGATCATGGCCATGTTCGACGGCCTCGACCTGGTCCCGCCGGGCGTCGTAGACGTCTCCGTCTGGCGCCCGGAACGGCCGGAGGTCACGCCGACGAAACGATCCAACATGATCGTGGGCGGGGTAGGCCGCCGTCCCTGAACGGCCGGCTGACCGGCTCCGGCCGGTCCCGGTCCCGTCCGTCCCGGTCCCGTCCCCCTCATCGGGCCCCGGCGCCCGGCGGGGACCGCGGCGGCACGAGGTACAGGGCAACCAGGGCCGCGAAGCCGGCTGCCCGGGCCTTGGGGCATCGACTGCCGCCACCCGGGGGAACGGACCCACGGCCGGCCTTGCGGGCGCCAATTGCCGCGCTCCGGGGCGGACCCGCTGTGTGGCCTCAAGGCACCGGTTGGCCGTGCCCGGGGGACGGGCCCCGCCGCCTGTGGAGGGGACACAAGCGACGGGGGCGCCCAATGGTTCCGGCGGGTGCAGCGGGCCACGCGCATGAACCGGCCTACCCCCGGGGGCACGCTCGTGACACCCCCATCACGACCTGCCGCCCGGCCGCACGCGCGCCAGCCCCCCGCAAAACGGCCGCTAAAAAAGATGGGTTGCCATATCTTTTGGTAGTGACTATCATTTTGATGAGACTACCGAAAGGATGTGACTGTCATGGAGATGACGGGAGCCCGCCGGTGGTGGGCACTGATCGCGGTGGCCGCGAGCATGCTGGTGGTGGGGCTGGACCTCACGGTCCTGAACCTGGCCCTGCCGACCATCGCGAACAGCCTGCACGCGTCGACGAGCGACCTTCAGTGGTTCAACGACGCGTACAGCCTCGTGCTGGCGGCGTCCGTGCTGCCCGCCGGCCTGCTCGGCGACCGTTACGGGCGCAAGAAAGTGCTGATGACCGCGCTGGCCATCTTCGGCGCGAGCTCCGCCGCCTGCGCATACGCGGCGAGCTCGGGCGAGCTGATCGCCGCGCGGGCCGTGCTCGGGCTCGGCGCGGCCGCCATCATGCCGCTGGCCCTGGCCATCATCCCCGTGCTGTTCACGCCGGAGGAACGGCAGAAGGCAACCGCCGTCATGGCCTCCACGATGTTCCTCAGCTTCCCGATCGGACCGCTCGTCGGCGGCGCGCTGCTGGACCGCTTCTGGTGGGGTTCGGTCTTCCTGATCAACGTGCCGGTCGTCCTGCTGGCCCTGGCCGCGGTGACGTTCCTGATGCCGGAGTCGCGCAGTGCGCAACGGCCCCGGGTGGATGCCGTGGGGGTCGCCATCTCCAGCGCGGGCCTGATCGGGCTGACGTACGGCTTCATCCGGGCCGGTCAGGACGGGTGGGGTAACGCGGCCGCCGTCGCGGCCATCGCGGCCGGCGCCCTGGCCCTGGCCGCGTTCGCCGCCTGGGAGCGCGCGCTCACCCGGCGCGGCGAGCGGGACGCCGCGGCAGGAACGCGGGCAGGCGCGCCGGCGGAAACACGGACGGTGCGGCCGCTGATCGAGCTGGCGCTCTTCCGGTCGGCCGGCTTCACCTGGGGCACGATCCTGGCCACGCTGGTCACGTTCGCGATGTTCGGCATCTTGTTCGCCATGCCGCAGTACTTCCAGGAGGTGCGGGGGGTTGACGCGCTGGGGAGCGGCCTGCGGTTGCTGCCGCTGGTCGGCGGAATGCTGGCCGGCATGATCGGCGGGACGCGGCTGCAGAGCCCGCGCCGGAACGCGGCGGGCCTGCCCATCGAGCCGCTCGCCGGGGCACGGTCCATGGTCGCGACCGGTTTCGCGGTGATGGCGGCGGGATTGGCCGTGGGCGCGTTCACCACCGTCACCAGCGGCACCGGTTTCACCGCAGCGTGGTTCGCGGTCAGCGGCGTCGGCCTGGGCGTGGCCGTGCCCTCGGCGATGAACGCGGCCCTGGGGGCCCTGTCCGCCGACCGGAGCGGCGCCGGCTCCGCCCTGATCACGGCCATGCGCCAGGTGGGGGCGACGATCGGGGTCGCCGTCCTCGGCACGGTCCTCAGCAACGTGTACCAGGCCCGGCTCACACCGGTGGCACTGCCCGCGCCGGTGGCGGGCGCCGTGAAGAGCAGCGTTGCGGCCGGCGTCGTGGTCGCGCACAAGCTCCATTCGGCAGCATTGCTGGAAACGGTGCGGACCGCGTTCGTGCACGGGATGGACACGATGCTCTGGGCGTGCGGCGGAATCGCCCTCGCGAGCGCGCTGCTGGCGCTGGCGTTCCTGCCGCGCCGGGCCCGCTCCGCCGCCGGGCCGGCCGAATCGGCCGCCCCCGGTACCAGTGAAACCGGCCCTCAGCGGGCAGAATTGGGACTATGACGCACACGCTCGGGGCCCCCGCCGGTCAGCCGGGTGGCCTGCGCGAACGGAAGAAGGCCCGGACGCGCGCCGCCATCCGGGAGCACGCGCTGCGGCTGATCCGCGAGCAGGGTTACCAGGCCACCACCGTCGAGCAGATCGCCGCGGCGGCCGAGGTCTCGCCGAGTACGTTCTTCCGCTATTTCCCGACCAAGGAAGACGTGGTCCTGCAGGACGACATGGAAACGCTGATGCTCGAGGCGTTCGAGCGGCAGCCACCGGAGGTTGGCCTGGTCGCCGCGGTGCGGGCAGCGACGCGCGAGATGCACGATGCGATGAGCGAGGCGCTCTGGGAGCAGATGCGCCAGACGACCGAGCTGGCGATGACGATCCCCGAGGTCCGCGCGCGGGCCATGGACGACTTCGCCCGGACTATCACGATGATGGCCGAGGCGATGGCCAAGCGCACCGGGCGCAACCCGGACGACCTGGCGGTCCGGGCCGTCGCGGGCGCGATCTTCGGCGTGGTCCTCTCGGTCACGGCACCCTGGAACGACTGGCGCGGCGAGCACATCAACGCGGACCTGTTCGAGCGGATAGACGCGGGCCTGGCTCAGCTGGAGAACGGTCTGCAGCTGTAGGTCACGGCTGGGCCTTCAGGTCACGGCTGATCCGCGGCACCAAGAGCCCGCAGCGCGGACCGCGGGCCACGGACGTCCGTTACCGGAAATGATTCTGCCTATGCTGGCCGCACACCCGGTCGGCCGCGCGGGAATGTTGATAATTCAAGTACTGTTATGCGTGCCATCGGACCTTGCGGCACCGGGGCGGGTTGGCCGCCCGTAGCGGGCCCGGTCAGGAGGAGATATGCCAGCCGTTACCGTCGAGGACACCCTCGTACTGCCGCGCGTGGCGGAGCCCGACCCGGCGACCTCGGCCGAGCGCCCCGTGCGCGCCATCACCACCGCACCCAAGGGCTACGAGGGAGAGGGCTTCCCGGTCCGCCGCGCGTTCGCCGGCGTGGACATGCGGCAGCTCGACCCGTTCATTCACATGGACCAGATGGGCGAGGTCGACTACGCCCCGGGGGAGCCGAAGGGCACGCCGTGGCACCCGCACCGCGGGTTCGAGACCGTGACGTACATGATCGACGGGATCTTCCGTCATCAGGACTCCAACGGCGGCGGCGGCCTCATCACCAACGGGGACACCCAGTGGATGACCGCCGGCGGCGGGATCCTGCACATCGAGGAGCCGCCCGAGGAGGTCGTCATGAAGGGCGGTCTCTTCCACGGGTTCCAGCTCTGGGTCAACCTGCCCGCCGCCATGAAGATGACCACCCCCCGGTACCAGGACATCCGGGCCGGCCAGGTGAAGCTGCTCAGCTCGCCGGACGGCGGCGCGCTGCTGCGGGTCATCGCGGGCGAGGTCGGCGGGCACGAGGGGCCCGGCGTCACGCACACGCCGATCACGATCGTGCACGCGACCCTGTCCCCCGGCGCTCAGCTCCGGCTGCCGTGGCGCGCCGACTTCAACGCACTCGCCTACGTCCTGGCCGGTTCCGGCACCGTGGGCCGTGACCGCCGGCCGATCCGGATGGGCCAGCTGGCGGCGTTCGGGCCGGGCGACGCCGTCACCGCCGCGGCGGGCAGCCGCCAGGATGGCCCCAGCGCCCAGCTCGACATCCTGTTCCTGGGCGGGCAGCCGATCCGCGAGCCGGTCGCGGCGTACGGCCCGTTCGTCATGAACACCCGCGAAGAGCTGGTGCAGGCGTTCGAGGACTTCCAGGCCGGACGGCTGGGCAGCATCCCGGCGGAGGCGACCACGGTTCCGGCGGAGCCGCACCCCGGCCACGACGTGCTCTGACCGTCACGGCGCCCGGAACGGCGGCCGGGCCGGGCAGGTGTGATCCTGCCCGGCCCGGCCGTTTCGCTGGTGGCGGGGGTTCAGGGCTTGCGGCCGAGCTGAAGCGCGAGAACCGGGCACCCGTTCACCGCGCGCCGCGCCTGGCGCTCCAGCGCCGGCGGTACCGGCCGCGGGTCGATCAGCGGGTAGCCCCATTCGTCGAGGCTGATCATCTCGGGCAGCAGCTCGGCGCAGGCGCCGTGGCCGGAGCACTCGATGGGGTTGACGCGCAGTTGCTTGTCCATGTCCGTCGCCGTACTCATCACGTCAGCTCCAGTCCTCATCACTGAGCGCCGTGGCCGGCGGCAGCGGCAGGAACGGCCGGCGGGCGGTGGCCGAGCAGACGCCCCGCTCATGGTGGCGAAGCTCGGCGGCGAACACGGTCAGGGCACTGCGCACGAAGCGCACCGAACCGTCCGGGTGGCTGCACGCGCCGCGCCCGGCCACCAGGCCCGCCCAGCGCTCGATGTCCTTGCGGACCTGCCGGGGAGGCCGCATCCCCGCCAGCGTGGCCAGCCCCTTCGCGATGCGGGGCAGCCCGTTGAGGCACGGCCCGCACTGCCCGGCCGACTCGAGCGCCAGGTAGTGCGCCACGCGCGCCGTTTCGGCGAGGCCGCAGTGGGCGGCGGGCAAGGCGGCCAGCACGCCCGCGCCGACGCTGGCTCCGACCGGCCGGAGCCCGGCGTTGTCGAGCGTCAGCTCCGCCGCGCGCGGCGCCGGGATCCAGGTGCCGTGGTAGCCGCCGGCCAGGATGGCCTGAGCCGGGCCGTCGATCCCGTCGGTGCCCAGGTCGGCCGCGAGGAGGCTGCGCAACGGCGTCCCGATGGCCGCCTCGATGATGCGGACCGAGCCGTCCGCGTGGTTGATCGTGCTGAGCATGCTGCCCGGCTCGGCGCGCGTGCCGACCCGCCGGAACCAGTCCGCGCCGTACCGGGCGATCAGCCCGATGTGCGCCAGCGTCTCGACGTTCTGAACGAGCGTGGGCGCTCCGGCCACCCCGCGCTCGAAGACCCGCGGCGGGGCGAAAGTCGGCAGCGCCAGACCGCCGTTGAGCAGGTTGACCATGGCCGTTTCCTGCCCGGCCAGGAACCGCGGTGGCGCTACCGCGAGCCGGACGGGCACCCGGTCGATGCGCGCCGACCAGCGCTCGCTCAGCGCGCTCTGCAGCGCCGACGTGAGCTGTCCGCCCTCGGTGTCGTGCACGTACAGGCAGGCTTCGTGCGCGCCGACGGCCTCCACGGCGAGCTGGAGCCCGTCGAGCACGAGGTGCGGCGCCAGCCACATCAGCGACGCGTCCTTGCTGGAGGCCGGCTCGCTCTCCGCGCCGTTGGCGACGACGAAGGGCCGTCCGCCCACGGCGGTGACCGCTTCCAGCTTGCGGTACACCGGGAAAGACGCACCGCCGCGGCCGGTCAGCCCGGCGGCCCGCAGGTCGCCGGCCAGACGCAGGCGGTCGTTCCGGTAGGGGACGAAGCCGTGCCGGGCGAGGTGTCCGCGCAGGCCTTCCGGCCTGGTGGTGTCGGCCGGCAGCAGCCGCGGGAGACCGTCGGGGCCAGACCTGGAGGCGGTGGATTCGCCGCGCCGCAGGGGCATGGTGGGCACGCTCATTCGGATCTGCTTTCAGGAGTCGGCGGTCAGGGCCCGCGAGATACAGGGGGCGGAATTCAGGAAACGGAGGCCCGCTTCCGCGGCGCCGCGGCGCGATCGCCGACGGAGCGGCGGCCGGGGCCATCCGGCTGACGGGGGCCGGAGCCGCCCCGCTGACGAGGGCCTGCGATCAGGGAGCGGGCCATCAGGGTGCTGACCCGCTGCGCCCGCGGCACTTCGCGGGCGACGGCGGTCACGCGCCAGACCAGGGAACCCGCGACCAGGAGGGCGCAGGCGACCGCGAGGTCCAGCAGCAGCCCGCGCTGAAGATCCGCGCTGGAGCCGATGCTGTGCGCGAAGGCGATCGGCCAGCTGGCGTAGGCCAGCCAGTGCACGGCCCGCCACACCTTACGGTTCAGCCGGCCCCGGATGAGGCTGGTGACGATCAGCGCCAGCATGATGTCCAGGGAGATCGCGCCCAGGCCGAGCCAGAAGCCCTCGTACCCGGAGGTGAAGGGGACCACCGCGGAGATCAGCGGGATGCTCACGAAGGAGTCCATGACGGCGGTCACGATGTGGATGACGAGGAAGATCACCGCCAGCAGGGACAGGTTCCGGTGCAGGTTCGTCACGGCGAACCGGGGCAGCCCGGGAAGCCGGCCCTGCCGGTTGACGAGGATGCCCAGCACCATGACGGCGGTGAACAGGAGCAGGGACACTACGCCGGTGGCCCGGCTGGCGTACCACGGTGCGGTACTCGCGGTGATTCCGTTCATATCGTCAACCCTCGCCGGTCGGCCGTCGCTGAAGCTGGAAGATTCCTCTGTGCCTGTTCTGAGATTTAGGGGCCCTCAGGGGCTTGCTCACGGGCCCGCCCCCCGGGGGTCCGCCCGGCGGATCAGGAGCCGCCGGACGTCGAATGGCTGATACCCGAACTCGACGACGGCGCGGACGACCCGCTGCCGAGGCCCGAGCTTGAGGAACTCGAACTGGACGAGCCGGAGGTGGACCCGGACGAGCCAGAGCTCTGGGTGCCTGACGAGCCCACGGAACCCGACGATCCCGACGAGGTAGAGCTCTGCGACGAGGACGTCCTGCTGTGCGAGCCGGGCAGCGCCAGAACGATGGCCCCGGCCGTCACCATGCTGGCCAGGCCGACCGTGACGGTCGTGGTCTGGACCCGGCTGCGCCCACGGGCCCGCGCCGCCACGGCATGAAGGACGTCGTTTCTCTTCGGGGTGTTCATGACTGGCAGTCTGCCGCCCTCCTCTGGGGAACCACTCTGAGCTAGTTCTCAGCCGTCTATGAACCTGAGGGCCGCCGGGTTTCTGCTGGTCATCTCGGTGCCCTTTACCTCATAACGCATAACGTGGTCATTTGATTACCCATGAACACGTGATTGCGGCCACATGCCTTATACGGCGTCCACGGGGCAAGGGGATTGCCCTCGTGCTCCCTCACGGGTGGGGCGTCCGGCCCTTTCGCCGATTCGGGCAGCGTTCCGTCGCATGCGCTGGGCCACCGGAGCCATCGCCGACGGTCGACACGTGTGCGATGGCGCCAAAGGCACGCTGCGCGCCTCATACCAGCGGATCTGTGACGACTTTTCCGTATTATGTGCGGAAAATTCGTCACACATGCGGAAACTCTCCCTAGGGAAAGGCGCTGGTGGGGCGCCTGCGTCTCGTGGGACTTCGCATCCCGGGGTGAGGTGACACCCGGCTGGGGGGCATTCGTTCCCCCAGCCACGATCAGTCCCGTCCGGGTTTGGGTGGTATGCGGGGCCGTAACGGCACGGGCGGGACGCCGATCCGGGCGGACACGCCGAATGATCATGCTGGTCAGGGGTTACGGTTACGGGATTTACTGCCAACATGACTGGCATGACAGACAGCCGCAAGGACGCGGCCAGCTTCCGGGCCGCACGCGATTTCCTGCTCCGCCATCGCGATGACTACAACGCCGCCAGGGCCGGGTTCTCCTGGCCTGAGCTGCACGAATACAACTGGGCGCTGGATTGGTTCGATGTGATCGCCGCCGAGCATCCGGACCGGACCGCGCTGCGCATCGTCACCCCGCCCGGCCCGGAGCACGGCAGCCCCGCCACCTCGGCGGGTGCGGCCGGCGGCGAGGCGGAACGCGGGACCAGGATCAGCTACGCGGAGATGGCCGCGCGCTCCGGCCAGGTGGCCAACTGGCTGCGGGACGTGGGCGTCCAGCGGGGCGACCGGCTGCTGCTCATGCTCGGCAACATCACGCCGCTATGGGAGACCATCCTGGCCGCGATGAAGCTCGGCGCGGTGATCATCCCCACGTCGACGCTGCTCGGGCCGCCGGATCTGGCCGACCGGATCGCCCGCGGGCAGGTCCGGCACGTGATCACCGAATCGGTGCACGTGCCGAAGTTCCGCGAGGTGCCCGGCGACTGGACCCGGATCGCCGTCGCGCCGACGATCGGCGGGGCGACGGCCCCGGCCCCGGCGGGCCCAGCGTCCCCGGCGAGCGGGCCCCCCGGCGCTGGCCCGGCCGGGCCTGCGAGGCCGCCCGCGCCCGGAACCTGGCTGGCCTACGAGGACTCGCTCACGGCGAGCAGCGAGTTCGCCGCCGACGGCGCCACCTACGCCAGCGACCCAATGCTGCTGTACTTCACCTCCGGGACGACCGCCCAGCCCAAGCTGGTGCAGCACACCCACGCCTCCTACCCGGCCGGGCACCTGTCCACGATGTACTGGATCGGGCTGCGGCCCGGCGACGTGCACCTGAACATCTCCTCCCCCGGGTGGGCCAAGCACGCCTGGAGCAACGTCTACGCACCGTGGAACGCGGGGGCGACGGCGCTGATCTTCGGCTACGACCGGTTCTCGGCCGGCACCCTGCTCCGGGTGCTCAGCGAAGAGCAGGTGACCACGTTCTGCGCGCCGCCGACCGTGTGGCGGATGCTGATCCAGTCCGACCTGACCGTCGCGGACGTGAGCGCGCTGCGAGAGTGCCTGGCCGCCGGGGAGCCGCTCAACCCCGAGGTCATCGAGCAGGTCCGCAGCGCGTGGGGGATCACCGTACGGGACGGCTACGGGCAGACCGAGACCACCGCGCAGGTCGGCAACACCCCGGGCCAGCCCGTCCGGCTGGGGTCGATGGGCCGCCCGCTGCCCGGGTACGACGTCACCCTCATCGATCCAGCCACCGGGAAGCCGGCCGACGAGGGGGAGATCTGCCTCGACCTGAGCCGCCGTCCGCTGGGCCTGATGACCGGCTACCTCGGCGACGCCGCCCAGGAGGCCGACGCGATGCGGGACGGCTACTACCACACCGGCGACGTCGCGGGCCGGGATGCCGACGGCTACATCACCTACGTGGGGCGCACGGACGACGTGTTCAAGGCGGCGGACTACCGGATCTCGCCGTTCGAGCTGGAAAGCGTGCTGATCGAGCACGCGGCGGTCGCCGAGGCCGCCGTGGTGCCCGCACCCGACCCGGTACGGCTGGCGGTGCCGAAGGCGTACGTCACCCTCGCGCCGGGGCTCGAGCCGTCAGCCGAGGTGGCCCAGTCGATCCTGGCCTTCGGCCGGGAACGGCTCGCGCCCTACAAGCGGATCCGGCGGATCGAGTTCACCGACCTGCCCAAGACCATCTCGGGCAAGATCCGCCGGGTGGAACTGCGGGGCCAGGAAAACGAGCGGGCCGGGAGCGGAACGGCCGCGGCGCACGACCCGGACGGCATCGGCGGGCCCTTCCGCCGGGAACCGTCCCCGCGCGGGACGAGCGAGTTCTGGGAGGAGGACTTCAGCTGGTGACGTCGGCGGTGGTGAACCGGGCCCACGCGAACGAGCCGAAGATCACCAGGTAGACCGCGAACGACAGCAAGCCCTTCAGCAGGGTGCCGGAGTCGATCGGCGCCCGCAGCAGCGCGTCGAACGAGTTCCACCAGTGTGTGGGCAGGTACGGCTGGATGACCGCGAACTGCGGGACCTGGTCGGCGACCTCGCTGGCGACGACGAAGATCGCCAGCCCGGCGATGGCGCCGATCGCGTGCTCGGTCAGGGTGGAGATGGCCAGGCCGATCGCGCCGAGGGAGGCCATCGCCGCCGCCACGTACAGGCTCACGAGCACCAGCCGCAGGATGCCCTCGGCCAAGGAGACCGTGGTGCCGGACAGCAGCGTCACCGGGCCGATCGGGAACAGCGCGGCGCCGGTGGCCAGCGCCACGCCGGTGACCGTGAACGTGACCGCGAGCGCGAACACGACGATGACGCTGTACTTGACCGCGAGCAGCCGGGTACGCCCGGCCGGCACGGCCAGCAGGTACCGCAGCGTCCCGTATCCGGCCTCGCCCGCGATCGAGTCGCCGGCGACCACGGCCACGACCACCGGCATCACCAGGGTCAGCAAAATGGTCAGCGCGATAAAGCTGAGGAAGATCCCGTTCCCGGTGAGCTGGGTGACGAAGGACAGACCTCCTCCGCCGCCACCGCCGTGCGGATGTGACGCGAGCCGCAGCCCGACACCGATGAGGATGGGGAAGAGCGCGGTGACCCCCAGCAGCATCTGGTTCCGCCGGCGCAGGAAAACCTGCCGCAGCTCGGACCGGAAGAAGCGGAGCCACGCCCGGGCGTGCCCGACCGGGACCCGGGCGGCCGCCGGACCGGGCCCCGCCGCCGGGGATTCGATCACGGTTGCCTCAGCCATCGACGTCAAACCCCTCTCCGGTCAGCCCGACGAACAGTTCCTCCAGGCTGGGGGTCACGACACCCAGACCGCGGACACCGACACCCGCATGGACAAGATCCGCGCAGATCCGTTCGGGAGAAAAATCGGTGAGCGGCGCGGTCACCTCATCGCCGGCGATCTGCGGATCCGGCAGCCCGATTTTCCGCAGCACGTCCGCGGCCACGGCCGGGTCGGTGGTCTCGATCCGGATCCGGGCCGCCCCGGTCCGGCGCAGTTCCTCCAGCGGGCCCTGGAAGACCAGCCGCCCGGTGCGCATCACGCCCACGTGCGAGCAGACCTGCTCGACCTCGGCCAGCAGGTGGGAGGAGACGAACACGGTGATCCCGTCGGCGGCGATCTCCCGGATCAGGCCGCGAACCTCGCGGGTGCCCTGCGGGTCCAGGCCGTTGGTGGGCTCGTCCAGGACGATCAGCTGGCGCGGGGTGAGCAGGCCGGCCGCGATGGCGAGCCGCTGCTTCATGCCGAGGGAGTAGTTGCGGTAGCGCTTGCCCGCCGCGGCCAGCAGGCCGACCCGGTCCAGGGCGGTGTTGATGCGGTCCGCGGCGGTCCGCGGGTCGGCCGTCCGGTCGGCCGCGTCGCACCGGGCCAGGTTGTCCCGGCCGTTCAGGAACGGGTAGAACGCCGGCCCCTCGATGAGCGAGCCGACGTGCGGCAGTACCTGGATCGCACCCTGGGGCATCGGGACGCCGAGCAGTTCCGCCTGGCCGCTGGTCGGGAAGGCCAGGCCGAGCAGCATCCGGATGGTGGTCGTCTTGCCGGAGCCGTTCGGGCCGAGGAAGCCGTACACCGAGCCGCGCGGGACGGCCAGGTCGATGTGGTCGACGGCCACCTGGCCGCCGCGGAACCGCTTGGTCAGGCCGGTCGTGGACACGGCCAGCGCCGGGCCCGCGGCGTCCGGGGACGCCGCGGGCGAAGCGGCGCGGCCGGTAACGGCGGCTGGGCGGGCGGCCTCGGCCGTTCCGCCGGGCGCCCCCGCGGGGCCGGACGAGCCGGCCCGGACGTCGGTCACTTTCCGGCTCGAGCGGCGGGATGCGGTAGTCCGATGGCCTTGGCCTGGGCCGAGCGGGACGGCACCTGGCTGCTGTGGGCCGGGGCCGGCTGGGCCGCGGCCTGGTAGAGGACCTGCGGGGTGACCGCCCCGACCAGGACCCGGCCGTTGCTGGTCATCAGCATCGATATGAGGCTGGTCGCCAGCAGCCGGCCGCTGCCCCACGATCCGCTGACCGGAGTGGCGGACTTCAGCAGCGCGCCGATGACCGGGCCGGTGTCGCCGCTCAGGCCGCTGCCCGCGCTCCCGGTCGCCTGATTGCCCGTCACCGACGACAGGACCGAACTCGGCAGGTCGGCGACCGTCAGCCAGTCCTGGCCGACCGTGTAGGCGCCGCTCGCCTGCGTGGTGCCGGAGGGCCCGGCCTTGGCGCCGCCCGTCGTCTCCTGCTTCACGGTGGCCCCGGCAGGCGGGCTGAACGCGAAGTTGGACGAGGCCGGCTCGACGAACGAGACCGAGGTGAAGCCGATCTGGGCCGCCGGGCTCCCCGCGCCCTTGGCCAAGACCTGCACGCGCAGCGGGACGTCATTGGCCCCGTCGACGGCGATCCGGATCTGGCCGATTAGGGAACTGGAGCTCTTCGGCGCGAGCACGAGCTGATAAGCCGCCTGCCCGGCGACGGTCACGTTGGTATCCGAGCTGACCGTGGTGGTGGCGCCGACCTTGGCCAGCACCTCGCTGGCGGCCTGCTGCGGAGTCATCGGGGGCGCGGAGGACGGCTTGCTCGCCGCGCCCTTGGCGGGCGCCTTCGCGTCGGCCGGGATGGCCAGGTGGGTCACCGTGTTCGTGGTGCTCTCCCAGTACCAGGCGTTGCTGCCGTTCCGGATGACGTCGCTCTCGCTCATGCTCTGCGGCACCGCGACCCGGAAGTGGGTGGGGTCGGAGTACCAGAGCCGGATCGTGTGCGAGCCAGTCAGCAGCGAAGACAGCGATGTGGGATCGTTCGTCCCGGGCAGCGACGGCAGCCCGAGCGAGGAGGTCTCCACGATCGTTCCGGTCATGGGCGGCGCCGTCTTCCCGGCCAGTGAGGCCAGGAGCTGAGACGGCGTGCGCTGCGGGAGCGATGGCGCGGCCGAGGCCACGGTGATCATCGACCCGGCCAGCACGCCCCCCACGACGACCACGGCCCCGGCGGGCACCGCCCACCGCGTGCCGCGGGACAGGTTGACCAACTGCTTCATCGCGCCTCGCTCGTCCTCTCCCGGTGCCGTTCCGTGTCCCGTGCACCCCGTCTTACGGGCCTTGCGGAAACCTGCGTACGACTTACGTTGCCTCATCCGCGCTGTGATGACCCTGAGAGATCCCGGAAAGAGCCGTTTTGTGATGCCTCCGGAGGCGGCGGGAGGCGGCGGCTCTTCGTTAGGGCCGGTTTGTTGCGGACCGGGCAGTTTGTCGTGGAGCCAGTTTGTTTTGGACCGGGCAGTGCCCCAGGGCCAGACTAGGACCGTGCGCGTCCTGGTAGTGGAAGACGAACGGCGTCTCGCGGGTGCGGTCCAGCGCGGGCTGCAGGCCGAGGGGTTCGCCGTCGACCTCGCCTTCGACGGCGACGACGGGCTTCATCTCGCGCGCGAGGGCGCGTACGACGCGGTCGTCCTCGACCTCATGCTGCCCGGGCTGTCCGGTTACCAGGTCTGCGAGCGGCTCCGGGCCGAGGAGAACTGGATCCCGGTACTCATCCTGTCGGCCAAGGACGGCGAGTACGACCTGGCCGACGGCCTCGATCTCGGTGCCGACGACTACCTGACCAAGCCGTTCTCCTACGTCGTGCTGGCCGCCCGGCTGCGGGCGCTGCTGCGCCGCGGCGCCGTGCCGCGCCCGGCCGTGCTGCGCGCCGGGGACCTGTCACTCGACCCCGCCAGCCGTATCGTCCGCCGGGGTGAAACCGACATCGACCTCACCGCGCGGGAGTTCGCGATGCTGGAGTACCTCATCCGGCGGGCCGGCCAGGTGGTGCCGAAGTCCGAGCTCCTGGACCACGTCTGGGACACCTCCGACACCGCGGACCTCAACGTCGTCGAGGTCTACGCCGGGTACCTGCGGCGCAAGATCGACGTGCCGTTCGGGCGGGCCGCCCTGCAGACGCTGCGCGGAGCCGGGTACCGGCTCGCCGCGGACGGCGGCTGAGGCCGCGATGACCCGGCGCCGGCCGCCCGGGCTGGCCATCTGGTGGCGCCGGCGCAGCCTGCGGGCCCGGCTCACGCTGACCGCCGCGGCCGGGCTGGCCCTGGCGCTGGCCGGCGTCGCCATCCTGCTGGTGGGGACGCTCAGCGTCGCGCTGGACCGGGGCCTGGACAATTCGGCCCGGCAGACGGCGCGGGAGGTCGCCGCGCTGGTGGACGCCAACCGGCTGCCCGACCCGGTACCGGTGGCGGCGGGGACCGCGGTCGTCCAGGTCATCGACTCCGGCGGGCGGATCGTGGCCGCGTCGGCGGGCGCGGACCGGCTCGTACCGCTGCTGCCCGCGGCGCGGGCCGCCTCGGTGGCGCGCACCCAGACCGGGACCCTGCTCGACGGCCGGCCCTACGGGCTGCCGGAATTCCTGCGGGTGGTCGCGGTCCCGGGCCAGCGCGGCGAAATCGTCATCGCGGCCGTGTCCTTCTACGCGGTGAGCGACTCGCTGGCCACCGTGGCGCATGCGCTGCTGTTCGGCACGCCGGCGCTGCTGCTGCTGATGGTCTGGGTGAGCTGGCTGCTCACCGGGTCCACGCTGCGGCCCATCACGGCGCTGCGGCTCGGCGCGGAACAGGTCACCGCTACCGGGGTGCCCCGCGGGCTGCCCGTTCCGGAGGCCCGGGACGAGGTGCACAGCCTCGCCGTGACGCTGAACGACATGCTGTCCCGGCTGGAGGGAGCGCAGCAGCGGCAGCGGCAGTTCGTCTCGGACACGGCACACGAGCTGCGCAGCCCGATCGCGAGCATCCGGGCTCAGCTCGAGGTGGCGCTCGATCACCCCGGTACCCAGGAGTGGGAGCAGACGGCGCGGGACGTGCTCGCGGACACGATGCGGCTGTCCCAGCTGGCCGAGGACCTGCTCGTGCTCGCGCGGCTGGAGGAGCGGGCCGGGCTGGCCCGCGGCGGCGGTCCGGCGGCCGCCACGAGCGGGACGGTCGACCTGGCCACGCTGGTGACGGGGACCACCGGCCGCTACGCGCAGGCCCGGGTGCCGGTGTCCGTGTCCGCGCCGGCCCCCTGCCCGGTGGCGGGTGACGCCGACGCGCTGCGGCGGATGCTGGTCAACCTGATCGACAACGCGGTCCGGTACGCGCGCAGCCGGGTCACGGTGGCGGTGGCCGCCGCGGACGGGTCGGTCCTGGTCACTGTGACCGACGACGGCCCGGGCATCGCCACGTTCGACCAGGAGCGGGCGTTCGAGCGGTTCACGACGCTGGACGGCGCGCGGGTGCGCCGCGACGGTGACGTCAGCGGCGCGGGGCTCGGCCTGGCCATTGTCCGGGCGACGGCGCACGCGCACGGCGGCACCACGTGGCTCGAAGACGCGGAGCCCGGGCTGCGGGTAGCGGTCCGGCTGCCGCGCACCGGGTCGCCCGCGACGCCGGCGAAGGGGCCGTCCGGGCCGCCGGCGGAAACGCCGGAACTGCCAGCGGAGACACCAGGGCCGCCAACGGAAACGGCGGAAACGGCGGGCAGGTCAATGCCGTCCGGGCCATTCCCGGGGCCGACGGCGGAAACGGCGGCCAGGCCAATGCCGTCCGGGCCATGGCCAGGGCCGCCGACGGCACGCCCGCGGAGCGGTTAGCCTGATCTGCGGTCGGCCGGGGAAGGGCACGGCTGGATTCGGGTCGAGATCGAGGTGCACGGACACATGCCAGCACGAGTGCGGGAGATGGTGGCCCGCATGTACCACGCGGCGCGGGAGCACATGGTCACGACCGCGGTGTTCGGCGCCAGCCTGGCGGCCATCATCGCGCTGGGGGCCGTGGCGGCCAGCTCCGGCACCGCGACCTCCGGCGCCGGCACCCCCGGGACTGGCGCCAGCCCATCGCAGGGGGCCATCAATCAGCAGGCGCCGGGCTTCTCACTACCTGCACTCGGCCACCCATCCAGCCGGATATCGCTAGCCGCCTACGCGGGGCGGCCGGTCATCGTCAACTTTTTCGCGTCCTATTGCGTGCCCTGCCGGAAGGAGACGCCGCTGCTGGCCCGGTACTACCGCGCCGCGCACGGCGGCGTCGCGATCGTGGGCGTCGACAGCAACGACAGCCAGACCGCGGCGGTCACGTTCACCCGGACGGCCGGTGTCAGCTACCCCCTGGCCTACGACCCGGTGGCCACGACGGCCAGCGCGTTCGGGGTCGTGGCGATCCCCCAGACGTTCTTCCTCAATGCCCACCACCGCATCGTCGACCACATCTACGGCGCGGTGACCGCTGCGGATCTGGCCAAAGGGGTGGCGTTGATGGGCAAGCCCGCGGCGCAGTCGTAGCAGCCCAGCCCAGCCGCAGCAGCTCAGTCGGGAGGACTGCGCCGGGCACCGGTCAGGCGGGACCGCGCCGGTTATACGGGGCTCCCGCCGGGCACCGGGCCGGCGAGGTTCAGCTCGGCCAGGACCGAGGAAAACGCGGCGCCCCAGTCGGGGCCGGCGAAAACCGGCTCCGGCTCGCCGCCGACCGCCAGCGCGGCGAGGGCATTGGCGACGACATCCTCGTGGGCCGCCGAGGTCACGAAGGCGTTTCCCAGTTCCAGTTCGTGCTGGAGGTTGTCCCGGCCGTGACCCGGGACAACATCGAGCAACAGCAGCGGGCGGCCCACGGCCCGCGCCTCGGCACAGGTGCCACCCGGGCTGGTGATCACCAGATCCGCGGCTGACATCAGTTCCGGGACCCGATCAGTGAAGCCGAACGCCCTGACCCGCGGCTGCCGCCCGGCGACGGCGCGCAGCGCGGCTTCGAGCCGGGCGTTGTGCCCGGCCACGGCGAGCACGTGCACCCCCGCGTCGCCCAGCGCGGCGGCCGCCTCCGCGACGGGGCCCAGCCCCCAGCCACCGGACATCAGCAGGACGCACCGCGCCCGGCCCGGGACCCCGAGGCGGTCCCTCGCCGCGGCACGGGCCGGCGGCGTGCAGAAGGCGGGCTGCACCGGGGGCGGCACGATACGGACCGTCGCCCGCGGCTGGAACCTGCGGACGGCCCGTTCGGCCACCCGCGACGTCACCAGGTACATGTCCACGTGCGGGTGCACCCACAGCCGGTGCGGGGTGGCGTCCCAGCAGAGGACCACGTGCATCATGGCCGGATACCGGTCCGCGATGGCGCTGATGGCCGAGGCCCCGGTGGCGAAGACGGAGATCGCCAGCGCGGCGGGGTGGCTGTCGAGATACTCGGCCAGCCGGGGAATCAGCTGACGGCGGGCGCCGGCGTCGGCCAGCAGCGCGAGCCGGGTCCCCGGCCGCAGCGCGGCGAAATGGAAGGCGTCGTACAGCCCGGGGACGGCGATCATCGAGCGGAAGACCCGCTCCCCCGCGCCACCGGCCCGGCCGCCGAGCAGCCGCATCGCGTCCACCGTCTGTACCGACCAGCCCCGGGCGGCCAGCGAATCGGCGCAGGCTTGCGCGGTAACCACGTGTCCCATACCGAGCGCGCCCGACACCAGCAGGGCCCGGCCACGCGGGTCATCCGGTGGTCCCACCGAGATGCTCCCTCCGGCCGGTGACGGTTCGCGCGTGCCGTGACATGTTAGGACAAGGGCGGGGCAGTCGCCCAGACGAGTCACACAGACGAGTCACACAAACGAGTCACACCGGGAGGAGCCGATCAGCAGAGCCACCGGCACGACGCGCCGGTTCCCCGGCCGGGCCGCGTGCGGGCTGACGCTGGCCCTCATCGTCGCGCAGGGGGGTCCCGGCCTCACCGCCATCGGACCGGTCCGCCGCCACCTATCCGGCCGGCTCGCGGGCTACGGCGACGCCGGGCACGTCGCGCTGACCTTTGACGACGGCCCCGACCCCCGGTCGACACCAGACTTTCTCGACCTGCTCGCGCGGCGAAACGTCCGCGCGACGTTCTTCATGCTGGGATCGATGACCGCGGCCGCCCCCGGCCTGGCCGCCGAGATCGCCGCGGCCGGGCACGACATCGCCACGCACGGCTGGGATCACCGTTACCTGACGGCGCGCGGCCCGCGGGACACGTTCCGGGACCTCGCGCGGGCCCGGGACGCGATCGCCGCCGCGACCGGACGGGTACCGGCCTACTTCCGGCCGCCGTACGGGGTGCTGAACGGCGGCGCCCTGTTCGCGGCGCGGCGGCTCGGACTGCGGCCGCTGCTGTGGACCTGCTGGGGCCGGGAATGGGTACCGGGCGCGACCACCGATACGGTGGCCGGCACGCTGCGGAAGAACCTGAGCGGCGGGGCCACCGTGCTGCTGCACGACTCGGACTCGACGGCACCGCCCGGCACCTCCCGCCGGGCGCTGGGCGCACTGCCGTGGCTCCTGGACGAATGCGCCCGGCGCGGCCTGGCGGTCGGTCCCGCCGCCGAGCATGGCCTCCGCTAGGTCACGCGGCCGGATGCGTGCGCACGCGGGTTGCTGGCGGCGCCGGTGATCTTGCGGGCTCAGACGGTCCGGCGGCGGGACCGCGCGAGAGTGCCGGCCGCGCCGGTCACGCCGAAGGCCACCGCGCCGTGCCAGAGGCCGGTGAGCACGCCGCCGACGATGCCGCCGCCCAGGACGATGGAAAGCACGAATACGATCGCGGCGGCCGCCACCCCGGGTAGCAGAGCGAAACGCCACGGGTTGGCGCGGGCCCACCGGATGGCCCGGCTCGACCGCTCGCGCCACAGCGCCCCGGCCGCGGCGACGATGAAGAACGCAACGACACCGAGCGACAGCGCGTCGCTCAGGCCGCCGAGCCCGAAGCTGCCGCCGATCACGTGCCAGCCGAAGTCGCCCAGGGCGATGATCCCGCCGGTGACGGCGGCGCCGGTCCACGGGGCGTGCGACAGCGCTTCTCCCGAGACCGACATCTCCTCGCGCGGGGACAGGCCCGGCTCGTTCATCTGGGTTGGTGCGGACATTTCAGCTCCTTCAGAAAGCTGCAGCCTTGTCCAAACTCACGTCATATCGCGTTTGCCCGTAGCCTACCATGACGGTGTGCCTGTCAACCGACATGACGCTTTGACGCTTTCACCCGGCGGGCCCGCTGGCGCGCTGGCCGCGCGGCCCCGCACAGGACGGGCCCGCAGCGTGATCTTCGGCGGCGGAGCCGAGGCCTGCCTGTGAGAATCCTCCGGAAATGTGCAAAGTGAGCCCGTCTTCGGGGAAGGAAGAAAAAAGAGCAGGGCGGCGGCCGTAACGAGCCCGGTAGCCGGGACCGGAGCACCCGTAGCGACCGCAGACGCTACGACGCAAAGGCGATGACGATGCAGGACGACGAGACCGGCCCCGAGCCATCCGGTGAAACCGGATGGCTCGGGGCGCCCGGAGTGCAGGACGGCAGCTGGGCGGAACCGCCGCGGCGCCGCAGGCGCGGCCGCCGGGTCGCCGTCTACGCCATCGTGGCGATCCTCGCCGCAGGCCTCGGCGCGGCCGCGACGGTCGGCCTGAACGGCAGCCAGGCGAGCCCCATCACGGGGGTCTCCTCCCACCAGGTTCCCGGCCCGCAGAACGACGCAGGGAAATCCGGGGGCGGCTCGCTGAACAAGTCATATGTCGCCGCACGGGTCGAGCCCGGCATCGTCGACATCGACGCGGCCATCCAGTACTCGGGCGGCACCTCATCCGAGGGAACGGGGATGGTTATCAGCGCCGACGGCCTGGTGCTGACAAACAACCACGTGATCAACGGGGCCAAGACGATCCGGGTAACGCTGGTCACGACCCGCCGGGTCTTCCAGGCGACGGTGGTCGGCTACGACGCCACCCACGATGTGGCGCTGCTCAAGCTCGACGGCGCGGCCCGGCTGAAGGCCGTCGCGGTGGGCAACTCCGCGCAGGTCACACTGGGCACCCCGGTGCTGGCGCTGGGCAACGCCGAAGGTCAGGGCGGGCTGCCGGCCCTCGCAGTGGGCATCATTAACAGCCTGGGCAAGACCATCAGCCCGACCGACGAGAGCACCGGCACCACCGAGACCCTGCACGGCATGCTGCAGACCAACGCCGACATCGTGTCCGGCGACTCCGGCGGCCCACTGGCCAACTCCGCGGGCCAGGTCATCGGGATGGACACCGCGAACGCCTCGAGTTCGCAGGGCTCCTCGCCCGTCCTCGGCTACGCCATCCCGATCAACACCGCACTGTCGGTGGCGCACCAGATAGCGGCGGGGCAGGCCAGCGCCACCGTGCAGATCGGCCTGCCGGGCTTCCTCGGCGTCCTGGTCCCGCAGAGCAACAGCGCCAGCCCGGCCCAGCAGGCCCGGCAGCAGCGGCAGCAGATTCAGCAGCAACAGCAACCGGGCACCGGTCTGCCCGGCAACGGCAATGGCAATGGCAGCAGCCAGCCGCCCCAGGGCACGTCCTGCGCCGACAACGACGCGGACACCTCGGTGCCGTCGCCCATCGCGCCGGCCGGCTCCGGGGCCCTCGTCGACGGCGTGCTCTGCGGTACCGCCGCCGCGACCCTTGGCCTGGCCGGCGGGGACGTGATTACCGCCGTCGACGGCCAGGCCGTGACCACTCCCGGTTCCCTGACGGCCATGATGTCCGGGTTCCGCCCCGGCACCAAGGTGACGCTGAGCTGGGAAACCGTCAGCGGGAACCACAAGAGGGGAACGCTCACGCTGGGCGCCGCGCCGGCCCGGTAGGAAGCGAGGCAGGGGGTGATTTATGTCACAAGCGTCCCGGCAGCCGAGGCTCACGTACTGGCTAATGTGCATTTCGTGACGTTTCGCGGACGCCACGCGACCCTCGCCGCGCGGGGAGGAATAGTAAAGGACCTAATGGGGCAGGGAGTTCCTGCGCGATGTGGTGAGCTGCGCCACCGTTCCCTTCATAACCTGAAGGCGGTACTCAGGTAACGCTCAGGGATGGATGGCTAACTTGAGATCGAGGCAGCGGGTGACGACCAGGCGCCCGCCGGAACAGCGGAACCGAGCGAGATCTCCTCGCCCGGTCTCAACACGAGGGCGATAGTGATGCAGGAAGACCAGCGAGGTAGCGAGAACGGGCCGGGCGGGACACAGCCGCCCGAGAACGTCGGCCCTCAGGTCTCGACGCCTGGTGGCGGAACCACGCCCTGGAAGAGCGCGGACGACACCACGGCCTTCGGCAACGCCGAACGCGGCGGCACTGTGTCCTTCGGCCGGCCGGACGAGCCTGCGGCGGGTGCGGCCGGCGAGCAGCGGGCCGGCGGAGCCGAGACGCTGCCCGCGGCCAGCTACGGGCAAGGCGGCTACGGGCAGGCCGGCTCCCCCAGCGGCCCCGGCTCCCCCAGCGCCCCTGGAGCGCCCGGCGGGTACGGGGCGGCCCCCGGATACGGCCAGGGCAGCGGATACGGCCAGGGCAGCGGATACGGCCAGGCGGGAAACTACGGCCAGCCCGGCGGTTCTGGAAACTACGGCCAGCCCGGCGGTTATGGCCAGGCCGGGAACTACGGCCAGCCTGGTGAATACGGCCAGGCCGGAAGCTTCGGCGCGGCTGGAGACTACGGGCCGGCCGGCGGGTACGGGCAGCCGGGCGGCGGCTACGGGTCCGGGTCCGGCGGCTACGGGTCCGGCGGCTACGGGTCCCCGGGCGGCGGATACGGCGGCTGGGGCAGCCCGGCCGGCGGCTACAGCGAGCCGCCGCCGCGCAAGCGCCGCGGCCTCGCGGTCCTCGTGGTGGTCGCGGTGCTGGCCGCAGCGGCCGGGGCCGGTACCGCGGTGGCGCTGAACAGCAGCGGCAACAGCGGCTCGACGGGCGTCTCCTCCAACGACGTCCCGGCCCCCCAGAGCAACGGCAACAGCGGCGGGGGCTCCAGCCTCAACAGCGCCGCCGTCGCGGCCAAGGTGGAGCCGGGCGTCGTCGACATCACATCCACGCTCAACTACCAGAGCGAGACGGCGGAGGGCACCGGGATGGTGCTCAACTCCAACGGCCTGGTGCTCACCAACAACCACGTCATCAACGGCGCCACCACGATCAAGGCCACCCAGGTCGGCACGGGCAAGACCTACACGGCGCGGGTCGTCGGGTACGACGCCACCGACGATGTGGCCCTGCTCCAGTTGCAGAACGCCTCCGGCCTGAAGACGGTCACGGTCGGCAACTCCACCCAGGTCTCGCTGGGCACCCCGGTCCTGGCCATCGGCAACGCGGGCGGCCAGGGCGGCGCCCCGACCATCGCGCCGGGCATCATCAACGCCATCGACCGGACGATCACCGCCGGGGACCAGGGCAGCCAGACGACCGAGACACTGCACGGCATGCTGCAGACCAGCGCGCAGATCCAGCCGGGTGACTCCGGCGGCCCGCTGGCCAACGCCGCGGGCAAGGTAATCGGCATGGACACCGCGGCGAGCAGTTCCAGTACGCAATCGTCCAGCAGCTCGACCATGGGCTACGCCATCCCGATCAACACCGCGCTGTCCATCGCCACCCAGATCGCGGCCGGGCACGCCAGCGCGACGATCCAGATCGGCCTGCCGGGCTTCCTCGGCGTGCTGGTCCCGCAGAGCAACAGCTCAAACCCGCAGCAGCAGGCTCAGTCGCAGGAAGGCCAGGGCAGCGGCGGCTTCGGTGGCATCGGCGGAGGCGGGACGGGGACCGGCGGCGGCAGCCCGAGCTGCGTCAACAGCGCTACCGCCAACTCGGTTCCCACCACGATCGCGCCCGCCAGCTCGGGAGCGCTGATCGACAACGTGCTGTGCGGAAGCGCGGCCGCCACGGCCGGCCTCGGCGCGGGCGACGTCATCACCGCCGTCAACGGGCAGACCGTTACGACGCCCGGCTCGCTGACGACGATCATGTCCAAGTTCCACGGCGGCGACAAGGTGACCGTCAACTACGAGACCACGAGCGGCGCCAAGCAGACCGCATCGCTGACGCTGGGCACGAGCCCGGCGAAGTAGACCCCGCAGGACCTCCCAGGCGATCGGCCCGCCGGCCGCGTGACCGGCGGGCCGATCGCCGTCCCCGCGCGGCGTGCGAGCGCGGCACGACGCGGGTCCCGCTTCTGGGCGGGTGGTGGTTAGCCGCGGCGATCAGGGGCGGGTGAGCCAGCCGCGCATGCGTTCCTCACAGTCGAAGATCTTCGGCACCTCGACGTACTCGTCCGCGGTGTGCGCGATCTCCGAGATGCCCGGCCCGTAGTTGACGGCCGGGATGCCGAGCTCCGCGAACCGGGCCACGTCGGTCCAGCCGAGCTTGGCCCGCGGCGCGCCCCCCACGGCCGCGGCGAACGACGCCGCCGGTCCCTGGTCCAGCCCCGGCCGGGCCCCGGGGGCGACGTCCACGATGGTGACGTCCCAGCCGCCGAACACCTCACGGAGGTGCCGTTCGGCGGCAGCGACGTCCCGGTCCGGCGCGAACCGGTAGTTCACCGTGACCACGCACCGGTCGGGTATCACGTTGCCCGCGACGCCGCCGGTGATGCCGACCGCGTTCAGCCCCTCGTGATAGACGAGACCATCCACCGTGGGCTGCCCCGGTTCGTAACGGCGCAGGATATCGATGATGCCGCCCGCCTCGTGGATGGCGTTGCGGCCCATCCAGGACCGGGCACTGTGCGCGCGGCGGCCGGCCGCCGCCACCTCGGCCCGCATCGTGCCCTGGCAGCCGCCCTCGATCTCGCATCCGCTCGGCTCCATCAGGACCGCGAAGTCGCCGCCGAGCAACTCGGGGTGGCTCCGGCTGAGGCGGCCCAGCCCGTTGCGGGCCGCCTCGATCTCCTCACAGTCGTAGAAGACGTAGGTGACGTCGCGCACGGGATCCGGCACACCGGCCGCCAGCCGCAACTGCACCGCGACGCCGGCCTTCATGTCGGTGGTACCGCAGCCGTAGAGCCGCTCCTGCCCCGACGGCGCGTCGCGCTCGCGGCGGGACGGGAGGTTGGCGGCCACCGGGACGGTGTCGATGTGCCCGGCCAGGATGACCCGTTGCCCGCGGCCCAGGTCTGTGCGGGCCACGACGGAGTTGCCGTCCCGCAGCACGGTCAGGTGGGGCAGCGCGCGCAGCGCCGATTCGATCGCGTCGGCGAGATCGCCTTCCTCGCCGCTCACCGAGGGGACGTCGACGAGGCTCGCGGTCAGCGCGGCCGCGTCGGCGGACAGGTCCAGTTCCACCCGCGCAGCCTAACCGGAAAATCCCTGACGGCCTGACGATCCGGACGGCGTGACGACCGGGGCGGACAGCGCGGTGGCCGCGGTCCGCAGCGCGGCCAGCACCGCACTGACGGAGGGGCGGCGGATGCTCGCGGTGCGCACGACGGCGTAGACCTCACGGCGCGGGTCGCCGCCGGCCAGGGTACGCACGCTGACCCGCTGCTCCCCCGCCGCCAGGGCCAGTCGCGGCACGATCGCGATGCCGATCCCGCGCGCGACGAGGCTGAGGATCGTGCCCAGCCCCTCGAACTCCCACGGGACCGGAGGCGTCACGCCCGCCTCCGCGAGCAGCCGGTCCACCGCGCGGCGGGACGGCTCGCCCTCCGGGGCGGCCATCCAGGCGTCGTCGCGGAAGTCCTCCAGCCGGGCCGGCCCGGGGCCGGCCGCGGCGGCGTGCGAGCGCGGCACGACGAGCACCAGCGGGTCGGTGACCAGGTGGAAGTAGGACAGGATGCCGTCCCCGGCCGCGGCCAGCCGACCGCTCCAGTCGTCCACGATCGTCACGTCAGCCTCACCGGAACGGACCTGGCGCAGGCCCACCTCCCCCGCGGCCTGCCGCAGCAGCAGGGTGAGGTCGGGGTGGGCCCGCAGGCGGCGGGCGAGCACCGGGGCGAAGGCAACCGCCGCGGAAGGGAACGCGGTGACCACCACGCGCCCCGACGGCTCCTGGGCCCGCGCCGAGACGTCGGCCTCCGCCTCCTCGACCATGGCCAGGATCCGCTCGGCGTGATCGGCCAGGCGCCGGCCGGTATCGGTGAGCTCGGCGTGGCGCGGGGTCCGGTCCAGCAGGGACGCCCCCGCCTCCCGTTCCAGCGCCGCCAGTTGCTGAGATACCGCCGAAGCGGTGTAACCGAGCGACGCCGCCGTCGCCGTGATGCTGCCGCGCGCCGCGAACTCCCGCAGCAGGCGCAGCCGGTGCAGATCAAGCATTAGTAAATCTTATGCTCTGCCTCAGGGATCTGCGCTTGCGCTAATGCTTGAAAGCGGTAAGACTTGTGAAACGTGATGTAGCGGTCACCGTGGGACGCAGAGGCAGCGTCGCCGCTCAAGACGGCTGACCTCCGGCAATTCCCGCAGCGAGGAGTTCCTCCTCATGACGTATACCGGCATGCCCGCCATCCTTCCGTCCTCGGCCGGCCTGGCCGCGATCGCGGTCTCCCCCACCCTGGCCGCCAACGAGATGATGATCGCCCGGAAGCGCCGGGGCGAACCGGTACTGCCGCTGGCGTTCGGCGAGGCGGGACTGCCCGCCCACCGGTCGCTGCGGCTGGCGCTGGCCGGAGCGGCCGGCCAGACCGGCTACGGGCCGGTGGCCGGCCAGGCCGCGCTGCGCGAGGCGGCCGCGGGCTACTGGGAACGGCGCGGGCTGCGCACCGACCCGGGCGCGGTCGTGTGCGGCCCGGGCAGCAAGGCGCTGCTGTTCGGGCTGATGATGGCCATCGGCGGGGACGTGGCCGTGCCCCGGCCCAGCTGGGTCACCTACGCGGCGCAGGCCAGCCTGGTCGGCGCCCGCCCCTGGTTCGTGGACATCCGGCCCGGTGAGGGCGGCGTGCCCGACCCCGGCCAGCTCGGGGCCGCGGTCCGCACGGCACGGCGCGAGGGCCGCGAGATCCGTTCGGTGATCCTGACGCTGCCGGACAACCCCACGGGCACGCTCGCGCGCGCCGCGACGATACGTGACCTCTGCCAGGTCGCCGAGGAACACGACCTGATCATCATCTCGGACGAGATCTACCGGGACCTGGTGCACGAGCCAACCGGGCCAACCAGGCCAACGGAGCTGGCCGGGCCAACCGAGCCGGCCGGGCCGTTCACCAGCCCCGCCGCCATCGCCCCCGGCCGCACGATCGTGACCACTGCGCTCAGCAAGAGCCTGGCCCTGGGCGGCTGGCGCATCGGGGTCGCCCGGCTGCCGGGGGACGGGGACGGGGACGCGGCCGTCCGGCCGCCGGGCCAGTCACCGGGCGAGTCATTGGGGCAGCGCCTGCGGGCGCGCCTGCTGGGCATCGGCAGCGAGATCTGGTCGGCGCCGGCCGCGCCGATCCAGCAGGCCGCCGCGTTCGCCTTCAGCGACCCGCCCGAGCTCACCGAGCGCATCGCGCTCAGCCGCCGGCTGCACCGGGACGTCGCGCGGGCCGTCGCGGACCGCTTCACCGCCGCCGGGGCTCGCGTGCCCGCGCCGCGGGCCGCCTTCTACCTCTACCCCGACTTCGAGCCGGTACGGGACCTGCTGCGCACGCGGCACGATGTGACCACGAGCGACGAACTTGCCGCCCTGCTGCTGCGGCGGCACGGGATGGGCGTGCTGCCGGGCAGCGCGTTCGGCGAGGATCCGCGCGCGCTGCGGCTGCGCGTCGCCACCGGACTGCTCTACGGCGATACCGACCAGCAGCGCGAGGCCGCACTGAAAGCGCCGTCGGCCGGGGATGTCCCGTGGATCGCGGCGTCATTGGGCCGGATCGGGGAAGTCCTGGACGACCTCACCGGCGCATAATGATTCCATGGGGCAATGGCGGGGACGGTGGCGCACGTGGAGTCCGTCGTTCGTATGGGCGGTCACGTTCTGGTTCGGCGGCACGCTGGTATGGACCGGGCTGGCCTTATTCGCCGGTCCTCACCATGGAGCCTTCTGGCTGCTCCTGGCCGTGTTGTGGGCCGGCGCACTGACCCTGGCCGTCCAGCTGATCGTCAGCATGCGCCGTCAGTCACGTGGGGCGGCCTGGCCGGGTCACGGTTCCCTGGACGGGCCGCACAACGGGCACACGTCATGACGCCGGGTCGCACTCGGGTCCGTTGCGCCACAACTGGTCGGCCGTGCCCGCGCTGAAGTGCCGGGCGTAGATCTCGACCTTTCTGTGGATGATGCCGAGAGCCTCCTGCAGGTCGGCGACCTGCTGCTGCACCTTCGCCTCGTGCCGGCGCAGGATCTCGAACCGCTCGGCCTCGTTGCCGGCGCCCTCCAGCACCAGCTGCGCATAGCGGCGGATCTCGGGCAACGGCATCCCCGACGAGCGCAGCTTCATGCACACCCTCAGCCACTCCACCTCCTCCCCGGTGAACACGCGCCGCCCCGCCGCGTTCCGCCGCACGGGCGCGACGAACAACCCCTCCTGCTCGTAGAAGCGGCCTAGGCGGACTCGGACGCCTCCGGGCCGCGGAACCGGCCCAGCGCCTCCAGCGGCACCAACTCCGGGCGCTTCGGCGGCACCTCGTCGCCGGACGACCGGCCGGTCAGCCGGCGCCGGACCCACGGCATCGCGTACTCGACCGCCCAGCGGGTGTCCTGCCCGCGGGCGTTCATCCAGGCCAGGCTGCGGCCGGACGTCTCGCGGGCGCTCTGCAGCCGGGTGCGCAGCCGCGCCACGGCCAGGCTGGCCGCGGAGGCTTCGGCGGCGGCGACGGCGGCCGCACTCGCGACCGGGCGGGGGATATGCCCGGCACGGGGGACATCCGGCAGCGGGTCCCGCCAGTTCTCGGTGACCGGCACCCCGACCCTCTCACAGACGAACAGCGACACTCGCTCGTGTCCCTCCGCGTTGAGGTGCAGCCGGTCGGCGCTCCATACCCCCCGGTCGCACAGGACCCGCATGGACCACAGATCCACCAGGTCACAGTCCCGCGCCGCCGCGATCGTGCGCAGGTGCATGTTGTACGCGGCGACCTTCCCGCGCAGCATCCGGATCACCGGGAACGCGGACGGGTCGAACCCCGTGAACAGCAGCACCCGGCAGCCCGCCGCGCGCAGGCTCACCACGCAGTCGTCGAACACCTCGGCCAGCGCGTCCGGATCGGTGCCGGGGCGCAGGATGTCGTTGCCGCCCGCGGCGATGCTGACCAGGTCGGGCGCCATCTCGACGGCCCGCGGGACCTGCTCGGCCGCCACTTCCCCCAGCAGCTTGCCGCGCACGGCGAGGTTCGCGTAGCGCAGGCCCGGCTGGTGGTCCGCCAGCCGGGCCGCGAACCGGTCCGCCCAGCCACGGAAGTTATCCCCGGTCAGCCGGTCGTTCATCCCTTCGGTAAAGCTGTCGCCCAGTGCGGTAAATGAGCCGATTGTCTCGGCCGAAGCGCGTCCGTCCATATCTTCCCATGATGCAGTCCGGTTTGCTGCCAGGCCAAACCGGATGGGCGTACGCCGGCCGGAACGGCCGGCCGAGGGTGCTGCGGAGGACGGCACGCGGGAGGCCCGGCGGCACGCGAGAGGCCGGGGGCAGAAAGAGGTCGCGGGACTTGAGCCTGGTGGGGCGGGCGCCGGATGGGCAGACTGATCGCATGACCTCGTCGGTGACTTATACCGAATCACCCGCACCGTCCTTTCTCTTCGACCTGGACGGCACGCTGATCGACAGCGTGTACCAGCACGTCATCGCCTGGCGGGCCGCGCTCGCCGGGATGGGCATCGACCTGTCCGTGTGGCGTATCCACCGGCGCATCGGGATGAGCGGCGGGCTGTTCGTTTCGGCGCTGCTGCGCGAGACCGGGCTGTCGCTGTCGCGGGAGGAGATCGAGCGCCTGCAGCGAGCGCATGCCGACGAGTACCGCGCCCAGATGGATTCGGTGGCGCCGCTGCCGGGCGCGACGGAGCTGCTGACCACCCTGACCGAACGCAACGTCAAATGGGCCATCGCCACGAGCGGGAACGCCGTGACGGCCCGCCCGGCCCTGAAGCTGCTCGGCTTGCCGGAAAGCACGCCGATGGTCACGCGGGACCTGGTGCGGCACGCCAAGCCCGATCCGGATCTGTTCCTGGCCGCCGCCGCGCTGCTGGACGTGGACCCGCACCAGGCGATGGTGGTGGGCGACAGCGTGTGGGACCTGCTGGCTGCGCGCCGCGCCGGGGCGCTCGGCGTCGGCCTGATGTCCGGCGGGTACGGCCGGGAGGAACTCGAGCGGGCCGGCGCGTTCCGCGTGTACAGCGACCCGGCTGACCTGCTGTTCCGGCTCGACGAGCTCGGTGTCCGGGATTTTATGGACTGAGACCACCAGGACCGGACCCGAGCACGCCCGAACGCGAGGTTAGATGGACTTGGCCGGTAAGAATGAGGAGGCGGTGTTGCCGTGTCCGGGGTGCGGCGAGTCTTCGCTGGCGTGCATGGTTCCCTTGGAAGCCTGCAGGCGCTGCGCTATGCGGCGAACGAGGCCCGGGACCGGCGCGCGCGGCTCCTCACGGTTATCGCCTGGGTGCCGCCGGGTGGTGATCTGGCCGAACGGCGCCAGCCCAATCCCTACCTGCGGAAGATGTGGCGGGACGCGGCCCAGGCCCGGCTCTGGGATGCCTTCGACATGGGGCTCGGCGGCCTGCCTCAGGACCTGACCATTGAGGCGCTGGTGGTCCGCGGCCCAGCGGGCCCCGTCCTGGTCGACTGCGCCGACGACCCCGACGACCTCCTCGTCATCGGGACCGGACGGCGCGGGCTGCGCCGGGCGATGGGCCGTTCGGCGAGCCGCTACTGCCTCGCCCACGCGCGGTGCCCGGTCGTCGCCGTCCCGCCGTCAGCCCTGATGGAGGAGACCAGCCACCGCCGCCACATCTGGCCACGGAAACAGCGCTCGCCGGCGCTTGATCACCCGGGGGCCTGGCTTCGCTGACCGCCGCCTGACCGGGTGCGGGTCGGGCGGAGCCGTACCGTGTTGTCACGCTTTACGCGGGTATACCAGCAGAATTAGGGCAATTGACGTCTCCCACAGTCGCGGGATCAGTGCCCCCGCAAACTGGATGGTGACGTAATGCCGAGTCAACATGACATGTTCCTTACCGGGCGCACCGAGTCCGGCACCGAGGAATGGCAGTGCCCCGAGTGCGGGCGGCGCATGTTCATGCGATGGCCGCCCAACTTCGAGTCGCTCGTCCTCGACGAGGGTGACCCCTCCGCCCTGCACGCCGGCGCCAAGGGGGGCGCCCTGATGGGCGGGGTGAACGTGGCCAGCGAGCCGGCTGCCGGCATGCCCGAGATGCCCGAGATGGAGCAGCAATGGCTGCGCAGGAACGGGATTGACTGGGACGGCCTCGCCAGCTGACGGCGGCACGGGACCGGTCGCGGGCGCCGCGGCCGTCCCGTGGCGGCGGGCCCGGCGCCCGCTCACCATGGACGACCGCCTCCGGTGCTCTATGGTCCGCTGCCCTAAGGTCCGCTGCCCTAAGCAGCCGCTAAGCGTTGTTAAGTGAAATCTTCGCGCCAGGAACAGCGGCAGGCTGAACTGGAACTAAGCGCGTGGTGATGGTCTGGGGCCAATCAGATCGAGCGAGCAGAAAGCAGACCACCATGGCAGTTCGAGCAGAAGGCATGACCCCCACGGCACGAGCAGAAGGCGCGACCTCCACGGCACGAGCAGAAAGCGTGGCCCGCAGGGGAGTTCCGGGCACCAACCAAGTGCAGTTCAACACCGCCGGCGGCCAGTTCTCGGTCGACTCCATCACCGACCCGAACGGCGCTCCCTCGAATGTCATCGACCTCGACCTCGGCTTCGTCATCAGCGGCACCGTGACACTGCCCAACTGGCTCCAGGGCACCGGAACGGTCACCGTGTATGCGCAGGAGATCGGCGGCCCCTTCAACGGGCCGATCGGCAACGACAACTCTCTCAAGTTCGCCCGGCCGGTGCCGCCCGCCGAGCCGTCCACGGAGAATTACCGGTGGACGATCACGATCCCGCCGGGGTCCCACGTCCTGCCCGACCCGCAGCGCGGTGCGTCGCAGGTCTACAACCTCGTCGCGGTGTTCGTCTTCGACGACCAGCTCACCGACATTGGCGCCTTCGTCGATATGGGCAAGTACATGATCGACTGATCTGCCGGCCGGTGCCGGCCGGTGCCGGCCGGCACCGGCTGGCCGGTGCGAGATTCCCCGGTGGACCTGCGGTAAGGGAGACCCGGCAGATGCCGAGCGATGAGGCCGCGGCATATCTTCACCGTCGAGGTCCGGCTGCCCATGGCCGACCGCGACGTCGTATCCACCAAGATCGTCCACGTCCGGACGGGTGACGAGGAGACGTGGGCCGGCTGGCGTCCGGGGCGCATGGTCGCGTTCATCGAGGACCGGTCCCGGATTCGCCCTGAAGCACGGCCGGCGCGGCCCGGGGCAGAGCCAGCGGAGCAGACCGGGGCGCCCCCCGGGCCGCCAGGCCGGGGCGCCCCCCGGGCCGCAGCCAGCGGCAGCCCCGCCGGATGGACGGGACGCGCCTAGCAGGCTTCCCCGCCCGCGCCCGCGCAGGCCCCGTTCCCCGCCGCCGCCCCCGCCGGCGGGGAACGGCCCGGGCGGCCGGAAGGCACTGCTGCATACGTACGCGACGGTGCCCGCCTCTGGGCAGGGTGCCGTCGGTGGCCGGATGAGCGTGGTCAACGCCGCGCCGACCTTCGATTCCGCCACGCTGAACCTGTCGCCGCACCAGGCCGCCACGGTCAGAGCCGAGATCTGTGCGCGGCAGTTGCCGACCGGCAGCAGCGTCGTCGTCGGCGAACACTCGGCCACGGTGAATCCGGATGAGCGTTTCCGGCTGGACATCCCGTGTGACCTGTCCGCGCCCAGCCGCCCCTTCATCCTGTTCGCCCTGGTCCGCGTCCTGGCCGAGGACGACGAAGCGCGGCCGCCCGGCAAGGATCTGGCGGGCGCGAGCCTGCTGATCTCAGCAGCCCTCCCCCAGCGCGCGGCGGCGCCCCCGGACCCAGCGTCGATCAAGGTCATGGCCTGACCGGGCTACGATCCTGCTTCTCCGGAGTGGCCCACCGACCGTCCCGTCGACGCGCCGAGCGTGCCGGCGAACGCTGGCCGGACAGCCCGCAGGCGATCACTCCGGCCAAGCGCCGGCCCAACGCTCGCCGAACAGCCTCGCGCGGGATCCGGCAATTCCCGACGGCACGCCGCGCCGCTAATACCCCCTTTTCGCCAATGCGCTTTTCACGTACGCTGTGGCGGGTCTCAATAGGTGGCGTCGTCGCTATATGCATATGGGCCGGTGGCGGCGCAAGATATGCCGTAGTTACTGCCGAGGGAGTCAGGCGATTCTTCTGGTGACACAGATGTGCCGGGCCCGGAGCCGTACGGATGGGGGAGAGCATTGAGCGCCTATATGGGACGTGCCGGCGGACGCCGGCGCGACGGGTACGGGGGCCCGCACAGTAACGTGTTACGCGGACCCGCGGGTGCCTTGCGCCCAGGAGCCGGGCGGCAACCGTTACGATGGGCCGTTTACCCTAAAAGTTGCCGTGAAAGTTGCCGTGAAGAATTTCTCTTATCAGGTGTTCCGAATCACCGGCTACTGTCCAGCGTGATATTGACATGAGTCGAAAGGTTTCTCAAATCTCGTTTGCCGTTGCGCACATACAACGGCTGCAATCATGACGACCGAGTGAACCAGGATTCTTGCAATTAGGGACAGAGATGCTCGTCGCACGTGTCGCACCACCGCTGCCTGATGTTGAATTGCCGCAACAGGTGCTGCTGAGCGCTCCGTCGGGCCAGCAGGTGGTTGAGCTCGTTGTCCCCCCGGGTGGGCTGCTTGTCCGGCGGCTGGCGGCCGACCTCGCGGGCCTGGGATACCAGGTCGCGTGGATCCGGCCCATGCCCTTCGAGACGGACACCGGCTCACTTGCGCCCCTTCTGCTGATGGCTCTGTCCTTAGTGCGCCAGGCCTCGTCGGGGGAGGACGGGCCGGTCGTCATCGTCGTTGAGTCACCCACCGCCGAGCAGGCGGAAGCCGTTCTCGACCAGCTTCTCGTCCCCGGCGTGCCCGAACCGGTCAGCCCGACCGTGGTCCTGGTCGTCGATAGCCGCCAGAATCATCGAACCCGCTCCAGCGAGATGCCCCGCGTCCGCGTCGAGGTGCCCGCCCTGCCCGGTCACCGGGTCCGGCGCCTCATTACCGAACAAGCCAGCGGCAAAGTTCCCATCCGGCGCCTATCAGCGGCGACAGGTGGACTGCCCGGCCTGATCGACGGCGCGCTGAAGAGCGCATCCAGCATCGGGGCCGCCGAACTGGGCCGGATCGTCGCCGACGCGCGCGAGCCGCAGGCGCTGACTCAGGCCGTCGTCCACCGGCTCCTCGACGGCGCGTCGGCCGGCGAGATGGCGGCCCTGGAGATGGCCTGTCATCTCGGTTACGCCCACGCACGATTCCGCTCGCTCGAGCCCGCCGTAGCCGAGCCGGCCCACCCATGGTGGGTGCCGCTGACGGATGGCTGGTGGCAGGTCGATCCGGCGTGGCGGCCGTCCCTCGTGGCCTGCGCCGCGGACGCCACGCGGGCTAACCGGTCGGCCTGCGTGAGCCGTCTCGTCGCCGAACTGGTCGAAGCCGGCGGCGTGCACGAGGCGATCGAGCTGTGTATCAACGCCGGATGGCCCGGCCTGGCGGCTGACCTCCTGGCCGGGGAAGCCGACACCCTGCTGTCCTCCGGCCGCTACGTGGCTCTCACCTGCTGGCTTGAACGCCTGCCGCCCGCCGAGGCCCGCAGCCATCCCGGCCTGGCCAGGGCCGCCGCGGAACTGATCCCCGCGGAGTCCAGTACGGCTGGATGGCCGGGCCCACCACCAGGCCAACCGAACAGCGAACCGACCGGCGCCGGGGCCGCACGGCAACGGAAGCGCCGGATTTTCCGCTGGTCAAACCCTGGCCCGGCGGGCCGGAGGACCTCAGAGCCGCCCGCGCGCCCGGGGGTGGCCGCCGCCCGGACACCTCCGTCAAGTCCCGCCGTTCGGCCAGCTCCGGCTGACCGTGGTGCCATCGCTTTGGCCGAACGCGACGGTGCGCGGATCGGGCCGGTCACTCAGCGGGCCGCCTCCCGCCACGGTGACGATCGCCGTGCCGGCCGGGACGAAGACCCGAGCGCGCCGCTCCGGGTCGAGGCACGCCTGCTCGGGCAGTTCGAGGTGCTCGTGCGGGGCGAGCCCGTTCAGCACTGGCGGGGCAACCGGGGCCGGATGCTGCTGGCCTTCCTGCTGCTGCACCGCAGCCGGCCGCTGACCCGTGATGAGCTTGGCGGCGCGTTCTGGCCGGACGCGGCGCCCGGTGCGGTGCGCAACCGGCTGCACGTCGCCCTGTACGGGCTCCGGAAGGATCTACGTGCGCTGACCGACCACCCGATCGTGGTGCATGGGCAGCGGGGCTTCTCCATCCACCCGGGCATCGATCTCTGGCTCGACACGGAGGAGTTCGACAAGGCGCTGACCGCCACCCGCAGGCAATTGCCCGGCAGCGATGGCGGTGCTCTGGCCCGCTACGAGACAGCCGTCGAGCTATACCGGGGCGAACTGCTCGAGGACACGCCGTTCGAGGAGTGGGCGCTGCTGCGCCGGGAGCAACTGCGGCTGCAGCATCTGGAGGCACTCGACGAGGTAGCGCGGCTGAGGTTCGCGGCCGGCCGTTACGCCGACTGCCTTGACGCATGCCGGCGCCTTGTCCCCGGCGACCTGTGCCGGGAGGAGATACACCGTCTGATGATGCGCTGCTACACCCGGCTCAACCAGCCCCATCTGGCCGTACGTCAATACAACCAGTGCGAGCGGCAGCTGCGTGATGACCTCGGCATCGAGCCTGCCGACGCGACCCAGGAGCTTTACGAGCGGATTCGCCGGCGCGAGCTCATCTGACCACGGCGTTCTCCCGTGAGCCTGACGGAGAGAGCAGGCACGGGCGCCCGGGAAACCGGGCATACCCACACGATCGGGAGCGGTGCGCGGCAGATACGCAGGCCGACAGGGGGCAGACCGCCCAAGTCCTGGCCTTTCCGCGAACGCCGATCTACGGTTTCGCTTGAACACCCGCGAGCGGCGCGGAGAAGGCCCTGGGACCGGCGTATGCGGCATCCCAGTCCGGTGCATGGGTTCTGTTAGGAAGCCGGACGGTGCCGCATAGGTCCCGTTTGGACCGGCCTTATCCGCTTCCGAACGCGGTTCCATTGCCGTGGCCAGGGCTGTACGAGGGCTCTGATTACCGTCTGAGGCCGCGGGCCGGGCATACGCCCGGCCAACTCCTCCTGGCCCGCTGTCCAGCGTGTTCCCACCTAGGAGTGGCCGTGAATGACCTTCTTTACGTGGCCGTGACGATCGTCGTCTTCGCCTTGCTCTTCCTGCTCGTCAAGGGGGTCGAGCGGCTTGAGCGCTGAGAACTGGGTCGGCCTGATTACGGCCGTCCTCCTCACCATTTACCTCGTCTACGCCCTCGTCCGACCGGAGAAATTCTGATGAGCAGTTCCCTCGCGGGCATCCTGCAGATCGTGCTGCTGGTCGCCGCGCTGGCGGTCTGCTACAAGCCGCTGGGCGACTACATCGCGGGCATCTTCACCAGCGAGAAGCACCTGCGGCCCGAGCGCGCCGTCTACCGCCTGATGGGCATCGACCCGTCAGCTGACCAGCGCTGGGGCACCTACGCCCGCAGCATGCTGGCGTTCTCGGGGATCAGCGTGCTGTTCCTCTACCTGCTCGAGCGGGTACAGCACTGGCTGCCGTACGCCAACGGGAATGTAAATGTCCCCCCCGCTCTGGCCTGGAACACGGCTGCCTCCTTTGTCACCAACACCAACTGGCAGAACTACTCCGGCGAGTCCACGATGGGCTACGTCACCCAGATGGCGGGCCTCGCGGTGCAGAACTTCGTGTCGGCCGCCGTGGGCATCGTGGTCGTCATCGCCCTGATCCGCGGGTTCATGCGGACCAAGACCGACCGGCTCGGCAACTTCTGGGTCGACCTGACCCGGGTCATCGTGCGACTGCTGCTGCCGTTCTCGGTGATCGGCGCGATCATCCTGATGGCGACCGGCGTGATCGACAACTTCAGCGCCACCCACCTCATCCACTCGCTGGCCGGCTCGCAGCAGACGATGGTCGGCGGCCCGGTGGCCTCCCAGGAGGTCATCAAGGAGATGGGCAACAACGGTGGCGGCTTCTTCAACGCCAACTCCGCCCACCCCTTCGAGAACCCCAGCGCGTTCAGCAACTGGTTCGAGATCTTCCTGATCCTGGTCATCCCGTTCGCGCTGCCGCGCACGTTCGGCAAGATGGTCGGCGACAACCGGCAGGGTTACGTCCTGGCCATCGTCATGGCCGTGCTGTGGCTCACCGCGGTCGGCGGGATCAGCTTCTTCGAATGGCAGCACGCGGGCACCGCACTGCACGCCGCGCACGCCGCGATGGAAGGCAAGGAAACCCGGTTCGGCATCCCCGGCTCGTCCCTGTTCGCCGGGTCGACCACGGTCACCTCGACCGGAGCGGTGAACTCGTTCCACGACTCCTTCACCGCCTTCGGCGGCGGCATCGCCCTGTTCGACCTCATGCTGGGCGAGGTCGTCCCCGGCGGCGTCGGCGCCGGCCTGTACGGCATGCTCATGCTCGCGGTGCTGACCGTGTTCATCGGCGGCCTGATGGTCGGCCGGACGCCGGAGTACATCGGCAAGAAGATCCGCCCCACCGAGATGAAGTGGGCGGCGGCCTACATCCTGGCGACACCATTCTCGGCGCTCATCGGCGCCGCGATGTCGCTGGGCTTCAAGACACCGCGCGCGTCGATCCTCAACCCGGGCCCGCACGGCCTCACCGAGATCGTCTACGCGTTCACCTCGATGGCGAACAACAACGGCTCGGCCTTCGCCGGCCTGACCACCGACACCACCTGGTACAACACGGCCGGCGGCGTGGTGATGCTGGTCGCCCGGTTCGCGCCCATGGTGTTCGTGCTCGCGCTCGGCGGCACCCTGGCCAGGCAGCAGATAGTCCCGGCGAGTGCCGGAACCCTGGAGACCCACAAGCCGCTGTTCGCCGGCCTGCTCATCGGCGTGATCATCATCCTGGTCGGCCTGACCTATTTCCCCGCGCTCGCGCTGGGGCCGTTCGCTGAAGGGCTGCACTGATGTCCCTCAACCCCATCGTTAACCAGCCAGACGCCCCATCGGGGAATGGTGCGCGCGATTCCCAGACCCCGGCCCGGAGCGCGGCGGCCGAGCCGCGCCGGGTCAGCGGCGGGCTGCTGGACCCGAAGATGCTGTGGAGCTCCCTGCCGGACGCGTTCCGCAAGCTCGACCCGCGGGTGCAGATCCACAACCCGGTCATGTTCGTGGTCGAGATCGGATCGCTGCTGACCACGTACTCGGCGATCATCCACAACTCCATCTTCGCCTGGACCATCACCGCCTGGCTGTGGCTCACCGTGCTGTTCGCCAACCTGGCCGAGGCGGTGGCCGAAGGCCGGGGCAAGGCACAGGCCGAGACGCTCCGGCGCACCAAGCAGGAAACCGTCGCCCGGCGGCTGGTCGGCTGGGAGCCCGGCCAGGCCAGCCCGCGGGAAGAAGCGGTCCCCGGCACGCAGCTCACCCTCGGTGACTACGTGGTCGTGGAGCCGGGGCAGTTCATCCCCGGAGACGGCGACGTGGTCGAGGGCGTGGCCTCGGTGGACGAATCGGCCATCACTGGCGAGTCCGCCCCGGTCATCCGGGAGTCCGGCGGCGACCGTTCGGCGGTCACCGGCGGCACCCGAGTGCTCTCCGACCGGATCGTCGTCAAGATCACGTCCAAGCCGGGTGAGACGTTCATCGACCGGATGATCAACCTGGTGGAGGGCGCGCAGCGGCAGAAGACCCCCAACGAGGTCGCGCTGAACGTGCTGCTCGCCTCGCTGACGCTGATCTTCGTGATGGCCGTGGTGACGCTGCAGCCCATGGCGTTCTACTCGGGCGCGCCGCAGAACCTCGTCATCCTGGTCGCGCTGATCGTAGCGCTGATCCCGACGACCATCGGCGCGCTGCTGTCGGCGATCGGCATCGCCGGCATGGACCGCCTGGTCCAGCGCAACGTGCTGGCCATGTCCGGCCGTGCCGTCGAGGCGGCCGGCGACGTGAACACCCTGCTGCTGGACAAGACCGGCACGATCACCATCGGCAACCGCGAGGCGACCGAGTTCCTGCCGGTCGGCGGGGTGACGATGGAGCAGCTCGCGGACGCCGCGCAACTGTCCAGCCTGGCCGACGAGACCCCCGAGGGCCGCTCGATCGTCGTCCTGGCCAAGCGGGAGTTCGGCCTGCGGGAACGCGGGCAGGGCGAGCTGCCGGGCGCGGTATTCGTCGAGTTCTCCGCGCAGACCAGGATGAGCGGCGTGGACCTGGCCGACGGCCGCGAGGTCCGCAAGGGCGCATCCAGCGCGGTCCGCGAATGGATCCGCGACAACGGCGGGACTCCCCCCGCCGAGCTCGGCCAGATGGTCGACGGGATCTCCGCCGCGGGCGGCACCCCGCTGGTCGTCGCCGAGCGGGCCAACGGCACCGCCCACGCCCTGGGGGTGATTCACCTCAAGGACATCGTCAAGGAAGGCATCTCCGAGCGGTTCGCGGAGATGCGCGCCATGGGCATCCGCACCGTCATGATCACCGGCGACAACCCGCTCACGGCGAAGGCCATCGCGGATGAGTCCGGCGTGGACGACTTCCTCGCCGAGGCCACGCCGGAAGACAAGATGGCCCTGATCAAGAAGGAGCAGGCGGGCGGCAAGCTCGTCGCGATGACCGGGGACGGCACCAACGACGCCCCGGCGCTGGCCCAGGCCGACGTCGGCGTGGCCATGAACACCGGCACCTCGGCCGCCAAGGAAGCCGGCAACATGGTCGACCTGGACTCGAACCCGACCAAGCTCATCGAGGTCGTCGAGATCGGCAAGCAGATGCTGATCACCCGGGGCGCGCTGACCACGTTCTCGATCGCCAACGACGTCGCGAAGTACTTCGCGATGCTGCCGGCCATGTTCGCCGGCGTGTTCCCCGGGCTGGAAAAGCTGAACATCATGAGGCTGCACAGCCCGCAGTCCGCGATCACCTCGGCGATCATCTTCAACGCGCTGGTCATCGTCGCGCTGATCCCGCTGGCGCTGCGCGGCGTCCGGTACCGGCCCTCGTCGGCCGCGTCGATGCTCCGCCGCAACCTGTGGGTCTACGGCGTCGGCGGCCTGGTCATCCCGTTCATCTTCATCAAGCTCATCGACCTCATCGTCATGAACATTCCTGGATTCAGGTGATCCACGTGAACCGTCTCCCCGCACTCGTGCGCCAGCACATTGCCGCGCTCCGCGCGCTGCTGGTCTTCACGGTGCTGTGCGGCATCGTCTACCCCGTCGTCATGTTCGGCGTCGCCCAGGTGGCCTTCCACAATCAGGCCAACGGCTCGCTGGTCAGCTACAACGGCAAGGTCGTGGGGTCCGGCCTGCTGTGCCAGGAGTTCGTGGACGCCAAGGGCAACCCGCTGCCGCAGTACTTCCAGCCGCGGCCGTCCAACGCGGCGAACGCGGCGTCCAAGACCGACTACGGCTGCGACGCCGGATTCTCCGGCGCTACGAACCTCGGGCCGAACAACCCGGCGCTGCTCAAGACCATCGAGCAGCGACGCGCCGCGGTGGCGCAGTTCAACGGGGTCAGCCCGGCGAGCGTGCCGCCCGACGCGGTGACCGCCTCCGGATCGGGCCTCGACCCCGACATCTCCCCGCAGTACGCCTACCTGCAGGTCAACCGGGTCGCCAAGGCCCGGCACCTGAGCCCGTCAGCCGTGCACGCCCTGGTCGCCGCCAACGTCCAGGGCCGGCCGCTCGGGTTCCTCGGTGAGCCGACGGTGGACGTGCTCGTCCTGAACATCGCGCTCGACAAGCTGTCGAGCCGGTGAACGGGAGGACAGGATGACCACGGCGTACGGCCGGACCGGCGATCCCGGACCGGCCGTACGGCCGCCGGCGGCGCGGCCGCCGGCGGCCGCGCCGGCCGCCATGGCCGCGGCCGCGGCGCAGGCCAGCAGAAGGCCGGGCAGCCCCAGCGCGAAGCCTTCGCGGGTCCTGCTGGTGGAGGACGAGCCGGGCCTGCTCCGGGCGCTCCTCATCAACCTGCGGGCCCGCCGGTATGACGTCACCACCGCGACCACCGGTCATGCGGCGCTGGCGGCGGCAGCCAGCCGGCCGCCGGACGCGGTGATCCTCGACCTCGGCCTGCCCGATATCGACGGAACGGAAGTCATCGTCGAGCTGCGCCGCTGGTCACGGGCGCCGATCATCGTGCTGTCCGGCCGGGCGAGCCCCGGTGACAAGATCGGGGCCCTGGACGTGGGCGCCGATGACTACGTCACCAAGCCGTTCTCGATGGCCGAACTGCTGGCCCGGCTGCGCGCCGTGCTCCGCCGCGACGATCCCGGGCCGGCCGAGGTGACGGAGGCGGTCGTCGGTCACTGCGTCATCGACCTGACCTCCCACACCGTGACCCGCCGTCCCGGGATCGGGACGGGGAAGGGGACCGGGCCGGGGGCAGAGGCCGGGGCAGGCACGGAGGCCGGGACACAGGGCACGGCGCAGGCCGGAGCGGGCCCGGAAGACGGGGAAACCGTCCGGCTCACCCCGACCGAATGGCGGATCCTGGAGACCCTGGTCCACCATCCGGGCCAGCTGGTCGGCTCGCGGCAGTTGCTCGCCGAGATCTGGGGGCCCGGGTACGAGCCCCGCACCAACTACCTCCGGTTCCATATGGCCCGGCTGCGGCGCAAGCTGGAGGACGACCCGGCGCGGCCTCGCCATCTGCTCACCGAACCGGGCATGGGCTACCGGTACCGGCCCTGAGAGCCGCCCGCACGGGGGAGAACGCCGGGCTGAAGGGCCCGGTTCAAAGGGGCACGGTTCAATAGGAGATAGCGGGCGCCGATGGCGGGGCCAGCGGTACCGGACAGAAGAGAGGCACGCGCCGGACATGGCCACCCAGCACACGGATACCCCCGAGCGGGGGGACCAGCGGCCCGGCCGCGGGTATCTCCGGATCTACCTCGGCGCGGCCGCGGGGGTCGGCAAGACCTTCGCCATGCTCGGCGAGGGCCATCGCCGGGCGGAACGCGGCGCCGACGTGGTGGTCGCCTACGCCGAGACCCACGGGCGCCCGCACACCGGAGTGCTGCTCGACGGCCTGGAGGTCATCCCGCGCAAGCCGATGATCTACCGCGGGGCGGACTTCGAGGAGATGGACCTCGACGCCGTGCTGGCCCGCCACCCGGAGATCGCCCTGGTCGACGAGATGGCCCACACCAACGTGCCCGGGTCCCGCAACGAGAAGCGCTGGCAGGACGTCGAGGAACTGCTCGACGCCGGCATCGACGTGATCTCGACCGTCAACGTCCAGCATCTCGAGTCCCTCAACGACGTGGTGGAGAAGGTCACCGGCGTACCGCAGCGGGAGACGGTCCCGGACGCCGTGGTGCGCGCCGCCGACCAGGTCGAGCTGGTCGACATGACGCCCGAGGCGCTCCGGCGCCGGATGGCGCACGGGAACATCTACCCGGCGGAGAAAATCGACGCGGCGCTGACCAACTACTTCCGCACCGGCAACCTGACCGCGCTGCGCGAGCTGGCCCTGCTGTGGCTGGCCGACAAGGTCGACGAGGGCCTGCAGGCCTACCGGGCCGCGCACGGTATCCAGGGCACCTGGGAGGCGCGGGAGCGGGTCGTCGTCGCGCTCACCGGCGGCCCCGAGGGCGACACTCTCATCCGGCGCGCCGCGCGGATCGCCTCCCGGACCGCGGGCGGCGACCTGCTGGCCGTGCACGTGACCCGGTCCGACGGCCTGACCGGGGCCAGCCCGGCCGCACTGGCCGGGCAGCGCCGGCTGGCCGAGTCGCTCGGCGGCACCTACCACCAGGTGATCGGGGACAACGTCCCCGAAGCCCTGCTCACCTTCGCCCGCGCGGAGAACGCGACTCAGCTCGTCCTGGGCGCGAGCCGCCGCTCCTGGCTCACGGCGCTGCTCACCGGGCCCGGCATTGGCTCCCGGACGATCCGCGGTTCGGGTGATATCGACGTGCACATCGTCACCCACCAGCACATGGGCCGCAGCCGGGGGCTCCTCCCCCGGCCCGGCGGCAGCCTCACCCTGCGGCGCCGGGTGGCCGGGTACGTGCTCGCCGCCGCGTTCGCCCCGCTGATCACGCTCGCACTGGCCAACCTGCGCGGCAACGTCAACCTCACCAGCGACGTGCTCACCTTCCTGGTCGCCGTCATCGTCGTCGCCCTGGTCGGCGGGCTCATCCCGGCCCTGCTCGAGGCCCTCGCCGGGTCGCTGCTGCTCAACTACTACTTCACGCCGCCCCTCCACCGGTTCACGATCGCCGACGCCAACAACGCCTGGGCCATCATCGTCTTCGTCGTGGTCGCCATCCTGGTCAGCACGGTGGTGGACATCGCGGCCCGGCGGACCAAGCAGGCGGCCCGGGCCAGCGCCGAATCCGAGCTGCTGGTCACGACGGCGGGCAGCGTGCTGCGCGGCCAGCAGGCGCTGCCCGCCCTGCTGCAGCAGATCCGCGAATCGTTCGGCATGCGGTCGGTGAGCCTGCTGGAGTGCGCGACCGGCGACTGCGACGACGGCAGCGAGCCGACCAAGGCCGCGTCGTCCGCGGCGAGCCGGATCCGCGGCCCCGGGAAGGGGTGGACGGCGGTCGCGACGGCCGGCGACGAGCCGGTGACCTCACCCGACGACGCGGACGTCGAGGTACCGGTCACGGACACGCTGTCGCTGGCCCTGAGCGGCCGCCCGCTGCCCGCCGACGACCGGCGTGTGCTCGGCGCGTTCGCCGCCTACGCGGCGGCCGCCCTGGAGCAGTTGCGGCTGGCCGCCGAGGCCGAGGCGGCCAAGCCGATCGCCGAAGCCGACCGGATGCGGACCGCGCTGCTCACGGCGGTCAGCCATGACCTGCGCAGCCCGCTGGCCTCGGCCAAGGCCTCCGTGACCAGCCTGCGCTCGCCGGAGGTGCACTGGACCACCGCCGACCGTGACGAACTGCTCGCCACGGCCGACGAATCGCTGGACCGGCTGGCGCGTCTCGTCGATAACCTGCTGGACATGAGCAGGCTCCAGGCCGGAGCGCTGTCCCTGTTCCCCCGGCCGGTCGGCGTGGACGAGATCGTCGCACGGTCCCTCGACGACCTGGGGCCGCGCAGCCGTTCCGTGGTGGTGGACATACCGGAATCGCTGCCCGAGGTGCGCGTCGACCCGGCCATCCTGGAACGGGTCGTCGTCAACGTGACCGAGAACGCGCTGCGCTACTCGCCGCCCGGCCATCCGCCCATACTCACCGCCAGCGCCCTGGGCGACCGGGTCGAACTGCGGGTCATCGACCGCGGGCCCGGCATCCCGGCGAAGGAACGGGACCGGGTATTCGTCCCGTTCCAGCGGCTGGGTGACACGGACAACACGACCGGCGTCGGTCTCGGTCTCGCGCTCTCCCGCGGCTTCACGGAGGCCATGGGCGGAACGCTGACCGCGGAGGACACTCCCGGCGGGGGCCTGACGATGGCGATATCGCTGCCGATTGCGGCACAGCTGCCCGGCCCGGGCCCGGGTGAGGCGGAGCCCGGACGCCGGGAACGTGACGGCGACCTCCGGCCGGTCGGCCAGGCCGCCGGTAGCGCCCCGGCCAGCCTGGACGGCCAGGACGGCCAGGACGGGAGCCGGCGGCCGGCCAGCGACGACACCGGCAGCCCGCCGGCCAGCCAGGCCGCGCTGTGACTCGCGTCCTCGTCGTCGATGACGAACCGCAGATCCTCCGCGCGCTCCGGATCAACCTGCGGGTGCGCCAGTACGAGGTGTTCACGGCCGCCACCGGCGCCGAGGCCCTGGCTGTCGCTGGCCACCACCCACCGGACCTGGTGATCCTCGACCTGGGGCTGCCCGATCTGAGCGGGATCGAGGTGATCCAGGGGCTGCGCGGCTGGACCACCGCGCCCATCGTCGTCCTCTCCGGGCGGGCCGACAGCGCCGACAAGGTCGAGGCGCTCGACGCGGGCGCCGACGACTACGTCACGAAGCCGTTCTCCATGGACGAACTGCTCGCCCGGATGCGCGCCGCGGTGCGGCGGGCCGGCGCGCCGGACGAACAGCCCCGGATCCGGCTCGGCCACCTGGTCGTCGATCTGGCCGCCAAGCGGGTCGAGCACGCGGCCCCGGCCGCACTCAGCCGAACGGGCCCGGATGCAGGCCCGGATGCAGGCCCGGATACAGGCCCGGATGCGGGCGGCGCGGACGGCCCGGACAGCCCCGACGGGGACATCCGGCTCACCCCGACCGAGTGGCACCTGCTGGAGGTCCTGCTCCGGCACCCCGGCAAGCTGATGAGCCAGCAGCAACTGCTCACCGAAGTCTGGGGATCCGGGTACGCCAGCGCCACCGGGAACCTCCGCCTGTACATGGCTCAGCTGCGCCGCAAGCTGGAGCCCGATCCGGCCCGGCCGCACTGGCTGATCACCGAGCCGGGCATGGGATACCGCTACCAGCCCGACCCGGACGACGACCCCGGCCGCTGACCCCGGCGCTCAGTCCGAGGACCAGGTCGTGGGGCGGAAGCGGATGCGGCAGATGACCACGTTCGCGGTGCCGGTCCGGATGGCGTGATCGAGGACCAGCCCGCGCTGGTTGTGCAGGATCCACTCCCACGGCCGCATCGGCTCCAGTTCCGCGATGAGCACGACGAGCCGGCGGTGAGTGTCCGCGTCCTCCAGCGTGCGCAGGTAGTCCACGATCGGCGGCCCCAGGGACCGGCGCCGCGCGTGCAGGGTGACGAGCGGGACCCGCACGTCCCACTGGGACCAGAGGCGCCGGAACCTGTCCTCGGCGTCCGGGTTCTCCGGATCGTCGTAGACGATGTTGACCGCGGTGACGTCATCGCCGAGCGACAGGGCGGCGGAGATCGCCTCCGCGGTCAGCCTCGACAGCCCGAGCACCGGCACCACGACCAGTGACCGCTCCCGGTGCGGGGACGGCGGTAGCTGCCCGATCCCGAGCAGCGCGCCGATCCGGTCGTAGGCCCGGTGCACCGCGCTGAAGCCCGCGACCAGCAACGGGATCAGCAGGACAACGACCCAGGCGCCCTCGGCGAACTTGCTGATCAGCTCGATGATGATGGCCACGAAGGTGAGCACCGCCCCGAGCCCGTTGATCGCGGCCCGGTATTCCCAGCCCGGGCCGCGTTCGCCCCGCCAGTGCCGGACCATGCCGACCTGGGACAGGGTGAAGCCGACGAACACGCCGATGGCGAACAGCGGGATGAGCGCCTGGGTGTCGCCGCGCGACGCGATCAGCAGCGCCGCCGCGGCCACCGCGAGCACGCCCACGCCGTAGCGGTGGACCTGCCGCTCCGCCTTGAGGTGGAAGACGTGCGGCAGGAAGTTGTCGTCGGCGAGCAGGCTGGCGAGCACCGGCAGGCCGCCGAACGAGGTGTTGGCCGCGAGCACCAGCAGGACCAGGGTGATGATCTGGATCACGTAGAAGATCACGCCGTTGCCCACGGCGGCCTTGGTCAGCTCGGCCAGCACCGTCACGTGCCCGGCCGGGGTCACGTCGAACTTGCGGATCAGCACGGCCAGGCCGAGCAGCATCACGCCCAGGATGATGCCGAGCCACATCTCGGTGTGCTGGGCGCGGCGCTCGCGCGGCCGGCGGAATTCGGGCACCGAGTTGGCGATCGCCTCCACGCCGGTCAGCGCGGAGCAGCCGGACGCGAACGCCTTCAGCAACAGCAGCAGGCCTACCGTCTGGGCCACGCTGGGCAGGTTGCGCGGAAGCGGGACGGCTGGATGGGAACGGAGCAGGCCGCCCACGATGACCACCGCCATCGCCGCGATGAACGCGACGGTGGGAGCGATGAACAGGCGGGCGGATTCGGCCACGCCCCACAGGTTGGCCGCGGTGATCAGGGCCAGCGCGGCCAGGCACAGCCAGACGCGGCCGCCGTACAGACTGGGGAACGCCGAGGTGACGGCCTCGATCCCGGCCGAGATGCCGACCGCCGCGTTGAGGATGTAATCGACGATCAGCGAGGCCGCCGCGACCAGGCTGGGCCAGGTGCCCAGATGCCGCTTGGACACGGCGTAGGCGCCGCCGCCGTTCGGGAACGCGGCGATGACCTGACGGTAGGAGACGACCAGGACCGCGAGCAGGACGACGATCGCGATCGTGATGGGCATCGCGTACCGCAGGCCGGCCGCGCCCGCGACGACCAGGACGATGAGGATGGCCTCGGGCCCGTAGGCCACCGACGACAGCGCGTCCAGCGACAGGGCGGCGAGCCCTTCCAGGGCGGTTAGCCGGTGCCGTTCCTCGTCATCGTCGTTGGCGGGGCGAGCGGCCGTCGCGTTGCTCGTCATCAGGCACATACAAGCACGCGCCGCCAACCGCCCCGCCACCGGGCCGACGGGCCCCGTCGCGGCGGGCTCCCGGTAGGTCCGTTACGGATGAATCATGACGGTCAGCACGCCGAAAACGGCACGCAATGACGCTTAGCCGCACAAGAGTGATTTTGAAAACAAGCGCACGCACGTACAACTGCGGCTATGCCGGCGGGAGGCCATATTCCCGCTAAAAAGGCAATGTCGTATTGACCGTGAAGCCCCGTTTTGCGGCACACTTGGCGATGGGGGGAACCGGGGCCCGGGTATGCCCGTCCAAAAAGGCGGACCCGGAGCAGGCAAGCGGCCAGCCCAGCGTTCCCGCATTTCGACGAAAGGAACATGGGAAGCAGCCATGGTCAGCGATCTTGACAGCCCGCCCCGCGACCGCGCGCACACAATACCGGTTCAGCCAGGTGAGCCTGCCGGCCCCCGCGGTCCTGATGCCGACGGCGCGGCGGACGATCTCGCCGGGCCCACCGGCCTCCCGGGACCCAGCAGGGACGCCGGGTACGCCGGGTACGCCAGGCACGCGGGACCAAGGGGGACAGTTATGCAGGGAGAGCCGGTGCGGAGCGGCCGCGGCCGGCCGACCATGAAAGACGTCGCGACGCGTGCGGGGGTAGCGCTCAAGACCGTGTCCCGCGTTGTCAACGACGAACCCGGCGTGACGCCGGAGACGGCCAACCGCGTCCGCACCGCCATCAACGAACTCGGCTTCCGGCGCAACGACAGCGCCCGGCTGCTGCGTAAGGGCCAGACCGCCTCCATCGGGCTCATCATGGAGGACATTGGGGACCCGTTCTACTCCGCGCTATCGCGCGCCGTGGAAGATGTGGCGCACTGGAACGGCTCACTGCTTTTCACCGGATCGAGTGACGAGGATCCGCAGCGCGAGCAGGAACTGGTCCTTGCCCTGTGCGCGCGGCGCGTTGACGGGCTGATCGTCATTCCTGCCTCCGGCGATCACCGCTACCTGCTGCCGGAAATCGCGGCCGGAGTCGCATCGGTATTCGTGGACCGCCCGGCCGGAATGATCGACGCCGACGCGGTCCTCGCTGACAATGTTGGCGGCACCCGCGCCGGCGTGACCCACATGATCCGGCAGGGGCACCGCAGGATCGGGTTCATCGGGGACAATCCCCAGATCTACACGGCCGCCCAGCGCCATCGGGGTTACCTGGAAGCGATGACCGGAGCCGGCCTGGCGATCGACCCGTCCTGGGTGTGCATGGCCAAGCCGACGCCGGACGGGATCAGGGACGCGCTGAGCCGGATGCTGGCGGGCCCGTCGCCGGTCACGGCGCTCTTCTCCGGCAACAACCGGATCACCGTCCGGGCCCTGCGGGAGATCGCCGCGTCGGGCGAGCGGATCGCCCTGGTCGGCTTCGACGATTTCGAGCTCGCGGACCTGCTGAGCCCGGGTGTCACGGTAGTGGCGCAGAACCCGGCCGAGATGGGCCGGCGGGCCACGGAGTTGCTCTTCGGCCGGCTGGCGGGGATGCGCGGGCCGGCCCAGTACGTCGAGCTCGGGACAAAGCTGATCGTGCGAGGTTCGGGCGAGATCCCCCCGGCCTGAACGAGTGAGTCCGGGACATCGTTAAACGGCCTGCCGGACTGAGTGCGCCCCCGGAAGGAGCTAGAGCGCTGCGAAGAGGACGCCGATAACGATGAGGGCGCACACGACGGCGCCGACCATGATCATCGTGCGATTGGACGACGCGTGCCGTCCCCGTACGTCCTCGTCGGGGCGCTGCGCGAAAGCGCGAAAACTGGCTGTGCTCGCGCTCGGGTCATTGTCTGTCTCCGGCATGCGCGCCACTCTAGCTGGCCAGGGCCTTGCCGCAGGTGAGGAAGGCACCAATTGACGGCAACTTTCGCGTCGTGCCGGGACGGCGGGCGGTGATCCGCGAACGGGTGGGACACGAGCGGAGTGAGTTTACCTGTGTCCTATGCGTACATACGTGCCTATGCGTACATACGTGCTGATCTGACTGCTACGCTCTGTTCCGCGATAGCGGTCCCGCGTGAGCATGCATGATCTCTGCTCATCTGCTGCTGACCTCATCTCATCTGCTTTGGCCGGATACAGCCGTGGCGGACTTCTGCCCGATCCCGGCTGTCACGTGAGCGCGAGGAGCTTTGGTGGGTGCAGCATCGGTCGGCCGTCTGACGTTCTGGCTGATGACCCTGGCTGTCCTGATGGCCTCCGGCGCGACGGGCGTCGCGATGGTCAGCCCGGGCCGGGGGCACGCGGCGCGCGGTTCCGACCGGGACACCCGGATGCTCGGCTCCGCGCTCAGCCGGTCCGGCCCGGACCGGGACACCGCTCCGGCCACGACGCCGGGGTCCAGGCCTTCCGCATCGGGCTCGGTGCCCGGAGGCTTGGCCCAGGATGCGGCGGGCCGGTTCAACGTTGCCGCGCCGCACTCCCCTGAACTGCTGCGGTTGCTGGCGGCCGCGGCGGCCGAGAACGGGCCGCCTGGGAACGCCGGCCAGCCGGCGAAGGCGGGTACGGCTCCAAGCACGACAACCCCAAGCACGACAGGTCCGGGTACGACAACCCCAAGCACGACAGGTCCAAGCACGACAGGTCCAAGCACGACAGGTCCGGACGGGACGGCTCCGGACGCGACGGCTCCGGGCCGGACGGCTCCGGGCCGCACAGCTCAGGGCGCGACGGCTCCGGACGGGACGGCTTGGGACCGGACGGCTCCGGGCCGGACAGCTCCGGGCCGGACAGCTCCGGACGGGACAGCTCCGGACGGGACGGCTTGGGACCGGACGGCTCCGGGCGGGACAGCTCCGGGCGGGACGGCTCCGGACGGGACGGCTCCGGGCCGGACGGCTCCGGACGGGACAGCTCCGGGCCGGACGGCTCCGGACGGGACAGCTCCGGGCCGGACGGCTCCGGACGGGACAGCTCCGGGCCGGACGGCTCCGGACGGGACAGCT
>Ga0182014_10000321_pt1 | contig 61177 bp, 45 predicted proteins | sample 612S2DmetaG_FD_120489 | JGI IMG/M metagenome (GOLD analysis project Ga0182014, IMG submission 120489) | Permafrost microbial communities from Stordalen Mire, Sweden - 612S2D metaG | ecosystem: Environmental > Terrestrial > Soil > Wetlands > Permafrost | place: Sweden: Stordalen | collected... | reverse complement strand
TGATTTCATTGAACGTGGTGACAGTGGCAACTGCGACGGGAAGCAATTCGACGCCGCCGCAAACTCCGGCCCCAGCACCGCCGTCTGCCCCAGTGGCAACCCCAGTTCCGGTTGCGACGGGAAGCAATTCGACGCCGCCGCAAACTCCGGCCCCAGCACCGCCGTCTGCCCCAGTGGCAACCCCGGTTCCGGTTGCGACGGGAGGCAATTCGACCGCTTCGCGAACTCCGCCCTCAGCACCGCCGTCTGCCCCAGCGGCAACCTCGGTTCCGGTTGCGACGCGCGGCAATTCGACAGCGCCGCGAACTCCTCCCTCTGCACCATCGCCTGTCACAACGGCAACCTCAGGGTCGCAGGGCACGACTTCACCAGCGCCGGTTGCCAAAACTTGGAACGATCCCATTGATCAGTATCTCGCGCGCAAGCCCAGCCCCAAAACGCCATCGCCACTGACGGGGCGGGGCCCAGTTTTTGAATCCGACGGCAAGCAATATACGATTGATCCCCGTTTGATCGTGGCAATTTCCGGCGCCGAGACCAGTTTTGCCATCGGCAAGTGCCACAAGACCCCGGTCACCGCGACAAGAAATGCATGGAATTGGTTCTGGTGCTATGGCAACAACAGCTGTGGCACGGACGTTTGCAACAACTCCGCCTTCGATACATGGGACAGCGGCATTAAGACGGTCAGCAAGTATGTGGAGCGAAACTACGTGATGAAAGGGCTGACCGACGTCAGGAAGATACAAACCAAGTACTGTACCGAGGGGTGCGATTACTGGGTGAAGAACGTGGATGCTTTCATGCAACAGATGGGAGGAGATCCCGAGAACCTTACTCTGGCGTCGCCCAATCCAAAGCGGTAGGCTCAGAGCAAAGCCTGCCGGGGCGAGGAAAGAATCCGAATAGACACGTTATGGGGTTTGCGCAGCCCGTCTTCCTCGCTGCTTCCCGGTCTACTGATTCGGCCGATTTCTGCGTCGATGCCAACCTGTATTGCCTGCGTCTTGCCAACTGGGGGCTCAAATGGTGTATCGGGGATTCGTGGTTTGGGCAATTGGGATTGTGGTCGTTCTCGGGTCATTTCTGGGTTTTGTTGCCGCTGGATGGCCCGGCACCGAGAACTGCTGTATCTATGATCCCACGACCACGAATCCATGCAAGGACCGCAAGTTGGACAAAAACAATGCCTGCTATTGCGAGGCATTCAAAGCCGCCGAAGCGAAGTCAGGCGCGCCCGGAGTACGCCAGCCCGTGAACACCTGGTTCAATCTCTATTCAATTCTCACGTCCTTGCTGGTCGCAGTCTTCGTCTATCTTGATCGTGCCAACGGGAATGTCACCAGCCCTATCCGTTCGGACAGTTGGCTGCCGGACGTCTATATCTTCGCCGTGCTTTTTCTCGGACTCGGTAGTATGTGGTTCCATGGCTCGCTCAAAGCCTGGGGCGGCACCATGGACATACTATCGATGTTCGTGTACGCAGCCTTTATCGTCTTTTACACGATCCGCCGTCTGTGGGATGCGGAGTGGTTCTTTTGGGTGTTTTATCCGATCACAGTACTGGCATTCACCATTGTGGGTTCGCTGTGGCAGTGGGAATATAACTCCCTGGTGTTGATCCTCATTCTCGTGGCGGCCTACTTGACCTTCGAGGTAATCGTCTGGGTCCGCACTGGAACTGTGATGCAGGGCAAGCCCTTAACCATCGGTCTCTGGATAGCAGCCGTCGCGTGCATTATTGCCGCCACGATCTTCTGGACGTTGTCTCAAACCGGAGGTCCCCTCTGCGATCCCAACAGTGCATTCCAGCCTCATGGATTGCTGTGGCATCCCCTGGCCGGCGCGATGGCCGTGCTTCTTTACTTCTACTGGCGCGAGGACGAACAGTCGGCCTAACGCAAGAACGGTACGCGATAAGCCGGCACCATGCCCCTAAGCGAGGAGGAACGACCATATGGCGAACGTTGCGTCCATCATCGAACTGCAAGCCGCTCTTCAGGCGGGAAAAGGATCTCCGTACCCGCTGGGTGCGACGCCAGATGCCGACGGAGTAAATTTCTCGCTTTTTTCCAAGAATGCAACTGGAGTAGAACTGCTGCTGTTCAAGTCGGATGATCTCGCACCCTTCCAGACCTTCCGATTCGATCCCTACGTCAACAAGACATTCCACTTCTGGCACATACACATTTGCGGGTTGACCGCCGGCATGCACTATGCGTACCGCGTGGACGGTCCCTCCGATCTTAGCGCCGGACATCGCTTCAATCGCAAGAAGGTACTAATCGATCCGTTTGCCAGGGGCAATACGGATAATCTCTGGAAACGAGCCGACGCCTGCGGCGCAGAAGACAATGTCGCGACTTCGATGCGCTCGGTCGTCATCGATTCCGAAGGTTATGACTGGGAAGGCGATCAACCGCTGAATCGGCCGATGGAGGACACAATCATCTACGAACTCCATGTCGGTGGGTTTACCAAATCCCCGTCCTCCGGCGTGGCCCACCCCGGTACGTTTTCTGGACTCATCGAAAAGATTCCCTACCTGAAGGAGTTGGGCATTACCGCCGTGGAACTGCTGCCGGTGTTCGACTTTGACGAGAAGGACGTGCTCCGTGTGGTGGACGGAAAGCCGCTTACGAATTATTGGGGCTACAGTACGATTGGCTTCTTTGCTCCGCAAAGCGCGTATTGCGTCAACCCCGAAACCGGCGAACATCTCAAAGAATTTCGCGACATGGTCAAGGCCTTACACAAAGCCGGGATCGAAGTCATCCTGGATGTAGTTTTCAATCACACCGATGAGGGAAATCACCTGGGGCCGGTGTACTGCTTCAAAGGAGTAGACAATCGCGTCCATTACTTTCTGGTGCCCTCAGACATGCGTTTCTACTCCGACTTTTCCGGCTGTGGCAACACCTTCAATTGCAATCATCCACTGGCTCAAAAATTGATTGTCCAATCTCTTCGCTACTGGGTTCGCGAGGCTCATGTGGATGGATTCCGGTTCGATGAGGGATCGATTCTGTCGCGTGGCGAGGACGGCATCCCCTGCGATCATCCGCCCGTGGTGTGGCAGATTGAACTCGACGAGGAGTTAGCGAATTCCAAGGTGATTGCCGAAGCGTGGGACGCTGCGGGGCTCTACCAGATTGGCCATTTTCCCGGGGACCGATGGTCGGAGTGGAACGGGCGCTATCGCGATGATATTCGTCGCTTTGTCAAGGGAGATCCCGGACTGATTGGTAGCGTGGCCTCCCGTTTGGCCGGCAGTTCCGACCTGTATCAAGCGCGCAGTCAGCAACCGGTCAACAGCATCAACTTCATCACCTGCCACGATGGCTTCACCCTGAATGATCTAGTTTCTTACAACGGCAAGCACAACGAGGCGAACGGCGAAGACAATCGGGATGGTATCAACGACAACCTGAGCTGGAACTGCGGTGAGGAAGGTGACGCCACCGATCCAGCAGTCGAAGCGCTGCGCAATCGACAGATAAAAAACTTCGCAGCCATCCTGCTGCTTTCTCGCGGCGTTCCCATGTTCGTGGCGGGAGATGAGGTCCGGCGTACCCAGGGGGGTAACAACAACGCCTACTGCCAGGACAATGAGGTCAGTTGGTTTGACTGGAATCTAGTCGAAGAGCACTGCGATATGTTCCGCTTCTGGAAAGGGATGATTCAGTTCCGGAAAGAGCACCCGACCTTGCGCAGTCGATATTTCTTTAACGGGGCAATCAATGAGAGAGGGTTAGCAGATGTGTCCTGGCACGGCTGCGAATTGAATAGCCCGGGCTGGTCCGATCCGAATGCTCGCGCGCTGGGCATGACCCTGGGCGGGTTTTATGGTGAAGCAGATGTTCATATCATGCTGAACATGTATTGGGATAGCCTCGATTTCGAACTGCCGCAGGTCGACGGGAGGTGCTGGTTCAAAGCGATCGATACGGCTGAGCCCTCGCCCCGCGATATCGCCGATCCTGGCGAGGAAGTGAAAGTCGCTGGCAGTTCCTGGCGGGTGCGGGAACGCAGCATTGTTGTGCTGATCTCAAAATAGTGCCTGTTTCTGTCTCCGACCCGAACAGCAGAGCATCCTGGCCGCGCATACCCGGCCGACTGATCCGAGCGGGCCGTCGAGTTTTATAACGAGGCCGAGAACCGGATTGCCAAAAACCATTTCGCGCTGAAGAAGTGATGCTCCCGTTCGCGCATGTGCAGAGTTGAAGTCAGTCGGTGAGGGGGGAGCAACTCGCATGGACATTTGCAGCACCTCACTTGATGCGGATGCACCGCTGCCGGGGCAAGAGATCGGACGGCGTCAGGCCATCGGTGGAGTTGATGTGGCCGGTGGGATTGCTCTGAAGATTCTCCCCAAAATGAAAGACGGCATGGTTCTTCCGCGAGTTCCGCGACAAAACGAAGCTCTCTCCGGGGCTGATGTGTATTCCGATCGATGTCGTTCTCAAGCTGACCGCAGATTCCCTGAGGCGGTCTAGGGCTGCGGCTGATGCAGAGCTTTTGACCGCTCCATGACCCATTGCGGAAACACTGGAGCTTCCTGCGGAGGCTTGCCCTGGGTGATGGCCCAGCGCTCGAGCCAGCCTGTGCCCTCCTCGCCGACGAATGTGTCGGGAAGGCCATACGCTTGATCGCTCAGGGCGTCACCCAGCGTGATGAAGCGATAGCCTCTCTTGCGCATGAGTTCGATCAGTTCACCGATATGGTCCGCCTCCAGTTGGTTAGCGTGGAGCAATAAAATTTGTTTCGGCTCGTAGCCGATCGTCTGCTTGGCAAGCTGTTCGGAATAGGCAAACACCTGGTCGCTATAGGAGAGATAGCTGCTTACCAGTTCCTGTTCCAGTGCGCTGTCGCTGCGTTTCTTGGCATCTTCGTAGACCCCGGCGTACATCCAGTCCCACGCGTCCAAGGTGACGGGAGCGATGCGGTAACCTCGGGCGGCCAGAAATGCTTCAGCGTCGCGCCGCGTTTCGAGATCGCGGCCGGTGTCCAGGAAGGGATGCCGGAAGTATCTGAGCTTCATATTGTGCTCGGCGAGCAGCAACCGGGTGACGTTCTCGCCCTGGATCACATCGTCTTCCCACGCCTTCAGGCCCACCTGGTTGAGCGACATGTGGGTGTAAGTGTGATTGCCAAGCTCGAAACCGTAGTCGATCCACATTTTAAGAGCCTTGATCCGTTCGTCAACCTCACCGAATTTGTAAAGTTTCCTTTCGTTAACGAACCCGACCACCGGGACCTTCTGGTCGCGAAGCGTGCCCAGCAACTTTGAAGTCATCTCATTGATCGTAGCCGCGGACGTCGAGTTGGAGGACGCGGCAGGCAAGTCGTCAATCGTGATTGCAACCTGGCGGTCGGGCTGTGACGCAGCCCTTGAACTCACAGGCGCTGCGATGATGCAGACCACACAAACGACTACAAAAAATACGCACGGCGGCTTCATGAAAGTTCCTCCCCTGGTCACTGACAAGTCAGCGGAAGGGGTATTAGAACACAAACGAAATTCATCTTCTGGGAAAGTGCGACGCGTGAGTGCTATTATTCGCTCCAGGAAAGCGGATTTGCTATGCAGCATCGACAGTGCGAGGACATTGTGGCCGATCGAGCCCCGATGCCCTTGATTCATGTGGATGAAAGTGCGGTATCGGGAATGTCCCCTGGAAAATTGTTCAATGGAGCTGCCGTCGCGATCGTTCTCTTTTGTTTGATCGCGCCTCCTGGAACCGCCTCGGCCCAGGGCACACCAACATCCGGGCTCCCGGTTGCTACCGTTCACATTGACGCGACACCCGGCCATGTTATCAATTCGTTCGATCCCGATAGCGCTCTGGGCAGTTCGATTGACGTCCTGTCTCGCCTGGACATTGACAGGGTATATACGCCACACATTATCCAGGAATCTCTCTCCGCCGGCTGGGGTCCGATCACTTATCGCAACAATACCGAGCTTCGCATGGCCGCCTGGCATTGGACTGAGAATGGGACCTGGAGCGATGCTGCGCACCGCAGCGGGTACTTCACCGGCAGCTCGGAACTGAAGGAGTCCATCCGATACATTCTTGCCTATGCTCTGCCCCACCGCGGTTTTGCGAGCGGCGGCGACCGTCCCGTGCCGGGTCCGAACCTTTCCTACTGGAAAAGCAATCCGTATCTCACCAGTAAGTTCACCGGCGAAAGTGATGCGCTGCATCCACAGTGGGTGGTGGTGGACCTGAAGGCTGAAAAGCCGGTGAGCGCCGCCCGTATTGCCTGGGCGAGTCCCTATGCCACAAGTTATCGGGTGGAATACTGGGTGGGCGCAGATGCGCTCGATTTCGACAAGGGGCCCAAGGGTGAATGGAAGATCTTTCCCTCGGGGACGTTGAATAATGCACAGGGTGGGGCGAGCATTCTGAAGCTCACCGATACACCCGTGTTCACGCGCTTTGTGCGTGTCGTGATGACGGAATCTTCGAACACATGTGATGAGCATGGATCGGACGATGTACGCAATTGTGTCGGTTATGCCATCCAGCAGATTGCTGTGGGCACCATCGAGAGGAGCGGGGCCTTCACGGAGGCGGCAAAAGATCCTCTCGAAGAGCAGACTACGTTTTGTGTTTCGTCCATTGATCCATGGCATTCGGCGGAGGACGTGAACGATTCCGGGAATTACCAGCACAGCGGCTTCGATCTTTTCTTTACCAGTGGGCTGACCAACAACCTTCCGGCCATGATTCCGGTAACCATGCTTTACGGCACTCCCGAAGATGCCGCGGCGCAGGTCGCCTACATCGAGAAGCGCGGCTACCGCATCGGATACATCGAAATGGGCGAGGAACCCGATGGCAAGAACACGATGCCAGAGGATTATGCTGCGCTTTACCTGCAATGGGCTACGGCCATTCACAGTATTGATCCCAAGCTCAAGCTGGGTGGACCGGTCTTCGAGGGCGTAAACGAAGACATAAACGTGTGGCCGGACGGGCAGGGCAGGACGTCCTGGATGGGTCGATTCGTGGATTATCTCAAGTCGCACGACCGGCTCTCCGATCTTTCATTTGTGTCATTCGAGCATTATCCGTTCGAGCCCTGCACCATCACCTGGAAAACTCTTTACACCGAACCACAACTGATGAAGCACATTCTGCAGGTGTGGAGAGATGATGGGGTTCCGAAAGACGTGCCGCTCATGGTCACCGAGAACCATCTTGCTGCCCAGCTCACCGGGCCCATGAGCACGATCTTCGCGGCCTTGTGGCTGGCCGACAATGTCGGGTCGTTTTTTGAAGGCGGGGGCGCAGCCTTCTATCACTCGCCCGTTCAGCCTCAGGGCGTCCAGAACAGTTGCCTGGGCTGGGCCTCGTGGTCGAACTTCGTCTCCAACGAGCGCTACGACATCAAGGGATATACATCGCCCTATTTCGCGGCCCACATGATCAACCTGGAATGGGTGCAACATCGGTCTGGCGTGCATTCCATGTTCAAGTCGTCAACGGACATCAAAGATAGCGAAGACAACCTGCTGGTTACGAGCTATGCGGTGCATCGCCCGGATGGCAATTGGTCGTTGATGCTGGTGAATCGCGACGAGACCAACCCGCACACCGTACGCGTGGCGTTTGAAGATTCCAGAGGCAGGCAAACTGCGTCGTTTTCAGGACCCGTCACGTTCGTGACTTTCGGCAGTGAACAATATGTTTGGATCAACGATGGAGTAAACAGCCATCCCGATCCGGACAATCCGCCGCGGGGTATGACGATGGCGGCAGGCGCCGGTACCACCTTTACTCTCCCCAAAGCCTCCATCACGGTACTGCGCGGCAAGCTGGCGGGTACTAAGGACTAGTGGATTATCAAAACCTCGAGGCGGGTATTTCAACGCTTCCCCCGGAGGATCGTGAGCGAGGCCGCCGGTAAAGTGTACATCGTGTTCTCCCCGCCCGTAAGCGTAACCTTAACGGGCGGCGTGTCCGGATCGGCGTGGCCCTTCTTGCGATCAGGATGCCACTGGTACTGGGCCTTGCCAAAGGTGATCATTGTTACCCGGCCGGAGAACGAGTCCTCTCGATTGCTTTCCGAGTTGTGAAACACAATCCGAACCTGATGGGGCTGGTCATAATCTTTGTTGATAAGCATGACCGACCACTGGCCGTCCGGACGCTCGAGAGCGTAGGCCGTCACCAGCACGTGCCCTTCCTTATCCTTCACATCGCTTACGGCAGGGAAGAGGCTATGCTCGGCGTCCTTCGGTTCTGCCCATTCCTGCGTAATGAGCTGCGCCCCGTAAAACTGCGAGGTCTTCTGTTGAATCTGGTAATGGTCGTCGACCATGAACATGTGATAGGTCCCCCAGCTATTGGCGCAGGAGGGATGCGGCGGAGAGTAAGGCAGATCGTGGTAATAGTGAGTCGATTGGCCGCCGGCCGCCAAAAAGCCTCCGAAGGAATCGGCCAGCCACAGGGCCCCGAAGATATCGACGGCGGCTTCGCCACCATGGTCGTTGGTTTCAGTGTCGAGCAGGGGAATGCCCGCCGGCAGGCCGTCGTCCCGCCACACCTGCATGATATGAGTAATTAATTCCGGTTCCTGATAAAGATTCTCCCACGGCGTCTCGCAGCCGTCATAGGGATAATGCTCAAACGACATGAAGGCCAAGTCCTGCAGGCGGCCGTGGGCCTTCAAGTAATCAAGGAAGCGACTGAACCACGATGTTCGGCCTTGCGCATCGGGCCAGACCTTGATGTCCTCCGTGACGCCTTCAAACGCTGGGCCTCCCAGCTTGAAGTTCGGGTCAACCCGGTGCAGTGCGGTGGCGAACTGCAGGTACAGAGTGGCGTAGTCCTCGGGAAGCATGTACTGGCCGTCAGCTTCTTCGCCCATTTCGATGTAGGAAACGGGATAGCCGCGCTTCTTGACGTACGTCATTTGCGCGGCAGCGTCCTCGGGCGTGCTATACAGCAGAGCGATAGGAATAATGGCGGGAAGGCCGCGAGTGATTCCGCTGGTGAAAAACAGGTCGAACCCCGGCTGGTCGCCCGATTCCATGCGATCGGGAGCGACGTAAAGATCGGAAGCCTGGTGCCAGGGATCCACCGAGGAACACAATGTGAGCGTCTGCTTCTGGTCCGAAGAGTGGTGAAGCAGATCGGTGAATTCCCCTTTGTCGTCAATGGTTCCGAGATAGAGCTCGCGGATGGCATATCCGACGCAGTTACGGCTGTCGCTAGAACCATGAGTATCGCAGGTGTTCGACGACTGCGTCATCAGAATGCGGATGAACTTTGTGCTTACCGGCGATGACGCGAGGCCAGTTGCAGCGAGGTGATGAGTGGGAGTACCGCCCTTTCCATTTATCACCTCCCCAGACGCGAAGGTTTTCCACTGCCCTTTGTCCTGCTCATCCATAGCATCGCCGTCACCAACCCAGTACTGCAACTCATAGGCCTGCGCGTACGGTTCGGCCCAGGCAATACGAATCGCGTTTACCTCCTGCTTCTTATCCAGAGCGATCACTACCCACTGCGGGTGGAGCGCGTCATCCTCGCCGGTGAAGGTCTTCGTCAGATAGGGATTACTCTTCCAGTAGGTGTTGACGTCGCCGTCATCCAGGCGCGAGAAGCCGTCAAACTCCGTCCCGTTGTTTCGCGTGAATCCCCGGTGGGGAAGGGAATAGCCATAGGAGTGCCGGATCATCTTCTTGATGGGAGTGGAGTCTCCCACGAAATATCCTTTGCCCGAAGAATCGCTCCAGGTGCCCTCAGGATTCCAATGCCAGGCTTGGACGAACAAATCAGTGTTCTGCCGATAGCTGATCGCTCCCCACCCCGCCGAAAGGATCTGCTTGATCTGGTCGGGCCGAAAAAACATGTCGGTCGCATTGCTCGGCACACGGTCCACGGTCGAACCGAGAGCATACAGAGGGCTGAACTTGTTCACCACATGACTGGGTGTCGCATCGACGCGCACGATTTGGGCGCAGGTCGGAATTGGGTTCGAGAAAATAACAATCACAACGCTAACGAGGAGAACAATACCAATGATGAAGGATGAACGCGTCATAGGATTTGGAGCCCTTGAGTCCGTTTGCGATCTAGCATAGACAGTGATACAACAAATCGCAGTGCTTGCGCCATCGCGCATCCGCTCGTTTTCACAGCATGAGACTCATTTTTGCTTCCGCACGGCTTTCCTTGCCGGCTCTGTATAATTTCCAGTTCTGAGCACAAATATAGCCGCTGCCAGGAGGTGTCCGTCATGCTAATCAAAGTGTTGCGGCCAGCCAGCTCATCAATACGGAGTGGGTGCAGCCGGGCATCGGCGTGCACAAGATGTTCTCCGGTCACGGAGATATTTCGGATGCGGTCGGACATCCGCCCGCAACAGCCTACGCGCTGCTGCGGCCGGACGCCCAATGGTCGCTGATGCTCGTAAACCGCGATCAGGAGAACACACACAAGGTGCACAGCGAGTTAATGGTGAAGCTGCAGGCGGCAAGAGCTGCTTCGCCGGCCCGGCAAACGTGATCACATTTGGCAGTGCGCAATACCAATGGCATCCAACAAAAGAAGGCGGTTTTCCAGATCCGGACGGGCAGGCGGTGAAAGCCTCGATCAATGCCAATGCGGACACAGTCTACGAAATTCCGAAAGCTTCGATGACCGTGATCCGGGGGATGAGCGCGAGTCCGCCGAAGAAAACTCATGAAGCGAAAGGCGAAGTAACGCTGCTGTCGCAGGCGGAAACAGAAAGGTCATCATGAAACGGCATCTTGGACTATTTCTAGGTGTTTTCTCCTCGTTCCTGTTCGTGGCCCAATCTTCGGCTGGTGAGTTGAAGGTCCTGACTAATCATCTGGGATACGACACCAAAGGCCCGAAGCACGCGGTGATTGTCGGCAACGCAAGTGATAGCGTCTCCGCTTGTGTCCTAAAGGATGAAGCCAGCAATCAGGTAATTCTGGCGATCGCACCGAAGGCAACCGGGCCGGTTCAGAAGTGGAGAGACTGGTACTTCTGGACTCTTGATTTCGACTCGTTTGCCACCGAGGGCAAGTACTACCTGGAATGCACGGCAAATGCAGCGAACATCCGGTCGTTTCCGTTCATGGTGCAAAACGACTTACTGGAGCGTGGCACAGTTTCCGATGTCATCTACTACTTCAAAGACGAGCGCAGTTCGGGCGAGATGGACAGGGCCGACAGCCACTTGACCTTTGAGGGTACAAAAAGCGGCGCGGTCGACGCGCACGGCGGATGGTGGGATGCCACGGGCGACTACGGCAAACACTTTTCCCACCTGTCCTTCTCGACCTACTTCAATCCCCAGCAGATTCCGCTGGTGGTGTACAGCCTGCTCAAGAGCTATGAGCAGGCGAATCGCCGAGGCCTGCAAGGGTTTGCCCGATACAAAACGCGCCTGCTGGATGAAGCCATATTCGGGGCGGACTACCTGGTACGGATGAAAGCTCTGGAGGGATCCTTCTATCGGTCGGTATCGACGGGCAGCGTAAAGCAGGTTCCGGAAGAACGCAAAATTGCCGGCGAGATGAAGCGGTTCGGCATCGAAAACACCCCAGGCCAAGGTGCTGCCGGAATGGTAGAGAGCGCGAACAACGATCGGGAGTATGAAGTTAGCTACCGCTCTGGAGGAGGAATCGCGATTGCCGCGCTGGCGATGGCGAGTGCCTATCCCGTAGCCGGCCAGTTTCGCAGCTCGGATTACCTGAAGGCTGCTGAGGATGCCTTTGCCTACCTGGAGAAGAACAATCTCCCACTCACCAACGACGGCAAAGAGAATATCGTTGACGACTATTGCGCGCTGGCAGCCGCGACGGAACTCTACCGGACGACGCACAACGAAAAGTACAAGCAAGCCGCCGATCGTCGTGCCCAGGCTCTGATGGCTCGGCAAATCAGCGCAGGAGGCTACCAGAACTACTGGCGCGCCGATGATGGTCAGCGTCCGTTCTTTCATGCTTCCGACGGCGGTTTTCCAGTCGTGAGCCTGCTCTATTACTCCGAGATCGCCGATCCGGCGGCCAGAGAAAAGGTGTTAGGCACGGTGCGGAAGGCGCTGGCGTTTGAACTCGCGATCACTTCTGAGGTGAATAACCCGTTCGGTTACAGCCGCGAATATGTGCAGGACAAGACGGGGTCGCGCCACACCAGCTTCTTCTTCCCCCACAATAGCGATGCGGCTCCCTGGTGGCAGGGTGAGAACGCGCGTCTGGCTTCGGTCGCGGCCGCAGCGCGGCTGGCGGAACTCGCCTTCCCGCAGGATGCCTCCTTTCGCCAACAACTGGAAGCCTTTGCCACCAACCAACTGAACTGGATCGTGGGATTAAACCCTTTCGATTCGAGTATGATGAATGGCGTTGGTCGTAACAATCCTCCTTACATGTATTTTGACTCATGGGAATTCACCAACGCGCCGGGCGGAATCTCCAACGGCATCACCAGCGGGTTCCACGACGAGAGCGACATCGACTACATGCTGCCCTACCGGCAGACAGGCGCTGACAATGACTGGCGGTGGGAGGAGCAATGGCTCCCGCACGCGGCCTGGTATCTTCTGGCGGCTTCAACCGGAGGGTCGGCACGGTAGAGGTCAGGAGCTCGAGTCTCCTCGTGCCTGCCATTTCCTTCTTCAGTGTTCGATGCCCGGCTCGGAGTCTGCGACCACAATCCAGTTTCTATGACCATACAGGGGAAGGCGACTCTGGAAGACAGCCTTCCAGTCAGAAGAACGCCCGCCCGACGAGTTTGGTGAGAGGGATGAACTGGCGAGCAACCCCAGGGTGAAGAAATCCTGATATGCTTTGCAAGAATGAGCTTTTACCCAGGCCTGCAATGACATCTTTCGAGTGCTGCGCCCTGGGCGAGTTATGCCGAATATCGGCGTTGTCCTCATTCCGGACTCCAGGGCGCATGATCGGGCCATCTCAAGTGACTCAGGTGCCACATGGAGAGGTCCCCATAATCCTGACATGATTAACAATCCTCTAAACTCTAGTGCAGCCGTATGAAACTGAAATTGCCGCCTGGCCCATTTGGGGCATATTTATTCGATTGCGACGGCACAATTGCCGATTCCATGCCGCTTCACTACATTGCCTGGAAGAAGGCGCTTGGCGAATGGAATTGCGAATTCGATGAAAAGCTTTTCTATGCGTGGGGCGGCATGCCCATATCTGAGATCATATCCACGCTAAACGAAAAACACGGGCTGAGTATGCCCGTGGAAATCGTGTCGCATCGAAGGGAACAATTCTATCTCGAGTTACTTCCGCAACTCACGGTTGTTCCTGAAGTTTTGGAGCATATCGAGGCGCAGCACGGGTCGATTCCATTGGCTGTCGTCTCGGGAAGCACAAGGGAATCGGTGACGGCATCTCTAGCTTCGCTGAAGCTCCTCGATCGATTCGACACGTTGGTCTGTGCGGGAGACTACCAGAAGAGCAAGCCTGACCCGGAAGCCTTTCTGCTTGCCGCCGCCAAACTCGGAGTGGAGCCGAAAGCCTGTCTCGTTTTTGAAGACACGGCGATGGGCATTCAGGCAGCCACGGCGGCGGGGATGGCCTCCGTCAGAATTCCTCCGCCATGGGAGAGGGATGCGTCGTCCCATATCCTTATCTGAATCGATTGTCAGTCTCTTCTTTTGAATCAGAACGATTGTTTTGGGCAGGAGATTGAGCTGGCTGCACTTCGGCGACGATGACTTCCAGCCCGGCTTCTCGCAGATCGTTAATGTACTTCGCGTCCGTTCCAGAGTCAGTCACCAAGGTGTTGATATCGCTGACCGGCCCTACATAAGCAAAAGACTGCTTGCCGAATTTGCTGTGATCGGCGAGTGCAATGCGAATCTTGGCCGCTTTGGCAATCATTTTCTTGAGTTGCGCCTCGGCATGATTGGCGGTGGAGATTCCGTAACCGGGATCGATGGCGCTCACGCCCAAAACCGCCTTGTCCAAGCGTATTTCGGAAAGGGCACGCTGCGCCCACTCTCCCGAGAAATAGAAAATGTCTTTCTGCAGGTCGCCGCCGGTGCACAAGACACTGATGCCGGGGCTGCGTTGCAGTTGGCATACGATCGTAGGGGAGTTGGTAACTACGGTGAGGCGGTTGCGATTGTGCAACAAGCCCGCCAGCTCCAGCACCGTCGTGCTGCCCTCGAGAAATACGGTGTCTCCATCGAGGATCAGCTTCTCTGCTGCGCGCGCGATGGCAGCTTTTTCCTGGCTATTGCTGCGCACCAAGGTCTCGTAAGAAGGCTGAAACTTCGTGCTCGACATTCGCGACACCGCGCCGCCGTGAGAGCGGACCAGCACACCTTCAGCTTCGAGAGCCGCCAGGTCGCGGCGAATCGTTGCCGGAGTCACCTCCAGCGTAGCGCACAGCTCAGAAGCGTTGACCGTGCGTTGCGTGGTAAGAATCTCGCGAATGCGAAACCTGCGTTCTTCAGCGAGCATGGCGATTGTTGGCGTCCTCTTTACGCCGACCGGAACCCGGGCCGCGTCTAACCTTATAGTCGGGGCCTCGGCCGAGTGCAATCAAACGAATCGCGGGCCCATGACCTGGCTTCGCGCTCACACACCGAGGCGGCTCCGGCGCACCAGTTCTCCGAGCGTGGAGTTTGTGTTTGGCCGATAGCCTTTCAGTGGCAAGATTCGCTCATGGACCGCATCGAGCAACCAGCCGGGCTGCGGGAAGAACATGGCTTCCAGTTCTGCAGCGGGCGTGATCCAGTTGCGCGAACCGACCACAACCGGGGGCGCGTCCAGATCATCGAAGCAAAGCTGCGTGAGGTTGGTGGCCACCGTGTGCAGGACGCAACCGCGCTCGACCGCATCGCTGGCGAGCAGGACCTTGCCGGTCTTACGGACTGAAGCCACAAGCAATTCGTAATTGAGCGGATTGACGGCGCGAAGATCAACGATCTCTGCCGAGACACCATACTCTTTTTCCAGCCGATCGGCGGCGGCGACCGCTGTGTAAAGAGCCGGGCCCAGTGTAATGATCGTTAGGTCCTTGCCCTTGCGCTTGATGGATGGCTCCGACAGATCAATCTCATAGTGACCCTCGGGAACGCCTTGCTCGACGAACATCTCGCTGATGTCGTAGATCTTCTGGCTTTCCAAAAAAACCACGGGGTCGGTTCCAGCCAAGGCGGAGGCCATCATACCCTTGGCGTCGTACGGCGTCACCGGATACACCACTTTCAGGCCCGGGATGTGATGCACCAAGGCGGTCCAATCCTGCGAGTGCTGGGCGCCATACTTCGCGCCGACGGAGATGCGCAGGACTACTGGCATGGTCAGTTGCCCGGCCGACATGGCCTGCCATTTCGATAGTTGATTGAAAATCTCGTCCCCGGCGCGTCCCATGAAATCGGCATACATGAGCTCGGCCACAACCCTGCCGCCGGACATGGCATAGCCCACGGCTGCGCCCACAATGGCCGCCTCGGAAATGGGGGAATTGAACAAACGATGGTAGGGAAGCGCTTCCGTCAGGCCGCGATAGACCCCAAAAGCGCCACCCCAGTCGCGATTTTCCTCGCCAAAGGCAATCATCGTGGGATCGATGGAAAACCGGTGCAACATGGCCTCGAAGATGGCATCGCGTATGTTGTATGCCTTCATCTTGGGAACCGGCTTGCCGTCGTGGGTGGGAGTCCGTATCTTTCCGCGGAGCTGCTGCACCCTGGGATTCGACGCGATGTCTTGCAGAAACTCTGGTTCACGATCGTCGAATTTCTCGACGTGCCGGTTCGAAAACATGACCCGGTCGACAAGGTCGGAATCGATCGCGATGCGCGGGCTGCGCTCGAGATCGACGGCCAGGCGGAACATGTCGAAGACAATCGTTTCGATGCTTTTGCGGGCGCTGTCCAGTTCGCCTTCCGTCAGGACGTGGCCCTCGACTAGCCGCTTCCGGAAGGCGGTAATCGAATCGGCCTTCTGCCAGTGCTCGATTTCTTCCTTCGAACGATAGCTGGAGGCATCGGAAGGCGAGTGGCCACTGATGCGATAAGTGATGGTATCGAGCAGAACCGGCCCCTGGCCGTCGGCCAAGATCTGCTTCTTGCGACGAAAGGCATCGATCACCGGCAAGGGATCGTATCCATTGACGCGCTCGGCATGCATCTGTTCGGGATTGACGCCCGCGCCGATGCGGGCGATGAACTGCACCCCCATCGTTTCCCCGCAGGGCTGTCCACCCATGCCGTAGAAATTGTTCATGCAGTTAAAAATGATCGGCAATCCTCCGCCCAGCGATTGATCCCACAGTTTGCGGTATTGATCCATTGCCGAGAAGGTGATGCCTTCCCAGACGGGGCCGCAGGCGAATGAAGCGTCTCCGATGTTGCAGACGACAATTCCCGGCTTGCGGTTCACTCGCTTGTAGAGTGCCGCGCCGGGAGCGATCGATCCCGAGCCGCCCACAATCGCATTGTTGGGATAGATCCCAAAAGGAGCGAAGAAGGCGTGCATCGAGCCGCCCAGCCCGCGGTTGAATCCAGTCTCGCGCGCGAAGATCTCGCTGTAGGCTCCGTAGACAAAAGCGCGGAGGGCCAACTCGCGGACCGGGCCCTGGTACTCGCGCTCGACGGGACGCAGCATGACTCCTTCGCCATACGACTCTAAAATGTTCGACAATTGCGGCTCGGTGAGTTTGCGAATGGCAGAAAAGCCCTTGGCGAGAATTTCGCCGTGGCTTCGGTGCGAACCGAAAATGAAATCCTCCGGCGCCAGAGGAAAGGCCATTCCCACCGCGGCCGCTTCCTGTCCGATCGACAAATGCGCGGGGCCGGCGTGGTTATACGCAACGCCCTTGTACGCGCCCTTGGTCTTGATTTCGTTCAGTATGGTTTCGAACTCGCGAATCGCGCACATGTCCCGCCACATATGCAGAAAATCTTCGGTGGAGTAATTGCCGAGTTCTTGCTCCAGCGTGCGGTCGTAGGTATTGATGGGGATGTCGGACAAATGGATCTTCGACTTGGCAAAAACCTCTGTCGGTTCAATAACAATCGATTTCGGCATTCCTTGAAACTCCTATGAAGAAACTCCTAATGACGGAACTACTAATGAACCCCAGCCATCGCTTCTTTCAAAGATTCGGAAACCGTGGGATGGGGAAAGACAATCTCGCCGGCATCCGCAACGCACATCTCGGTCTCCACCATGATGGCCGCGGCAACGATGAATTCGCTGCATCCATCGCCGATGGCGTGCACTCCCAGAATTTCTCCAAAATCCGAGCCACACAGGACTTTGACGAGGCCAGTCCCGTCCTCGTGCTCGATGAGAAAGCGCCCAGCAACAGCCATCGGGACCACCGATTTCTTATACTTGATCCCAGCATTCCTGAGCTCTTCTTCCGTTCTTCCGACCATGGCAACTTCGGGATGGGTGTAAACAACGGAGGGCACCGCGTTATAACGAACCCGGTCCTTCCGTCCGAACATGTTGTTTACGGCAACCATTCCTTCGCGCGTTGCCGCGTGAGCGAGCATGCGCCTTCCAGTGACGTCGCCACATGCCCAAATTCCTGGAATGTTCGTCTTCCCCTGCTCTGAGGTCTTTATGCCCTTGGGAGTAAAGTCGATTCCAATATTTTCCAGCCCAAGATCGTCGACGACCGATACCCGGCCGGTGGAATTCAAAATGTAATCGGCCTCCACGCTTGACTGCTTCCCGTCCCGAGTAGCGAAGTGCAAAGTATGGCCTTCGATGCGCCGCACTTTTGCGGAGAGGTGGAACTCGATGCCCTTCCGCTCCAGGATTTGAAGCATGCGGGCGGAGATTTCTCCGTCTGCGCCAGCCGCGATTTGTGGCAGCATTTCGAACACGCTGACCTGCGTGCCGATCTCCTGAAAGAAGCAGGCAAACTCCAGCCCAATGTAGCCACCGCCAATGATGGCAATGGTCTTTGGCACACATTGCAGACCGAACACCGTATTCGAATCGAGAGTGTGCTCCGACTGGATTCCCGGAATCGGCGGTACCGCGGGGCGTGAGCCAGTGGCCAGAAGAAGGTTCGCCGCCTCGTAACGGGAGCCCGCTACCTCAATGGTGCTGCGCGAAATCAGGTGCGCATGCCCGCGGATGACTTCCACCCCCGCCCGCTTGAGAATGCCTTGCACCCCCTTGCCGAGCGTAGCCACGATGCGGCTCTTGCGCTCGACCACGGCGGCCATGTCAAACTCCGGCGCGCCGACTCGCACACCATAGGCAGCGGCTTCACAGCATTCGCGAAACAGTCGGGATGACCGCAAGAAGGTCTTGGCCGGGATGCAGCCGACATTCAGGCAGGTCCCGCCGAGTTGCTCCTTCTCGACCAGCGCGACTTTCTTCCCCATTTTGCCGGCGTGGGCTGCCGCTTCATATCCTCCGGGACCCCCACCGACCACGATCAAATCGTACATAGCTGCTCCACGTTTTCGATCTTTTCGCGAACTACTTTCAGGAACCTCGCACCCGGCGCGCCGTCAATGATCTGGTGATCGAGCGTAAGAGAGAGGCCGATGGAATCGATGAATTCCACTTTGCCCTCTCTGCGGACCGCCTTCAGTTGAATGGCATTGACTCCGAGAATGGCCACCTGGGGCGGATTGAGTAGCGGAGTAAAGGATTCAATGCCCAAGACGCCGAGGTTGCTGACGGTGAAGGTTGCGCCCGTGAGATCGTCGGCGGAGATCTTGCCTTGTACCGCTTGCGCTGAGAGCTCCTTCATGCGAGCGGCCAGCGCCGCCACGGTCAGTGCTTGGGCATCTCGCACGACGGGAACGAGCAATCCGCGCGGAGTGTCGCAGGCAAATCCGATATGAACGCCCCGGCCCTGATGAATTCTTCCATCGAGAAACAACACGTTGAGCGCTGGCACCTGCAACAGTGCTTGCACGGTGCAGAAGGTCACCAAGTCGTTGAGGTTGATGTCCGGTCCGGTGGACGAAGCCTTGATACGGGCGCGCAACAGGAGCAAGCCGCGGGCGTCGGCGGAAGAATTGAGCGTGTACTGTGCGGTGCTGGCGAGCGCTTCACGTAAGCGGCTGGCGATCTTCTCGCGAACGCCGGAGATTCGAGTTTCTGGCGCATCCAGATCGGAGGCAAGGACCATACCACCGATTCCCGAACCCTCCAGCGGAGCTTCCGCCCCGTCTTGTACTCGTCGGCTCGCCGCACCAGAGACCTTCGGAGAGCTGTGATAGAGGGCGCGCAGGTCGGCTTCCAGAACGCGGCCACCGGGCCCGGACCCGCTTACCGCACGCGGATGGAAGTTGTGTTCTTCGGCAAACCGCCGCGCCCTGGGACTGAAGGGAGCGGCGGAATGGGGGAGGGAAGCGTCGGTTGCCGTCACTGGTTGGCCCCCCGGACTGGTGTTTCGCGCACTTGGCGTAGGGGAGCCCGCGGCGTCTGCTGCCGGAGTTGATCCTTTCGATTGCGGACGAAATGCTTCCACATTCTCGCCGGGATTGCCGATCACAAACAGCTTTGTAAAGACTGGGACGAGGGCGCCTTGCTCAAAGAACGTGGCCAGCACAGTACCGCCAACGGGCGCCGTAACTTCAAAACTTGTCTTGTCGGTCTCGATCTCGACCACCGTTTCGCCGGCAGAGACCGGTTGGCCCTCTTCTTTGAGCCACTTGGCAATCAGGCACTCTTCCACCGTATTGCCCAGCTTCGGCATTTCAACCGCGACTGCCATCTGCGTCGTCCAAATTCCTTTCCGTCAGCCCCTCGCCAAGAGCGACAGGTCCGGAGCCAATGTTGAGTTTAGCTCGTTTGTGATCGCGTATCAACTATTATAGTTCGATAATGTTCCATTTAGGCTTCTCGAAGGGGAGTTTAGGTCGCTCGTCAATCTCAAGTCGCTGAATTTTCTTTTCGCAGACGGATCATACCATCGCTCGAAATAGAATATTATGGATAATAATACGACCATATAACGCCATTATTGTTGACATGTAAGATCGTTATCTATACATTTGTATCGATTTGCGCGGCGTCCTCGCGCGCCGCGCCAAAGGCGAGACGCCTTCGGTACAGCCGGCAAGATGCCGGCGCTACCTGTTTTCGGCGGCGTAATCATCGTGCGGCCACGGTATTAGAAAGCCAAGTTCGATTTTAAAGTACCCGCGTTTTCTTTATATGAAATCTGAAGATCAGATTACAGAGAACATCCCGCTCGAGATGCGAGCACTGGTCCTTGACGGCGTTGGTTTTGAACACCTCGCGGTCAGGAAGGTTCCGGTGCCGAGTCCCAGCGCGCATCAGTTGCTGGCTCGCGTGGAAGCAGCCGGCATCTGCACGTCCCTGATCAAGCTTATCGAACAGGGACCGGACCACAAATTGATGTACGGCTGGGACGTGTGCCGCTTTCCGGCTATTCTCGGCGACGAAGGAGTAGTAACGGTGGTGCGCGTCGGAGAGGCGCTTCGAGACCAGTATCGACTCGGCGAGCGCTACGTGGTTCAGCCTGCCGTGGACCACCCACCCATCAATCATCGAGAACGGTATCGCGATTCCGGTAAGGGAGTCGGCAAAGTGGCTGTGGGCTACACCCTGGCGGGTCATCTGGCAGAGTACATACTCATTCCGGAAGAGGTCCTAAATTCCGGATGCCTGTTGCCGGCTCCTGTGCGCCAAGTGCCGTTGGCCCACGCCGCCATGAGTGAACCGCTCTCCTGCGTTGTTTCAGCCCAGGAGCATCACCTGCACTTGACCCAGAGTACTCCGCTGGCCGCGCGGGAAGCCATGAAAGGACTGAAGCCGGGAGGCGTGACCGTGATCGTCGGGGCGGGCGCGATGGGGCGAATGCACGTCGACTTGGCCTTCGGCTACCGGCCACGCGCGATTGTGGTGGCAGATTTCCTGGAGGAGCGTCTAGGACTTGTCCGGAAGCTCTTCACGGCGCGGGCGGCGAAAGCAGGAGTCGCGCTGCACATTGTCCATGCTGCTTCCACTCCGGTTGAGAAGGTAGTGAACGAACTGACCGGCCATCGCGGGGCGGACGACGTGATCGTTGCGGTCGGATCAAAGAAAGCGATCGAGAGCGCCCAGAACCTGGTCGGGCGCGGCGCTGTGCTCAACCTCTTCGGCGGACTGAAAAAGGGGGAGGATATCGTGAGCATTGACGCCAGCGCGGTCCACTATAAGGAGATCAACGTCACCGGGTCGAGTGGCGGCTCGCCTTGGGATATCGCGCGCACGCTGGAACTCATCGCAGCGGAAGAGATCGATGCCGGCGCGCACATCACCCGCATTGGCGATCTGGACCATGCCATTGCACTGCTCGAACTGGTGAAGGCCCAGAAAATCGACGGGAAAGCTGTGGTCTATCCGCATCGGCGTACCAACTCTATTCACAGCGTGGATTCGTGGTCGGGCGCGGATGAACGCGCCTACCTGCAAGCAAGCGAGGTCTGAGTGTCACTCTCGGGCAATCGCACCTTCGTCGGCTTCGGCTTTGGCGCCATTCAAGCCGGCCTCTTCCTCTACGAAGCCTTTCGCTCGGGGAACTTTCGTCGGCTCATGGTGGCCGAGGTCATGCCGAAGGCGGTGAAGGCGCTCCGCCAATCTGCGGGGCGATACGCGGTCAACGTCGCCTACTATGACCGAGTGGAAGCGGTAGAAATTGGTCCGGTGGAGATCGCGAACCCGGAAGACGAGTCCGACCGTGAGTTGCTAGCGGCGGCGGTGGCCGAGGCCGCGGAAATCGCAACCGCCCTGCCGAGTGTGGCGTACTACACCTCGGACTCCGCGGGAAGCGTGCACCGGATCTTGGCCGAGGGTCTCAGGCGGAAGGCCGCTGCGGGCGGCCCGCCAGCAGTCGTCTATGCGGCCGAGAATCATAACCACGCTGCCGAAATCCTGGAAGCGGCGGTCCTGAGTGCGATTCCAATGGGGGAGCACGATCGGGTCCGCAGCCGAGTCTATTTTCTCAACACGGTGATCGGGAAAATGAGCGGCGTGGTCGCAGATCCGCATGAGATTAAAGAGCGCCGCCTGAAGACGGTCACTCCAATCGATCCCCGTGCATTCTTGGTGGAGGCCTTCAATCGAATTCTGACTTCAAAAATATCGTTTGGAGATACACTCGCCACCCGCGGCTTCCACCGGGGCATTGAAGTATTCGAAGAGAAGCCAGACCTGTTGCCTTTTGAGGAAGCCAAGCTCTACGGACACAACTCAACCCATGCCGTGGCTGCCTACCTGGGAGCGTTCTTGGGTGCAAACCGAATCGCCGGTCTTGAGAAAGCTGCGGGAGTGAGCGCATTTCTGGAGGCCGCATTCATCGAGGAGTCCGGCGAGGCGCTCATTCGCAGGCATAAGGGCGCGGACCCTCTTTTCACTCCCGAAGGCTACCGCGTCTACGCCAAAGATCTGCTGGTGCGGATGTTCAACCCATACCTGGGCGATACTGTGGAACGTGTTGGGCGCGATCCCGAACGGAAGTTGGAGTGGGACGACCGGTTGGTGGGGACGGTCCGCATTGGCCTGCAGCAGGGCTTGAATCCCGTGCGTTACGCGATGGGTGCGGCCGCAGCCGCGACTACACTCGACAAGTCTTTCCTCGATGCATGCGCGCCGTTGCAGAAACTCTTGGATCCGCTCTGGTGTAAGGCGTCGCCAGACCCAGCCGAGAGGCAAGTGGTGCTGCAAGCCGTCGAAGAAGGCCGAACCAGACTGCGCCTCTGGCGCGACGCTGGTTTCCCGAACCTGGAAGCGTTCGTGAAGCAAGACCTATCCATTCGGCGCTGACGTTCATCCGTTTCTCCGAGTCTGGTGCGGCTGTACGGATTCATGGTTTGTGTTTTTCAAAGACCGATCAATTCCACGGTCCCCGTTGTTTCAATCGTTTAGAGGGGGCGCAGCCTCTTGCATGATTCGCCTGCGTCTTTTTTCCCCCGCTCCCCGTATCTGTCGTTAGTATGAACGCGACTGCTTTCTATTTCGAGAGCTCGATGGCGCAAGAGAGCACCGAGATCGCTCGTGGACTTCGACGTCGAGATCCCGACCTGCTCGACCGGCTGATTGAGCAATACCAGCATCGCCTTCTCCGCTATCTCGTGTACTTGACCGGACGCCGCGATTTAGCGGAAGACCTCTTCCAGGAAACGTGGATCCGCGTGCTCGAACGCGGGCACCAGTTTAACGAGAGGTACGCATTCAGCACCTGGCTCTTCGCGGTGGCGCGCAACCTGGCGATCGATCACATGCGCCGCAAGCAGCCATCCAGCCTCGACGGCTTGCTGAATGACGACGAAGCCCCCCTCGATGTGCCAGCGACCGGACAGGCGTCGGCTTTTGACACGACTCTGCGGCGCGAACAAAACGAGCACATCGCGGCCGGTATGCAACATCTCCCCGCGGAATACCGTGAAGCGCTCGTGCTTCGTTTTCAGGAAGGCATGTCTCTCGAAGAGATTGCCAGCGTGGCACGGGTGCCGTTGGGAACTGTGAAATCCAGGATTTACCGCGGCCTGAGCGCACTCGAACCGTGGTTGAAAGGAGCGCCGCTGTGAACACCATTATGAACAACGATGCGCATGAACGGGCACGGAACCTGATTGCATGGGCCGGACCCGAGGCACTTTCCGGCGCCGATCGAGCATGGTTGGCAGCGCATGTGGAGACATGTGCCTCTTGCCGCACATTCGCGGAGAATGCGGTAGCGACGATTCATGCTTTGCGCGCGATCCCCATCGCCGCCGAGCGGAGTCTCGTCTCGACGACGCAGACGAAGGTACGCCGCCGCGCCCTGGAATTGCAAAGCCAGCGCGAGCGTTTCTGGCTGGTTTCGGTCAGCTGTACAGCGGTGACCCTATGCGCGCTGCTGAGCACATTCGCGCTGTGGCGTGGCTTTGCGTGGGTAGGCGCGCGGGCCCAACTGGCGCCATCGATCTGGCAAGTTGGTTTTCTCGTCTTCTGCGTGACGCCAGCCCTGGTGGCGGGAGTGCTTCTGCTGCTCCGGGGCACGCACCTGGCGGATCACACCGGTTCTTACGAGGGCTGACCGAACCGGAACTAGATTTTTCGTGGAACCGAGCACCGAGTACGGAGTTAGGAGATTTGTGATGACCATCGGAAATCAAACTTCCACCCGCTTCAAGGACGAGATCCGAATCGTTGCGCCTTGGGTTTTCTTCTTTGCCGTTCTGACCTTCCTGGCGATGGTTGTGCTGGTTGTGGTCCTCGCCGGCAGGGATCACAGTGCGCCTCCGCTTGCGCTTCGTTGCCTGCTGGGAGTAGTAGCGGGAGCGCTGCTCGGCTGCTATGTTGTGCTGATCGGCTACATTAACCGGGACGCGGGGCGGCGCAGGATGAGCCGCCTGCTTTGGACGCTCATTGCGATCTTTGTCCCCAACGGGATCGGAATCCTCCTCTATTTCGTCTTGCGCAAGCCGCGCACCGCCAACTGCCCGCAATGCCATGCCGACGTCGAGCCGGGCTTCAGCTTCTGTCCCCGGTGCCGCAACCGCCTGCAGCCGGTTTGCCCACATTGCCAGCGCGGCGTAAATCCCGCCGACAAGTTCTGCCCATACTGCGGCGCAGCCCTGGAGGCGGCTGCCGGCGCGCCTTCCTCTCCGGCGCCTAGCCAGCCGTGAGCATCTGCGGATTGAGGCTCCAGCCCGCTTCGTCCGCTCGTCAGATCGACCCTCCGTTCCCCTCTTGAACCAAGGGCTGTCCGCGGACTTGCTGGATAGCCATTGTAAGATTGAGGGCACAATGGCTGTCAGCAAGTGATTGTACGAATCCTGAGACACCGGCTCGGGGGAGGGAAGCGAATGAGCGACAAGGATCAAGATCGTGAATTGGGTATGGGCCGCGAAATTACCCGACGCGATTTCTTGAATGGAGTAAGCATCGCCGTGGGGACGTCCCTGATGGCAGCGAATTCCACCTGGCTGGAAGCCTTTGGTTTGCCCCAATCCCCGTTTGCTCCCGAAAAGGATCGCAGTTATTACCCGCCTGCCAAAACCGGCCTTCGCGGCAGCCACGATGGTTCCTGGGAAGTTGCGCACGACCTGCGCGACGGAAAGGATAAAGACTGGGCCCAATCTGTCGACGACGGTGAGTCGTACGATCTGGTGGTTGTCGGTGCTGGTATAAGCGGTCTGGCAGCCGCACACTTTTACCGCAAGTTTGCTGGACAACAATCCAGGATTCTCGTCCTCGATAACCACGATGACTTCGGCGGACACGCCAAGCGCAATGAATTCCAGGCAGGAAAGCGATTGCTGCTCGGATACGGTGGGACCCAATCCATCGAGGCGCCGGGCAATTACAGCAAGGAGTCGATGGGGCTGTTGAAAGAGCTAGGAATCAACGTACGGCGCTTCTACAAGTACTACGACCAAAAGTTGTTTGACTCGATGCATCTGCAAGAAGCCGTCTTCTTTGATAAGGAAACATTTGGCGCCGACCGCCTGGTGCCCCAGAAAGGCCTGCACTACTTCGGCCTCAACTTCGCAATGGAGAATGTTTCCCGGATCCCCATCGCAGAAGCTGCCCGCAAGGATCTCCTCCGTCTGCAGCACGCCAGCGTCGATTACATGCCAGACCTTACCCCGGAACAGAAAAAATCCAAGCTGATCAAGACCAGCTACAAAGATTTCTTGCTGCAATACGCCAAGGTCCACCCCGATGTGGTCAAAGTGTTCCAGAGCTCGACTCACGATCTATATGCCGTTGGGATTGACGCCGTGTCGGCGGCTGACTGCGCCAGGGAGGGATTTCCAGGCTTCAAGGGAATGCGTCTCCCCAAGAGCCACGAGGAGAATGCCGAGCTCGATGAACCTTACATCTTTCATTTTCCGGACGGCAACGCTTCCATTGCCAGAATGCTGGTGCGCTCCCTGGTGCCCGGCGCTCTTCCCGGCCACACCATGGAAGACATTGTCACGGCCCGTGCCGACTATGCTCGCTTGGACGATGCCAACTCCCCGATTCGCATCCGCCTGAACAGCACCGCGGTGAGGGCCAAACACATCGGAGATTCAGATCCAAACACAGATCTGAAGACCACGAAGGAAGTCGAAGTAACCTACGTTCGCGGAGGACAGGCCCACCGTATCCGCACCGCGCATTGCATACTCGCCTGTTACAACATGGTCATTCCCTATTTGTGTCCGGAGATGCCAGACAAACAAAAGGAGGCCCTCGCTTACAGCGTGAAGATGCCTTTGGTCTACACGAACGTGCAAATTCGCAACTGGAAAGCGTTTCAGAAACTTGGCATTAGCGCGATCTACGCGCCGGGAGCATACTTCACCAACATCACCCTGGATTTCCCGGTCTCCATGGGTGACTATCACTATCCCAGTTCGTCCGATGAATCATGCCTGCTGCACCTTCTTCGCACGCCGTGCGAGCCTGGCCTGAATTGCAAGGACCAGTACCGGGCAGGACGGTGGGAACTTGTCAACACGAAATTCGAAACCTTCGAGCATCAGGTGCGAGATCAACTTGGCCGCACACTCGGAGCCGGCGGCTTCGACCCGGCTCGCGACATTCAGGCGATTACGGTCAACCGCTGGCCTCACGGATATGCGTACGAGTACAACGAATTGTTCGAGCCTCTTGACCAACCGGAGTCCGAACGTCCGTGTGTGATTGGCCGACAGCCCTTCGGGAGAATTAAGATCGCGAACTCGGACGCTGACGGTCATGCCTACACCAATACCGCCATCGACCAGGGCTATCGCGCCGTGCGAGAGATCGTACAAGCGTGAGCATCGGGCCACCTGTCCGCGTATGAGATTGCCCGTCACTCCGGCGCAATCCTTCTCTCGATCAGCAGACCAATCTCGGACTCACCGGCGCGCACGTTTTGAGCGCGACAATTCTCGAACCAAATGCTCAAAATCGGGGGGCAGTTTGCAATCAATCGAGACGCTCTTTCCTGAGCGCGGATGGACAAACTGAAGATGCGCGGCATGAAGAGCAACGCGAGCAATCAGCGGCTCTGACGATTCCGCCGGTTGGTATTTTCTATCGCCGATCACCGGGTGGCCGATCGCCGAAAATTGCGCTCGAATCTGATTCTGCAATCCTGTCACCAGCTCGACTCGAGCCAGCGAAGCATCCGCAAAAAGGCGTTCGACGGAATATCGAAGTTCGGCGCGAGCCGCCCGAGGGTCTCTCGCCGTGCGCAACCGTTGAAACATTCCTTCCCGTCGAAAATAATGCACGAGCGTCCCTGCCTCCGTGCCGAGACGGCCGCGCACTACTGCGAGATACGTTCTCACGGGAGTATGGTCGAGAAACTGTCGCACCAGCGCATTTCGATCCAGACCGGTCTTGGCAAATAGGAGAGCCCCAGAGGCAAAACGATCGATGCGATGCACGACCAAGGCTCGTTGCCGCTTCCGCTCGAGTTTTTCGGCCAGCAGAGATAAAGCGGACGGAGCATCGGAGCCCTTAACCGGCACCGCCAGAAGTCCGGCCGGTTTGTCGAGAACGACCACGGCATCGTCTTCGTAAAGCACGGAAAGCTCTCGGGAGAAACGAGGCCGTCGCCGGTCTTCCTCTGCCGAAAAAGCCGAAGCCCGATCCGGCTTTGCCGTACGGCCGCGATTCTTGCGCAGAGGTTTCTTCATTGGCTAGGTGTCCTTCCTTACGCAACTCGGCCAATAGCCGGCAGGGAAAAAGCTATTTCGCGAAGAGACCCCACCAGTTCCTGTGGCTAGTTTACGATGTTAGCCGAGGTTCCAAATGTATATTCCAAAGGCGAACGAAGAGAAACGCGTGTCCGTGATGCGGGAGTTGATGGTTGCACACCCGCTTGGAACACTCGTGACCTTGGGAGCTTCCGGCCTCTTTGCTTCGCACATTCCGATGGTCTTGGAAGACGACGGCTCACAGTTCGGCGTGCTGCAAGGTCACATCGCGCGCGCCAACGCGCAGTGGCGCGATATCGTGCCAACGGTGGATGCGCTCGCGATCTTTGCCGGCCATCAACACTACATCTCGCCCAATTGGTATCCCGGGACAAAAGAGCACGGCAAAGAAGTGCCCACGTGGAATTACGCCGTGGTGCATGCCTATGGCCCCTTGAAGGTGGTCGCGGATGAGCGCTGGCTGCTGACGTTCCTGAACAAGCTGACGAATATCCATGAAGCGGGATCGCCGATTCCATGGAAGGTCAGCGATGCGCCGGAAGACTTCATCAAGTCGCTCTTGAATGCGATTGTCGGTCTGGAATTGCCGATCCAACGGCTTGAGGGCAAATGGAAGGTGAGCCAGAACCGAACCGAAGAAGAACGAAAGGGCGTGATCGAGGGACTGTCGAAACTCAATACTCCCGAAAGCCTCGCAATGAAAGCGCTGGTGGAGGAAGTGTAGATCAGGCCGTTGCAGTGATCCGCGCGGCGGAGCGCATAAACTCGGCCAAGATCCAAGGGAAAGGAACTAGCCGTGACGCCGGTGACAACTACGGAACCGCTCTCCGTGCCGCGCCGGCGTTGGGGTATCGCCTTCCTGCTGGGATTCGGGGTGTTGGTGAACTACTTCGACCGGGTGAATCTCTCGGTCTCGCAAGAAGCGCTGCACCATGCATTCGGCATCTCGACCGTGACGTTTGGGTACTTGCTGAGCGCCTATAGTTGGAGCTACGCGGCGTTTCAACTTCCCTCCGGCCTCATCCTGGACCGCTTCGGAGTGAAGCTGGTTGGCCGCATCGGAACGCTCTTGTGGAGTGTGGCCTCGTTTGCAGCGGCAATTTCGACGGGACTGGCGGGCTTCCTCGGCGCTCGGCTTCTGCTCGGAGTGGGCGAAGCTCCAACGTTTCCGGCGAATGCCAAAGCGGTCGGGTATTGGTTTCCCGCGGAAGAGCGGAGCTTGGCGACGGCGATCTTCGATGCCGCGGCAAAACTCGCTCCTGCCGTTGGCATCCCTGCGCTCGGACTGCTTTTATTACGGTTGGGATGGCGATGGAGTTTCGCAGCGACAGGCTTGCTCAGTCTGTTCTATTTTGTTCTCTTTTACGTGTTCTACCGGAATCCCAGCGAAGACCAATCGCTGTCCGCTGCGGAGCGCAACTTTATCCGGCAGGGCGGAGCGCAGCCCGAGGACCGAGTCAGGGCTGCGAAGGGCGCTCCGCTTGGATATCTATTACGCCAGCGAAAAGTTTGGGGTCTGGTGTTGGGGTTTGCGTCCTACAACTACACTTTCTATCTCTTGCTCACCTGGCTGCCCTCGTATCTCTCGTCAACCCATCACATCGATTTGCTGCATTCTGTTTTATATACGAGCTTTCCTTGGCTCTTTGCCACGTTTACCGACATTCTCATGGGGGGCTGGCTGGTGGACAAGTTGATTCAGCGGGGCCGTGACGCATCGTTGGTCAGGCAGGCAATCCTCATCGGGGGCACGACGCTTGGCTTGGGATTGCTGGGAGCAGCGTACGCACAGAGCACCACCATCGCCCTAGTCTGGATCAGTCTGGCCATCGGGGGATTGGCAGCGGCTGCGCCTGTCGGTTGGTCCATCCCGTCCTTGATTGCTCCGCGGGAGAGCGTGGGGACGCTCGGGGGAATTTTGAATTTCGGCAATCAACTCTCCGCGATTGCCGCGCCGATTGCAACCGGTTATATTGCCCAGGCGACGCACTCCTTCTTCTGGGCGTTTGCGGCAGCGGCCGCGTTTCTGGTGGTCGGCATTGCCGGGTACGGGTTCTTGCTGGGCCGGATCGAAACGATTCCCGAGCCGTCGTGAGGAAGGGAGTACGAGCGTCACTCCGACCTGTATCCGGCGATCGCTTCTTCGACTTCTCGACAGCCACCGTATCTTTCTGCCAAGATAGTCCGTCTATGCGAACCCTACAATTCCTGCTGTATATGTCCTTTTTCTCGCTTTTTGCGATGGCTCAAACACCCTCCTCTCTCAACCTCATGCCCATGCCCACGAAGGTTCAGGTCGGAACCGGCCAGCTTGTCGTCGATCAATCGTTTGCCGCCGTGAGTACTGGCCAGAGCGACGCCCGCCTTGACAGCGGCATCCCCAGATTCCTCGATCAAGTGAGCCGGCAGACTGGCATGCAGTTGAACGGGCAGCCCGCCGATGCCTCCAATGCGACCCTGGTCATCCGCGCCGAGAACGCCGGCCGCAAGGTTCAGGAGCTTGACGAGGATGAATCCTACACCCTTGAAATCACCACATCGCGCGCGACCTTGACTGCGCCGAATGCCCTGGGCGCGCTCCACGGATTGCAGACATTTCTGCAACTGATCGAGCCCACTCCCGCTGGTTTCGCGGTGCCGGCAATCACCATCCAGGATCAGCCCCGCTTTCCCTGGCGTGGCCTGCTGATCGACGTCAGCCGCCATTTCATCCCCATTGAAGTGCTGGAGCGCAACCTCGACGGAATGGCTGCGGTGAAGATGAATGTTTTGCACTGGCATCTTTCCGACGACGAAGGCTTCCGTGTCGAGAGCAAGCGCTTCTCTAAGTTGCACCAGTCGGGCTCCGAAGGGCAGTACTACACGCAGGCGGAAATCCGCGACTTCGTGGCCTATGCGCGCGATCGCGGCATCCGCGTGGTTCCAGAATTCGATATACCCGGGCACAGCCGCTCCTGGTTGGCTGCGTATCCGGAGCTTGCCAGTTTGCCCGGTCCCTACCGGGCTGGCAGGATCGCGAACGCGGATACCGTCATGGATCCCACGCGGGACCAGACCTATAAGTTCCTCGACAAGTTCATCGGGGAAATGGCGGGCCTGTTCCCCGACGCTTACTTTCACATCGGCGGCGATGAGGTGAACAACAAGCCGTGGGACTCGAATCCGAAAATCCAGGAGTTCATTCGGGCTCACGGCATGAAGAACAACCGCGACTTACAAGCCTACTTCAATCAGCGCCTGCAAAAGATTGTGAGTAAGCATGGGAAGATCATGGTCGGCTGGGATGAGGTGTTGCATCCCGACTTGCCGAAAACCGTGGTCGTCGAGTCGTGGCGGGGGCAGGACTCCTTGGCCCAAGCCGCGAAACAGGGTTATCGCAGCCTGCTCTCCTATGGCTACTACCTCGACCTGGCTTGGCCTGCGGCGCGGCATTACGCCGTGGACCCAATGACAACGACAGGTGGGGCGGCGGTCCTCACCCCCGAGGAGCAAAAGCGCATTCTGGGTGGCGAGGCTTGCATGTGGGCGGAGTACGTCACTCCGGAAACGATCGATTCGCGGCTCTGGCCGCGCGTGGCAGCGATTGCCGAGCGTCTCTGGTCGCCGCAGGAGACGCGGGACAACAAATCCATGTACCGGCGCCTGGATGAACTGAGCTGGCGTCTTCGCTGGCTGGGATTGAATCACGAGTCGAACTATGTGTCGATGCTCCACCGTCTTGCGGGCACTGACGACATTGCCGCTCTGCGCATCCTGGCCGATGTGGTGGAACCCACAAAAGACTACACGCGCACCGAGGTCTTCCCGCAGCCTCCCGTGAAGAGAACGCCGCTGAATCGGCTGGTGGATGCGGCTCGGCCAGAGAGCACGGTTGCGCGGCACTTCGCGGAGTTGGTTGATACCTACCTCCAGAGCGGCGACAAACACTCCGTCGCCGAGGCGCAGATTCGGGCGTCGCTGGTCACGTGGCGCGACAACGACACGAATCTCCAGCCTGTTCTGGACCGCTCATTTATTCTGGCGGAAGACAAGCCATTGTCCCAAGACCTTGCGGCTCTTGCCGCTGCTGGACTAGAGGCGCTCGACAGCATCGATAAGAATCAGCCGTTGCCGGACTCGTGGCGCACCGAGCAATTGGCGGTGGTGGATCGATCGATGAAGCCGAGGGCCAACCTGCTTGTGATGGTGGCGCCCCCAATTCAGAAGTTGATCGAGGCCGCGGCTTCTCCGCATCAGGGCGCCAAGCCTTAGGGAGAGTCGCACTGGGTGGCTTCCTTGGGGATCACCGAGCTCTACTTCGCCGTGTAGTGCTTGGTAACTTGTGTCCGCGAGTTATAGAGTTCAAAGCTTCCGTCTTCCCCAACTGACAGTCTCAGATAGTTGCCTGCATCCGGTCCTGCAAGGTTGGCGATAAACGATTCTCCAGAATTGTGCGCCGGACCGCCTTCATTTGAAAAATGAAGCTGCCAAAAATCCTCCAGTTTCGGAGAGTTCTTGATCGTATCCCACGACGAAGGTGAACCACCCTTGTCCGCGCCGTTGTCCATGACGGCTATGCGCGGCGAAATGGCGGCGAGAAGAGCCGGACTGTTGCTCTGCGACCAGCCATGATGCGAGACGATGAAGATATCGACGGGTCCCAACTTGTTGATGGGGCAAACGAGTTCTATTTCCTTGTCCCAAGTAAGATCGCCCAGGTCGAGAATCCGAACCTTGCCGAAGGTGATGACGGTACCGAGCGAGCGGGCATTTTCCGTTTGGTCCGCCGGCCGCTTTTCAGTCGTTGAACATATCGAATTCGGCGCGCCAGCGCCCGGCAAAGGCTTCTGAAGTAAGTCGCCGTCGGAACTTACGACCTCCGCACGAAATCCCCGAATAGGCAGGATGTCCCCCACCTTCGCGATGACTCGCTTCACGCTCTGGTTTGCGACCAGCTTCTGGTAGTCCTCCCAACTCTGCTCGGTTTGAGCGTCTCCCGGCTCGCGGTTTGCGCCGTGATCGATGAACGCGCCCACGGGAATTTTAGCGAACAATTGCGGCGCGCCACCCGCATGATCCATGTGATAGTGAGTGAGCAGAACGAAGTCGATTTTCGAGAGACCGGCTTTCTTTGCCGCCGCGACAATGCGGTCCGCGTCCCGTCCCGCGTTGCCCGGCCAGCCCGTGTCGATGAGCAGCGACTGGCCTTCTGGCGTGACGAAAAGCGTGGCCTGGCCGCCTTCGACGTCTACAAAGTAGATTTCCAGCGGCTTGCCGGGCTGCCCAGCTTGAGACGACTCTGCCAACGCAAGGAACGCGATGCCGAGAATAACCGAGACCATTGCACAACTCAAAAGTGGCCGCACGACACGTTGGAAAAGAAAAAAATCAGAGAATCCTCGCAACATCTTGTGTGCTCCTATTCTGGCTCCGCTTTCTGGCCTGTTTCGGACTTAGAGGAATTGACCACGGCGCGCGTTGCGCCCGTGGAGATTCCGCCGTCCACGAGAAGAGTCTGTCCCGTCACGTACCGGCTCGACTCCGCGGCAAGAAAGACGATGGCGGCGTCCAAATCGTGCGGCTCTCCCGGTCGTTTGACCGGGATGCGGTCGCAGAGATAGTCGACCCATTCTTCATTTTTGTAGAGAACTTTATTTTGTTCGGTGCGAAACCACCCCGGCGCCAGGCAGTTCACAGTAATGCCGTGCTTGCCCCAGTCATCGGCCAGGCTCATGGTAAGTTGCCGAATGCCGCCGCGGCTTGCTCCGTACGGACCAAGACCGGCATAACCCGCGACACTGGTGACGGAACCGATGTTGATGATGCGGCCGTAGCGCCGAGGAATCATGCGACGCGCCACGGCTTGCGCCACAAAAAAACTTCCCCGCAAATTCGTATCGAGGATTAAATTCCAATCGTCCCAGGTGACGTCGAGAGCGGGCTTGCGCACGTTGCAGCCGGCGTTATTGACCAGAATCTCGAGATGGCCGAAGGCAGCTTCCGCGGCTTCCACCATGTGCTCGATGCTCTGTTGATTGCGCACATCCAGTTCCAGCGAAACGGCCGCCCGCCCGAGGGATTTGATTTCCTGTTCGAACGGCAAAAGGCTTTCGCGGTGCCGGCTGGTAAGAACGAGATCGGCGCCCGCTTTGGCGAGTGCACGCGCGAAGTACTGGCCGAGGCCGCGGCTCGTCCCGGTAACGATGGCAGTCTGTCCCTTGAGATCGAAAAGTGTGTCGCTCATGATTCTCCGCCGGGCGTGAGAACGACCTTGGTTAGTCCCGGTTCACGCGCGTGCAGCCGTCTGAACCACTCTGGGCCTTCTTCCAGAGGCGCAACCGCCGTGATCAGCGGCTTGACGTTGATCGCGCCGCTAGCCATCAACTCGATGGAACGCGGATATTCCCCGGCGGAAGCGCAGGAGCCCTGAAGTCGAATTTGCCGGGTCACAACCTTCTGCAGCGGGAGCGTCACTTCCGGAGAAATGTTTCCCACCAGAATGACCGTACCGCCTTTGCGAACCGCTTCAATCGACGCAGTGACCGTCTCATTCCTGCCGACCGCCTCAACGACAAGATCGACCCCCTCACCATTCGTGAGTTGGCTCACCTGCTCGGCCAACTCCGATCCAGCGAATAGAGCAGATGTCGCGCCGATGCTTTTCGCGGGTGCCAGGCGGGATTGGTCAATGTCCGCAATGAAAACCCGCGCCCAACCCGCCGCACGCAAGGCCTGAAGACAGAGCAAGCCAATCGTGCCCGCGCCCATCACGAGGGCCGTGTTTTTAGGGACGCTTTTCTCCGGAGCGATCTCGGCCAGTGAGACTGCGTGCACGGCCACGGCCACCGCCTCCAGCAGCGCCGCTTCGGGAAAGGAGATACTCGGCGGCAAACGGTAGACAATTTGTGACGGAACGACGACGTATTCGGCGAACGCGCCGGCGCGACGATAGTCACCACAAGAAACCCCAAGAACCTCGCGATGATTGCAAAGGTTGATCTCTCCTCGACGGCAGAAAGCGCAAACGCCGCAGGAGATGGTGGAATCAAAAGTGACGCGATCATCTTTAACTAAGTTCGTTACCTCGCTGCCGAGAACTGCGATGGTTCCGGCGGCTTCATGTCCCATGACGATTGGAGGAATACGCCGTCCAGAAGAACCATCATAGCCGTGAACATCACTGCCGCAGATGCCGCAGGCAGCAACGCGCACCAGAACCTCGTGTGGACCCGGCGTCGGCACGGAGACATCCGTCAGTTCAAGACGGTTGTATTGAGAGAGCAAGAGAGCTTTCATAGGTGCGGTACAAAAGCAAAACCATGCCAGCGGACGGCCAGGGGGTTGTTCTGGTTGGCTCCAACTTACAACAATCAGGAATTTTCAGGCAATCGAAATCCAGAGAGTTTGATGCTGAATCCCCGCGATTGACTTTGTGGAAGAGTAGCCAAGGGTACACCCAGGATCGTCGCATCCGCGGTGTCCCGCAGCCTGGACTATAATGGCGCGCGACGACCCTCATCTCTGGCACGAAGCTCAGGCCGCATGAAAATCAATGGCCGCAGAGGGTGGGCGGCACGGGCGAGGTCTCCCCAATGAATCGACGCACATTTTCCCAAACCTTGGTAGCAGCGACGATGGGCTCTGCTGCTTTTGGACACAGATTCCTGCCGGGACTTGGAGGAAGCGAAATGGCTGGCGAAGCAAACGCACAAGATGTGTCCTTCAAGCTTTCCGTCATGCTCTGGACTGTTTTTAAAGACTTGCCTTTTGAGCAGCGCCTGGAGAAGGTGGCGGAAGCCGGCTACAAGTATGTGGAACTCGTCGGCGAGTACGAGAAGTGGTCTGCCGATGATTTCAACCGGGCAAACGCAAAACGCAAGGAGTTGGGCATCAGCTTCGATACCACGGCTGGATTGAAGCACGGCGTGTGCAATCCGGCCGACCGTGACGCGCTGCTTGCGGACCTCCGCGGAGCGCTCGGTGCCATGGAAAAGATCGACTGCCCCAGCATCATTCTGCTGTCAGGCAATGTGGTGCCGGGCATGACCCGTGAGGCCCAGCACCAGAGCTGTATCGACGGCCTGAAGGCGGCAGCGAGGCTCATCGATGGGAAGAAGATCGCCGGAAACCCAGTGCAGCTTCTTCTTGAAACGATCGATCCCGAGGAGAATCCCAAGTACTACCTGACTTCGGCAACCGAGGCATTCGAAGTAGTCAAAGCGGTAAACCATCCCCAGGTTAAGTTTCTCTACGATTTCTTTCACGAGCAGATTGCGGAAGGCAATTTAATTGAAAAGCTGGAAAAGAACATCCGGCACGTGGGCGTAGTGCATATTGCGGATGTCCCCGGCCGTCACGAACCGGGCACCGGCGAAATCAACTACCAGAGTATATTTCGCAAGTTGGGCGAGCTGAGATACAACGGTGTCGCTGCCATGGAGTTTCTTCCGACCGCTGATCCCGTCATGAAATTGCGTGCCGCGCGTGAGATGGCTCTGCAGTCCAGCCGCGAGGCCACACGATGAGTGAATTTCAGAATGAGAGTAGTGGCTCCGCCGGCGAAAAAGCCCTCTTGTTGGCTCAATAGATCAGTTTCAGCGAGAACTGGATTTGCCGGGACGAGCCAGCGGTTTTGCTGATCACGCCGAATCCGCTGCCGCGCACTATGTTGGACGGTAGTCCGAAATCCACCAGGTTAAATATATTGAAGAATTCGGCGCGGAATTCTACCGTCGCCAACTCGCCGCTGCCCCTGTGACCAACCGGGGTGTCTTTAATCAAAGCCACATCGAAATCATGGAAGCCGGGACCACGGAATGTGTCGCGGCCCAGGGTTCCGAAGCGGCCTTGATTCGGTCCCGTGCCGCCCGGCACGTTGAGCGGAATGTTGAAGAAGGAAGCGTTACAAGGGCCCTGAGCACAATCGTCACCGAGGCCGAAGTAGTCCGCACGCACTTTGCGACTGGTGGAGAAATGGGGCATGGCAACCAAGTCGGGACGATCGGTGCCACCCGCTCCGGCTCCGGTTTGCTGCACCCCCGAGAAGACGGTGAACGGAGACCCGGTCGTCAGGGTGGTAATGTTGAGGAATTGCCATCCCGTTGTGAGGGGCTTGCCCAGTGGACGAAGGAAACCCACGCGCTCAAGGCGAAGCAACTGGATCCAGCTGACAGTAAAGACATGGGTCGTATCGAAAGTGGAAGGGCCTTTTTCGGCTCTAGGATTCCATGGATCCTGTGGCAGGGTTTGCAGGATCACTCCCGCGGTTCCGAAAAGTCCTCCCAGCACCGCGCTGGTGTCGTCGAGCGACTTGGAATATGTATAACTGGCCTGCAGGCCGAGGCCGAGGCGCGGCGAGTTCTTGGTCAGGCCCGTTTGCAGAGCGTGATAGGAAGAGTGGGAGCCGCTGGTTATTACGCTCTCAGCGCCATAGCCTCCTGTCGGATGCCCGGACGAATCGAACTTCGTAAACGGCGCGAAAGCGGGGTCGGCGCCGGCGTAGCTGTTGGGCGAGAAGACGCTGACGAGATGAATACCGGCGGTCGCCACGTAAGAGGCGCTCGCTTTGAAGTCTCTGAAATCATGGTCGACGCCCAACGTGTAACTTCCGACATATCCGTTGCGGAAATTGCGGGCAATGGCGGAACCGACTGGCAGTTGTGTTTGATGGCCGGGAGTGCTGTCGGCGACGGCGTCTTGAAAACGCTGTAGATCCAGCACCGTGTTGGGGCGCGCGTCGGTGCTTCGCTGGTTCGGGAAAATCGCCCTCCCCTGAAGGTCATAAGCGGTCGGGAGCACTTCCAGAACAACCGTATTCTGAAAAGGCACGGGGGTGTCGGGCTGCGCCGTAAAGAAAGGGTTGAAGACGAATGGAATGCCGGCGGTGAGAAAGTTATCTTGCCACAGATTGGGCAGAAGAGTCGCGATCGATCCACCGGCGTGAAGGACCGTGTGCTTCGAGAGGCTGTAGTCAAGGGCAAGCCGAGGGCCCCATCCGCCCCAATCCTGCAGATACGGAGGCTGCGGATTGATCACGTAGATCTGGCTGGCGTTGTGGTTCCAGTAAGAAGTGGGCTGTCCACTGGCGTCGAGAAACTCGGGAAGCGAAGTGCGCTTCGTTTCTTCGTGAATGCGGCTGTTCACCTCGTAGCGCAAGCCGTAGGACACGGTCAGCTTCGGCAAGGCTTTCCACGTGTCCTGAAAGTAGAAGTTGTAAGCTTCGCGGCGAACGCCGGCTTCGTCGAACTTGCCCCCAACGGGCGTGAATGCGGCAGGGACACTTACGTTGTAGGAGTATGGAGTAGCGGTGAGCAGGCCAGTGAGCGAATCGGGAAGCGGATCGCCTTTCGCGATGTTGTGCGTCCCGCTCGCGGAAGGAATGGCAACCGGAGAGTACGCGGTGCCGCCGCCAAAGGAATACGCGCCGTTCGGAGCCGTGCCGAAAATAGTGGAATCGCGATTGACGCGGATTTCGATACCCCACTTGAACGAGTGGCTGCGGTGGATGGCAATCATATCGTGCTTGAGTTGGTAGAGATTGGAGTAAGACCCGAAGATCGATCCAGCCGGAGAGTCAAAGCCTTCAAAAAGCCCGTCGCCGAAGCCAATCGCCGGTTGCGTGTGATTGGCGGCAGGAAAGAACGGCGTACTGCGAATGTATCCCAGAGAAGTTTCGGAAGTCAGGTGCGGACCGATGGTCCGTGCGTACTTCACACCCGCGCTCCGCTGATGGTCGAAGAACTGGATGCCGAAACTGCGATCGATCGCGGTTTGATCGGGATTCGTGACCGGGCCCGTGACCTGATTCAAACTGAAGCGGCTGAGGAGTTGGGCTTTGCTGGAAATGCGGTGATCGACACGAACGGAAAACTGATCGGTGCGCGTTGTCACCTTCGACGACGCGGCATACGTCCGCGCCCCGTAAGACCCCGTTGGATCATTGGGCAGCGGGTAGCGGGCCAGCACGGGAGCGACCCTAGGGTCGACAGTAGTCACCGTAAGCGTGTCGAGCGTGCCGTCGGGATAGATTATCGTGTCGATCCCTTTTCGCTCGTCGGCGGTCGGCACGGGAAAGACCTGGGTGGTGCCGAGTACCTGCCGGAACCCCTGGTACTCGCCGAAAAAGAACGTGCGGTCGCGGCCGTTATAGATTCCCGGCAACACGGCCGGTCCGCCGATCGTCACTCCAAACTCATTGCGCTCGAACGGAGGAATGCGCCGATGGTCCAGTCCGACATAGTCGAAGTAATTCCGCGCATCGAAGGCGGCGTTGCGGACAAACTCAAACACACTGCCATGCACAGCGTTCGTGCCGGAGCGGGTGACGACATTGGTGTAACTGGCGGCGCCGTGGCCAATCTCGGCAGGCATCACGCCAGCGCTGGACTGCACTTCCTGGATGGCGTCGACATTGAAGTTGGAAAAAGTGGCGCCGCCCATTTCCGGATCGGTGGTGTCGGCTCCGTCGAGTGCGAAGACGGTGGCGCTGCCGCGCTGGCCGTTCACGGCAAACTGCTGCGTAAAATTCGCGGCGCCGTTGGTGTCCGTCATGGTGCCCGCGGCGAGAAGCAACAACTTGCTGAAGTCGCGCGAATTCAGCGGCAGACTGGAAACTTCTCCGGCCGAAAGATGTTCGCCGCCGCTGGCCTGTGGAACCGACGCGCCTTCTCCCTGCAACAGCACCAGCCCTTTTTCCGGAGACGACAGCTTCAGTCCGGCAGTGAGTTTGGTTCCGTCTTGAATGTCTAAAAGCTCAGCCGACTGGAACCTCGCCGCCTTCGTGATTACAGACAATTCATACTTGCCTGGCGTAATGCCGGAAAAAGTAAACTCCCCGCTGGCCGAGGTTGTCGTCCTGTACGCGGGGTCTTCCGAGGCGTGATTTTCTGAAGCGGGCTTTCCTGCGGAAGAGCGCAGCGTAATCGTAGCTTCCGAGACAGGACTTCCCACCGCGTCGCGAAGCACGCCGCTCCAAGGCGAAACCGCTCCCGCGGCCGGAAGCAGCCCGAACAGAAGAATGAAGGCGGACGCCACAGGCACGCGTCGAACCATATGATGCATGACAGGAGAAATTATACCGGCCCCGTGCGCGGTTCGGTGCAGTTCTCCACCCCTCGGGAATCGCCGGCATAAATGCCAGCCGAATGTCGCAAAATCGGACACGGGATAGCCGCGCGTTTGCTTTAGCGGAATGGATAGGGTCTGTCTCCTCATGCAAAACCGCATCTCTCGCCTTTCTCGTCGCTTCGGGTGGCATGGTTAGGCTCCGGTCTGTATCACCCTCGGGTATCAGGCCGCGAGGACCTAAATTGCCAAGTTGTAACCAAGCAATATTCTGCTAGACTGTCCGCAAAGTCAGAAAGTGGGTTATGGGTTGGGACAAACTTTCAATAGTCGAATCTTAGGAGAGCTTTTCAAGGGCTTCTGGGAATAAAAAGAATGAAGCGGCCGCGGGAATCGATTTGGCCCGATTATAAGTGCACGATTCCGAGGGACCGCTCAGGGGTGAGCCATGGCATTGCACCCTGGGGAACGGAAGCGCCACTTCCTGGATGAAGCGCCAGTCGTATGGGACCCGATCCGGCGGGTCCTGGAAGAAAACGAAGACTGGTATCGCGATTTGGTCGAGCACAGCCAAGACCTGCTGTGTGTTCACGATCTTGAAGGCCGATTTCTGTCGGTCAATCCTGTTCCAGCGCGTCTGCTCGGTTACAGCGTGGAAGAAGCACTGCGCATGCGGCTGCAGGATGTTATCGATCCGCAATTCCGCGATCAGTGCGAAGCCTATCTGCGCGATATCGGGCGCACGGGGGAATCTCGCGGCCTGATGGCAGTGGTGACGCGATCGGGAGAGCAGCGGATATGGGAGTATCACAATACTTTGCGCACCGCAGGAGTGGCGGCGCCGATTGTGCGGGGGACGGCGCACGACGTCACGGAACGGGTGCGGGCGCAGATGGCTTTACGCGCGAGCCATTCCGAACTGCTGAAAAAGGCCCGCGAGCAGGAGAGCACGCTCAAGGAACTGACGCTGTTCCGGACGCTACTCGACCAATCGAACGATGCCATTGAGGTAATCGACCCCGAGACCCTGCGGTTCCTCGATGTAAATGAACGAGCCTGCGTAGAGCTGGGATACAGTCGCGAAGAGCTCTTGTCGATGACGGTTTTTGATATCGACCGGAACATCGACGAGAGTTGGCGCGCGTGGGTGCGGCAGCGGCTGCGGGAGTCGGGATTCGCAATCATGGAGAGAGTACACCGGCGAAGAGATGGAACCACATTGCCGGTGGAAGTGAATTATCGCAGGGTGCGACTGGACCGGGAGTATGGCGTGGCCGTATCGCGCGATATCACGGTACGGAAGCGGACGGAGGAGAAGCTGCGCGAGTTCGAAGGAGTTGTGGAGAATCTGGAAGAGATGATCGTAGTAGTGAATCGGGAGCACCGGTTCGTGCTCGAAAATCAGGCATTCCTCAGCCGTCGGGGGATGACGAGAGAACAAGTTACGGGACGTTTGGCGGCGGATGTACTGGACCCCGAGCCCTATGAAACCGTGATTAAGCAAAAGCTGGATGAGTGTTTCAAGGGCGAGATCGTTAACTACGAGCTCAAGTACAAATATCCGGAGATAGGGGAGAGAGATATAGCGATTACCTATATACCGTTGGAAGGTCCTGCTGGGATCGATCGTGTGGCGAGCGTGATGCGCGACATCACGGAGCAGAAGCGCGCCGAGGAGAGGCTGCGCGAGTTCGAAAGAGTCGTGGAGAATCTGGAAGAGATGATCGTAGTAGTGAACCGGGAATACCGGTACGTGATTGTAAACCGGGCGTTCCTCACCTATCGGGGCTTGACGATAGACCAGGTTGTGGGACGTTTAGCGGCGGCGAGTTTGGACCCGGAAGTGTTCGAAATGGTGGTCAAGGAGAAACTGGATGAGTGTTTCCAGGGGAAGGTCGTTAACTTCGAGCTCAAGTATAGATATCCGGAACTGGGGGAAAGAGATGTATCGATCACCTATTTACCGATAGAAGGTGCAGCGGGGATCGATCGCGTAGCTTGCATTTTTCGCGACATCACGGAGCGCAAACAGGCGGAACAGTCCCTGCAAGAAACGCAGGCGGAGCTTGCTCACGTTACTCGGGTGCTGGCGATGGGAGAGCTGGTCACTTCCATTGCCCATGAAGTCAACCAACCCCTGACCGGCGTCGTGATGAACAGCAATTTCGCCTTGCGCCAGCTTGCAAGTGGCACGCCGAATCTGCCGGAGTTGCGGGAGGCAATTGCAGAGATTGTGGAGGACGCGCGCCGGGTCAGTGCCATCATTTCGCGAGTTCGCACGCTGTTGAAGAAAGGTGCTCCGGATAGGGTTGCCCTGGCCATCAACGATGTGATTCAAGACGTCACCGTTTTCGTGCGCAACGAGGCAGCCCGAAATGGTGTTCAAGTCCATCTCGACCTCGCCCACGTTCTCCCGCCCCTGGTCGGCGACCGGGTGCAATTGCAGCAGGTCTTGATCAACCTGGTCATGAACGGCATCGACGCGATGCGCACCGTCACTGACCGGCCGCGAAAACTCGACATCAAATCGGCAAAGCACGCTGACGGTGTTCTGATCCAGGTTCGGGATTCCGGCCTCGGGCTCGCCCAGGACCGGCTGGAGCGTGTCTTTGAACCGTTTTTCACCACCAAGCCGCAGGGCATCGGGATGGGATTGTCGATCAGCCGCTCCATCATTGAGTCTCATGGTGGTCGTCTGTGGACCGTACCTGTTCCTAATGGTGCGCTCTTCCAATTCACCCTGCCCACCAATTGGAATGGTGTTTCATGAGCGAGCCCGCACCTATTGTTTTCGTTGTCGATGACGATCCTTCGGTTCGCCGCGCGATCAAGCGGCTGATCGGATCGGTCGGTTTGCGAGTCGAGTTATTTGGGTCCCCACAGGAGTTCATAAACAGGCGCCCTGATGCGCCCAGCTGCCTCGTCCTTGATATCCGGTTGCCCGGAATCAGCGGGCTCGATTTCCAGCGGGAGTTGGCCCACTCCGGCATTCATATCCCGATCATCTTTATTACCGCGCACGGTGACATCCCCATGACGGTACGCGCCATGAAGGCTGGCGCCGTCGAGTTTCTCACCAAGCCGTTCCGCGATCAGGATCTCCTGGATGCGATTCAAATCGCGCTGGAGATGGATCGGACCAGACGCCAACGAGAAGCGGAAATTGCCACCTTGCAGATGCGCTTCGAATCGCTGACGTCACGAGAGCGCGAAGTCGCGATCATGGTCGTTTCCGGCATGCTCAACAAGCAGATTGCGGCTAGGATTGGAACCACCGAAAATACGGTAAAGGCTCACCGTAGCCGCGTCATGGAAAAGATGGAGGCACGTTCTCTGGCCGAATTGGTAAGAATGGTTGAAAGACTCCGTATCCCACAGGCAAAAGCCTCCTAAACTAAAGCACTATACGCATTCTCCTTTCTGTTATCCCGGACTGCCCAATGCTTAATAGTATTCTCTGGCTCTCAAGTCATATATTTATCATGATTTTCCGGATTTTATGAAAACAACGAACCTGCTCGTGATCAGTGACGAAGCGATCGCTCGCGTGGGTTTAGGGCACCTGCTCGCCTCCGAAGCAGGATTCGAAGTCACAGGGGAAGCAGGCGGTAGGGACGCTATCGAGCAGGCGAGCAAGCTCGGACCCGACGTCGTCATCGTGTTCGCTGAACTCACAAAACCAAGTTGTGCGCAACTCGTCGCCTCGCTTCGCGCAGCGGTTCCTGGCGCCGGAATAGTCGTTCTGGGTCGTGAGACTCACCATGCCTACGTGGGTTTGCTACTGGCAGCCGGTGCACTCGGGTACGTTCTTCTGCACGCCACACCTCGAGAGCTGTTCACTGCCATTCGTGCCGCCTCCCACGGCCGCAGATATGTCGATCCCGAGTTAAGTGATGCACTTTTCGAATTACTTGCCCGGCAAGCAGAGTCCGGCACTAAGGCGCTCAGCCGGCGCGAAGATGAAGTTCTCAGAATGTTCGCCTTCGGCTACACTCTCAAAGAGATTGCCTCTAGCCTGAACGTAAGTCGAAAATCAATTGAAACCTACCGGGCCCGAAGCCGGGAAAAGCTGGGGCTGCGAACCCGGTCGGACATCGTCCGTTATGCGCTCCAGACGGGCATGTTCAACGCTGAATTCCAGCAGGCATCCTAGCCTTGGCCGCCACGCCCTCTTGCAGACTTTTCTGCGTTTGCCGAACCACCCGCATGTTGCGGCGACCCTTGTCCGTCAATTGCCTGACAGAGGTCAGGAAAAATCCCGATAGACAGCTTTGATGACAAACCGTAGGGTGTGCGACACGGGGCCAATTCGGCGTGGAGCCTCCAGTCCCCCGCTAATCTCTCCCCAGATCGGGGTGCCGTGCTATGCTCGATAGTAAACCAAGTAGGGTGTGGACTCGGCGACGCCCGTGCCTGAGGGCAGCCGTTCCAAGAGTGGGTTCAGTCGTTCTCAAGTTGACCTGTTGGAGTCGAATATGGATCTGCGCAAATCGCGACCGTTCCTCAGTAATCTAGCAGCGATGTTTCGCGGTGAGCCATTTGATGCAAGACAAGACACGGAAGAAATTAGGCAACTGAGAGAAGCGATCATAGAGCACGGGCAAATGGTGTATCAGCAGTATTTGCACCAGCCAGTCCGCATCGAGGTGAAAGAATTAGCCTTCCGCTTCAGGGAAACACCTCGCAACATCGTCACGGCGTTGATTCTGCTGGAAGAAGAGGGGTGGGCTAAGCGCACGAAGTATCGAGGACTGTGGTACTTACGAGTGCCGCCCCAGAACAGCAATCGTGAGGTGATCAAGAGCCATGAAGACCAACGAAGCGTCTGAACATGAAGTCTGTCAGCCGCCTGACCAACTCCGGAAGAAGCCCTACGAGACCCCAAGAATCACACCCCTGAACGCGGATCAGGCGAAGGCTAAACTGGCTGCGAGGGTGCTGACAGGTGACCGCGAGGCCGAAGCAATGCTAAGGCTCGTTTCTTAGACTACCAGCCGGTAATTCTCATATAACCCCATTTTTTCCTGGAAATATCCGTCGGTCAATTGGCGACAATTGTCAGGCCAATTCCGGATAGACGGCGTTGCTCGCACAAGGTACCGTAGACAACGCTGGGGCGCTGCGGCGCAGAGTTTACAAGCCCAGTAGTCTTCCTCCCACAATTACGGCTCTGCGCCATTTTCTCAATTTCTGGCCAGGATGTTACGCAGTGAACATGATTACCTTTGAGGCCCGTTGCAGGTCGGGGCACTACTTGGCAGCCGTCGTACCCATGATGGACAAACACCTCCAGCCGGAGTTTCACGTGGTCGTTTTTCGGCACGGGCACGAGGTCTATGAGGAAACGGAAAGGAGCCTGGAGGAGGCGATTGAGACCGCCCATGCGTACTTGGATTGGCGGACGGAGCAAGACTTGGATAGTTAGCTGACAAGTTCTACAAATCAGGAGGATGGATCGATGTTCACACGCATTGTCGAATGCCAGGCGAAAACGGGCATGAGCGAAGAAGCAGTCAAAAAGGTGCGCCTTGAAGTACTGCCTATCTTACAGAAGCAGCCGGGTTTCATAGACTTGATTGCTCTGCGGGCCAGCGATGACCAACAGCGGGTGGTGTGCCTCAGTTTCTGGGACACAAAGGAAAGTGCGGAGCGTTACCACCGCGGGCATTACGAGTCAGTGGTCCAGACGTTGAAATCGGTGCTCGAAACCAAGCCCATGCAGGAAACCTTGCGAGTGGAGATCTCGACCGCCCACCATATTGCGGCAAATCGCGCCGCCTAACGCATGCAGTAAACCAAAGGTTGTGAGCTGCGCTGTGTCCTTGTTGCCGACGGGGTTCTGGGGGCCACGTCGACAAAGGCGATGAGGGTTTCCTCAATCGTTACGATTCGCCGTCGGCAAGGTTCCCCGGCCCTGCAACGTTACGGGACGATATCATCATCATCGTCGTCCTGCGATGGCGGACTGCGCGCACTTTCTGTCGGCAAACCGTCGTCCAGGCCACGATACCTGTGCACAGCCCCGGCACGGCTCGCGGTGAAGTACCACGCCACGTAGGGGAAATAACCGACACACTTCCTGAAATGCCATTACATACAACCCAGTGTCTACAACACTATTATGCAAGCATACAGCACACGGCTCCAGAAGATGGCTTTTATGTCAACGCCCACAACCTCAGGATGGGCGCACGTGGACCATCCTGAGGGGGGCTCAAGCAATGACTCTCGGGGCGAGACTTGTAGCGTTGCGTGGATTTGCGTTGGCGCTTCTCGGTTGGATGGGTGCGATTTCTTACCGTTCAATGCTTCGTGCAGGCGACGATCAACGCTGGGTCATGCACGCGAACATCGTTCTGCTGAAGCTGGATGCCGTGCTCGTGCACTTGATCTCCGCAGGAACGAACCAGCGCAGCTTCAGCTTCATCAGTGACGAACACTATCTTTCATGGAACAAGGCCGATCTCGTCGATATCCGAGACGATTTGAACGACTTGGGTCAATTGACCTCCGACAGTCCGTGGCAGCGGGGGGCTTTGCAGGAACTCCGGCCGTTTGTTTCAAACGAGCTTTCTGAGTTTCCTGAGAATCTCACGCCCGGCAGCAAGAGAGGAACGACTACGGTGCGCGGAGACATGGAAGCACGGTCGCTGCTGGGGATCATATTTCTCGTCATGCAGATGAAAGTGCAAGAAAGTCGGCTGTTGATTCGCCGATGTCAGGCCGCCCAGGCAATTTCATTCCAGATAAAGGCCGTCATCGTGTTTGGGAACATCCTGGGCGTGCTGTTCCTCGCGGGTGCGGCATTTGCCATCGATTTCGAAAAATTCGGCGAGACCGTCAAGCAACTGGCCCAGTTCTGGTTAGGAGTGAATCAGCCGCCCCCCCGAGCGGCCTTTCAAGGGGGATAAGGGATGGCCGCCAAAAAGAAAAGCGCGTTGGGAGAGGAGGTTCCGCTTTCATCGAAGGGTCCGCTTCGCCTCCTGATTGTGGAAAACGCGCCCGCGGATGCGGAGCTGATCGTCGCCACTTTGAAACGTGCTGGTTACGCCCTCTCCTTTGACATCGTCGACTTGCCAGTACCCTTCCAGGAGCGTCTACAGCGGGCCGATTACGATCTTGTCATCTGTGCCCACAACCTGCGCTCGTGGACGGGGCTCGATGCGCTCGAAATGCTTCGTCAATCCAAGAAGGAAATTCCTTTCATCGTGGTCACGGGGACCTTGGGGGATGAGACCGCAGTTGAATACATCAAGCACGGAGCCTCCGACTATGTTCTCAAGAGCCGTCTTGAGCTTCTCCCGATTGCGGTCGGCCAGACCTTGCGAGAAAAGGTGCACCGGGACGAAGAAGCCTGGCTTTATGCTCGGATACTGGCGGCTAAGAAAGAGTGGGAACTGACGTTCGACTCGGTGCCAGACGCGGTACTGATCATCGACGACCAATGTCGCGTGCAGCGCGCCAATCAAGCCGCCAGCGAAATATTTGGAATGCCGTTTTCCGAACTGATCGGCCAGCCGTGTTACGAGGTGTTGCACGGTCTTCCGCACGCCCCGCCAGACTGTCCCCATGAACGGCTCCTGGCCACCGGCGCAGCTCAGCGGAATGACTTTGAAGAGTCTCGCCTGGGCAAGACCTTCGACGTAACCAGCACGCCTCTGCGAAGCACAAATGGAACGTTCAAAGGCTGCATTCATGTACTGCGAGACGTGAGCGATCGAAACCGGGCCGAGCAAGCCTTGCGAAATAGCGAGGAACAACTACGGCTTATTCTTACCTCCACCGCAGAGGCAATTTACGGACTGGATGGTGAGGGCAATTGCACCTTCTGTAACCCGGCATGCCTCCGCTTCCTGGGCTATCGAGATCCGCAGGACTTGTTGGGAAAGAACATGCACTTACTCGTGCATCATACTCGGGCTGACGGTACTACTTCCGTCTTGGCGGAATGCCCGATTGATATTGCCCGTCGAGAGGGCAAGAGCACTCACGTCGTTGATGAAGCGCTGTGGCGCCGCGATGGGACGAGCTTCCCGGCCGAATATTGGTCGTATCCGATAGAGAAAAACGGGCGTCAAGTCGGATCAGTCGTGACTTTCCTCGACATCTCAGAACGGAAACGCGCGGAACAAACGCTTCGGGATTCGGAGGAGAAGCACCGTGAATTCATCGAGAACGCCACCTATGGATTTTTCAGGTCAGATCTGCAAGGAACTCTATGGGACGTCAATCCAGCATTGGTCTCGATGTTGGGCTACAGCTCCAAAGAGGAACTACTCACGTGTAACCTGGAGCGCGATATCTACGATGATCCCGCTGACCGCATCTCGTGCCTGCAGACCTTGCAGCGTTTTGGAAAAGTCGACAGCCTTGAGCTTAATTGGAGACGCAAGGATCGCACGATAATTGCCGTCCGTTTGTCCGGACGTGTGATCAAGGGCCATGAAGGCCAAACACCGCACTTCGAAGGGATCTCGGAGGATATCACCGAAAGGCGAACCTTGGAGGAGCAGTACCGCCAAGCCCAAAAAATGGAGGCTATGGGAAGACTGGCGGCAGGCGTTTCCCACGACTTTAACAATCTTCTGGGGGTGATCATCGGCTACAGCGACTTGCTGCTGGCAGCGCTTCCTGCGGATGGTCTATTGTGGCACAGAGTCGGAGAGATCAAAAAGGCGGGACAACGAGCCGCCTTGTTGACCAGTCAAATGCTGGCATTCAGTCGAAAACAGATACTTACGCCAAGGGTTCTCGATCTCAACGCCGTGGTCAGTGACACCAGCACAATGCTCATTCGCCTGCTCGGCGAAGATATCGAACTAATCACCAAACTGCATCCCGCACTCGACCATGTGAAGGCCGATCCAACACAAATCGAACAAGTCCTCATCAATCTGGCTATTAACGCTCGCGACGCCATGCCCCATGGCGGCAAACTGTTCATTGAGACCACGAACGCAAAACTTGGCCAGCACTGCGGTCAACACCACGACATCGAAGCGCAACCCGGGAATTACGTCTTGCTCGCCGTCAGGGACACGGGCATCGGGATGGACAAGAAAACTCAAGCGCGCATGTTCGAGCCCTTTTTCACCACTAAGGGGGTGGGTAAGGGCACCGGACTTGGTCTTGCGACGGTATACGGAATCATCAAGCAAAGCGGCGGTTGTATTTCCGTTTGCAGCGAGGTTGGAAAAGGTTCAACCTTCAACGTATACATGCCCCAAGTCAATGAAATCCTGAACCCGGTCCAGCCTGAGGCAACCACCCCCCTCCCGCAAGCTTCAGGAACGATCCTTTTGGTCGAGGACGAAGAATCGCTCAGGGAACTTAGCCATCGATTGCTTGAGAGCATGGGATATGGGGTGATGGAGGCCGCTAATGGCGTCGACGCGATACGCATCGCTGGACAATGTGCCGATCCGATTCAGCTTTTGATCACTGACGTAGTCATGCCGGGTATGAGTGGCCGGCAACTGGCTGAGTTATTGCTGGCCATGCGTTCACAAATGAAAGTGTTGTATGTCTCGGGTCACACCGAAGATGTGATCGTGCACCACGCAATCCTGAAACCCGGCGTGGCTTTCCTGCAAAAACCGTTCACGCGGGATGCGCTTGCGAAGAAAATACAAGAGGTTTTGGGAGAATCGCGAGGGAAGACCGACAAGCACAGAGGAGCACACCCATGAAGACCGACACCGAAGCCGGCCTCAAGTTGCTAGTGATCGATGACGAATCTCAGAATCTAGGGTTAATCGAGTCGGCTCTGGAGCAACAGGAGCTTGAGATTATCACGGCCGCCGATCCGGAGGTTGGCTTCGCCCTCTTTCTGGAACAGCGTCCCCAGATCGTGCTTCTGGATTTGATGATGCCAAAGATAAGCGGAATGTCTCTCCTGGAAAAAATTCTAGCAACCGATCCAGCGACAGAAGTGATCCTGATGACCGGGTATTACACCGCCGAATCTGCCGTCGAAGCGATTCGCAAGGGAGCGGCCGATTATCTGACCAAGCCTCTTGATATGCGCGCGCTCGCCGACCGAATTTCCAAGTTGATCGCAGAACGCCGCCTCCGGCGATTGGCATTGGATCTCGATCAGAAGCTGGTCAATGCCTTCCAATTGGAGGGTATTGTTGGCCGCAGTCCGCTCATCATGGATGTGTTCGCCACCATTCGCCGGATAGCCCCCCATTTCAGGACAGTGCTTCTAACTGGAGACACGGGAACGGGAAAGGAACTCGCGGCCCGTGCGCTCCACCGGTTGAGCCCCGCGTCGGCTAAACCGATGGCCATCTGTAACTGTTCGGCATTAGTCGAGACCTTGTTCGAAAGCGAGTTATTCGGCTATGTACGAGGAGCATTTACCGGCGCTGCCCATGATAAGATCGGGCTCTTTGAATATGCCCATCAAGGAACCGTATTCCTGGATGAAATCGGTGACATGCCGCTCGCAGGCCAAGCTAAACTGCTCAGAGTACTTCAAAATCAAGAAGTCCAGAGAGTGGGATCGCCCGTGCTTCGGAAGGTGGACGTCCGCGTTATTGCTGCGACCAACCGCGACCTGCGCGCTTTAGTGCAAGAGCATAAGTTCCGCGAAGATCTCTATTACAGGCTATCCATGACTGAAATCTCGTTACCCAAACTGGCGGACCGAAAGGAAGACCTCCCCTTACTGCAAAGGTATTTTGTGGAAAACTTTTCCACGCAATACGGTAGACATATATCTGGGATTACACGTCGCGCCCAAGCACTATTGGCTCGCTACCATTGGCCAGGTAACGTCCGAGAATTGGAGAACGTGCTTGGGAATGCCTGCATGATGGTTGAAGGAAGTGTCATTGACGCAAAAGACCTGCCACCGCATCTCCGGAAAGCGCCGGAACGTTCGGATGACAACCAACTGCTGTCGATGGAGGACGTTCAGGAGCGTCATTTGCTGCGAGTGTTGGAGCAAGTGCGGGGCGACAAGAGCCGTGCCGCGGAAGTGCTGGGGATTGCAAGGTCGACACTTTACAACATGCTGGCCAGGATAGCGCTACCCGAGAAGGCCAAGATGCACCTGCTGCCTTAACCGTGGGCTCGACGTTTCGATCACGACTCGAAACTTACTCCATCGGTTATCGGAATGGAGTCGCACCGCGCAAGCCGAGACAGAAGTGGAACGCTGTGAACGGCTTATGGGCACATTTCCGTGACAACTGTATGAATCTTGGGCACCGTGGATACGGGTGTCTATCCACATGTCTAAGGCGGCGCTTCGTGCGGTTGCCGAACTAACTGGAGATTTAGAGTGTCCATGATCTGAACACGTCGAGAGGTTCCATCCCCTTTGGCAAGCGGTTCCTTTACCGCAAGCTTATAGGACTTGTTCGGTCTTTCCGTTTCCAGGCCGGCGGTATTACGAGATTGCGGAGACGAACTCCTCGTCAGACACTGGACCCGCGCTGAACTTCCTACTTTCGTAACTCTTCGAATTTTCCCCCGCAGGCTAGAATCCGATAGGGTCGCAGGAAAAGTGTCGGAAATTATGAATCAGCAGAAATTCCCACCGGATAGCCAGATCAGCTCGGAAGCGATTCCGATTGAAGTAAGTCGGATCGAAGGTCATGAATGGTGGCTGTGGGGGTTCGCGGTTGCAGTAACACTGGCATTGACGCTGGGGATCGTCTCGTTCACGTTTCCCTGGTTTGCCCGCGAGACCGACGCTGCGTACTGGTTCGATCTCAAGGAATGGGTACGCGCGCTGGCAGGTCTTGTATTACTGTTCGACTTGTACGCAATTTATCAGCATTTACAGCTGCACCGCATTCGGCGCCAGTTGGCTGAGAGGGACGAGCTTTTTCACCTCATCAGTGAGAATGCCGCTGACATGATCGCGCTCGTAGACAGCGCTGGCCGCCGCCTGTACAACAGCCCTTCCTATCAAAAGGTGCTTGGGTATTCTCCGGAAGAGCTGAAAGCCACTTCTTCCATGGAGCAGATTCATCCCGAGGATCGCCCGCGAGTATTACAGGCCGCGGAAAAAGCCCGCTTGACCGGTCAGGGAGAGCGGGTGGAATACCGCATACGTCACAAAGACGGTTCCTGGCGCACGCTGGAATCAACCGCGTGCGTAATCCGAAACGCAAAAGGCGAGACCGACAAAGTGGTAATCGTGAATCGCGACATCACCGAGCGGAAGCGAGCCGAGGAGATGCTGGTACACAATGCATTTCACGACGGGCTCACCAATCTGCCCAACCGCGCTCTCTTTCTGGACCGCTTGCAGCACTCTCTCACTCTTTCCAAGAGGCACCCGAACTACAAATTCGCGGTGCTGCTGATTGATATCGACGAGTTCAAAATCGTCAATGACAGCCTGGGGCACGCGGCAGGCGATGAGCTGCTGATTCAAGTCGGGCAAAGATTGAAGGACTCTGTCCGGCGAGCCGACATGGTATCGCGCCCCCGCACCAGCGGCGTGCCCGACAGACCCGCCAACGACGACACGCTGGCGAGACTCGGCGGTGACGAATTCGCCATCCTGCTCGATGACATCCGAGACCCCATTGAAGCGATACGCGTTGCCGAGCGACTGCAAGCGGAACTCGCGACTCCCCTTATAGTTGACCAGCGTGAGATAGTAATTTCGGCAAGCATCGGAATCGCTGCCAGTACCAGCCCTCACACCCACGCCGAAGACTTGCTGCGCGATGCAGACATCGCCATGTACCGCGCCAAGCGGGGTGGGAAAGCTCGCTGCGAAGTGTCTGACCCCGCCATGCATGCCAGTGCAGTCAAGCGGTTGAGCCTGGAGACCGATCTGCGGAGGGCCCTCGAACGGGGAGAATTCCGCGTTTACTACCAGCCGATCGTGTGGTTGCAGACCGGCAAAATTGCAGGCTTTGAGGCGCTCACGCGGTGGCAACGTCCCGAAGGCATACTTTCACCGATTGAGTTCATCGCAGTCGCCGAGGAAATCGGGCTCATCATTCCCATGAATCGGCAACTGTTGCGCGAAGCCTGCCAACATCTTCGATTCTGGCAGTCGGAATTTCCTTCCATCCCGCCCCTGACCATGAGCGTGAACGTAAGCCCCAGGGAGTTTGCCCAGCCCGATCTAGCCGGCGAGATCCGCAAGGTGCTGGAGCAGACCGGCGTTGATCCCAGCTGCTTGCACCTCGAAATCGTAGAAACGATCGCCATGGGGGACGCGGAGAAATCTGGTCACGTGCTCGCGCAATTGAAGGCACTCGGCGTGCGCTTGAGCATCGATGATTTTGGCACCGGATACTCTTCACTCAGCCGCTTGCACCGCATCCCAGTGGATACTTTGAAAATCGACCGCTCCTTTATTTCGAACATGGACCGCGACCCGGAAAGCCGCGAGATCGTGCGGACCATCATTATGCTCGCCCACAATCTCGGGTTGAAGGTGGTTGCCGAAGGGGCCGAGACGGAAGAACACATCAAGCTGCTGAAGCAGCTCGATTGCGAGATGGCACAAGGGTACTTTTTCTCCCGGCCTGCCGAGGATAAGGCTATGTCGAAGTTGTTAGCCGGTAACTGTCGCGCTGCCGCCAAGTCCGTCGGTCGTTAGAACGCGCTTTCATCTTCTCCACCTTGAATGGGGGTCATAATCCAACGATCAGAACCGTCGCAGTTTGGTCCAACTTCATCTGCATATGTCCAATATCCGGAATGGCGGCTTGTCTGGGGACGATGGTCGCTGGTCTGAAGCGGGCTTAAGCCATTGGTTCCCTACTACCTAGGTTTGTTTCGTGGGAGAAGGTCTTTTGGAACGAAACCTGCACTGAAATCAGAGAGAGTTGGGGCAATGCTGCAATTCCGTGTGCCTGTGACTTCTATTCCGATTCTGAAAGAGCAGATGCTTTTCTGCAGGTACTTAAAGACCCTGCACAACTAATGGATACGGCAGTCCATCTCGACCTGCATCGTGGCTCCCGCTTGCGCGAGTTCGCGAACCTGCGCCAGCCTTGGTTTGTAGGGATTCTCTTCGTCGTCCTCCTCAGCACCCAGGCGCTCGGCTTCCTCGTGCTCGGAACCGGCCCGACGGGTTGCGGCCTCTCCGAATCCATCCTCGTCCTTGATGGTCTTCTTGCCATCGCTTGTGCCTGGAGTGCCTTCCGCCGCGCCCGAGGCACGATTGCCCTGTTCTGGTTTCTATTCGCCGTCGTTCTCGTGGTCTTGCTCATTCCCACAGTCGTTCAGACCTACGACACCCTGTTCGACCAATCCATCTTGTCGGAATCGACCCGGAACCTGCTCTACGCCCTCTACGGCGCTCCCATCCTGATGATGCTCTTCCTTTCCGAGACGCGTCGGCGCACCCGCGTGAAGTCCGAGATCTTTCTCGATTTCTTTCAGGTCGCCATCGTCGTTGGCCTCATCTACTCCACCTTCTTCTTCCTTCCCGTGCAGCGCATGCTGCCCGCCGATGCGGTCCTGCGCGATATCAGCCTCAGCGATGTGCAAAGCTTGCTCCTCCTGGCCGCAGTCTTGGTGCGCCTGCAGTTCGCCCGTGTCCCGGGCACTCGCAATCTGTTCCTGCGGTTGGCTCTATTCCTCATCGTCTGCGCCGTCTTAACCTTCGTCGGCGGCCGGATCTACCTTCACTATTCCTCTTCCGCCACCGCGTGGTTCGATCTGGGTTGGGCCATTCCGCAGGTGTTCGCGGCCCTCATCGCCCTCACTTGGGCTCCTTCCCCCGAGCCCGAATCCACTCCGGAGCCCGCGAATTTCCTCAGCTTTCTCGGCACCAACCTGGTCCTGGTTGCCATGCTCGCCTGCATCAATTTGCTGATGGACCGGTGGAAACAGGCACACGGAGAAATTCTCACCGACGTGGCCATCGCCGCGTCGCTGCTCGCCTTCATTTTGCGCCTGGCCCTCACCCAGTTCCACCAGCAACAGGAAATCGCCCACCGCAAGGCCGCGCAAAAACAGGCGACTGCCTCCCACCAGGAAGTCGGCCGCTTGCTCGACGATGCCCGCCGCCAAACTGCCGAAATCACCCAGGTCAGCGAACTCGGAAGCCTCCTCCATGCCTGCACCTCCCGCGAAGAGGTCTTTCGCCTCATTCCGGAGCGTTTGCGCCGTCTGTTTCCAGGCGCTTCCGGCGCCATCTCCCTGCTCAGCGCCTCCAGAAACCGCGTCGACTCCGCCGCCGAATGGGGGGTCTGTCCCACGAACCGGATCTTTTCTCCCGAACAATGTTGGGCTCTGCGCCGCGGATGCACCCATGTTCATCCCGGCGGACGCTCCGAACCGCGCTGCTCTCACCTGCTCGGCGAAGGCGCTTCGGTCTGCATTCCGCTTATCGCCAACGGCGACGCCATCGGAACGTTCTCCCTCCAGGAAGACGATCGGTTGTCTCCCATTGCTGACCGTGCTCCGGACGCCGACGCTCTGGCTCGCCGCCGCCAACTCGCCGACACCGTCGCCGAACACATCGCCCTCGCCATGGCCAACCTGAGTCTCCGCGAAGCGCTCCGCCTGGAAGCCATCCGCGACCCGCTCACCGGCCTCTACAATCGCCGCTACATGCAGGAGTTCCTCGAGCGCGAACTCCACGCCGCTCGCCGGAAACGCCGTCCCCTTGCGGTCATGATGCTCGACCTCGACCACTTCAAACGCTACAACGACAACTTCGGACACTCCGCCGGCGACCAGGCCTTAGCCGTTGTTGGCGAGACTCTTTTGCGCTGCGTGCGCGCCGACGACGTAGCCTGCCGCTACGGTGGCGAAGAATTCGCTCTCATCCTCCCCGAGTGTTCTCTTCGCCAGGCCACGGTGCGCGCGGAGGAAATCCGCACCTGCATCAGCGAATACCACGCTCGGCGCTCCGACCAGGCGGCCAATACTCTGACCGTCTCCATCGGCGTCGCGGCCTTCGATGAAACCACCGATCGCGTCGATCTCCTGCTCAAGTTCGCCGACGAAGCTCTCTACGAAGCCAAGCGCGCCGGTCGCGACCGCGTGGTCGCCGCCCACCCCCCAACCGGTTTGCCCGAATCAAGTTTCCTCGATCCGCTCCCGGCCAGCATAGCTTCGACCAAAAGCACTTAGCCCGCTGCACCCATACACCCTTTCCCTTTACTTAGCAGCTTCTTGCTAGAGAAGGCGCGCAGATACCGCGGAAGACCGCCCGCCTTTGTCTAGAATCTGGAAAAGTGTTCGCAAGCAGGGTACGAATCCTATACTCGCGATCAGGCGAGGCCGACAGCCGATAGCGAGCCTCATTCGGCTAACGTCCCCTCTGCGTCAAGATAAGGATGGCCCTTCGCGGAGAGTGTAGCGGCATCACGCCGATGCCTCGTTAGGGCCCGGGTTGTGCCAGGAGCCTGCTGCAATGATCGTGTCCGCCTCTTTCGGTCCCCAACTGCCGCGCTTGTAGGGGCGAACCCGGTGGTGGGTCCTAAGAACTGGATCGACCACTGCCCACGCGGCCTCAACCGCGTCTTCGCGCGTAAAGAGCGCTCCATCGCCGATCATGGCGTCGCCCAAAAGCCGCTCGTAGGGCGCCTCCTCTCCCGGCTGATCTTCGAAGAGATAGAGCTCGCGCTGTTCCCCGACGAAATCCTTTCCTGCGAGCTTGACGCGAGCCGCGAGGGCAATGGCAGAACTGGGAGAGAGCCGGAAGCGCAGGTAGTTGGCCGGGCCGGTCTTGGGAATTGGCGCTGAGTCGGCAAAAAGCCTCTGCGGTGGCGGCTTTAGCTCCACCATGACCTCGGTCGCGGTATCGGGCAGGTATTTGCCGGAGCGCAGGTACCAAGGAACCCCTTCCCAGCGCCAGGAATCGATGAACAGTCGCGCTGCGCAGAAGGTCTCGACGTCGGAGTTCTTCGCCACGTCGGGCTCCTTCCGATAGCCAGCATACTGGCCGCGCACCAAGTCGTCGGGCTGCAAAGGGCGCATGGCTTGAAAAACCTTGGCTTTCTCGCTTTGTACGGCACCAAAGTCCCTGCCTGCCGGCGGCTCCATGGCAAGTAGCGCGACGACCTGGAAGAGGTGGTTCTCGATCACATCGCGCAGACAGCCGGCAGTTTCGTAAAACGCGCCGCGTCCCTGGACGCCGAAATCCTCGGATAGGGTGATCTGGACGCTGGCCACGTAGTTACGATTCCAGATCGGCTCCAGGAACGAATTGGCGAAACGGAAGTAGAGGATATTCATGATCGCCTCTTTCCCAAGGAAGTGATCGATGCGGAAGATCGAGTTTTCCGGGAACACCGAGCGCGCGACCTGGTTGAGTTCCCGCGCGGAGGCCAGGTCACGTCCAAAGGGCTTTTCGACAATGACCCGCGCATTCTCCGCTAAGTTCGCGGTGCCGAGTCCCTTGATCACTGTCTCGAAGAGTGAAGGCGGGATCGCGAGGTAGTGTGCCGGGCGCCGAGCGCCACCCAGCGCCCGTTTTATAGCTGCGAACGTAGCCGGGTCTTTATAATCCCCACTGACGTACGTGACCAGAGACAGAAGATGCTTTAGAGCACGCTGGTTGTCAATTCCGCAAGAGCGCTTAATGCTGTCAGCTATGCGCTTGTGCAGACGTGCCAGACTCCACTCTGGGAAGGCAACACCGATTACCGGGACCTTAAGGGTGCCGCGTTTCACCATCGCATAGAGTGCCGGAAAGATCATCTTGTGGGCGAGATCGCCCGTCACACCGAAGAGCACTAGCGCGTCCGAACGGGAGGGGGGCATCAGGCGCCTTCCTTCTTGACGGCGGTCTTTTCCTGGCCGCCGCCGAAATCGGTCGATTGGAATCGTGAGTTTTCTCGCATCGCGGTCATCGTTGCCATAGGACTCGAGCCTCTTCCAGCGGAACCACAACGCCGTCGTGGTGCGGCATCAATCGTGCCGTATAATCTTTCGCCGGACGTGAAGCGGGTACCGCCGCGCGATAGACGCAACCGTGGGATGCGTCGGGCAATGGTCGTGCGCACTGCATTTCCTCGTGTATCGGATCGCCCCCGTTGATCCCATCCGCATAAAGCTCAACCCGCACCGCGTTCGGGTCGAGATCGTTCAAAAAGATCTCAACTTCAAACAAGTGGCGATCGGCGTTGGTTTCGACCCGCAAGCTTCCGAAGCGCAACGAGTCCCATTTGGAATCCAACGCGTGCTGCCACTCGACCATTTGCCTGCCCACCGCGCCTTTGTTCTGCGAGCGGTCGCGGTAGACAGCTGCAGCCGGAAGGTAATGCTGCTCAGTGTATTCGCGTACCGCGCGGTCGGCGGAGAAGCGTGGCGTTAACCGCGCCATACTTTCCCGCATCCGCGCAACCCACGCAGTCGGAATGCCGTTCTGGTCTCGGGTATAAAACTCCGGGATCACTTCCCGTTCGAGCCGCTCGTAAAGCGCGCCGGCTTCGGCCGCGTCCCAGGCCGGATCGTGGTCATGCTCCTGGCCGTCTCCCAACGCCCATCCCACTTCCGGCGTGTAGGCTTCCGCCCACCAGCCATCCAATTCCGAGAGATTGATGCCGCCATTGACAAGCACCTTCATGCCGCTCGTCCCGCAAGCCTCCCAGGGCCGCCGCGGCGTGTTGATCCAGACGTCCACCCCCTGCACAAGGTGTTCCGTTAGCAGCATGTCGTAGTCGCTAAGAAAAATGATGTGTGGGCGCGTCTCGGGCTGGCGGATGAACCTGACCCATTGCTGAATCAGGGCCTTTCCCGCCTCGTCCTCCGGATGCGCTTTGCCAGCAATAATGAGTTGCACCGGACGCTGCAGATTACTGAGCAGACGAAGCAGCCGCTGCGGATCGTGCAGCAGCAGGTTCGGTCTCTTGTAGGTCGCGAAGCGCCGCGCAAAGCCCAGCGTCAGTGCGTTGGGATCGAGTAGATGTTTCGCCTCTTCAATTGCCTCGGGCGACGCGCCAACCGCAGCCAGTTCACGGGATAGTCGTCCGCGCGCGTATTCCACAAGAGACTTGCTGGCGTCGGTGCGACATTTCCAGAGCGTAGCGTCGGAGACGCGTCGAATGTCCTGCTCCAGGTTTTCCGTCGTCCCCAGCCAGCGGTTTTTTCCGCAGCCGGTCGTCCAAAGATCGTCGGCGGAGGCCGAGTCCCAACTGGGCATGTGCACTCCGTTGGTTACGTATCCAACGGGCACTTCATCCGCGGGCCAGCGTGCAAAAAGAGGCGCAAAGAGCTGCCGGCTGACTTCTCCATGCAGGCGGCTTACGCCGTTCACCGCCCCGCTCCCGCGGATGGCGAGATAGGCCATGTTGAAACTCTCCGACGAGTCGTCCGGATTCTGGCGGCCTAAGGCCAGCAAATCGTGCGGACTTATGCCCAACTTCTGCTCCGCATAACGAGTGAGGTAGGGTTCGATGAGGGCCGGAGGGAAACGGTCAAAGCCCGCAGCCACCGCCGTGTGCGTGGTAAAGAGATTCCCCGCTCGCGTCACCGCAAGTGCGACTTCGAAGGGCTGCCCGTTTTCTTCCATGAAACTTCGGGCGCGTTCCAGCACGGCGAACGCCGCATGACCTTCATTCAAGTGACAGACTTCCGGCTTGAGGCCGAGCGCGCGGAGCAACCGCCATCCGCCGATCCCGAGCAGCAGTTCTTGCTTGAGGCGCAACTCCGGGCCGCCGCCATAGAGCTCGCTCGTAATCCCTCGATGAGCGGGAAAGTTCGCCGCGTCATTACTGTCCAGAAGGTAAAGCTTCACTCGACCGACCTGCACCTGCCATGCGCGCAGCCAGACCGAGTATCCAGGCAGCGCGATCTCCAACCGCAACCACTCGCCGTTCGCCTGGCGCACCGGCGTGATTGGCAACTGTCCGGGATCGTTGTACGGGTAAAGAGCCTGTTGCGCTCCGTCTTGATCGATTACTTGGCGAAAATAGCCTTGTTGGTAGAGCAGCCCCATGCCCACCACGGGCACGCCCAAATCGCTGGCGGCTTTCAGTTGATCGCCGGCCACATTGCCGAGCCCTCCCGAATAAATCGGGAGTGCTTCGCTCAACATGAATTCCATGCTGAAATACGCGACGCAGTTCAAAGGAGCTTGAGGATGCCTTTGCTGAAACCATGCCGGCGTCTCCGCCGCCTGATGCTTCGCTCGCAGCAGGTCGTCAATGTTCTTACGGAAGGCAGGATCGGCGAGCACGCGCTCGATCTGATCGCGCGAGACCGTCTGCAGGACGACCCAGGGATTTTGCGTGAGTTCCCACAGTGGCGGATCAAGCGTGCGCCACACTTCGTCGGTGCCATGGTTCCAAGACCAGCGCATGTCCAGGGCAAGCTCCGCCAGGGACTCGAACCCCTCGATTTCCGAGGGTAGAAGGCTGTAGATTGGGTGGCTGGCGCGCGTTTGTGCGGTCATAGCTTCTCCCGAATTTTCTCGCTCGAATCCTTGAAGGTATCAATTAGATGCTGCAGGCAACTTGTTCGTTACGTGAGATGCACGCGGTCTTTTCTCCTGCGGGATTTCCGCGGTGACGTTCCGAGGTTACGTTCTACGCCGCGAGCCGCGGGTACAATCGCGCCCCAATGAAGACCAGCACGGTAGTGGTTACGAGTATTACAGCATAGTCGCGACTCAGGCCGAAGCTGCTCGCGCTGCCCGCAAGCATAAACGTGCGCAGGGCATCGACAACGTAGGTCAGTGGATTTAGGTGTGAAACGATCTTCAGCCAGCCCGGCATGATGGCGGTGGGGTAAATCGCGTTGCTGGCAAAGAACAGCGGCATGGTGAGCACCTGGCCGACTCCCATGAAGCGTTCGCGCGTCTTCACAATGCACGCGATGATGAGTGAAAACGTCGAGAACAGCGTGGCGGCAAGCACCACGACGACTACGACATTCAGGAGCGCGAGCGGATGCCAATTCAACTTCACCCCGAGCAGCAGCGAAAGACCGTAAACGACGGCAGCCTGCGAGAGCGTGCGGATACCCGCGGAGAAGCCCTTGCCGAGCACGAGTGCCGCGCGCGGAGTTGGGCTGGCGAGGAATTTCTGCACAATGCCAAGGTCGCGTTCCCAGATGACGTTGATGCCGTAAAAAATGGCCACGAAGAGAACGCTTTGCGCCAGGATGCCGGGAGCAATGAAGTCCAGATAGGGAATGTTGCCCGTGTGCATCGCTCCGCTCCGTGAGAACACCTCCCCAAAGATGACCAGCCAAAGCGCTGGCTGCAACGCGCGGGTAACGAGTTCCGTGAAATCGTGGCGCAGCTTGCGCAACTCAAACTCGGTGATGACGAACGTCTTCTCGATGAAGCCGGTTAAAGGGCGAATGAAAGTAGCGGTCATAGGGGTTGAGCTAGCCCAGGCGCTGGGCCGTGGCGCGTTCGGCGCCTACGTCGTGGAGGTTGCCGCCGGAATCGATGGCGCTGCCGGCATAATGAACGAAGACATCATTGAGCGTGTGGCCGTCGCCGCCCAGCGAGGCTTCAAGTTCTTTGCAGGTGCCGAGCGCGTCCATCTTGCCCAGGTGCATGATCGCGATGCGATCGCAATAGCTCTGCGCCTCCTCCAGGTAATGGGTGGTGAAGAAC